>Ga0075158_10000141_pt1 | contig 53489 bp, 41 predicted proteins | sample JI91814BDNA_FD_70968 | JGI IMG/M metagenome (GOLD analysis project Ga0075158, IMG submission 70968) | Wastewater effluent complex algal communities from Wisconsin, to seasonally profile nutrient transformation and Carbon sequestration -... | ecosystem: Engineered > WWTP > Effluent > Algae... | reverse complement strand
TGGGAGTTTGCACGGTAGGTTGGGAGTTTGCACGGTAGGTTGGGAGTTTGCACGGTAGGTTGGGAGTTTGCACGGTAGGTTGGGAGTTTGCACGGTGGGTTGGGAGTTTGCACGGTAGGTAGGCGCGTAGCGCCTACGTTCCGCGGCCGAAGGTCCGCGGAATCCAGACGATCTTGAATCGAGATCGGAGCTGGATTCCAACTCCAAATTGAGAATAGCTGCTCATTTAGAGCAAATTTTTAATGGTGTACCACTAAAGTCATTTTGGCAAAAAAATGCCCTGCAAATCGTTGGTGAATCGTCTACCTAAAGGGGTTACCTGCCAATGGGTATCGGTCAAGCTTATCAATTGTTTCTGTTCTGCAATCTTAAGTGATTGCATCAATACCGTTTGAGCTAGGCCTGTGGTCTGAGTAAACCAATCTAAGCTAATAACTTGCTCCAACCGTGTAGCATTTAACATAAATTCAAAGAGTAGTTCATCAGAGGCAATAACCTCTTCACCGGCCAGAAAATGCTTTTGTGCATTCAAATACTCTTTAGGTTGGCGGTGTTTATGGGTACGGTGGACATGCCCATTGTGTGTGTATTTTCCATGGGCTCCAGCGCCAATTCCTAGATAGTCACCAAAGAGCCAATAATTAAGATTATGGCGTGCTTGTTTATTGGGTTTTGCAAAAGCTGAAATTTCGTAGCGTGTAAAACCGGCTGCTTCTAATAATGTAAAGCCATTTTCTTCAATTAAATAAGCATCATCTTCACTAGGCAGTGGTGGATTTTCTTTGTAAAAAACAGTATTCGGTTCTATAGTCAATTGATACCACGATAAATGCTCAGGTTGATGTGCTAAGGCGGCAGCTAAATCCGCTAAGCCCTCGTCAACTGTTTGCTTAGGCAATCCATGCATTATATCAAGGTTGAGATTATCAAAGCCTGCATTGCGTGCGGCCTCAATTGCGCGATGTGCCTGCTTGTCATCGTGGATACGCCCTAGGGCTTTCAAATGTATGGGATTAAAACTTTGAATACCTAAAGACAGGCGGTTAATTCCCAGTTGTCGGTAGTCGGTAAAGCGTTGTTGCTCGACTGTGCCGGGATTTGCTTCCATCGTAATTTCAATATCAGGGGCAAAGGGTAGAAGTTTTTTTAAGCCAATAAAGAGTTTGTCAAAAGCCTGTGCGGAGAAAAGACTGGGTGTACCTCCACCAATGAAAATAGTGTTAATTTCACGAGCAGGGAAGCGCTGCAAATCCGTTTCCAAGTCAGCAATCAAGGCTTGAACATAGTCTAGCTCGGGTAAGGTCTCAGGACTTTTGTGCGAGTTAAAATCGCAATAAGGACACTTGCGGATGCACCAAGGAATGTGGATATACAAAGATAAAGGCAGCATTACTCTATTTGGACTGGCTTGTTTCGGAACGCAATAGTATCATGGCAGTATTTTATCAACAAATTTTCGATGATAGTAATTTTAATCTAGCTAATAAAAACATAGACGAGGAACAGAAATGGCGAATAATCGAGTGAGGGTTGCAGTAACCGGGGCGGCTGGGCAGATTGGCTATGCCTCATTATTTCGTATTGCTTCAGGACAAATGTTCGGTCCTAATACAGAGGTTGAGTTAAACTTACTCGAGCTTGAACCTGCCCTAGCTTCCCTTGAAGGGGTTGCTATGGAATTAGACGATTGCGCATTTCCTCTACTGAAGCGCATAGTTTGCACAGCAGATTTAAATACCGCGATGGACGGAGTTAATTGGGCATTATTAGTTGGTTCAGTACCTCGTAAACAAGGTATGGAACGATCTGATTTATTGCAAATTAATGGCGGTATCTTCACTAAACAAGGCCAAGCAATCAACGATTATGCGAGCGATGATGTACGAGTATTTGTGGTCGGAAACCCTTGTAACACCAATTGTCTAATCGCAATGCAGCATGCTCGTGATATTCCTAATGATCGCTTCCATGCTATGACTACTCTTGACGAGTTGCGTGCACGCACACAATTAGCTAAAAAAGCAGGTGTAGATATTACGGCGGTTACTCAGATGACAATTTGGGGCAATCACTCCGCTACACAATATCCTGATTTTTATAATGCACTGATTAATGGTAAATCTGCAGCTCAAGTCATCAATGATGAGACTTGGTTAAAAGATACTTTCGTACCTACGGTTCAACAACGTGGTGCTGCAGTAATCAAAGCACGTGGTTCATCTTCAGCTGCCTCTGCTGCCAATGCTATTATCACTGGTGTTAATCATTTGGTTACAGATACCCCTGCTGGTGAAAGTTTCTCCATGTGCTTACGCTCCAACGGTGAATACGGTGTAGATGAGGGCTTGATCTTCTCCTTCCCATGCCGCCGTGATCAAGGAAAGGTAAGCGTTATTGAGAATTTACCCCTGAATGAGTTTGGTCAAAATCGCTTTGATCTAACTTTAAATGAACTTAGACAAGAACGCGATACAGTGCGTGAATTAGGTTTATTGGATTAAAAAAAAACACCAACCGCATTTATCTCGGTTCTATACGGGATGAATGCGGATCATTGCGATGTTCATAAGCTTCACTTTGATATGTTTGAAAATAGACAGACGTATCTAGTATCGATTTGGCCTCACTATTTCTTAACAAGGCATTTACTGAACGACCAATTGATAAAATACCATTTAATTTTTCGATAAAATGCTCAACCTCGATTAGTGGTTTGGGGTGAGGGTCAACCAATTTGTCACAATGTTTGATTATAGCTAGCGCTATCTGTTGATCGGATATGAAAAGAGTTAAACGCGTTTTCACTATGTCAATAAAATTTGATTCGTTGTCCATCATCAAATTAAACAAAAAGTTGGGGTCTCTAGCTAAATGCGCCGTTACTTTTTGACTAAAGCCATGGAAATCTAAGTGCTTAATAAGTGCTTGAGCCGCCTGGGTAGGATTAAGTTGACTATAGGGACGACCAACTTGAAAACTAATCCAGGGTAATAATTCTAAATTAGCAATAAGATTCTGGGAGCTGAAGAATTTATGAGAAATTTTAGGATGATTTAATATTTTTTCCCATTCTATAGAGGGAAGGTCATGTTTTTTCGCCATACTATCAATGCTTGATCGAATATTTTTAAAATCAACATGCCATTTTTCCAAATAAGGCAAGGACTGCACTAAAGCATTTAATAGGATAATAAACGTTTTTTTGTTACTTGGATCATAAGCATCTAAGGAATTAGAAAGTTCTTGTATTTGAGTATTGGTATAGACCCCATTTCTTACTGGTTCGAAATTCAAAGCGGATTGCAAGGCTTTCTTCAGCTGTTGCGACGCTTTATTTAACGCAGTGAAGGGGTCTTCAGACATACACATATCCTCATTAGTCTCTACTTTAAAAGTAGTTTATAAAAGGCATAAACGCCAAATATTTTGTACAATGAGGTAAATAACTTTTTTGCTGTAAAAAAACCAACCAAATGATAACGGAATCAATTAGTTAATAACACCGCATGCTTCGCGCGCTCCACCGCCACCCAACGCGGGAGTATCACTGTAATTGTCACCATCAGCATGGATCATTACGGTAAGACCATGGAGATCACTTAGCTTGAGTCTTGGGGCCAATAAAGGAGTGTTAGCTAGGCCTTTATCGGTCACGAATAAAACGGGCAAATCACCAAGATGTCCTTTACCATAGGGTCCTTGATGAGTTTTGGTTGTTGCAGGGTCAAAATGTTCACCAGCACTCATACCGTGGTCGCCACAGTTGGGATGTTGGTGGAGATGGAAGCCGTGCGCTCCAGCTGGTAAATTCTTCAAATTTGGGGTAATCAATAGACCAAAGGGTGAATCGGTGAAAACTACTTCACCAATGGCGTTTTTATCATCGGCAGTGGGATAGATCGTTGCTGTTACTTGTGCAGCATGAAGGGTATTTGCACCCAACAAAGTAGCTAGAAGAATTGTTGAAAAAGGTTTCATTGGTAGTCCTCTTGTTATTATTATTCGCAGGCAAGGATATAGGAACTGCGCTTTTCGCACAATTAGGGTAAAATAGGAAAATGTCAAAATTAAAAGTACATTGCGTATTAATTGTCACCATTGTTTTATGGGCTTCCGCTTTTGTCGGTATTCGTATCGGTTTAGTGGCCTATTCTCCTGGGCCGATGGCGCTTTTGCGCTTTTTAGTGGCCTCCTTGTTCATGACATTTATTTACTATTATCAAGCGGATGAAAAGCTAATGCCGTGGCAAGATCGTCTGCAACTCTTATTTGCTGGTGCCATTGGTGTTGGTCTATACAGTTTATGTCTGAATATCGGCGAAATAACCGTCTCAGCAGGTATAGCCAGTTTTGTGATTGGCCTTATGCCAGTTATCACCATTTGCCTGTCCTTTGTTTTTTTACAAGAACGACTCAATGCGGGTGCCTGGTTGGGCATTTTTATCAGTCTTATGGGACTCCTTATACTTGCTCTTGGTGAGGGTGGTCAGGCTGATATGCGTCAAGGCATAGCCTTAATCTTAGTTTCGGCTCTTTCTGGGTCATTTTTGACCATTCGTCAGAAGCATTTTTTACAGCGCTACCAAACCGTTACTATCTCCGCCTGGGTTATGTGGGGGGGGACGATTGTGCTGTTGTTTTTTACCCCAGCTTTGTGGCAAGAAGTGCGTGTTGCAGATTACCAATCAACGGTTGCGGTTATTTATATGGGAATTTTCCCTGCAGCTATAGCCTATTTAGCCTGGAGTTACGTACTTAAAAATCTTCCGGCTTCTCGAGCTACTTTAGGTTTGTACTCACTGCCGATTATATCTACCCTACTCGGGTTTATTTGCTTGGACGAAAAACCCTCTACGATTTCTTTGGTGGGTGGGAGCATTGCTTTGTTAGGGGCCTTCATCGCTTATCGTGCTAATTTGGAAAAAACTGTTGCGGTTAAGTAGCTAGGGTTTATACTTTAGGTTTTGCAACCGTTAATGGTGAGTGCTCATGGAATTGAGAATAGACAATACCCCTTTTAAAGCCCTGTTTCAGCCGCTCGATTTAGGATTTACACAGTTAAAAAATCGCATCCTCATGGGTTCCATGCACACTGGACTTGAAGAAGACAAAGAAGGATTAAACCGCCTAGCAGCTTTTTATCGCGAACGCGCACTCGGTGGGGTGGGTTTGATTGTTACGGGCGGTATTGCTCCTAACAGAGCCGGACGTCTTGCCCCTTTTGCAGCAAAGCTGACTAATTGCAAAGAGCAGCAGCGTCATGAGTTAGTCACCCATACAGTACACGAAGCTGGCGGTAAAATTGCTCTGCAAATTTTGCATGCTGGTCGCTATGGCTACCATCCTTTTCTCGTTGCTCCCAGCGGCATTAAGTCACCAATCAGTCCTTTTAAACCTTGGGTTATGTCGAAGCGTCGAATTACTAAAACCATTGGTCACTTTGCCCGTTGTGCTCGACTTGCTCAGTTGGCTGGTTACGATGGTGTGGAAATTATGGGCAGCGAAGGTTACTTACTTAATCAGTTTATCGTATCCCATACCAATCACCGAACCGATGAATGGGGTGGATCTTACGCTAATCGCATCCGTTTTCCGGTTGAAATCGTACGCCAGGTCAGGGAAGCTGTTGGTGAAAAGTTCATAATTATTTATCGCCTCTCCATGTTGGATTTAATCGCTCAAGGTAGTAGTTGGGATGAGATTGTTGAGCTGGCCAAGGCTGTCGAGCAAGCCGGTGCAACAATCATCAATACTGGTATTGGTTGGCATGAAGCGAGAATTCCAACAATAGCTACCATGGTACCCGCCGGTGCTTTTGCGCCCATTACAAAGCATTTGAAACCTGAAATAAACATTCCAATAATCACTTCGAATCGAATCAATACCCCTGAACTTGCCAATCAGATTTTAGAAGAAGGCGGTGCTGATATGGTATCAATGGCGAGACCTTTTTTAGCTGATTCGCATTTTGTTCAAAAAGCGAAGCTGGGAGAAAGCAAGGCTATCAATGTTTGCATATCCTGTAATCAAGCTTGTCTAGATAGAGTTTTCGTGAATAAATCCGCCTCTTGTTTAGTAAACCCGCGTGCCTGTAATGAGACAGAATTAGTGTACCAAACTGCTCATCACCCGAAGACGATTGCGGTAGTGGGATCAGGTCCTGCTGGTCTGGCGTTTACCGCGATTGCTGCGGAGAGAGGGCATTCCGTTACACTCTTTGAGAAAAGCGATAAGATCGGGGGACAGTTTAATTTAGCCAAAAAAATTCCAGGTAAAGAAGAGTTCCAACATACCCTGGATTATTTTGCATTCCAGTTAGACAAGTACAAGGTTAATGTGGTGTTAAATACCGAAGCCACCGTTGATTTGTTGAGTGAATTTGACGAAGTAGTACTAGCCACCGGCATTACCCCACGCACCCCTGCGATACAGGGCATAGAGCACGAAAAGGTTTTAAGTTATCTGGATGTCATTACAGGCAGAAAAACTGTTGGACAACGTGTTGCCATTATTGGTGCGGGCGGTATTGGTTTTGACGTGGCCGAATTTTTAACCCATGAGCCACATAGTTCTGCACAGCAATTTTATGACGAATGGGGTATAGATATCCATGGCGAACACCGTGGTGGATTAAAAACTCCTCAGGTTTCAGCTAGTCCGCGTGAAGTCTATTTATTGCAACGCAAAAAAGAAAAAATGGGCAAACGTTTGGGCAAAACCACAGGCTGGATTCATCGATTGAGCTTGAAACATAAGCACGTGAAAATGATGTCAGGCGTTAGTTATGATTGCATTGATGATGAAGGTTTGCATTTGCATATTGACGAAAAGCCTTTAGTGCTTGCGGTAGATAATGTTGTGATTTGTGCTGGACAAACCGAGTTAAAGGATTTATTTGAACCACTAAAAGCCAATGGATCTTCAGTGCATCTAGTGGGCGGTGCTTATAAAGCTCTAGAATTGGACGCAAGGCATGCCATAGATCAAGCTTGTCGCTTGGCAGCTTTGATTTAAGAAGGCTTGCAAATGAAATAATTATGCCCTATAATTTCAAATGAAAGGAGGGCATATGACTATTTCCGAAAATAAGCAGCACCAAGAAGATCTCGTCCTTACTAAAGCTTTGTGCCAATTGGCTCAGTTTTACTCTCTAACGGGTAAACAGTTAAGTAAGATCATTGGCATTAGTGAATCTAGTGCTTCTCGATTAGGACAAGGGAATAAACTCATTTCCTCACACTCCAAAGAAGGCGAGATATCTCTCTTACTGATAAGGATATATAGAAGTTTGAATGCCATGGTGGGTAATAATCACGAAAAAGCCAAATTATGGCTGAACAGTGAGAATAAATATTTCAATAATAGACCTCTCGAAGAAATGATGACCATTCCAGGTTTAATTAGAGTGCTTGACTATTTGGATGCAATGCGCGGTAAATTATGAGTATTTGGAAAGATTGTGACGGGATTAACAATTTAATACCTCTAAGTTTAGAACCTTGGCGGGTAGTAGAAAATCAATATATTTCCAGTTCAAGAGATTTAGTGGATACCCGAGAAGAGCATGATTTATTAGAGCTATTACTTGAACAGACCAAGCCTTCATGTAATACCGACAAACATTTCCTTATATTCACACCATTTAGATATCCTCCTCTAAAGTATGGATCTCGCTTTGGAGAGACCTATGAACCGTCTTTGTGGTATGGCTCAATCTCTATAGAAACCGCTTTTGCTGAGGTGGCCTATTACCGGTTAAAATTCTTTGAAGACAGTTCAGCCAATCTTGAATACATTGAAACACCCATGACTGCTTTTAAAGCACATATTAAAACTGAAAAGGGTATCGATTTATCCCTGCCACCTTTTAAAAAATATGAAGAGCAAATATCAAACATTAATAGTTATGAAAAAAGTAAACTGTTAGGCGCTGAAATGAGAGATGCGGCTGTGCAGGCCTTCATATATACTTCAGCCCGCGATAAAAACTCTGGTAAAAACGTAGGAGCCTTTACGCACCAAGTGTTTTTAAAAACAAACCAAGGCTATGTAACACGTATGCAAAATTGGAGATGTATAGCCAATAAAGATCAGATTGAATTTACCCGCAATGACCTGATAAAAAATGAGCGTTATGAATTTTCAAAAACTGGGTTTAATGCTTCCCGCCTACTTGCCTCGGATTTTATCGTTGCATAATATGATTCAAAAAGATACAATGCGCACCAATTAATTTACAGCTACTAAAGACCGATGAAAACTATAAAGATTGGTAATCAAGAATTCAATATTAGTGACGCACACTCCAAATCCAAAAATCTAACAACCGCTAACTCCTATGTCATACTCTCTTTTGAAGTCGGTGAAAATACTAAGCAGATCTATATGGCTCCTAGAATGTATGCAATAAAAAAGGATGATAAAGCGGATGATAAAGCGGAAGATAAAGTGGATGATATGGAAGAGTTTTATGCTGCTAACGGTATTGGTTTAAATGTCAATTTAGTGAAGATTACGCATGGAACCTTTGAAGATTCACCTGCAAATACAATGCCTTTGTTCCTTGATGCAGCCGAAATGATCAAAACTGGTTTTGATCATAATAAGGAGAAAATACTAGTTAATTGCCACCATGGGTGCAGTCGTACAGCAGCTGTGGTCGCTCTGTACTTAATGATTTATTTACATTTGAGTGCAAAGGATGCAATTCACATCGTGACTGAAGTATTGATGGAGCGAGGACTTCCAGGAGGTATTGATCGACAATCAGGTTGTCATGGCACCTATGGGCAGTGGCTTCGCGACTATAAGCCTGAGGCACCCGTTAATCCAACAATCGAAGTATCAAGAAAACGCGCCTATACAACGCGATCAACCAGTAGCGATACTTATAAAGAAAACGTGCCCGTTAATCCAACAGCCGAAGTATCAAAAAAACGCGTCTATGCAACGCGTTCAACTAATAGCGATACTTTTTTCGCAGAGACTAAAGAGGCTAAACTAATTTCGCGAGATCCTCTCACTGAAGTTATTCCTAAACCGTCTAATTAAAACAATGCGGTTTCAATGTTGGACCCGTTCGAGGCAAATAAAACTCTGTCATTCCGCACTCATCAGTTCGATAAAAATCAATGTCCAGCGATTTGAGGGCATTCACAGTTTTTGCATGCGGGAAACGAAAACGATTATCAAAACCTAATGAGGCAATTGCGAAGCGAGGAGCTACCTCGAGTAGAAAGCGGTATGAGGAGGAAGTTTTGCTGCCGTGATGGGGGATAATAAGAACATCAGACTTCAATGATTCACCATAAGTTTTCACCAAGTAATCCTCTGCTAGTTGCTCAATATCGCCGGTGAATAGTGCACTACCCGAAGCTGAACTTACCTTCAGAATACAGGATGAATTATTTTTCCCCTTGAAAGCTTGGCGAATTGAAAAAAATCTAAAAATGACACCATCCCATTGCCAACTCGGATAGTCATGGCATCTAAGGCCACGGTGGTAAAAGCGGCGATCGTTCACCAATAACTCATCAACTGGCAAGGTTTCCTCAATGGATTTTAATCCACCTCGGTGATCTTTATCAGGGTGACTGATGATAATTTTATCAATTGTATTGACCTGCATACGGTTATAAAAAGGTAAAATTACCATTTTTCCTAAATCACTGCCTTTAAAAAATTGATCCCCGGTATCGTAGAGTAAATTGTGCTTCGCTGTTCTAATTGACACGGCTAAACCTTGTCCTACGTCTAAGACTTGTACCAAAGCCTCACCCGGCTGAATGACTGTACGTTGCGGAAAAAAGGGCAACAGCAACCCCAAAAAGGCAAGTTGCTTAAAGGGTTTTATTGGCAGAAGTATAAAGAGTAATAAAGAACCGGTTAATGCTAAAACCCACTCAATGGAAGAGATACTGACTGTGAGATTTAGCCCCGCTAAACGTTCAGTTTGATTGAGTAATAAAAACATAAAGTCGATAATTTGATTTAGAGTGCTCATTAAAATCCAAGACCAACTAAAGTTGCAAAACAACATAGTCAATAAGCACAAAGGAACTATGATTAAACCCACCAAAGGAATAGCGAACAGGTTAGCAATATAACCATTGATAGAACCATAGGAATACCAAAACAGAGTGAGGGGCATAAGTCCTATTAAACAACTACCTTGTAAGAGTAAAGTGGCTTTGAACCCTTTAAGTGGCCAGCGTTGATTGCATAAAATTAAGCAAGCGGCAGCGAGAAAGGAGAAATAAAATCCTTGCATAAAAACAGCATGAGGTTCCAATACCAAAACAGTAAACAACGCATAACGCCATACTTGCCAAATAGTGAACCGTTGCTTGCCTAAACAGCACACAGTATAAAAGAAACAGCCGATGAGTGCGCGCTGGACCGGAGGGGCAAACCCTGCAAGTAAAGAATATAAAAAGGCAACACTAAGACCACTAACACTGGCAACATACAGGGAAGGAATACGTAAGCTAAGTCTAAGACTACGCGACCACATGCGTTTAGTTAACCAAAAGATTAAGCCCGAGATGAAGGCAATATGTTCGCCAGAAATACCAAATAAATGAGTGGTGCCTGTACGTCTAAAAAGATCCCATTGTTCTTGACCAATTTGATTCGTTAAATTTAGTGTTAAGGCCTGAATGACTCCATCAGTGCGTTTGTTGGGTGAGAGATAGGTCAAACGCCTGCTGATAGATTCACGCATCTGCAACCAATCAAACCTAGAATCTGGATGTTGTATCAAACGATTGTTCTGTGATTTAACATAACCAGTCCATTGAATATGGCGACTCGCTAAAGTGTTAACATAATCATAACTTCCCGGATTGAGAAAGTTCCGCGGTTTTTTAAGCTTAACCGTGAATTGCCATTTTTCTAGCGCATGAATTATTGGTGCATTGTTGTACCAGGCTATTTGAATTAGACCTTGGGCGGGATGATGGTTAAGCGATTCAACAGCAACGTTGAATTGGGTTTTATTGGCAGTTCTTACGGGAAGCGATGCGATAGTGCCGACTACTACTGCCTGAGGAATAACCTGCACGGCTGGAAATCCCAAAGGAGAGTTCAACCATTGATGCACTGCAGCCGTTATGATTCCTAGAATAAAAAGAAGAATTAGCGCGAGCCGTGGAGTAATAAAAAAGAGTAAAAAAGCGAGTAGGGGGAGCAATAAATTATAGGTATAGCAGTAGAGTATACCCATAAAAAAGCAAAAAATTTCCATTAAATTCTACGTGTTGGACTTTCCATTGTGCGCGAATAGTAGTGGGATGGGATAAATAAGTAAAGAAATATTGAATCAAACGGGTAACCGCGTCTTATGAGAGATCTAACCGAGCCGCGATCGTCAGGAAGCGGAGCAGTTGGAATATGCACGGAGTAGTGATTGAGATTAAGGGCTCCGCTCCCTGACGGTCGCGGCTCGGTTACGTTGGATTCCAACAAGAAGTCTGTGCCGCAGCTCCACTGTCTAATCCCGTTTTAACATTCGCTTGGTTAACCGACATACTTGCACAGGTAGTATCCTTAACCTGAGTACCCAGTGGTGTTGCGGTAAGCGTATAAGTTGAAGCGCTCAAATTACTTAAAGAAATTGAATAATAGCCCTGAGGAGAGGTCAGAGGAAAACCAGGCAGTGCCGCACAGGCTACATTGTACGCAAAATTTTGAGCATAGCAGCGCTCAAAAATAATCTGATACTGAGAAATAGTCGACAAGGCATCAGACCGGCGTGATTTTAAAATATAACTTTGATACGACGGGTAAGCTATCGCCGTTAAAATACCAATGATCACTAAAGTAATCATGATTTCAACCAGTGTGAAACCATGATGTTTGTGTGTGCATCGTCCTTTCTTCGTACCTTGCATTTTAAAATCCTTAATCAAGTTGCCACCAACCCACTCTGCGAGGATTAGTATTAGGGTTGTAAATCGTCGTTTGAGAGCCATTCGCCTGAGTAATTAATATTACCATATTATTGGCTTTGTTCGGTCCAATCAAGGTAGGAGAACTGGCATAATTTGAACTCAAGCCAATGCCCACTGGATAACCCCCATCGTACTGATCAGAGGTATTAAAATTACCATCACCATTTAAATCGATTTGAGCACGGTTATTTGAGCCACCGGTGAGGAAATTAAGCTCTAAAAACATCGATGTGAACGTCGCATTGCAAGTTGCCAAAGGAGGCGTGTTCAACGTGGCTATAAAGGTTCCGTTAAAGAGATCTGGTGTAGTAACCATACGCTGACCAGCGGCAGGCAGATCCTCATACCAACCCACTTTAGAAGTCCATACAACGGAGGTAGTAGTAACCGTTAAAATAGGGACCAGCAAGCTTGAAACAGCTGGGGCTATTAATGACAGTGTTTGTACCTGTAAATTAGACCTAGTGTAGGTAGTATTTGCACCTGGTTTATCCCACACACCGTAGATAGATTGTGTTTGGCTGTCTAAAAGGTCATTGGCTGTAAGAAGACGACCTGTGCCAAACATCACAAAAAGACCCTGGTTACGAGGATAGTTAGGATTTAAGGTCACAATTGGGGGCGTTGTGATAGGTTGTGGATTACCACCAGCATCGCGAGCTTGGAATAACACGCGAGCTGCCCACTGATTAGGATCAGGATCGAAGACGTCAATTGCCCACAGATTGCCTTGCAAGTCACCGGCATAAACCACTGTCGTAGGTGCACCTTGCAGCCCGTCTTTTTCTCCAAGGGCTACAGAGGCTAAACCTTGAGGTTCGGTGTGATCACAGGCACTAGGTACTGCTGCACAAAGGTCAATTTCTTTGATCTCCGCACCAGTTTCAGGATTGACTACGTATAAAACAGCCTTATTTGAGGTCGAGTTATAGCCATTACCAAAGAAAACGGCGTATTTATTGGAAGGCACATTGGTTTGACCAATCTGAGGGGTACTGTAAGTAAATCCTAGCTTAGTATCAGTAAACTCCCAAAGAACCGCTGAAGCAACGCCTGCCTCTGAGCCGAAGGTTGCCGGATCGGTTACGTCAAGGGCATAGATACTTTTACCACCACCACCTTCACCACCTACAAGCACCGTATGCCAGCTTGAATCTGAAAATTGTACATCACCACTGATCGGTGACCCGTTAACAAAAAACAGATGGCTTTGGTTATAAAGTGGATCGGCCAGTAAATAGAGATTACTAAATACCGCGTTAGGAATAAAACCAAACACTTCCGCACCGGTAGTGGCGTTGAAAGCATGCAACATACCGTCGTTTGCGCCAACATAGAGCATAGGTTGCCGATCTTTTTTAGCCTGCGCAAAGCTTACATAACTGCTTGCAGTGTATGTTCCCAAGGGTTGTCCAACATAGGTCACCTGGCTATCCATAATATCACCGAGGGTATGCGAACGATTACGGAATGTGCCTCCAAAACGTTTCTCTAAAAGGGTATTCCCCCGCAAATAGGTCAATCTAAAGAGCCCTAATAAGTCAGAGGGCTGCAACTGCGATCTTTGGCTGTTGCTAATATTAAACCATTGGAAAGGAACTCCATTATTGGAGGAAGGATTCCAGGTAACTATATGGCGATTAAGCCAGTTTAAACCAGCGGTTTGACTGTCTAAATTACTTTGAGCAGACCAAAGGATATTACCAGTTGGGGCACCAGTTGTTGCATCGAGTTGCACCGCATTTAATTCACCCGTCCAATCTTGATAAGGGGTATCATTTGAGGTGAATTTGGCTTGGTATTCTACGGAGTCCGTATTCAAATGCGTTGAGCTGACCGCAGCAGCTGTGGTCGTAAATGAACCATTTTGAATAGCGACTAAAATACTGTTTAAATCGTTAACTAAGGCATCAGGGCTTGTGGCCGGGTAGAAATCCACAGTACCACCAGCTACTGCCATGGCTTTCAGGGAAGCTGCCGCTTGTGGGTTGATTGTTGAATTAACGCCTGCCCCAAGACCGATAACGTAAGTGGCAATACCATTGTCTTTTAAGGCCTTGATTTTATTGATTGCATCACTTAAGGCCTGGCAGTTAGTGGCATTCAAAGAGCCATCCGCATTGAAGGTTGCTGTAACACCATAACCAGCTGCTGAAGCACTACCTAAGGGAGGCCAAAGCTTGCCATTCAAATCTTGTGTGGGCAGACCATCCGAAATTAACACTACGTATTTTTTCTGAGGACAACCATTTCCACTAGTTGTACCAAGGCTGGACATGTAAGTATTCGCTCTACTCAATAACCCAGCAATGGGTGACTGTACCGCAATTGCTTTGATTTCTGAAGTGGAAGTCGAATTGGTTTCAGGCTTTAGAAAGGGGGTGAATTGCGCTACAGCAGTTGTTACGGACGCTGATGTTGGATTGGTTCCCGCAGTTGTCATTGGTACCAAAATATTGCCTGTAGTAGCGGATTGATTACCATAGTAGCCAAAACCACGTTGCGAGAAGAGAACTTGTGGCGAAAAAGGTACGTAACCCGCGTTGGTGGGGGTCGCGCCCAAACTACCAACATTTGGCCTTGTGGAAGCATAAGTTAAAGTAACCGACCCGTTATTGTAGTTGGTTGAAGAATAATTGGGTGGGAAGGGGCTTGCTGGTGTAGGTCCACCAAAGCCTAAAAACACTGCTGGGAAACCAGAGTTGGTATAGAGGACGTCGTTGATATCTGAATCATCGCTGGAGGCACCAATTTCGATATAGCGGTTATCTCTGACAGCAGATCCACCTATATAACCGTTAATACTTGTACAGTTTGCTAAAACAGTAGCTGAGGACAAGAGGTAATTGAAGCAAGGGTTGGTTACATAGCGTTTTCCAACTATAGGGGTGTTAGTAAAGTTAAAATTACTCCCTGTTGGTGACATATAATACACCCAGGTTTTATTGACCGAAGCACCACTAGTACTGTAAACCGCTAAGGCAAAATCGGTAGTTGCAATGTAAGCATCAATAATTGCTTCTATCCCTTGTTTAGCAGTATTTAAACGACTAGGTCCATTATCTACAAGCCGGCCGCTTTGCGTTACGGTGTAGGGGGCGTTACCACTACCATCAGCCCCTTGAACAGGTGGAGTAAATCCGGCGGGCACCGAGTAATCATTAGGTGAGCTTGAATTGTCTAGAGAATTTAAGAGAACTCCTAGACTACCCGATCCAGTCATGATTGCACCGTTTAGAGTACCGTCCATAGATTGTGAATTCCCCAATAAAATCATTACCTGGGGATGTGTTGCGGTGGTCAACACCAAAGGGACTTGCGGGATAACCAGCGTTGACGCAGAGTTAGACGCTGTGCATAAAAATACTAAGGCAAAGCAAGTAAATGCTGCTGTAGTATTCACCAAAACCCGAAAAATCCTAAGATTTTTAAGGGTGTTCATTTTGATCCGCAAATTGTCCATGATACTCTCAATAGGTTATGGAACCTGTAACGTACTTTGTAATAATACCGATGTATTGCCGCTTGCACCCAGCGAACGACCGGTGACCCTAAAAATGTGTGTGGGTGTCTTCATATTTTGCCCTGGTTTAATGACTGATGGCAGTTGCTCTATGAGATAAGCTGCCTGTGCACCAGACCCACCCTGAAAGCTCTTAATGACAGCAGTATTACTGGACCAATTTACAGTAGTCCAAATGTTCGCCGCATTTTGATTCAAAAGGTACAACCCATTATTATTACGCAGGAAATTGTCTGTAACATAGGTGCCATTGGTTACAAAATTGATTGCCTCATTGATGGCCCCTTCGGTCTTTTCAAAACTAATCTCAGCATCTGTAGCATTAGCCGCTATACGGGTTTGCGTACTGTTAAGTGATACCTGAGTTAATGCAAGTACAGTCAACATAATCAATAAAATTAATGTTAGAAACAAAATAAAACCTTGTTGCGCAATAGGCGGTTTGTGAGCATAAGTATTCATGATATGGAATTCCTCAAATGAATAGTCATTTCAAATACATGGCGTAAGCGGTTATCCGCAGGTACGGTAATTTGCGTGTTGAGCACGGTAAATTTTTCGGTACTGACACTGCCTGAACCGGGTTGTCCTGCAATGAGAAACCCAAGTCGAACTGCATAGACTTGAGCCCAGTTGGTTACGGCAGTTGCATCCACATACTGCGTTATAGCGCCATTACTTCCAATACCATACTGTACTTTCATCACTTCAACACCAGGGACTATCGGCTGAACAGTCCACGCGCCATTGACTAAAGTTGCTCGCATCAATGCACTTTGACCACCTTGACCTTGCCCGACAAAAAACGCGGTTTGTTGCAGTAATATAAACTGTGAACCCACAAGGAAGTTAATTGGAAAAGCACTAGAAGCATTTTGTAAGGCGGAGCCCCCTGAACTATGGGAGATCGTATTACCTGTGATACCAGTCACTAAAAATATAATAGTTTTAGCACAATCGGACACAGCGCCATAGGAGCCTGATGCAATTCCTGCGCCTGTTGCGCTTTGCACAACGAAGGTAGTGCTACCAGAGTTGATGGTCGTGATAGACAAAGGAGCACTACCAGGGCTTGAACCAAAGACCACGAGAACATCACTGCCTTTTTGTGCATTACCTACAAGGGTTGAATCCAAGGTTGGTGACCAATCAGTACCTGCACTGCTGTTTGCAGCATTAGAGGTAATCGTATAATTTGCTGTACCTCCACTATACCCTTTAATCATAGTGGGAGAGGTACCCATTGTACCTAATGGAATTGACCCTCCCGCATTTAAATTGGTTAGGGCAGAGGTAATAGTACCGCAACCGATAAAGCCTGATGAACGCACTACTGGTGTGAGGATGTTGGCTATGGCGTTTTCTGTACTTTGAATCAAGTCTTGCGAATTGGATGCTTTATATAATTGAAATTGTGCAAGGAAAATTTGGGTGGTAGCTAGACTCAAAAGTAGACCCACGAGTGATGCAATCATTAACTCGATTAAAGAAAAGCCTTGTTGTTTATAGTTTAAATTTTTCATAATTGGGTCTGCACACTTAGTTGAACCATATTCGAATTGACAGCAGAAGTAGTACTGCTCGAGCCTAAACGGTTTTGCGCAGGACTATCGTCCCATTGCACAGTAACTGTAACTAAAGTATTTCCAGCAGCTCCTGGAGCTGGAGCCGTTGTAATGGATCCACTGCCGCTTGGGAGTTTGGTCACGTCTTGACTAAGCCAAATCCAGGTATCATAAGCAGCAAGTTGTGCAGGAGTACAGGTTGAAGAATCGCATAATATTCCGGGTGCACTAGGTATAGTAGGTGTACCACTACTATTGAGATTGCTTACATTGTAATTGCCACTGATTGCAGCAGTTGAGTTCGAACGAATTTTATCGAAAATATCATAGACGCATTGAATCGCTTGTTGTTTGGCATAACTTGAGTTATTGGATTTGCTGGCAACCATAAGCATATTGGCAATGCCAAGCATTCCAATAGCGAATATCACTAAGGAAAGTAGAACTTCAACTAACGTCATCCCTCTATGCCTTGAGGGCATTCCAACCGTTAACTCCATGGTACCTTTCTCCACTTAAGGACATGTTATTGCGCCATTATTCCAAACAGCTATTCCGGGAGTCTGCCCGGATTGTACATATCCAGTTGCCATAACTTGTACTGAACGTGCGTAGGTGCTGCCTCTGCTATCACAAAGTGCAAAATTACTTTGTGTTGTCGCAAGACCGTGTGGATCAAAGGTTACGGTCGCGGCTGAGGAGGTAATTGTAGGATCGCCGGAAGTGAAGGCTTTACTTTGCAGTACAGCTCCAAGACCAGTAGTGGGTTGGGTCACTATGGTCCATCCATTATTCCAATTCGCACCACAGGTAGTCGAGTTTAAGGCTCCAAGTGGACAAACTCTTACGTTTACCGCTTGTGTTAAAGCGGTGTTTCTTGCGTAATTGAGCGCGTTTAAAAGTGCGTCAGAGTTTGAAGAAATGCGGCTGTTCATTAACATTGTTTTGAACGAAGGTATTGCAACAGTCAGCAGTAAGGCAAAGACGCCTAATGCGACTAATAGTTCAACTAATGTGAAGCCAGCCTTAGTTATTATTGTTTTTTGTGAAGAAGTAGGAAGTTTAATTTTTATTAGTGCTTGGTCCTCATGACCAATTTTATTATCGTTGTGGGGTGAAAAGCTTTGGCGCAGGTTTGACTGTAAACCGAAATAGGTGCTTGGTTTATAGGTATTTTCTGGGTCTTCAACAAATATAGAGTTCAAGTCAGTATCCCTATTCAACAATCAAAAGTACCATACTTAACTGTACCCCTTTGTATAGTATAGTTCAAATTTCGCTGTTCTGCTGTAAGGGTAGGATCTGAGGAGTACACCCACTCCTACGTTCCGCGGACCTTCGGCCGCGGAACGTAGTGGTATGTTGGGTTTAACCCAACGAACAGGCTTATTTCTTAGCCCGAGGTTTACCAAAATGCTTACGTTCGCCAGGTTTAGCAGTCTGTGAGCGTCTATTTTGCGGAAAGTTACGCTTAGGTTGTGCAGCGGTAGCAGTCGTTGTGGGCACACTATGATTAGGCTCGAAATCATCAATAATGACACGGTCTAATTTTCGCTTAATCAGCTTTTCAATCGCGTTTAACTGCCCGATTTCATCAGCACTAACCAAGGACACTGCAAGGCCTGTAGCACCAGCACGGCCGGTACGGCCTATTCGGTGGACGTAATCTTCGGCAACCTGCGGTAAATCGAAATTAACTACACAGGGCAGTTGATCGATATCAATTCCGCGTGCAGCAATATCAGTAGCTACTAAAATATGCAGTTCGCCTGATTTAAATTCGGCAAGGGCTTTGGTACGCTGGGATTGTGATTTATTGCCGTGAATCGCTTGCGCATAAATATGATCTTCTGCGAGCAGTTTCACCAGTTTATTAGCGCCATGCTTAGTGCGTGAAAACACTAAGGTTTGACCCCATTTATTTTTATGAATCAGATGACTTAGCAAAGCGGATTTGCGGCTTTTATCGACCGGATGTACGGTTTGTTTTATCGCAACAACTGTTGCATTGCGAGGGGCTACATCAATTTCTACAGGATTGTTGAGTATGCCTTTAACTAGAGCTCTGATTTCATCGGAAAAAGTTGCAGAAAACATCAGATTTTGACGCGTTCTAGGCATCAGTTTTATAATGCGTTTGATATCGTGAATAAAACCCATATCCAACATTCTGTCTGCTTCGTCCAATATTAAAGTATCCACTTCATCTAACTGGATAGCACGTTGCTGGTGCAAATCTAACAGACGACCTGGAGTAGCTACTAGAATCTCAACGCCACCACGTAGTTTCATCATTTGCGGACTAATTTTCACGCCGCCAAAAACTACAGCAGATCGCAGATTCAAGTGCTTGCCGTATTCGAGAATACTCTCATGGACTTGGGCTGCTAACTCACGGGTAGGGGTTACTATTAATACTCGTGTATGGTTGCCTTTGGCTCTTGGTTTGTCTTGTAAATTTTGTAAAACGGGTAAGACAAAACTAGCGGTTTTACCAGTACCAGTTTGTGCGGACGCCAAAATATCACGGCCTTTTAAAATAGGGGGTATTGCTTGTAATTGTATCGGTGAGGGTTGGTCGTAGCCAAGTTCTTCCACAGCGCGTAAGATAGGTTCAATTAACCCTAAAGATTTAAAACTCATGTTGTTTCCTTAATCTTCGGTAGTGTTACCGAATTCAATGTGACCATTTTTGGTGCAATTGTACCATGGATTAAGGGTAAATACCTGAGTTTGTTTAAAATAATTTAGGAGAAGTCCTTAATTCCACTCGACAAAGGACTCGATGTTATTCTCGTTGTGTGCGTTATATTGGAGTTCAGGCGTCGTTTTTACAGGTAACTGAACAGGAGCTGGTTGGGGTTTTTGTTGTGCTACCTCTATTGGCTTGCTTATTTTGACAGGCTTAGGTTTTTTTGCCTGGCTTATTACTTGTTCTTGACCACAATGCGGCGTGTCTTTAAATGTTTTGAGTGCATCTTCCAAACTAATGAAGGTATAACCTTTTTCTTTATACATCTGAATAATTTGCGGTAGAACATAGGCGTTGAGCAAATTCGCATGAATTAACAAGATTTGCGCTTGATCAGGCCGGTGATTAATTTCATTATGTTCTTCTGCTTTAAGGGTTTGTTGCCAGATAAAATCGAGGTAGAACGGTTTTAGTTCTTCAAAATAAGTGCGTCTATCCGCCTCGATGACTGAGAGAAGGCGTTGATTGAAGATAAAATCTTTACTATCAACGGTAATAGGTGCAACTTGGTAGTCTTTTTTAGCTAAATAACAAAGCACCTCTTCGCGTTTCGCACCGTTAGCCATGGCTAAATAGGGGTAACGAAAATATTTAGGCTTAGTCATTACAGGCAATAAAATTTTATCAGCTGATTTGATTTCTTTTAGGTAGGCTTTAGTGTCTATTTTATTAAGATTTGCGTGCGAGAACGTGTGATTACCCAATCCGAAACCTGAATCACGAAATTTATTGAGTAACTCCCAGCTATTGTCACGGACTTCACTAGCAATAATAAAGCCTGTAGCAGTAATCTTCTCTTCGAGAAGGGTATTGATTATCATGTTAAGGTGGAAATTTCGGTAGTCACCTACAAAAGGTAAGTCGTCAATTGTGATTGCAATTTCTTTATTTTGCGCAAAAGCAATATTTTGTGCAGTTATTAGAAGTACAAGACTAATTAGTATTTTTTGAGCTATTTGTATTATTTTCATTGAGTTATTTTATATAATGGCATTATTTAAAGAGTTTAATCCCCTATTGTAACAAAATTTACTCTAAATGGCTTATCTTAAGTGATATTAGTTTAGCAAAAGGTGTTTTGGCGGAATAAATGTAAGGAAAGGTAGTCCGTATTTCGCTGCGCTAATACGGACTACTATAGCTACTAATTAAGGATTGCTAGTCGCTGAAGAATTGGTGGCAGCTTGTTGGGCTGCATGCGCCAGAACTTCTTCATATTTTGAAGTGTTAGTTCCTGTCTTCGATCTAAATATACTAAGATTGCTGACAATTGAACTAAATTTAGAAGAAGCGGATTTTTTCCCTGCTTTATTTTCTGCTTCAACAGCTTCACCGCAATGTTGTAGAGCGCTGAATCGACAAGCACGTAGGTAACTTCTTGTTAATGCTGATTGTGCATTGACATCAAAACCTACAACATCTGAAAACACATGTTTTGTTCTAATGCTGTCTTTTTCAGCTGGAACTGATTTAGTAGCATCGACCTTAATGCGTTCACCGGTCAATTGCACTGTTAAATGTTGCATGTAACGATTGGATGCAGCTATCAATACCGCGACATCTTCAACAGGTGATTTAGAGGCTTGCAACAATTTAGTTAAAGAAGAATGTACTTTTGAACCATTGGTCAATAAGCCTTTTGGAATTTCATCAGCATTAAGAAGAGCTACTGTCTGAGGATATTCACTGTTAATTTGAATACGAACAAAATGCATGGCACCTGCAAGTATGGCGGTTTTTTCAGCTTCGTTGATGTCTTTTTGAGGTGTTAGATTTTTGATCAGTTCCTCAATATAACCTAATTGCGTGCATCTAGGTATTTTTAACTCACGAACACTGGATTTTTTATAAGCGGCAAGTTCTTCTTCTTTTAATAATTGGAACCCCTTAGCTAATTGATCAAAAGTATAGGGATGGGCTTTTGCACCACTTTGTTCAAAAGGCTTTTTAATTTTGTAATGGTTTGCTTCAGGAATAGTTTGTCCGGTAGCTGGTAGTAAAGAAGTCATATATAGATTGTGACTGATTTCGTCCAACTCATAACATCTGAAGACTAGAGAGGATAAAATCTTGGCATCCAGGGTATCTAAAATATGATTTTTAGCCAGGCCTTTGCGTGAATTATTCTCTACATAAATTAGTGATAAGTAGTTACTAAGAGCACTATTAAACTCGGCAACCTGTTTAGGAGAAGGTTTTTCGTCTTTTTTCTCACCAAAACACACCGTTTTCATACCATTGTTTAATTGACTATGATCTGTTGATTGAAAGGCGTGGGTACTGCTGTCAATTTGATCGGACACTAACATCATCGCACCATAAAAAATCTTGGCAGAATTCGTTAAATCAGCGCCTTTTTCAGCATTGTGTGCTTTTAGCTGAGTCATAATGTTGATCAAGAATAAAAATTGGGATCTTCTAGGGTCTTCTAATTTGTTGACGATTTTAGGAATGTCCTCTACGGTCATATCCTTGTTTTTTTCATCTTTTGTTTTAAGAGCTATCCTAACTTGTTCGTAAAATGCTGTTTCTAATTTACCAAATTCCTTTAAAGCTAACGTCATGTTAATCTCCATAAATCCAAAACAAAAATTCTGTAAGCTCAACTTACAAATGCCAGTGTAAACTAAACAATTGCTTTCGTCATGTAGTTTCTTTATACAAATTGAAGAAATATAAAAATTGAATGGATTGAATGGGTTATAGAATATTTTTGCGTAGTTCTTGTAACTAGTAGTCAATCGAAGTAACTCATAGTAAAGTAGAATGACCCCTGTCAACTTGCGATCACTTATGGCCAAACTCTATTTTTATTATGCTGCGATGAATGCCGGTAAAAGTACGGTTTTATTACAATCTAGCCATAACTACAGAGAACGAGGTATGCAAACCTTGCTCTTCACAGCATCCATAGATACACGTTATCAACAAGGTACTATCAATTCCCGTATTGGTCTTTGCGAAGAAGCCTTCGCTTTCAAGGACGAAGATGACCTCTATGCAATAACCCGTGAGTTAAAAGAAAAGGGTAATCAATACGCTTGTGTCTTAATCGATGAAGCCCAATTTCTCACCCGTCAACAAGTGCAACAACTGACAGATATTACTGATCAATTAGGAATCCCAGTTCTCGCTTATGGCCTACGGACTGACTTTAGAGGGGATTTATTTCCCGGAAGTCAATTTTTACTAGCCTGGGCTGACGAGCTAGTCGAGCTCAAAACCATATGCCATTGTGGGCGTAAGGCCATTATGAATATGCGAATAGACAGTAGTGGAAAAACAGTAGCTGAGGGTGAGCAGGTTTTTATAGGTGGAAATGAATCCTATGTCTCTACTTGTAGATTGCACTATAAACGTGCAGATCCAGGAACTTGGACTACCAATAATAAATTGTTCAATAAAGATACCAATCTTGCTTAAGGTTTGATATACTTTGTCGCAACTTTTAAGCCTTGTTAAGGAGTAACAGTGTCACATTCAGTCGCAGCAGATTCGAGAGTAGATGTACCTCGCGGTGATTTAATGGCCTGGATTGTTTGCCTTTCGGCCGGCTTATTCTTTTTCTATGAGTTTTTTCAGCTTAATATTTTTGATGTAATCAATCAGCCCTTACGCGATGATTTCCATATTGATGCTACTCAATTGAGTTGGATGTCAAGCACTTACCTCTGGGCGGACATTCTTTTCCTACTCCCTGCCGGCGTCATCCTCGATAGATTTTCAACTCGATCCGTGATTTTGATTGCCATGTTGGTCTGTGTCATTGGAACCTTGGGTTTTGCCACGACTGATTCGTTTGCTCTAGCTTCTTTTTTCCATTTCTTGTCTGGTATTGGTAATGCTTTTTGCTTCTTATCTTGTGTAGTTTTAGTCTCGCATTGGTTTCCACCTAGAAGACAGGCACTAGTTATTGGCTCATTAGTCACTATGGCTTTTATTGGTGGCATGATGGCGCATACCCCTTTTGCCTATTTATACGAGCTATTTGGCTGGCGCCGAGCTTTACTGATTGATGGTGCTGTTGGTGCAGGAATTTTGGTGTGGATTTATTTAATTGTTCAAGACAGTCCAGAAGATTCACCGATAAAATTACGCACAAGCCAGGGCCACGTTAGCGCTAGTTTTATAAAAGCCTTATCCAACAAACAAAACTGGCTTGCAGGCTTGTTTACCTCGTTCCTTAATTTACCCATTATGGTGCTTTGTGCCTTGTGGGGTGCTAGTTATTTAGAAGTGGCGCATAAGCTCCCCGATTTTGCTGCCAGTAATGTGGTTAGCTTAATTTTTATGGGTAGCGTTATTGGTTGTCCATTAGTAGGGTGGCTATCTGACTCGCAAGGCCGTCGTAAACCCCTAATGATTATGGGCGCGGTGGCTACTTTGATTACCGTAACTCCCTTATTTATGGATATCACACTTTCTCAAACAACCCTTAGTATCCTCTTTTTTGCCTTAGGCTTTTTTACCAGTGCACAAGTGATATCCTATCCCTTAGTTGCCGAGTCTAACCATTCTGATAATACAGGTGCTGCTATGGGTATCGCTTCTGTTCTCATCATGGGCGGTGGTGGCGTCGGACAAGTTTTATTTGGTTGGCTAATGGCGAAACACGCCGGGTCTACTGTTGCACAATACACCGTTGCTGATTTTCAGTTTGCGATGTGGATGTTCCCAATTGCTGCTTTAGCAGCTTTAGTCGCGGTGTTGTTAACCCGTGAAACGTACTGCAAACGCTAATTTAAGGAGTTACTAATGCAGGTAGTGGAGGATTTTCGAGATGGTGATGAACTAATGTCGTCGCTACTTCCTTGGAAAGTGTGCTTTGCTGCAACCTTGTTTTTTTTCTTTGAATTTATTCAAGGAAATATGTTCGCCTCCATTGCGGCTAACATTATGCAAGATTATCAAATTCAGGCTGATAAAATGGCCTACCTTTCTAGTATCTACTATTTAGCTAATGTGTTGTTTTTATTCGTAGCGGGAATGGTCCTTGATAGATTTTCTATTAAGAAAACTATTCTGTTCGCTATGTTACTTTGCGTCATTAGTACTTTTATCCTCGCCTATTCGCATTCTTTTTATATTGCATTGTTTTGTCGCTTTGTCACAGGGATTGGCAGTGCTTTCTGCTTTTTAGGACCTGTTCGTTTGGCGTCACATTGGTTTCCTCCTAAGCGAATGGCTCTGGTTACAGGCGCTATTGTTACAATGGCTATGACTGGAGGTATGTTAGCGCAATACCCATTAACTAAGTTGGTTGCCTCTGTAGGCTGGCGTCAAGCTGTATTGGACGTTGGTATTCTGGGTTTTAGTATGTTAGTCGTCATGTTGTTTTGGATTAAGGAAAGACCGACGGTTGCTGTTAAAAGAGCGGGTAAACCTATTGATGTATTTAGCGCTGCGAAGAAAGCCTATTTTAATCCACAATATATACGTGCTGCTCTTTATACTAGTCTAATGAACATGGCTATTGCTGTCTTTGGCGCTATGATGGGTACTTTGTATCTTGAGCAACGACTTAGTATCAGTGCTGAGCAGGCTTCCATGGTAAATGGTATGCTGTTTTTTGGTGCGATTATAGGCTCACCTTTGGTTGGCTGGTTGTCTGATAAAATAGGTCTCCGTGTCTTACCCATGAAAATTGGTGTGGTAGCTTCTTTATTAACTTTGCTCGCAGTGTTGTATCTCCCGGTTTCATTAAGCACTATGTCAGTCTTGTTTTTCTTATTAGGATTGTTTACCTCGGCGCAGGTGATCAGTTATGCCTTAGTTGCTGAGAGTAGCTCTCCAGCGATGACAGCTACTGCAGTCAGTGTTATTTCTATATTGACGCAAGGTGGATACTTAATTTATCAAAATTTGTTTAGCACTTTATTGACTAACTTCGATGGAATGCGCTTGATCAATGGGGTGCCAGTCTATCTTCTAGGCGCGTACCAACATGCAGCAATCATTTTACCTCTGGGTCTGTTGCTCGCCTTCTTGTTGCTCTTCGGTTTAAAAGAGACACAATGCCGCCAAGTTGAGCAATAATTGTGACTGGACGTGTCTGTATTTTATTAATGGATTCTTTTGGTATTGGTGCCAGCCTTGATGCACATCGCTATGGTGATGAGGGCGCTAATACTTTTGTGCATATCCACGATGTTTGTGCTCAGGGTCTAGGTGACATCGAGGGTCAGCGAAAGGGACCTTTAACCCTTCCTAATTTGGCAAAACTCGGTCTCTATCATGCTGCAGTGGCAAGCTCTGGTTTACCCTTCGTTAATTTAGCAGATCTTGCAGAACCCAATGGTTATTACGGTTATGCCGTTGAGCAAAGCTTAGGAAAAGATACACCTAGTGGTCATTGGGAATTAGCCGGTGTTCCAGTCACTTTTGATTGGGGTTATTTTCCAGATGTGCCTTTTTGTTTTCCCGAGCAGTTAATTAAAGAGTTTATTCAGAAAACGGGTGTGCCCGGTGTTTTGGGTGAAAAGCATGCCTCTGGTACAACAATTCTAGATGAGCTGGGTGATGAGCATATGCGAACTGGGAAACCAATAGTGTATACATCGGCTGACAGCGTTTTTCAAATTGCAGCTCACGAAGAAACTTTTGGTCTCCAGCGTTTGTATGAGATTTGTGAGATAGCTCGAGATTTGGTAGATCAATATCAAATAGGTCGTGTAATTGCACGTCCCTTCATTGGAAAACCCGGATCTTTTAAGCGCACAGCAAATCGTAAAGATTATGCGACTTTGCCTCCAGCAAAAACTTTATTGGACTATCTCAAGGATGCAGGCCGTGAGGTAGTTGCTATTGGCAAGATTGCTGATATTTATGCGCATCAAGGTATTACCCAAACTCTTAAGGGGGATGGGAATATGGATTTGTTTGATGTGACTTTAAAAGCGATGAAAACCTTGCCCGCTGGTGGGTTGGTTTTTACAAATTTTGTGGATTTTGATTCTTCTTACGGGCACAGACGTAATGTAGCTGGTTATGCACAGGCTTTGGAAGAATTTGATGCGCGTTTACCTGAGTTGATGGCAGTTTTGAAACCGGATGACTTGGTATTGATTGCTGCAGATCATGGATGCGATCCGACTTTTCCAGGATCTGATCACACGCGTGAGCACATTCCTGTGCTTGCTTTTGGTCCCGGAATTCCCGGGCACTTCGTTGGCCGACGGGATACTTTCGCTGATATCGGCCAGAGCCTCGCTGAACACCTTGATTTGGCCCCGTTAGATCACGGCTTGTCCTTCTTGAAGTAGGTTGGGTTATAACCCAACATGATCTCATTGATGGATAAGAATTGTAGCTGGACAATGATCCAGCGGCGCGCTAGATCTGTGTTGGAACCAAACTTCTCCAGGACGGGGTGGTAAAACACGCTTTCGCCGTCCATGGCACGCTCTCGAAAAACATCGTGTTTTTCGAAGGTTTTACCACCCCGTCCTGGAGAACTTTGGTTCTTGGGAGTTCTGTGCGGCGTGGAGTTGGACCCAATTTCGCGCGATTTAAAAACGGTGCGGTAGGTTGGGTCGCGACCCAGCATGAATCTTGATGGTAGTAGAAGATTGTTGTTGGGTCATAACCCAACCTACGGCCCTGTGAGGCGTAGTTGATTCGTTGATTGGTGATGCCAAATTGTGCCCGGTCACACAGGATGAGGGTTTCTTATCACCCACCAATCCGATTAATATTTCCTCACATCAACCCTTGAATTTTGCCTAATAACCCCCATCTACTACAATTCAACAGGCATTGAGGATTACATTTTGGAACAATTTCGTGGGACCACTATTCTATCGGTAAGACGCGGTAATCAGGTTGTTATCGGTGGAGATGGTCAAGTTACGTTGGGTAACACTGTAATGAAAGGTAATGCGCGTAAAGTAAGGCGTTTATATAAGGACCAAGTTATCGCTGGTTTTGCTGGTGGTACTGCAGATGCCTTTACCTTATTTGAGCGTTTTGAAAGCAAGTTGGAAATGCATCAAGGGCATTTAGTCCGAGCAGCGGTCGAGCTCGCTAAAGATTGGCGTACCGATAGAATTTTACGCCGCCTCGAAGCCGTTTTAGCTGTAGCGGACAGTAAGGCATCGCTCATTATTACGGGTAATGGCGATGTAATAGAGCCTGAGGAGAGTTTGATAGCTATCGGCTCCGGTGGTCCTTTCGCCCAAGCGGCTGCAAGGGCATTAATGCAAAATACCAAATTATCCGCGGCAGAAATTGTGCGTAAGGCACTAACTATTGCTGGTGAGATATGCATTTACACCAACAACCACTTAACTATAGAAGAATTAAATAATGACAGTAAATAATATTATGGTAATGACTCCACGTGAGATCGTACAAGAATTAGATAAATACATTATTGGCCAAGACGACGCGAAACGCGCCGTAGCAATTGCTTTGCGTAACCGGTGGCGGCGTATGAAGATTTCTGATCCCATGTTACGAAACGAAATCATGCCTAAAAATATTTTAATGATTGGTCCAACTGGTGTTGGTAAGACTGAGATTGCTCGTCGATTGGCAAAATTAGCCAATGCACCTTTTATTAAAGTGGAAGCCACTAAATTCACCGAAGTGGGTTATGTTGGGCGTGATGTGGATTCTATCTTACGTGATTTAGCGGATATCGCGATTAAGCAAGAACGTGAATTGGCAATGAAAAAAGTTGCGAATTTGGCGGAAGATGCTGCAGAAGAGCGAATATTAGACACCTTACTTCCGCCAGCACGTGGGAGTTTAACGCCTGGTGAGAAAGATACAAGTACGCGACAAGTCTTTCGCAAGCAACTTCGCGAGGGGACTCTCGATGACAATGAAATTGAAATTGAAGTCAATGCTAGTCACGTTGGTGTAGAGATTATGGCACCTCCCGGTATGGAAGAAATGACTAGTCAATTGCAATCTATGTTTCAGCAAGTGGGAACACAAAGAACAAAGACTCGAAAATTGACAGTTGCTAAAGCGATGAAAATTTTGCGCGAAGAAGAAGCTGCAAAATTGATTAACGAAGAAGATATTAAAATTCGTGCGATCGAAAGTGTTGAGCAAAATGGAATAGTGTTTATTGATGAGTTGGACAAAGTAGCTAAACGATCTGAAAGTGGGAGCGGTGGTGATGTGTCCCGTGAAGGGGTGCAAAGAGATTTGCTACCATTGGTTGAGGGAACTACTGTTTCGACTAAATATGGAATGATTAAATCGGATCATATTTTATTTATTGCCTCTGGTGCTTTTCATGTTGCCAGACCTTCTGATTTGATAGCAGAATTACAAGGCCGCTTACCAATACGTGTTGAGTTATCTGCACTTTCAGTCGAAGATTTTGTACGTATTTTAACCGAACCTACTGCCTCGTTAACTTTGCAATATACCGCCTTAATGGCGACTGAAGGTTTAGAATTAAGCTTTGATGAAACCGGTATACGCCGTATAGCCGAAGTTGCCTGGCAGGTAAATGAGCGTACGGAAAATATTGGTGCGCGAAGACTTTACACGGTAATGGAGCGACTACTAGAAGTGGTATCGTTTGATGCAACGGATAAATCAGGTGAGAAAGTCTTTGTCGACAAAGCCTATGTTGATAAAAACCTTGGTAAGTTAATCGCCGACGATGATTTAACCCGCTATATCTTATAAGTCACGAAGCCCACTGTGCCCGTATTACTCCGTGTAATACGGGAATATACTCCTCTCACCCTTTCCTGTATTTACCTTTTCTATTTCCCTTTCTATCCTAAAAAAAATCAGTGGATCTTTGATTCAGAATGTATCAGAATCTTTCCTCAAATTTATACATAAACAGGATGTTTAGAGAGGTATTAAATGGATTTTGATGTCAACGCTTTTTTCAATACTATGCTCAATGGCACAGGTGATGAACCCCACCAAGCCTTGTGTACTTTGTTCCACGCACAACTCACTCAAAGGCAAAAAACGTTATTTCGTGATAATGCACTTGAACAAATAAAGATAAATCCCAATAACCCAGCCGCACTATTTTTGTTAGCCCTGGTTAAAATAAAAGGAATAGGCGAAAAAGAAGCACCTTTGGATGCAATACCTTACTTAGATCAGGCAGTTGCTGCGGGGTATGCCGAGGCGAAATGCGCGCGGGCTAAACTCTATGAAAATGGGATTGGTGAAGCGCATAGTATTAGTAAAGCAGAAGAGCTATACAAAGAAGCAATAGCTGGTGGAAGCATAAGGGCAATCTCGCGCCTAGCTAAATTAAATAATTATAAATCAGATAATAAAACTGCGAATCTTCTCTACGATCAAGCCATAGCTCGGAATGATCCACGCGCTATGTTTTGTAAAGCTAATCTGTTAGAGGTCAGTGGCTGTGATGCCAAAGAATTAGAAGAGGCAACTCAATTATTAGATAGAGCAATTCTTTTAAATCATGCCCCATCAATGAATAATCGAGCATTAATATTTGAAGATCCAGAAAAGGGCGAAGTTAACATCCCCGAAGCCTACAGACTTTATAGACAAGCTGTTGAACTAAACAATTTTGCTGCTATGAATAATCTAGGAGTCCTCTTGTTAAAAGAGCCTGAACCTGAGAAATATTACCCAGAAATAATTAAGCTTTTTGATTGCGGAGCAGCAGGGAATGATGCATTTGCTACATCGAATCGAGGTGGAATGCATGAAGCAGGTGAAGGCGGTCCTGTTAATTATATTGAAGCCCTTAAAGCCTATCAAAAAGCGAGCGCGCTAGGATCTGAGCATGCTGCAGATGACATGAGAACCTTACTTGCAAAAGCAGCCGCAGGTACACTCTCAGATAGTGACGCGGCTAGTAAATTTTATGATTACCAAATAACACAGGGTGATGTCTCTGCGATGTTCCATCGTGCAAAAATGTATGAGAAAGGAGTGGGCGGAGAACAATCGTATGCAAAGGCAATTGCTCTTTATGATTTATGCATTCCTGCGGGCAAACTAGAGGCCTTAATACATCGTGCCTACATGCATGAAAAAGGATATGGCGGACCTGTTGCTATTAAAAAAGCAATTGATCTTTATGATAAAGGCATAGTAGCTAATCATCCACGTGCAATGACCTTGCGTGCAATGCTGCATGCATCAGGGGCTCTAGATGGAAAAGTAGACCATGGGGCAGCAATAAAATTGTATAACCAGGCTCTCCTCCTCGGAGATACCGTTGCTATGACCAAACGTGCAGACTATTACAAAACTGGAAGCACGGGTCCAAAAGATCCGGTAAAATATAGGATTTTGCATTTAATTGTAAATCAGAAATTTCCTAAAAAGACCCAATGGCTGTCGAACGAAAATGAAGGCATGTTTGAATTATTTTGCAATAATAAAGAGACGGCTATTAATTCAGACTCCATTTCTCACATTGCTAGAGCTTATGAATTCTTGGATTCTTTACCCCAAGGACTAGCGATGGTTGAATATTTGAATAAGAAATTATGTAGAGCAGTTGAATTGAAAATCATACCACAATTTCCTATTCACCAAGATTTTCACCTTAAAGTTCAAAAGCTAAAACCCCAACAAATAATCGATTTAGTGACCCTGATAAAACGCTATGCTAATCATCATTATTGCCCAGAGGGGGTTGCCGATGTAAAGTCTCTGCTAAATTACGAAGCCTTTGCTAATTCTGCAGATCCTAGGGCTCTGGATACTTTGAAATTACTTGCCTCTCAGTTTACTGGGGCTATCTACTGGGTAGGAATGAGCTACCTAAAGACTAACAAACCAGCGGGAAAGCTGTCAGAATCGGGCGAGAAAATTGCGATTAGGTATTTTTTGAAAGCAGCTTCCGCTTCCAATGTAGACAAATACACTAGAGAATTGGCGCAAAAAAAATTACAAGAATTGCGGGTCAAAGCAGGTTCTGCTGAAGAGCTTGTACTTCCAACGCAAAAAGTTGTGCCCGCTGCTAGTTCTGTAAACAGCACTCCAATTGAAGAAAAGAAACCGCAAAGCTGGGAGCAATTCAGTCAGCAATACGCGGCTCCTGATACAGATGCACCAAAAAAGGAAATTAGAACGCCAGTAGCAATGGCAACAGTTCCTGAAGCACCAGTGCCTGTAGCGAGACCTATCCAGCTGACACCAACGATTTATCCGCCAGCTATTCCTACTCCAGCACCTCCAGCTATTAGAGATGTCACAACTTTATATGCTGCATATCCTCGAATACCCTCTACTTCCCTTGAATACACTGCAGAGCCGAAACAGAAGTCTGAAAAAGTTTTAGTGCCTAGTTAGTAATTGCCTCCAGTGTGTGAGCACCGGATCACTACGTCCTAGGGCTTGTGTACAGCCCTGGGAATACGAGCGATCCGAGCCGCGACCGTGAGGGAGCGGAGCAGTTGGATTATGCACGGGGTAGTGATTGGGATTAAGGGCTCCACTCCCTTACGGTCGCGGCTCGGTTAGATCATTCGTATTCGGATTGATTGTTCTAACTTTGATCATACGAGGTGCTTGCCGTGGTGCAGTAAACCGTCCTACCACTTAAAACCCATTATCTTTTACACATAGGGTGAATTTATTCTATAAAATGTGTATAATATGCGCACCTCGCTCCTTACTATTAGTTGTTTATGCCCTATCCATTTGAAAAACAAAGTGTCAGTAATTTAATTGCCCTGATTAATAAGGACTACTTCAATAGCGCCGATGCGGATTACTATCTCAATCCCCCCGGTAAGGGGTATATGAGTGAAACTAGGATAAAGGACACCTCTGTTTCTAATGTTGAATTGCAGGTAATGGTATGGCTTTGGCGCATTCAACGGTATTTTCTCGTCTCGTTAGACGATCAATCTGATAATGGGAAAACAAATACTGTCCTCAACATAGTTAGTTTTCTGCTGCTTTTACCAATGATCCCTACAGAGACAGTTAAGTACTTGTGTACGGACCCAGCTGCGCTCAATTGTTTAGTCTTTAGTCTTTTAGTTACTAGGGATGAGGGGGTTTGGAAAACTACACTCGAATTAATAGAGCAACACAATAGCCAATCATTGCTCCTACCCTTGTTACGCTGGTGCTACAACTATTATTTTGATAAAGCTGGAGCTTCTTATGATCAAGTCATCACAGAACTCATGGCAATGCATAAAGATAAAACGAGCTTTGATCTCCCAGCTTCTCCTGTCACAGCGGTATTCCGTTACGTGCCAATAGCTCAAAAACAGATGAAAAAATTGACTGTCCTTTCAGCTGCAAGTTTACCAGCAGAAATAACAAGCGATTCGGCTTCTACCTCAACTTCATCTACGCAATATTCAGATCAAGAGATATCCGAAAGCGATGCCAAACAGTTTCACATAAGTCTAATAGAGCAGGGCATAGAAGTCGAAACACTCACCTATCACAATAAATCGATTCGAAAATTACTATTTACCCTATTAGGATATAATTTTTTAACTGAAAAGATTTACCCACGCCACCCTGTTGATCTCTTTAATACTTCACAATTTAAGTTGTTTTTGTCCAAGATGATTGAAATGTATCTTAGTGATACGAGTCAAATAACTCAAGTAGTTCAGCTCAAAAGTTTGTCGCAAATGATCCAGTTTTACAGACCAAGAACACCTATATATGGTGCTAAAAATTACCTTGATGCTGTGGTTATTGTCGAAAGATTAATAGAAAAAGAAGAGTATCATGAAGCCTATCTACTCTATACCGATATAACTACTCCTGGAATTATCTATGAATTGAAAACCGAAATCCGGGCAAGGGCTGCACTCTACTGCTTTATGAGTAACGTGGCTGTTTGGCTAAAATCAGATGAGCCTAAAACCGTCCTGTCGGATTCTGAGTTGGAATTATTGCCCTACATTAGGACTGTTAAAAAATCTGTGCCTGAAAAGGCAATTCCCACCGCTCAACTCTTTAAATTAGCTCAGGGTTTGGCACATCGTTTTCAAGAAACCAAGCATAAAATAGCACGTAATAATGCAAGAAATTACTTTAAGTTAATTGACGATTTGCTCAGACCCTCAGATCTAATAGTTGTGAAGAACTTATTTGTAGTGGCCAAGGGTAAAAAATCAAGCCAGCAAGTTAGCCCTCCTGTGAATCATGTTATTGATGCACCGATAACTACAGCGGACACATTAGTCTCTGTCGGAGGTACAGAAAAAACTGAAGAAGTACTGGCACCACTCGAAATTAAGCAAGGATCAGTTGTGTGTGAGAAGGGAGGGGAAAAATTAGATGCTGCTCCTGTGCCCGATAAAAAAGAACCTGTTGCTAAGAAAGAAAAGACAGAACCAGCTCCAGCAACCGCGCCTGCAAAAAAGGAGACTGTAGCGACAGCTAAAAAAGTAAAGACAGAACCAGCTCCGACAACCGCGCCTGCAAAAAAGGAGACTGTAGCGACAGCTAAGAAAGAAAAGACAGAACCAGCTCCTGCAACCGCGCCTGCAAAAAAGGAGACTGTAGCGACAGCTAAGAAAGAAAAGACAGAACCAGCTCCAGCAACCGCGCCTGCAAAAAAAGAGACTGTAGCGACAGCTAAAAAAGTAAAGACAGAACCAGCTCCGACAACCGCGCCTGCAAAAAAAGAGACTGCGACGACAGCTAAGCAAGAAAAGACAGAAACACCTCCTGCAACTGCGCCTACAAAAAAAGAGTCTGAAGTGATATCTAAGAAAAAAATGTTAGAAGAAACTACGGTCAGCATACCTGCGACTGAAAAATGGGTTGTCGTGTCTAAGAAAGACAAGAAACAAGCAGCACCGGCAGTTGTCGTCAATAATCCTGCTCCATTAACAACAGCACCTGCAACCGCGCCTGCAAAAAAAGAGTCTGTAACGCTGGCTAAGAAAGAAAAGACAGAATCAGCTTCTGTAACTACGCCTGCAAAAAAAGAGACTGTAGCGATAGCTACGAGAGAAAAGACAGAAACAGCACCTGCAAAAGTACCTACAAAAAAAGAGTCTGAAGCGATAGTTGAGAAAGAAATGTTAGAAGAAACTCCGGGCAGAATACCTGCAACTGAAGAATGGGTTGTCGTGTCTAAGAAAGACAAGAAACAAGCAGCACCGGCAGTTGTCGTCAATAATCCAGATCCACTACCTGTAGCACAAAGCTCTGCAGTAGTTCCCCGTAAAAAGGAAACAGTCTTCGTTCATAGACCTATAACCCTAGACCTCTGTTTATTAGCAGCAAAAAAATCTCCAGCAACAGTTCAAGCATCTTCTTCATCTGCATCCACTTCGACTCGTCAGTGGCAGTCAGTGGAGACAACAGCAGAGCCGGAAGTTGAATCTAAATGGCCATCTTTAGCAGTTGCAGCGGAGACGAAACCAAAAAATAGCGCAGGACGACGACGTCCCTTGGCAAAAGTAGAAGAATCCCCCGCTACTTTATTTCCCAGTCAAAAACCAGAGCCAGTGGTGCAAATTGATGAAACACAGGTTCAAGGGAAAGCCAGTACAAGTGTATCTACATACAAAGAACAGATTCCTGAGATTAGGACTGACAACAAAACTGCGCTAATTTTACCAGTGTTAGTTCCAAATCAAACAGTAACAGTGCCAGTGGCAGTGGAAAAAACGGATGTTCCAGGTTCAAATCTAGCTACAGTAGAGCCAAATGTCTCTTTACCAATTGCCCCCATAATAGATACTTCTTCTATGGATGCTCCCTCCATCACAGGAGATAAAAGTCCGCAAACATCGGCGACTAGCTCAGGTGCTCCAACACCAAATACTATCCGAAGATGGCAGCCTATTGAACCGCAACCCACCACTGTGGACGGAGGCTTGTGGCCCGCTTTAAATGCTGCTTCAGAACTATTACTAAAGGGTAAGAAAGAACAAAAAACTGTAAAAATAACCAATAGCTCTGTTACCTTCTTTGCAAGCCAAACTTCAGCAACATCAGTAGCAACTAGTAATGAGTCTAGGGAAAAAACTCAGAGCATTATAAGATCAGCATTGCCCCCTAAATTACTTGGGGTAATCGATTTTTTGAGAGAGGACAATCCCGCGGCACGCATCTATCTAACTGGCGCTGCTCCATCTAATATTCTTGATGGGAAAAAACCCAATGATTATGATGTATTGATTCTCAATGCGGATATACCTACTATTTATTCGCAACTGAATAAAATGGAATTACCAAAAAATGAAGTCAGAGGTGTAAAACACCCCATCATTTATTGTGAAGTCGGTGATGGCATTAATATTGATTTTACCGTTGAGCTGTTGAAAGCGGATGAAACAATTGAAACCCGATTAGAAGCCGATTTCTTTATCCGTGATCTCAATGTGAACGCTCTATATTCTGAGTTCACTAAAGCCGCAGCCTTTCCAGTGTTTAGTTTCAGAGACGCTTTGAAAACGCGTAATGAAAAGCGTTTAGTGAGTATTAATGAACCTAAAGCCGCCTTCGACGCCGATCCTACGAAATTAATCCGTTTGGTTAAAGTACTAACTGGTAGCTCTGACTATGTGATTGATGAGAATTTACAACAAGCTATCAATGATCTGAAAGGTAATTGGCTGGCACTATTTAAAAGCTATATCAGCAGAGAGAGTGGCAATATACACCGACTTGATCACGCATTAAAAAAACTGTTTTCACGCCATGATTATGCTGAAATTAATAAAACCTTAGACGACATGGGTGCGCTACAAGAATTGTGTGGTAATACCTTGAGTGAGGCAAATTTAGCTTGTTCAAGAATTCCTAATGTAAGTCCAGAGGATAGGTTTTTTTACTGGGTTCAGGCTAATAGCTTAGGACGAAGTGGTCTTAGCTCAATACACAGTGCAGTCTATGGTTTAAAAGGTAAATGGGTAGACTTACTGCAGCTTTATCTGGCTGAAGAGTGTGGCAACATACCTCAAATCAATCAGGCATTGCAAAAGTTATATGCACGTCCTGATTTTTTTGTATTGAATAAAATTATTCTTGATATAAAACCTCTATTAGAATTTAACGTCAATATTTTATATGCAAGGGCCCGAAGCAAATCAGTCAGTGTGATTAACTGTTTTGTTTATTGGGTTCTAGCCAAAACTATAGACAAAGCGGAGCGAGAATTAAAAGAGGCACTTTGTCCAATCAAGCCCATTTTAGTTTTAAGCCCACGAGAGACTGAGCTTATGACCTACATTCAAGATACGGTCTGTGGCATAGCCCCTGAAGGCCAAGTCTATGATAGTTACATTTTGTCCTTGATGAACGGGTTTCGAACCCCCCCAGAAGTGTCCCGTCTAGCACCTACTTTCTAAATAAAGTGTCTAAATCAATAGCTAGTGACTTACTCAATTCCTGATCGTGTTGAGTAAACACTTGCTTCCAGGGTGCAGTGGCTGCTGTTTTTACCTGCCGTAACTCTTTTGGGGTAGGGATTCTATAAGCTAATAACTGAGTAAGATCATAAAGTGATAATTTACTCAGATCGCGGTTTAAGCGATATTCTCCAGTTGCCGTACTATGGATTAGTCCTTGCTTGGTTAATACTTGAATCATTATTTCAGCATCCACTGCAAATGGATGGTTACTGGCATCAATCAATTGATTAAACGTTAATCCAGCTCCCTCTTGCTGAGCAGTCCAAAGCTGATTTAACCACAGTAGGGCGTGTGAAAACCCGTCCAGCGGTTTTCCTCTGCGTCGTAAGTGATGTACGGACAAGGCATAAGTGATTTCGGCACCGATTAAGGTAATAATCCACACCCAATAAACCCAAACAAAGAAAATAGGCACGGTGGCAAAAGCACCATAAAGCAATTCATAGGTATGGTAATTGGTTAAATAATACGCGAAAGCCTGTTTTGCCAGTTCAAAAAAAACTGCTGAAAACAAGCCACCCCACAGAGCATGACTTAACTTGACTGGGCAATTAGGCACTACCACATACAAAAAAGTAAATCCTATTAACGATAATAAAAATGGTGCCCAATGCAAAAAAATAGACGGTGCTGAGTGATTTAACCAAAGAGGTAATGAAAACAGATAGGAACTTGCTCCAAGGCTTAAGCCCAACAGAACAGGGGCGAGTGAGAGAATGGCCCAATACAATAAGAAAGCAGGAACTCCACGTCGTGATGAACCAACGCGCCAGATCTTATTCATAGCACCTTCAATCGTGAATAGGACCAACAAGGCCGTAAATAATAAAAAACCTAAACCCCAAACAGAGAGTTTGGACACTTGGGAGGTGAACTGTTGTAAATAGGTTTGCACCATTTTACCGGATGCTGGGACAAAATTCTCGAAGATGAAGTTTTGTACTGGATCTACCATCCCTTGGAAAATAGGGAGAGAAGAAAGCACAGCTAAACCTACTGACATTAAAGGGACTATCGCTAGCAGGCTGGTAAAAGCCAAGGCTGAGGCAATGTAACTACAATCATCTTGAATAAAATGTCGAATCACAAAGCGAACAAAGCGATCGCAAGTAAAATAGGTGTGGCTTATTGAGTTTTTCCAGTTCATGCGATTCCTATGTGTTACTTGGCCTTAAAGGGCCTATTCTTGCATGAAAATTAATAAATTAGCTAATGTGTTTGCATTTGACCCAAACGAAAGGGGTAGTCATGTCGACAACGTGCGTAGGCTTTACCGATTTTAGCGGGTTGAGGATAAAAGGCATAATGGGTCGCGTTGTAGGCGCAGCAAGGGACCGAGCTGACAAAACAACCCCTTTTGGTATTCCACTCAAAGCCAGTTACTGTTTTGTCTAAGGTTCTGCCATCAAAACAGACATAGCGAGGTTGAGAGTATCTACCACCTTGGATGCATCCTTGGGCGTAGGTGATATTTGTCATTACCAGCGCAAGAAGAATAATTTTTGTACGCACTCTCTCGTCCTTAAGATGCTATACTATTATTATTAATTTAGTCTAAGTTCCCATCAATTCAAGCAATATGCTGAAAAATATTGCAAATTTTAAGGATTTCTTAATAATTAACCCTTAAAATGAATACATGATGTTTTTCGGAGTTATGCCATGCCAAAGAATCTTGAGCTAAGTGATGCAATTAGCAGTAACAATGCTAAGACAAAAGAGGAAATTGAACTTCGTAATAAAGCCTTGCAAGCCCTCTTAGCATGCGATCCGAACAACAAAGAAGCCTTTCGTAAAGCAGTAGTTGATCACAAAGCCCATTGGGGTGAAGCTCTGATTACTGTTCCTGCCCAAGGTTGGTTTAGGAACCCGCTTAAAGCTGCCCCCAAACAAGACGAGTATGAGAAATCAGATGAATTTCTCGATGCAACAGGTGCTACAGCTCCGCCGTTTAAAGCAATTAGACAAAAGGCTGTGCAGGAGCTAGTAAAACAAGGCTTAGCGAATGCCCCAGATGATGTGATAGTTGCAATTTTGCAAAACAATCCACCAGAAGTTAGAGCCTATTTAGCCAGCAGAACCGAATGCCAATTTTTAACAACAGCTCCAGATTGGGCTCCTTCAGTTGAACCTAAAATCGACCCAACCAAACCTGCACCAACAGTTGCCCCTAAAGCAAGCAATAACTCTGTTGACGTTTTGAGTGATGCTGGTGTAGTTGCGCTACAAAATGAATTCGCGGAAAGGCTATTACTAAAAAATGTCGCCAAACTATCTTCTTACACTGAATTAGAAGCCTTACTAAGTCCGGATAGCAAGATCCGTGAAAAAGCGGCCGCGGATCTAAAATTACCTCCCTATATTTCTCTCAAAAAACCCTTAAGTGAAGCGACCAAGAAAGCTATCACCGACCAGGTTGAGAAGTTAAAGAAGGCAGAAGTAGAACTGGCAATCAATTATTTTGTAACCAATCTAACCGATACTAAGCTAATAGCGTTAAAAGGCGACTTAGAGACAGATGACCTCGACTTTATCGCGGATAAGCTTCCTGCCGTGCAGGGGAACCAAGCCGCCTTAGAAGATACCCGACGCCGTTTAATTGAGCGATTTTTACAGGTGTACTTACCTACTCAAAGTACTAATCTTGAAGTCCTTAATGCCCCAAATCTTGAGAGTATGAGAAATACTTTATCAGACCAATTGGGTTCTGATGCCTACGAGGCTTTTATTACCGAAGAGCGCTCAGTAGCAGTTAAACAAGCCCTATTACAAGGGGTGATTAATCACCACGTGACTGAGAAAGACATTGAAGCCTTAGTTAAAGCTCCCAACGTTGATCAAGTGAGAGCTGTATTGCAGACTATGGGGGTAGTTAACCTTTCTTGGGTCAATGATGCACAGTTAACTCAGATCAAACAAGCGGCTAGAGCTCGTTTGTTTATGATGAAACTCAATGAACATTCACCTTTTGGTAACCAGGCGCATAGTGAGCTAGTAGCGGCCTTCGCGCACTTGCCAGTGCTTAAGCAAAATGCAGTGTTGGTGATGAAACCAAAAGAAATTCGTCATTTATTACGTGCGGAAGATGCTACTGCGATTAAGCATTATCTCGGTCATGAGCTTAAAGACGCTGAGCGTATTGGCTTAGAGACTGAACGTAATAATCGATTGACAGCCATTCACAATGCCGAAATTGTTAAAGCCTTAGCAAGTTTTAAACCTGCGATTAAACTAGATGGCCAACAAATTACCGCGATTAATGCCTTATTGGTAGACCAATCAGTACCTCCCGTTTACAAGCCAGTAGATAGCACTGTTAAAGCTGACTATAAGGGGCTGGTCGATAATATTAGGAAAGTCTGTGCTGTTCCTAATGCAGAAGAAGGGCGTTTTTATGCGGCTTTTGGTTTGACTGCCACAGGTGATTTTACAGATTCTACGACACCTGCCAAAATTGGTGAACAACATAAGCTGAGAAAAGATCTTTTAAACGAATTCCACGATCCCCTAACGTCTCCATTTAAGAAAGCCTTGTTGGAGGTCGTCCTGTCGCTGCCCTTAACAGTAGCGGTTACACCTGCTGTAAGTAATATTCTTGAACAGACCTTAGCTGACTCGGATAACATGAAAATTTTCCTTGAAACGCTCAAAGCGCATCCCGATGCAGGGGCAAAAGCCTTGGGCAGTCAATTAGAAAAAGATCTGACTAAGGCCGAATTTGATACCATCAAAAACGCGCAATTGAGTCTCAATTTTGATGACAATGCTCAATCGCATTATGAAACTAGCTTAGAAACACTGATCAAAAACCGTAAATTGTTGACTGACACCCGAAATTCGCTCAGACCATTGCTCGAAGTGGAGAGTATGCAATTACTGAGTCCGGCGTTTCAAGGCAAAGCTAAGAAAGAATCTGACTCGATGTTGGCCCATTATAAACAATTAGCCAACCAAGTAGAGCTCACCCTTGATTCGCTGCGCCGTGAAAAACACATACTAGAAGGGTATTTAGCGACTATACCTCCAACTGCTAAAAAATTGCGTAAAGGGGTAGAGGAAGAATTAAGAAAAGTCGTCTTTAACCTGGATCATTTTGAGAAGGTGTTGGTTAAATTGCACGGTTCAAAAGATGGGAAGGAGCCTGGTCTTATCGCTACCATTGAGAATGCACTGAAAGACAATAACACCTTGTTATATAAATCTGATCGAATCAGCTACGAAGAAATAGACGTTGGAGCGCCATTACCAGATTCTGCCAATGCAGTGGTAAAAAATAGCGCTGCAGCAGTAGTTATTAACTCTTCACAATCGGATTCCTTGGCTTTCCTCATGGGGAATCGCCTAGAACCAAATAAACAGAGAGTCTATAATTTTGTTAAAGATGTGTCTGGTAAAAAAGAGACCGGTCAGTTTACTGAACAGTTCACTTCAACCGCAGGCGAGTTTTCCGGCAAATTACAGGTTACTAAATTTCCAACTACCGAAGCTGCAAGAGTTGAGTTTGCCTTAGCACTGGCGGTTCAAGGGCTCGCCAATGCTAAGACTCCGCCCTCTGCTAATAAACGCCTTGTTTTGCAAGGTGTTGATGGTGCTCACTTAGAATACCTGTATGCCGCTTTTATTAGTTTGGGTGTTCCTAAGGATGCCATAGTATCGCACAGCAGTGCTTTTGATCCCGAGACACAATACGGTCGATTTTACGGAGTAGCGAATGATTCAACCTTGGCTTCCTTTAGTGAATATAAAGCCTTAGTGAAGCAGAGTATTGACGCACTGTCGCAAATTACTAATGCTCGAGAAGATAAGCATGGAGTTAAGAGCAATCTAGATGCCAGTGTCAAAGAAGCAGTGGGCAAAGTGGATAAAGAAAGTCTTAGAGAAATAACTAAACAACGAGATGAAGAGGGGCCTGCACCGAGTGGGCCAAGAAAATAGTGACTACAATAATAAGGAGTTCATCAATGACCTCTGATCCAAGCTTGGCAATTGGTGTATTTGATTCGGGGATGGGCGGGTTAACCGTTTTGCGTGCCTTACGCACTCGATTACCTTTAGAGTCTTTTGTCTATTTGGGTGATACAGCAAGGCTACCTTATGGCACCAAAAGCCCTGATACCGTCAAACAGTACGCAGTACAAATGGCAAGGATATTGGTTGAGCGTCAAATTAAGGCCTTGGTGATTGCCTGCAATACGGCAACTATTGCAGCACTTCCTCATTTACAAGAAATACTTCCGGATATTCCGGTTATCGGCGTAGTTTCACCGGGTGCAGCTGCGGCGGCTTCTGCAACACGGAATAAGCGCATTGCTGTGCTGGCAACGGAAACTACTATTGCGTCTAAAGCTTATCAAGAACTTATCGTAGGTCATCTCCCAGAAGCCATTGTCACTACGCGTGCATGCAGTGTTTTAGTGGCCTTAGCGGAGGAGGGCATGGTAAACAATACCGTTGCTCGTGAAGCGCTAAAGCATTATTTAAGTGACATTACCCAAGAAGATGCTATTTTATTAGGCTGCACCCATTTTCCGGTTTTCAAGCCGTTGTTGGCGAGCTTATTGCCTGAGGGTGTTGTTGTAGTCGATTCTGCAGAGGTTACGGCCAACTCTTTATTCAGTGTGCTAGATTCCTTGCAATTGCTTAATAGCGATAGTGCCAACAAACCTAAAGTGAATTACTTAGTGACGGATTCAGTCCAACGCTTTCATAAGGTCGGTAAGATCTTTTTAGGCAAAGACTTGAAGATAGACCAAATCGAATTGGTTGATGCGCGGTTTTAGTAGTACCCGCCCCTACGTACCACGGCCGAAGGTCCGCGGTATCCGGGCGATCTTTGATTGAGATCGGAGCTGGATTCCGCGGACCTTCGGCCGAGGAACGTAGGCATCTAAGACACGAAGCATAAGTATCTAAGGTGTGTTCGCTTGCCTCAACGCCACTTACTTGTGCAAGTAGAACAAATCTATTAAAATCCACAGTCCACTACCCAACCTTAAGCCTTATGCTAAGCGTTATCATCATTGCAAAAAATGAAGAAGCCAATATTCGACGCTGTTTAGAATCTATCAAGTGGGTCAATGAAATTATTGTTTTGGATTCTGGCAGTTCCGATAACACCGTTGCCATAGCCAAAGAATACACCGAAAATGTCTTTCAAACCGATTGGCCAGGATATGGTATACAAAAGCAACGCGCTCTTGAGAAAGCAACTAGCACCTGGGTTCTAAACCTCGATGCGGATGAGGTGGTTAGTGAGGAATTAAAGCAAGAATTGAGTAAGGCTATCGCTCAAAACGACATGGATGCTTATCAAGTACCCATACGCCTAAATTTTTACGGCCGGACCTTGAAATACTCCTGGTCACCTAAAAAACATATTCGTTTATTCAAGCGCGATGGCGCACGTTACACTGATAAAATTGTGCATGAGGAAGTATTAGTACCTGGCAATAAAATTGGTCAATTGAGCCATGCTATCCAACATTATTGTATAGAGGATGTCAGTCATGCACTTTATAAAATGAATTTATACACCACCTGCAGTGCTCGCATTACTATACAAAATAATAAGTCTCGTGGTTTTTTCAGAACTATTATAGGTTCGTGGTGGATGTTTTTTCGTTGTTACTTTATTGAAGGTGGAATTTTAGAAGGACGCGATGGATTTTTACTGGCTGTCTTGAGTGCACAGGGAAGTTTTTATCGTGGGATGAAAGTGATTTATCAGGATAAGGAAAAGCAATGAGCCAAGTGTTGGATTTAGCGAAATTACGTGATACCCCAATCAATAACGATTTTTATCCTTATTGCCAAATAGACGGGTTTATAAAAAAAGAAATCCTTTCTAATGTATTAGAAGACTTTCCCAAAATAACGGTAAGAGGTAGTTTACCGGCTAACCGCTTAAAATATGGCACTGCCTTTCAACACTTATTAGATGCGCTTTATTCAACCGAATTACGTGATTTGGTTGCTGAAAAATTTGCTATCGATTTATCCCAAAGTGCGACCCTGCTAACAGTCAGAGGCAAAACTGAATTAAGAGATGGTCATATCCATACGGATACACCCAGTAAGTTAATGACTTTATTACTGTATTTAAACGAAGAATGGACCGAGAATACCGGTAATTTGCGCTTGTTAAGAGACGGTAGTGATCTAGAAAATTATTTTGATGAAGTGATCCCTACTGCGGGTAAACTTCTCGTTTTTAAGGTAACCGATAATTGCTGGCATGGTCATTATCCGTTTATTGGATCACGTAAAACTATTCAACTTAATTATGTCACCAGCCAAAAAATTGTTGATAGGGAATTAAAGAAACATTCTCGATCTTATACCTTTAAAAAATTAGTGAATCTTGTGGGGTAAAAGCGGTAATGCAGAAAATATTGATAGTCAAACTTACTTCTATGGGGGATTTAATCCAACTGTTCCCTGCGTTAACTGATGCAGCAGCAGCCATCCCTGGAATACAGTTCGATTGGTTGGTAGAAGAATCGTTTAAAGAAATACCGGTCTTGCATCCCACTATCAATAAGATTATCACCCTACCTTACCGTCGATGGAAAAAAGAGGGCATCAACTGGGCCGAGGCGAAAACCTTTTGGCGTAATTTACGTAGTCAACGTTATGACATGGTGATTGATGCTCAATCAAATTTAAAAAGTGCCGTTGTATCCTTGCTAGCCAAGGGAAAAAAATTTGGCTTAGACAAAGAGTCGGTGCGGGAATACGGCGCTCATTTGGCCTACAGCAAAAAAATAGCTATCAGTCGGCAACAAAATCATGCCGAACGTATGCGTCAGTTAATGGCTAACTTTTTGGATTATCCCTTACCGCAAAGCACGGCGAATTATGGAATTATCAAAGAGAATTTGCCCGTTCTGAACTTCGATCTTCCAAAAAAATTCATCTTTATCAATCACTTGTGTAGCAGTTCTATTAGATTGTGGCCTGAGCCTTTTTGGTCAGAGGTGATTGATAATTTAGTCGCTTCAGGCTATGAAATTGTGTTGCCATGGTGGTCTGAGGAAGAAAAAGCGCGACTGTTACGATTAAAAAAAGATAACCCACTCATCCACGCCATACCGCCATTAAATTTAGCTGAGAAAGCCAGCGTATTGGCAAAAGCAACTGCAGCGATTGGTGTCGACACGGGCCTTACTCACATGGCTGCTTCCTTAGATATTCCCAATATTGCCATGTATGGCCCCACCAGCGCACAATTTACTGGTGTAGTGGGTCGTGATCAAGTCCATCTAACTGCCAGCGGCCCTCAGTGCATGCCTTGTATGCGCACTACCTGCCATTACAAAGGGCCCAGCGAATTTAACCTTCCTTGTATGGAGACTATTAAGCCTGCGCAGGTTCTACAAGCTTTTAATCTGTTATTAAAACCAACTGCTTGATAAAGCTCATTTTTTGAAATATCTGTAAAAAAATATACCAAAATCCCCGATCCAATTCTATACTAGTAATTGTCTTTAACGGAATTCGCTAAAGACAATGCACACCAAAAACCCAAGCTTGTACCAAGTTCTCTTATATGTCCAAAAATAACAAGGAGATGTTATGTTATCTATTAAACATGCAGTTCTAATCGGAACCTTTTGCTTAACCTCTGCCGCAATGGCACAAACCTATCAAGGTGAATTGGAAGTGTTGGTCTTTGACAACTTCACTAAACATCAAAGCAAAACTGAATATAAATTACATGAAGGGAATCAAGTCTATTCTTTGGATCTTCCCAGTTCAATCAATAAAAATGAGTTACACAGTGGCTTACCCGTTTTTATCGAGGGGAAAGAGTCTGCTGTTTTAACTACTAATTCCAATAATGGGGGATTTGCGGCTGCCCCTGAAAAAAGTAAAACAATTAAAGTGCAATCAATCATGATAAACACTGCGAATATACCTGACAGCTCCAAGGCAAATCAGCCCGTGGATAGTCGAAAAATATTAACCTTAATTCTTAACTTTACCGATAAAAAAACATCTAATATTGTTTCTATAGCGGATGTTGATTCTATTTTATATAAATCCAATCTCTCCATGCTTAGAAACTTCCAAAGAGACTCCTTCAACCAATTAACCTTTGTCCGTCCTGTTGGCAACGCAGGGGATCCTGGAATTGCTGTAGTCAACATCAATCACCCTCTAGAGGACTACTGTAATTATCAACAGTGGGCAGTTGAGGCTAGAACCGCGGCAACGCAAAATGGCGTGAATTTAAATTTATACCGTCATTTTATGTTTGTTATCCCTCAAGATGTTAAATGCGACTGGGGTGGTCTCGGACAACTTGGTTGTGGAGCCAGTTGTAACACTTGGATTAGAGGCTATAATCCTAAACTGACTTACTCACAACTAGTGTATACCCATGAAATGGGCCACAACCTAGGAATGAATCACTCAGCAACTGATTTAAATAATGATGGCAGAACTGATTCAGAGTACGGGGATGCGGCTTGTATAATGGGTACTGGTGATTTCCAATACTTCAGTGAACTAAATGCCCCTCACCGTGATCAGATGGGATGGCTAGATAGCATGCCAAATCGCGTGAAAACCGTTGTTGCTAGTGGGCAATTTACTTTGAGTGCCCTTGATGCGGGTATGGACAATAATGGTGTAATCGTCCTTAAAATAGCCAAAAATGCCAGAGAGACTTATTACGTGTCTTTCCGTAAAAATATAGGGCCTTTTGGTTCAGGTAGCCCTGATTATTTAGACAAGGTGAGTATTCATCGCACTGTGATAGGGGATACGCATACCTATTTTATTAAGGCACTTAAAACCGGGGAGAGTTTCACCGACCCAAAAAACAATATCACTATCACAGCAATAAGAGCTACAGATAGTGCCGTTGTTTCAGTTCAGAAGTAAGCTCTCAAGGATTGGAGCAGTTGCTGTTGTTTTGCAACTGCTCTACCTCTACAGGTATGGTTAGCAGTAGTTTATGGTTTAATTAAATCTGTGCTATAAATAAATTACGTCCACTTATTGTGATACTTATGAACGAACTCGATATTTTACGATTATTCTATGATGAAATGCGCTTGAGGGGCATTACTCGAGACCAAGTATTTCTTACTCTCGAACAAGAAGCCGCAGACGCTCTCTCGCAAAAATTAAAAATTCCTGTTGATGTAGAAACGATGCAGAAACTCACTGACACTTGTATTGCCAATGAATGGTTGGAACGCACTACCGCTGACCCTCATTATAAATATTTATCATTGACTGAAGCAGGTTTACAAACCGTATTAGCTAACTTGTATTGAGAGTGAACCAGGTCATGCTCTAATAATTAAATACTGAGCATTGACCTGGATCATGATTTTTAAGCCACTTTTTTAAGCTCTATAAAACTTGCCCCAGCTCTTAGCATAATGAGACTTGCAGATGCCGAACCGTGTAAATTACCCCCAGGAAAATCAGGAAAATCCATGATGGCGTCTTTACAAGAGCCGTGCACTTCAAATAATTTTCTGCGGTTGCTTTGATAAGAAAAAACTTCTAATTGTACTGCGTTGTTAAGTTTGGCTATTTGCGCGTAGATAGGCCCACCTGCCATTCGGCCTGTCCAGTTTCCGGCGATATCATTACAGGGATCTGCAAAACTTAGAGGGGTGAGAAGTAAGGAAAAAAGAAACGTTAAGGATCTTGATGTTTGCATAGTGTATTCCTTTTGAAGTCAAAAAACTTGACCACGTTAAAGAGCCTTGGCTTACAAGTTCATTCTATGGTGAGCAATTGCAAAAATCAATTCGCATATACCTTATACCCCACCGATAAATAATCCCTATAAGCGATATTGGTTAATCCTATTTTACTCCCATGTTGGTCTAGGTTACTTTTGATTCTTAGGGACTTTATCCTTAACTACTTATCTTCAGGAGCTGCCCATGAAATGTAAACTTCTCTCGCTGTCGTTATTGTTGTTAAGCTCAACCGCTATTCATGCAATGCCTTGGAGTGAACAACCCAAAGCTTGCCCAAGTCTTGCGTCTTTAAAATCTGTAGGTCTGGGATTAGCAATGGACTCGGGGATTGCGGGTTGGATGGTTTTGCCAACTTCATATCCCAATAATTACGATACCGAAGAATCATGGACTTTTATGATGTTTATAGGCAAAGCAACTGATGAGAATGATGCGTTGACCAAAGCAAAGGAGAGACTCGGCCAATTTGCTTTGTATGAGGGGCCCAGCAACAAGGACGGTTCCGACGATTATCAATGCGTATATTTTAACCCAAATTCGCAGGAAGCTGGTTTCGCCATGGCAACCACAGGGTACATACCCAGTGCTCTCGGTTTAGCAGCACAATATAAATAATAATAGTGCAACATTGTTTACAGCAGGATACTCCATTGAATACTATCTAGTTTTAATGGAGTTCTTCTGTCATGGTGTACACATGTTTCCTTCCTCAACTGAACTGAGCTATTTTTTTGAAGTGGCAACTGAACTGCACTTTAGCCGCGCAGCAATTAAATTACAGGTGAGCCAACCCACCTTAAGCCAAGCGATTAAACGCTTAGAACAAACTGTAGGAACTCATCTGTTCATGCGCCATAACCAAGGTGTTACCCTCACTCGTGCAGGTGTGGAACTTTTTAAGAATGTAAAAAAATTACAAACTGCCTGGGATGAAACACTTGAAAATATCGAACAAGTTACACAATCCGTTAAGGGCTCGGTTTGCATTGGTTGCCATTCCACTTTAGCGCCTTTTTTAAATACCATGGTGGCTGATTTATTGCAGCAATATCCGGACTTAGAAATTCATTTTAAACATGAGTTAACACCGCAAATTCTCGAAGATATTATTCATGGCCATGTGGATATAGGATTAACAACTGATCCATACCCTCATCCTAATGTGATTTTGCAACCCATAGCAGAAACAGAATTTGCTTTTTGGATGTCAACTTCTCGGCCAGTTACTCTTAATCTGTTTGCAGACGACACAGTCATCATTTGCGATACGCAATTACCCCCAACCCAATATTTATTGAAAGAATTACAAAAGCAGATTCAAACCGATAAGCTACGTTTAACAACGATGAACCAAATCGAATCAATAGCCGCTATGACCGCAGGTAGTAACAATATTGCTATCTTACCAACTGGTTTTACCAGTCAATATTACCCTGGTAAATTGATAAAAGTACCTAATACTCCCATTTATATTAAACCCTTGTGTTTAAGCTATAGGGCCGAAAATAAAAAGATAGCGGCAATTCAAATGGTGTTAAAAGCAATTAGGGAAGTGGCAAGGCAGACTAGAGCCAATATACCCGATGCGGTCATTAGCCATTACTAATAGAGCCGCTGCGGGCTTGATAGTCTTCCTCTTCATCGTAATTTTCTTCAGGCATACTGCTTGGTTTAACCTTCATCGCTTTAAAAAATTGGGGAATATCATGGTTTAACAGCTGGTCTTTATTAACTGATTCATTAAGTTCACGGAATTCTAAACGCAAGTAAGTCACAATAGTAAAAGCTTCCTGGGGTGTTAGCGAGTTAAAAAATTTAATAGATTGATCTGTTTGAGAATGCGCAGGTAAAGTCTTAACTAGACTGCGAATTTTAGGATTTTTCACTTTATTAAGTTGAATATCAATTTCTGTTTTAATAGTTTCTTTGGCAGTATCAAAATCAAACGGTACAGCGTTTAATGCACATAGTTCCCTCAGCATCAGGCGTGCAGCTTTCACTTCTCCTTCGAGTTCACTTTGATAATAATTCTTTTCTGCCCCTATTTGTTTTTCTATTTTTTCAAGAATTTTTATGGAATGCAGGATTGTATCCATGACCTGTTCATTGGATGGTGAATTATTGTTCATTAGTTGACTGACACTATTTGCGACTTCAATCAAAGTTGCCAGTTGCTTTTCTCTATGTGAGTGCTGAAATCCTTTCCACCATTGACCAGTGCGTTTTTGCACGTAATTATTAACAGTATTGATCAATCCCTCAGCGATTTGATGCAAATTCACTGTTTCAAGAAGTTTGGGCGAGTGCTTACTCCAAGCAAAATTTGCCCGCGCATTATTATTGACATTCTTTGGTGAAAGCATGCTCAGCAGGTCCTCACTTTGGTTATCTTTTTGCTGGATGCTCCTTTGAATTAAAGGCCAATGACGGCTGAACGCTATAAGTTTTTTTGTGTCAGACGAAAGCAATAAATAATTGGGCAGTCCGGATTCAGAAGTTTTTAGTAAAAAATCAACCAAATTGTGCGGGTCTTTACTCAACAACTCTTTTACTCGTACATTGAATTTGTCTACCTCAACTCTACTTACTAGAGGTTGAGTGATGATGGGATTCGTATGACTTAGTCGTTGAGAAGGGGATTGCTGTAAAGCCTGTGAATATCCGGTAAAATCAATAAGTGGACTAGCATTTTTTCTCAGCCCATCTTCAACAGCCTGATGGCTAAAAAAATCAAAAAAATGGCAGGAGATTTTTCCCCTGTGTGAAAAGACGTTACCCTTGACATCCGGATCAAAGAAAAAAAACTCATCGAAATGCGGTGAATCTTTCATGGTATAGTAGCGCTGGATAAATTTTTCGGTGATAACTTGTTGAATCTCAGAAGTTAAAGCCTTTGCTAAACCCAACTCAGCATAGTGTTGATTAATATACCCAAATAATAAAGGTTCAACCTCTTTTCCTTGACGAAGCCCGTTTTTAATAAGCAGAGCTACTTGTGTGCTATGGGGTTCGGAATCAAAAAAAGAACCAAAATTAGCCTTTGAAAGCCCTCTGGTATTGCAATAAAAATTACAAGTGCCTAAAAAAAATTGAATTTTATTCGATAATACATCAGCAATTTTTGCAGCACCGCTTTCGCTATCTAATCCCTCATAAAAAACACTCTTAGTGGACTGTTGGGCCCAGAATTCCTCGCTCAAGGAGGAATTCATAATGGCCTCTATCCATTCTTCAGTGGTTGAGGTTTCATCGCAGCATAAAATAGTTTCTACATAGTTCAAATCCAGTGTTTCATTGTTTCTAGTTTTAGCCAAAGAAACATTAGGATCAATCTTTACCAAGTGCGCTTCTATTAATTTTTTAAGGTTCCCAAAATTGTCACTGCGTTTCTTGGTGTCATTATCATAAATTGGCCTTGGGCCCAATTCAGCGGCTACTGCTGCTACTAAGTTCGTTTTAGCGGATTGATTTTTACCTTGGATCAACGATTGATTTTCAGTGTTTAGTGCTGTGCGCAATGCATGCCCTAAGCCATAAGTAATGTCCTTATTCTCCTTATTACGACTGAGATTAAATACTGGATTCTCAAAGCGTAAATAACTATCAACTATTGCTGGTGAGAGGTGAATGGCCTTGGCATTTTCAGCTGTTTGCAGTACTTTAGTGATGCCTGCAGGCAATCTACCACCACCTACAATGCGAAAATCATTGTTTACTAACTCGTCGAGTAGGCTTAGATATTGCTTAATTTGCACCAACCTATGATTTTTTGTATTTTGAATGGCTTTGTAAGCTTGAACTGGCTCATGATCATTAAGCTTATTGAGCAATTGTAAATCGTGTTCCAAGCTTTTGATGTAGGAGGTGAGTACTTTACGGGCCTCCGCTCGACTGGAAGAGCCCTCAAAAAATACTTTAAGTTCCTGGTCAGCTTTGCAGGTAGTATCAACCCCTACTTCGTCGCCTCCCACTATAGGTAGTAAAAAATGAACCCGGTTATCGGAATCGATATAGATGTACTCACTGCTAATAGGTTCCTGGAATATTAAATCCTTCACCATTTTGGCTTCTCTGAAAGCAATACATGCTCTAATTATAGACAATTATTGCCTTGTTTGAAGGAAAACCCGGATTACGGCTGCGCTCTCTACGTTCCGCGGAATCCAGGCGCTCTTTGATTGAGATCGGAGCTGGTTTCCGCGGACCTTCGGCTGCGGAACGTAGAGAGCGCAGCGTAATCCGGGTTTCATTAATGTAGATTGCAGTTCTTAACCCATCCTAAAAGAGCCGTTGCTGACTTGATGGTCTTCTTCCTTTTCGATATTTCCTTCAGGCATACTGATTGGTTCAATCTTCATATCTTTGAAAAATTGAGGGATATCATGATTTAGCAGCTGGTCTTTATTAACTGACTCATTAAGTTCACGGAATTCTAAACGCAAGTAGGTCGCAACAGTAAAAGCTTCCTGGGGAGTTAGGCTGTTAAAGAACTTAATGGATTGATCCGTTTGAGAGTGCGCAGGTAAAGTTTCAACCAGACTACGAATTTTAGGATCTTTCACTTTATTAAGATGAATATCAATTTCTGTTTTAATTGTTTCTTTGGCAGTATCTAAATCAAACGGTACAGCGTTTAATGCACAGAGTTCCCTCATCATCAATCGCGCAGCTTTCACCTCTCCTTGGAGTTCACTTTGATAATAATTCTTTTCTGCCCCTATTTGTTTTTCTATTTTTTCAAGAATTTTTATGGAATGGATGATTGTATCCATGACCTGTTCATTGGCGGGTGAATTATTGTTCATTAATTGGCTGACACTATTAGCTACTTCAATCAAAGTTGCCAATTGCTTTTCTCGGTGTCCATGCTGTGATCCCTTCCACCATTGCCGAGTGCGCTTTTGCACGTAATTATTGACCGTTTGCATCAATCCTTCAGCGATTTGATGCAAATTCACTGTTTCAAGAGATTTAGACGAGTGTTTACACCAGGCAAAATTTGCTCGAGCATTATTATTGACATTCTTTGGTGAAAGGATATTCAGCAGGAGTTCATCGGGCTTATCTGTTTGCTGGATGTTGGTTCTGATTAATGGCCAGTGACGGCTAAAGGCAATAAGATTTTGTGTGCCAGGTGAAAGCAATAAATAATTGGGTAGTCCGGATTCAGACGTTTTTAGCAAATAATCTACCAAATTTTGGGGGTCTTTACGCAACACCTTTTTAACATTTGCATTGAATTTGTCCACTTCCTCTCTGCTTACCAGAGGTTGAATAATGCTAGGATTTGTATGACTTAGTCGTTGAGAGGGGGATTGCTGTAAAGCCTGTGAATACCCGGTAAAATCGAAAAGTGGGCTAGCGTTTGTTCTGAGCCCATCTTCAACGGCCTGATGGTTAAAAAAATCAAAAAAATGGCAGGAGATTTTTCCTCTGTGTGAAAAGACGTTACCTTTGACATCCGGATCAAAGAAGAAAAACTCATCAAAGTGTGGTGAATCTTTGATAGTATTGTAGCACTGGGTGAATTTTTCGACTATTTCTTGTTGTTGCTCAGTAGTCAAAGGTTTTTCTAAACCCAGCTCTGCGTAATGTAGATTGATATAACCAAATAATAGGGGCTCAACCTCCTTGCCTTGACTAAGCCCGTCTT
>Ga0075158_10000137_pt1 | contig 53908 bp, 35 predicted proteins | sample JI91814BDNA_FD_70968 | JGI IMG/M metagenome (GOLD analysis project Ga0075158, IMG submission 70968) | Wastewater effluent complex algal communities from Wisconsin, to seasonally profile nutrient transformation and Carbon sequestration -... | ecosystem: Engineered > WWTP > Effluent > Algae... | reverse complement strand
AGTTTATTAACTTCCTGATTAATTTGACCATCTTCTGGATGCCGCGGACAAGCCGCGGCACGTAGGCGGTGGGGAGCAATTGTCAACACGCCCTAGTAAGTTCAGTGTCAAGTCGCTTTTCATCTATTTAAAAAGCATCCCTTAAACTGGAGAACTTCAACTTGACCCCTAGGCATTTCTAGCAAGCGAATTTATTTGACACGCAAGTCAGTAATTGGTTAATAATGCTTAGGGGTAGAAGGATATAAGGATATTAATGAGTGTTTGTTTGTAAAAGTAAAAAAATAATATTGGGTATTGCAACGACTATTACCAGGAAATCCATTTATCCCATTCCTTGGAATGGCGGACCTGAACAAAGGCCTGATGATTATTATGAACAAATGATCACTGTCCTTAGGTTTTCTTATCAAGAGAAAGCCATCAAATTAGTTATTCCTAAAGTAACAAAAGATAACAACAGAAAGCGATTGTTGCAGGTTAGTGTGGATGGCAATGATTCTTTTCCTTTTAGTTCCGAAGAACGAGACGTCTTAAACATGGAAAAGACTTTCGAATTGGTGGAAATGGAAAAACTAAATACCATAGTAGAGGATCGGATAAAAAATACTAAAAATTATAGGCGTGCATTAGTACCTTTTTTATACCTCTCTCGAGCTAATTATACTCCTCCCGTACACAAACAGGAGCGAATAACTCCTAACGCAGGTCTTCCGATAACTAATGGGGATATTTCAAAACTCGTTTCTCCCTATTTGAGTGCTATCCAAAAAAAACAACATCAAGGAAAAACAAAAGAGCTTTATATTCCTGTTGCAACATTGGGAAATCCACATCATTGGCTTCTCTGTGTACTTAGTATCGATATTCATGATAATGCATTTTTAACCTATCTTGACTCGCAAACGCTCGGAGATGACTTGCTTACTTATAATGGTTATAGGTATTTATTTATGAGCTCTGTAGTCCCGGGAATTAATGCAGCCTTATCAGAAAACGGTTTTAAAACAGTCAATGAAAATGATGTTTTATATGATGTTGTAAAACAATTTAGTTACAGAGGGTGCGGAATTAATGCATCCCTATCGGCTGAGAGATTGGGAACTGGTTTTTCCCAGGTAAATTATTATGGGCCTAAGTTAAACAGTTTTGCTGATTTACAGAAAAAAGATTATGCAAGCATAAGTATTGAGGAAGATGCTATTAGAAGGGTGCAGCTAGCATTAAAACTGCATGATCATAATAAGTTTATTAAACAATCTAAGTCTAGGGTAATGATTAAACAGAAAAATCATCTTGAAATCGTTTTGCGTGAACTCAAAACCCATCCCCATACCTTGAAAATCAAAGCAAATGAGATTTTTGCAAATAAAAACGATCCCTTTTGGCTTGGGCAAGAAAGACAGTTTCAACAATTATTAAGTGTATTAAAGAAAAACTCCTTAAATAATACTTGGGGTGGAATTTTTGATAGTCCCCAATATTCTGCTGTGCGAACTGTTGTATTGCGGTTGCAGGCGCGTTTATCAGATATAAGCGATGCTTTTTTTAACGACCCTAATACTTCTCAATTTGAACTATTTAAACAAGATTGTGAACAAGCTATTAAAGATGCACGTACTGCTTTCAAACAGATTGAACCTAATATAATACCAGTCCGCCTTGAGCTTACTAAGCTGCGCGATATCCGTTCCATCTTCGATATTCCTTCAACTTTGCTAAGGTCAATTACAACTATGCAAGGAAATCCGTACTCATTCTTTGGAGCCCACGCATACTATAAATCGGTCAAGGCTTTGCAGTCATTTAAAAGCGCTCTAAATGAACCTCTAGATATTAACTATCCGGCGGAGCTTTCCTGTTTACTTAGCATATGATTCCTTTTGTACTATCCTATCAGTAGGATAGTCTCGATTGACTATACAATCCCTAGCTTTGGATGTTGAACAGGAAAATCATAAATCCTGTCTAGTATCTGTGATTCTTTACATCGTAAATGTACTACTTGGATGAGCTGATTTTACTGATATATCACTAATCAATGAAAATAATTCATGGGCTTCATCTACAATTTCATAATGAGCTAATTCCTGTTTTAAACGAAGAATAAGAGCATTGTAATCTTCTTCCGCTGCAAAGCTCGCGCCGAGCTCATTAAGCTTTTTTAATAGCGGAAGACTCTTATTTGATAGGTGTTGCAAGATATTAGGTTTTAAATCATTTGAATAACCAGCGTAAATTCTGCGAGGAAGGGATATTATTTGCTGAATCGTGTAATACACCAGTGATCCATATTCTGGATCGACACAGTTGATATCTGCACCCTGTTCTTTTAAATAAGCTAAAGCTTGTAGATCCGCCGGATAATTTACCGCCAGATGGAAGAGTCCTGTGTCCCAACCTTCTTTCTTATCAATCTTTGGAATCAACAACTTTAAAGCGCTGAGGTTATTGGTCTCTATAGACAACCGGACTAAATGCAATATATCGACAGGTATTCCCCATTCCAAGCAACGATCTAGTAGGAAGGATAGGATGATGCTTTTTTCATGTGCATGCTCTCTCCATTGTGTTCGGAGAAGGTATTCTTCAATGGGTGTTATACTTACTTTTGGACGTAAGCGGTCTGGCGAATAACTACGACGGGCTACCAGCGATTCTTTGGTTATCAGAGACTGAACTGCGGCTAAATGGAGCTCGTTTACAGAAATAATGAATGGCGTTTCCCCATTATTGTTTTTTGCATAACGATCGGCATTTAGTGCAATAAGCCTTCTTATTTCTGCTACATTATTTCTAAGTGCGGCATAATGTAATTGAGTATTATTCACAGCGTCTTTAGATTCTACGGATAAATGAACCCTTAACTTCCCAGCAATCACTTCATTATTAGTTCTCTCCAGAGCTTGCATAATTCCGAGCTGATTGGATCTTACCTGTGGCAACGTCAGTAAAGCTTCAACAACCGGTTGATGACCAAATTCTGCAGCATCAACTAAGGGAAGATTATCACTTACTGGCGATTCTTCATTAGGATTAACACCCACTTGCAAACGTTTTTGTAAAGCAACTAGATGCCCATACCTTGCGGCAATATGAAGTGGTACACAATTGACGATACCGTTTTCATCTATGAGTTTACCTCGTAATTCTTCAATCGCTTGCAAGCGCTTTTGTAAAGCGCGAAAGCGTGGAATATTGCGGCCATATAGTCGGCCCGTATTCATATTATCCCAGGCACTTGGAGTGAACATCGCTTCGTCTATTCCTGTCACCTTTTGTTTTTGGACTGCTGGTTCAGTGACAGGTACTCCATTCACTGATAACCCTACAAAATTGAAATCGCCTACATCGAGGTTTTCGAGAAATTTCAAAGCATTATTATCATTAGTAGCGTTCTGTTCAAGATCTATTCCGATTGCAAAATCAAGCAGGTATTTGATAATACAGCGATACTCTTCTTTCAGGCGTGATGAAAGGTATTCCTTATCACGAGAATGACCAGCGCCGTTGTAGTAATGATGTTCTTTTTTATAGAGCATTTGTGCGCAGGTCAAGGCATTTGAGATAGAAGCACCATGTAGTGCTAATAGTTCCATAACGCGTGTATCATGATTGGCAGCGGCAACAACTATGGGAAATAGTTCGTACCATGGAGAGAGTTGGTGTTGGACATTCGCATCAGCCCCAGCTTTGAGCAAGAGTTCAATCACCTCTATATCACCAGTATCTATTGCGAGAAATAAAGAGGTGGTCAGTGTATTGGGGGAGCGCGGCTCTTTCAGTAGCGCTCTAACAATATTAACATGACCGAGTTTAATCACTTCATTTAACAAATCGGCATTAGCTTCAATTTTTTCACTCAATAAGTAAGTGACAATATCTTCTTGACCAGACAGCGCTGCTGCTCTGAGCACTTCACTTATTCGGAAGCGCCAATTACTATTATGTTCTGCTTTCGCCTCACTCACTAGTTTTTTAACTTGCACCAAATCTTTTTTGGTAGTGGCATCTGATGAGTCACTTATTGGTTTTTTAGACTCATTATTTATCTTACTAAACATCTCTATTCCTTGAGTATTACAGCGAATGGCGCGGATTATTGCACGAAACAAAGCGGATATAAATTACATTATTCCCAGGTTTTAAGAGAAATCAATGGGGTCAGACTCGATTGATTTTGGAAATCAAACGTAAGGCAGCGCCCAGTGAAAGAGGGGGTGATCATAAGTCGCTTAAATTTCACAATACAAGAATCAATCGAGTCTGACCCCATTGATTGCAAAGCTTAAATTTCTAATTTCTGAGCTTCTTGAGCTGGTTTTGAAGGGAGTTCCTGATTTTGATTAAAAAAACCAAACAAATTCCTTGCAGTGTAACGATAGTCCGATGATTCTATTATATCTCCTTTTTTATTCATAAGTTCTTGTCTTGATCTGGATAACCAGTAATATACGCCGTAATCCCAGGCTAATATTCCATCGGGAGGAATATCTTCTTCTGCAATAAACATAGCTAAATTTAAACCTTTGTACTTTAAATATTTAAGACTAATATTTTCATGCAACAAACTACTTCTCCATTCCACTGGTTCGATATCGGAATTTACAGGTTCAAAATTTTCCAGGCATGGTGGTTTCTCAGAAACCGGTTGCATCGCATGAGTAATGAACGAAGCATAATTCCTAAAATCTCGACCAGTTGTAGCGCTTGTGTATGAACCTAACATGTAGTCGTCAGCCAATATGGGGCTTATAAAATCTAATGTTCTAAATTTGTTTCTATCAATACTTTTCAAAGTTGAACAGGGTCCTATAACTTCTTTTAGCCTTGATAATTGTTCATTATCCAAATGTAATGTGATTAATTTCTTAGTTGGTCTATATATACATAAAATATCGTTGCCTTTTAGTACAAGTAAATTCATAGATGTAAGTTTAAACTTATCACTAAGTGAAGTAATATCTTCCTCTTCCTTAATTTCAATTACATCAACTGGCCCATAATTTACATCATATAGTCCAGTATAAAATCCTATAGGTTGACCCTTTTTGATAGGAGCCAGGGTAGCTACACCATACCCTACGACTTCATTTATAAACTTAATTGCTAAATTAGCAGCAACACTTTTAATAGAATCAAAATATTGTTGTAATGTATTAGGTAACACGTCATTATTTGTGCTGTAAGTTGCTAACTTTTGATTTAGAGAATCCTCTATCAATATGGAATCAGTCCAAAGAAATTTTTGACCGATTAACCGCGGTAAATCCTCTACGCTGACAACACAGCTTTCTAATTTCCCATCTTTATTATTAATAAGCGTTATCGTTTTTGTTTCAGGCATAGGGACTTTGCAGACCAGTTTTATTTCTAAATTTTTAGGAAACTCGAGTTTTGCTTGTGTCATGGAATACATCTCTCATTGTAACTCATCAAGGTGACGCTCATTATTCAACCTGTTTAACATTTTAACCTAAAACCTTAGGGGGCCCCATTGATCCAGTATAAGCTATCTTAGTTTTTATATTGATAAATGCTTGATCTTTAATTGGGCATTGCAAAGCAGGGAACCAAAAGCCCGTCAATCTCATAATAAATATTGATTTTATTATGATTTTAATCGCAGAAATCCACTAGAAATGATTAGGGGTCAAGTCTTTTGATAATAGGGGTTTATAAAATGCTTTTATCAAAAGACTTGACCCCTAAGTTTTGACGCCTAAGTTTCTGGCGTTGTCCACATTGATGTTGGGGCACTTTGGCTTTGGTCGAAAATTCTATCGATGATGTCTTGTGGAATCTCCCTCGTTTGCGTCAAATGAATTGTGGTTAACGTATGATTTCTAAAAAAACCTTTCAATTCACGTTTTGTCTCTAATAAATGAGTAGTAACATATAAGGCTAATTGATCAAGCGAGGGGATTTTTTTAGAGTTATAAGGCAAATCATTATCGAATAAAATCGCTTCACAAAACTTCCTATTTTTTAACAGCGAGCCTTTCATGATTTGCCGTAATTCATTTCTGGTCTCCTCTGAGCTTGAATTCTTCGAAATGCCTAATTTCGTACAGTTTAGAATGGAGCTCGAGATAAGAGAGTTGAGAGTGTTATTCAGTGAATTCATACTGTCTTTGGGTAAATAATCGGGGTTTGCTCCGTTATTTAAAAGTAAGCTAAAACCTTCAAAATCTTTTTTGTTGATTGTAACTTCTAAAAGCGAAATACCTGGTTTGCCATTGATTACATATCGCGCATTCACATCATACTTCAAATCGATGAGCTGTTTTGCCATAAAATGATTTTTATGAGCCAAGGCATGATGCAGTGCCCCATAACCTGAAAAGATATGGGGTCAGGGCTTGAATTTTGCATCTTATACTCTAGTGCAAAATTCAAGCCCTGACCCCTTTTGCTGCTCTGCTATTGCAGGATAATGCACATGATACTCATCCACTCATCGCTATCGCTCATAATTGAATGCAAGAAGTTTGAGTTATTTTATTTTGCTTGTGAAGATGCGGTTGCTTTGGCGCTTACGAATAAATTCGTGTGATTTTTTTGAATAAAGGAAGCAATTTAATGTTGAGTTTTGTTTCTAGCTCAAGTACTCGTGTTTGATGTTTACTTATAAGCCCTATAGGTTGTTTTCGAGCAAATAAAATATAATTTCCACTGTACGCGGGACAAATAAAGAGTTCCAAAAAATATCGTTGTAGACACTGAATAAAATTTGAATTGAACTCTGGTAGTTGATGGTAATTCACCACAAGCCATCCAGTATCATCAAGAACTCGATAGCATTGCTGGATGAATTTTTTTTGCATTTGAAAGGGATCCATCCCATAACTTTGATACATGTCTGCGAAAATGATATGAGTGCTTTGATCAGCACATTGTCTGATTGCTAATCTAGCATCAGAAATTAATGTATTCAGATTAGGTTGAGTTGGTATCAGAAAAAAATTAAGGGCAACTTCATAAACTTTCTTACGAAGTTCAATAGAAAAGAGGGTGCATTTAGGAAAGAGATAATGAAGGCTGTGGAGAAGACATCCGCCACCTAAACCTAAAAGGGTAACATGCTGTGGATTAATAAAAGCAAGGACTAATAACATAATCCGCGTATACTCGTGGACAGGAATATGTGGTTTTTTTAGATCAATACAGCTTTGTTCATAAATGGGATCAAAAGCTAAAACTCTACAATTGTCTCTATTAATAACCAATATATCGCCCCACTGATCTTTAGTGCGATATACAATAGGATTACCAAAAAAGTCTTTCTCATTAATGTTAGATGAAGTAAACAACGGTGCATCCTCTAGTACAGAAACGTATATTGTGAGGCTAATAATCATCGGTTCACTAGATTCTGATAATGCATAGCCCCCTATGGAATGGGTTTATCTGATAAATTTAATCAATCATATACCGATATACGGTCTATATCTACAGGGTTAACGCGAAATTTATATCTACTGACACTTATTTTAAATAATACATCCAAAATTTAAGCGAGTTGAACTATTTAACTGTCAATTTTTTTATATGCGGTAGTGGATTAACGGCAGAATGAGTTTGTTTTGCTTTCCATAAATCCCAATCACGCTGAAGGTTTAGCCAAAATTCAGGTTCGATGCCAAAAGACTCAGCAAAGGATAGGGCTGAGTCAGCAGTTACTCCACGGCGGGTATTAACAATTTCATTAAGTCGAGCGTAAGTCCAACCCAAGTGTTCAGCAAATTGTTTTTGGGAAAGGTTTAGCGGCTCTAAAAAATCCTTTAATAAAATTTCACCTGGATGAGATGGTGAGTGATTGCTGGGTAACATTTGAGATTAGTCCTGATATTAAAAAATATATCTTATACCGATATAGATGGTTTTGATATAAAAATGAATCGTGAAAGTCGAATAGGTGGTTTACGCATTTGCCATATAAAACCACAGAATTATTGTGTAATTAGGATTACTTTTATCAATCTATTTCATTGTTGTTACATCAAGAATAATGCGGCAAGCCATAGGATTTTTTCGCAAATGAGATTGTAAAAAACTTCGTTCAATGTAGAACTGATCTGGTTCATTTGGATTTTTTGCGTTGCGATGCTCCAATATTAGAAATTCTGAATCTGAAGAGTCCTCCATTATTTCCCAGCGAGTTAATGAAGCAATTTTTTGAGGCATTAATTTACCCTTATCGATGAATATATCTATTGTTTTCAACGAATAATGATGTGGATCAATGATTTTTCCTTGATACGCATTATCAAACAAATAAAGAGCTGAATGTCCTAATTTTGAAGTATTCTGATTAAGGTATTCATACGATCGCGCATAAGACCATAGAAGCTGTTGTCCCAGCTCTCCACCGTCAATGTCCTCTATTGCCTCTAATCCCATGATGGCATACCCATTATAAAACTTTATGGTACTGTGAAGATTTGAGGTGCTCACCCTTTTTTTTATAGAAGGATTTCGAAAGTTAAAATTGATTAATTCATTTTTATCCGGGGCATGATTAATTAGATCCAGAATTCCTCCTATTTGTGCAGGATCAATAAAACCATATATTGTTTTTTTAGGGGTATTGAGATCTTGAAGTGCTGAACAATGTACTTTCGTTGCTAATTCTTCTTCATTAGGATCCAATTTAATAATCCCTGATGAAGGAATAAACGTACCTTGGGGTAACTTTTTTCCATAGGGCACAAAGACCCCTTTTCCTAAGTTCTTAAACTCCATGTCACAACAAATGGCGGTGTTTTCTTCAATGGTCTTTACCCATCTCAAAAACTGCTGTTCCTCAAAATCATTTTTGTAGCTTCCATCCGAATTGTTATAACGCTTTATTTTAGTTAAATCATTTTTTTTAACATACAATCCCTCCGTCCAAATTGTTCTGTTAAGTTCTTGCCTAGCTTGCTCTATAGTTCTTTTTACTGTTATTTGTTCAGAACAAGGAAGCCTGTCATATATCAATAGACTTGAAGGTGAATTATATATGGGTAGCAGAGAAATAAGATTGCTCTCATCTTTAAACATAGTGTTTTCTGTTGAGTTATTTATGGTGTTCTTCCTTTCACTGATTACTGGCATCAAGAATAAATGCAATATTACTTCGCGATAGCGATGAGGTGTAAGTTCATAAAAACAATGTTTCTCATATTACATATTCATATTTTATTGATAATAATATATCATATACCGATGCACAGGTTATATCCACAATGATACATAATGTAATACAAAAGGTTAACGATGAGTAATTTACTACCCTGCCCGAAATGCCATTCTGAATATACTTATGAAGATAATGGGCTGTATATTTGCCCAGAATGCGCGCATGAATGGCCAAAAAATGAAATGGCCGAAAACACCGAAGACGATAAGTTTATCGTTCGCGATTCCAATGGAAACTTATTAAATGAGGGCGATTTTGTTACGGTTATTAAAGATCTTAAAATCAAAGGCACATCATCCATTATCAAAGTGGGAACCAAAGTAAAAATACTGCGATTGGTTGATGGCGATCACGATATTGATTGTAAAATTGATGGTATTGGCTCAATGATGTTAAAGTCAGTTTTCGTAAAAAAATCTGAAAGCCATAAATCCTAATGATTGCCATTCTAGAAGCCTACCGTACGGGTTTATTAGGGTTTAAAAATTGGCTCCCTAATCTAGTCGCTGGACTTATTGTTGGTGTGGTTGCTCTTCCATTAGCGATGGCTTTTGCGATAGCCTCTGGCGTACCACCACAAGAGGGCTTATATACAGCTATCATTGCTGGGCTTATTGTTGGGTTATTTGGAGGTACGCGCGTTCAAATTGCAGGACCTACAGGAGCATTTGTTGTTATCTTAGCGAGCATTACTGCTAAATATGGGATAAGTGGTTTACAAATAGCTACACTTTTGGCTGGAGGAATGCTCATCCTCATGGGGCTAACGAAACTGGGTAATGTCATTAAATTTATTCCTGATCCAGTGATTGTAGGATTTACTTCTGGAATTGGTATTATTATTTTTGTTGGCGAGTGGAAGGATTTTTTTGGATTATCGGTTTCATTACCCTTGGATGCTCCTTTTTATCAGAAAATACACGCACTTTTAATGGCATTGCCGTACTTAAGTTGGGCTACAACAGGAATGGCCATCATGAGCTTAGGATTGATTTTGCTAGCTCCTCGATTTTTAAAACGTATTCCAGGACCCCTTATTGCGCTAGTCATAGCTACTTTGATGCAAACAATTTTTCAATTTAAAGGCATTTCAACCTTAGGAAGTGCATTTGGAACTATTTCATCGGCATTACCCTCGTTTCAATTGCCAAATTTATCTATTCCATTAATTTCTCAATTAATTGGCCCTGCCTTTACTATTGCCTTATTGGGTGCCATTGAGTCTCTATTATCAGCTACCGCCGCTGATGGCATGGCTAATACACGCCATGATGCGAATCAAGAACTTATTGGACAAGGTTTAGCGAATCTTATAGTACCCCTATTCGGTGGATTTGCCGCTACAGGAGCGATTGCTAGAACTGCTACTAATATCCGAAATGGCGGAAATAGCCCACTGGCCGCTATTGTTCATTCGATAACATTATTATTAATAATTATATTTTTAGCACCATTTGCTTCAGCAATTCCATTATGTACTTTAGCGGCAATTTTGTTTGTAGTCGCCTTTAATATGAGTGATATTCCACATTTTATTTATACCATAAGGCGTGCACCGCAATACGATGTCATCATTCTGTTAGTTACTTTTTTTCTGACCATATTTACTGATTTAGTTGTTGCCGTTAATACGGGTGTTATTCTGGCCATGTTACTTTTTATTCGCCGAATGAACCAAGCTATTGTTGTAGAAACTCATTCTCCGATACATTTTCAACATGAAATAAAAGAACATGAGATTAATCTACCCGAAGATCTTTTAGTTTATACGATTCAAGGACCTCTCTTTTTTGGTGCAGCTGAGAAAATTGAACGAGCCTTGGCAGTGACTCATACCGATCCCTCCGTGATTATAATACGTTTAAAAAACGTTCCTTTTATGGATATGACCGGATTAACAATATTGCGCGAATTAGTGGAGCAATTTCAAAATCGTGGTATAAAAGTTTATATGTGTGAAGCTAATGCAGCAGTGCGTCGAAAGCTTATCAAATTCAATATGCTTCGTCGCCTTGAGAAAAAACGTCTTTTTAAAACTTTTCCTGAAACACTTAAATGCTGTTCCACCTCAAAATATAAAACATGAACTATATCGATTTACGCTTCCCTAATCCTAGCGAACATAGAGGGGAGATCTTGCCTTATTCTGTTGTTTGCAAAAGATAAGACCTGTATGCTGCTGTTTAATTAGGATGGACCATTATCAATAGCTAATATGCTGTTATTATTTGTATCAGATGGCGTGTTTCTAACGCCAAAAAATGTGCTATCTGAAAGTTTCGGGCTAACTTCCACTTTGGAAGTTGTTGTTGAATTTAATGCTTTCGCCTCTTTTAAATAAACAGCATAAATATCAATTAATTGCGTGGGTTGTCTGGAATCCCTAGCATCAATATCTGGATACGCTTGTTTTAAAATGTTCAAAATTCTAAACAAGTAAGTGCTATTGCCCCTATTCGCTGCTTGCGGTAATTGTTGTACAACTTTTTGAAGAGATTCGTTACGCGCAACTAGTCTATCTATATCTTTTTCTATTTCTACACTAGTATCCAAATTAAGTTCAGTTAGTGAAATATTGTTGTAAAATTTGTTAACGATATTACGAGCGAAAATGCCAATTTCGTTGTTTGCTAGGTTTAAACTCTTTAGACAAAAATTTACTTGGAGTACGTACGCTATTTGCCATAAGATTAGTGGGCCCAACGCACAACCTTCAAGATCAAGTAGTTCAAGTGTGGTGTTTTCTTGTAGACTAACAGCAAGTTGTTCTGCTCCTATACCCTGATTATCACTGAGTATAAGTTCCTTGATACTTTTGTTGGTGGCTATCAAGTCTGCAATTGCTAGAGCTCCGCCAAATCTAAACATATTCTTGGAAAGTATAAGAACTTCGAGTGTCTTACTGTTTATAAACGTTTCTACAATAGCTATAACACCTGCATCTTTTATCTGATTGCCTTCAAGACTCAAGCCTTTTAAAGCCGTTTTATTCTTGAGGAGTGCCTTTGCTATTAATTGTACGCCGGCATCACCGAAATTATTTTCTGATAAATACAGATATTCAAAAGAATGATGAGTTAACAAGGTTTCAGCTAAAACAACTGCTGCTTCAGGACCACCATTTGCTCTATTAATGCCTAAAAGTTTAATGGTATTATTAGTTTTTAGCGCTTCAAATAGTGCAACAACTCCCTCTTTTGCTATTTCCGAATTATAACTAAGGTTCAGTTCTATAAGCGTTTCATTCTTTAGCAGTGTTTTCGCCAAGGCTTTGGCACCGGCAGAGGTGATACCGCTATCTTCAAGAGATAAGCTGGTAAGTGTAGTATTTAATTGCAATGCCTCTGCTATTGCGATAGCGCCCTTATCTGTGAAATTGGAGGCCCAAATCCTCAATTTCTTTAAAAAAACGTTGGTTCCAATTGCACTTGCTAAGTTTACTGCATCTTCAGATTCAAAATTCGCTTCCTCTATATCGATATCTACCAAATCCGTATCATTTGCTTTTAATCTCTGAATTAGATCTTTAATGTCCATTACTCTTCCTTGGGGGAGGGGGTTAAAAAAATACTCCAAATGCCAAAAAAATGTATCAACTGCATTTTTAGGAACTGTAAACTATTTTTTTTTGAATAACAACAGCACTTTGAGTTTATAAATTATGAGTATAAATTGAAGTATTAGGGGTCAAGTCTTTTGATAATAGGGTTTATAAAAATGCTTTTATCAAAAGACTTGACCCCTAAGTTAAGTTTTTGGATTTCTCTCTCTGGCCGCAAAGCCTCTTCGAAGGCTCTTGTTATATGCAGGGAATGCACTGCTATCTATTCAGTAGATTCTGGTCCAGATGCTATTTATACGATCGTTCGATTTTTAAACATAAATATAGAAGGCTGTATCAAAATATGATTAAATGCGATTCAATTTTATTCAATTAAACAAAAAATGAAAAAACTTTTAATCTGTATATTTATTCTTATTGTGGGAATTGGGATTTTCTCGCATGACACCCTTATTAGGCTATATCAGGGAGCAGCTATTTATTTTCATTCTAAAAACCATCTTAGATACTACAAGCTACAAAAAAATCAAGATATAGAAGACATCACTGAGCGTCTAAAAAATGATTCTCAAATTCCTTTAAAACTTCGACAACCATTGCTTGATGGTAAGCGACGCATCTATATTTTTAAATATCTGAGTGATGGCAAGGAAGTTGCTGGATACTTTAGCCTCTTAACGCAGGGAGAGCATCCGTCTATTATTTTTCTTCGTGGAGGCAATGGTAAATTCGGTATTCTCAGACCAAATAACACCTTTTCCTACATGGAAGGTTATAACGTGATTGGAACATTATATCGAGGTAATTTGTATGAAGGAGAGGATGAGTTTGGCGGAGACGATATCAATGATGTTGAAAACTTGATTAAATTCACTCCCCAGCTTGAACAGTATACCAATAAGCAAATTAAACCACCTTTTTCAATGATCGGTGTTAGTCGTGGTGCAATGCAAATGTTTGTTTCTTTAAGCCGCAGTAACTTAGTTAAAAATAATGTTCAAAATGCTGTTTCTATTTCTGGAAATGTTGATATTAATACTACCGCCAAGTTACGTCCTGAAATGAAATATATGTTTGAAAAGAAATTCAACGATCAAAACCAATTTAATGATTTTCAACGTTGGTTGAATTATAGAAACCCCGTATCGTTGATAAATCAACTTAATCCGTCTTTAAATGTATTGATGATCTATGGTCTTAAAGACAATCGAGTACCAATTGAAGAACAGAATAATTTATATGATGCTCTAAAGAAAACCAGACGAAAAGTAGAATTTATTAAGTTGCCAGATGCAGACCATGGAATGGATGAACATCTGGATGAGGTGAAGAAATTGATAGTTAAATTTTTGTCGCATAAGCAATAGGCACTTTTCTGTAAACCATAGTTTCAGATGAATGGCTCATGTTATGAAAACTTAAAAATGTTAACATGACCTATCTTTCATGTTAAATTCCAAGGCATTTTGCTCATCAAAATTGCCAATCTACAGTTACCAGTGATACCAGAAAATAGAAGATCGGCACCAAAAAAAGCTGATAAAAATAGAAATCCGGGATGAATCCAATAACCGAGAATTAGTCCGATTAGCACGCTACTTCCAACGGTAATGTGGACTTGTCGTTCAATCGATAACAATGTAGCTACTGATTTTTCGACTTCGAAACCTGCATTTTCCCAAGCTACAATGCCGCCTTCAAGATTAAAAAGTTCGAGATTCGGATCGTTAAGAAGTAACTTCTCGCACGCCGTCGCACCGCGCCTACCAAGCTGGCAATGAATAATAAGTTTTTTGTTACTAAGCTCAGGGAGAATATCGCTTTTGATAGTACCGACAGGTATCAGTTTTGCACCTTTAATATGCATTGCATTATACTCTGCTGGTTCCCGCACATCGACTATGATGGCTTCGTTTTTTTGAAGCCATTCGTTCGCTGTTTTAGCATCTACGGATTTAATCTTTTGCATACGTTTTATTTTCCTAAAAATTTATTAATGGAAATTCCTAACCCTGTGGTACACATACCATAATTCGGATCATATTTGAATGGCATCAATTTTTAAGAGATGACACAGTTATCTTTGTAAAAGTAATACCAAAAGCGAGTTCCCTATCTGCTTCCCCTCATTGTCTTCGTAGTCTCTTGAGAGTGTTCGGACAAAATTGGGATGCATTATTAATCTTTTAAAAAACACCTCATCGTTACACCAATCTATAAACATCTTTAAAAACATTGGACAAGGGTTCGCTCTATGGTCAAACATATAAAAGAGAATCGAAACTCCAGTGTCGAATATTGGGCTTAGGATTAAAGAAACGAATTCTTCTTCTCGTATCATGTTTTTATAAAACAATGGATTGCTTCCAATGAGTTCAAACCATGCATTGCTACATGGTGATGAGGGTCAGATCTTGCCTTTTGCTTCATTTTCATAATGTTGTTTTATAATTCTGCTAATTCTTGAATAATGAAGCCCAAAATATTTGCCAATTTCTTTCATGGAGAACATTCCGCTATTGTACGACTGGTATATTGCATCATCTCGATTAGCTGACGCTTTTTCATACTCATCAATTGTAAGGGTTCTATCTAGATCAGGAACATGGGCTTTAGGTACATCTGTAAGATCAACAGTGGTATCAACATAGCTAATAACTTTGGAAATAAACTCATCCGAACCCAAATATATTTGATGCTTTAAATCAATCCAGGGATTTGTTTTAATTCGTCCGGCTCCAACGAATTGTTCATATTTTATTAGCGCAGTTGATTTAATAGAACTAAATGAAGACAAAATCCAGTCAACTCCTAGCCATGAAGGTACAGGAACTCTACCAGTTGTAGCTAAGTAACTACTCCAAGGCCACTCATCTGCATTTTGAACCATGCCTGCTCTAACCGGATTTAATACTCGGTAACGCGACAACTCCAATAGATAGTTGTCTTTCTCGACCAATATAGATTTATATCGACCTTGTAGGACGTGCCCTACGCGATTGTGTGCTCTATTAAATTTTTGAGTGTATACACTGTTTAGATAACGGATGCCTTTTGATAAATTACTTAGGGGTGTTTCAATGAGTAAATGATAATGGTTGGTCATCAAACAATACGAATGGAATATCCATTGGTATTTCGCGCATGTATCTCCTAGTACAGATAGAAATTTCTCTCTATCTACATCTAATAGATATATCGCTTCTTTTCTACTTCCACAGCTGGTGATGTGATAGAGCCCACCGGCAAACTCAATTCGCAAAGGTCTTACCATCGCTAATCCTGGACTTACTTAATTCCTTTTGAGAGAAGCTAATGTAATTGGAATTAAATATCAAGAACTAATCAGTAGAAAGGTTATGCTTGTTAGAAAAGAGCAAAAGGCAAGATCTGACCCTCTAATACTCTAATATGCTCTAAAATGATATGCAGACTTCTTAAGGAGCGTAATGACGGACGATTACGCTCGGAGCCTGCGAGCACCCAAAAAAGAAGCCCCTGAATCATCAGGATTTTATTAAGAGGGGCTCATAGGATCCTGGCCACAACGCAGTTAATTAACAATTATTATGTTTAGTGCAGTCGTCGAATAATTGAAAGGGAGAATTATTATTATTTTCCGTTGGTGTTGGTTCAGGCTCGGCAGGAGATGGAGGTTGGGGTGTAACTACATCAACTGTTGGACTAACTGGGTTAGTTGGGCCAGCATTATACTGACTGCCATCAACACCACCTCCGCCACAACCTACTAAAAATAAACAACTTATTCCTAATCCGACCCCTAGAATCTTAGTTTTCATTGAAATTCCTTATTGAAATAACTCGGCCTAATTATAGCTCAAAAAACGAGCACATGCTTTCCGTTGTGTTTGCCCACTAAATTGAAGATAATGCCTACTTTCGAATTCCTAGAGATTTATCCATGACCAAAACAACGCTAAAAGGACTTAATTAAAGGCAACATGAAGCTGTCACCTCACGTTTGGGTAATATATTAATCCTGGCAGGCGCGGGTAATGGTAAAACCCATGTATTGGTGAATAGTATATTAGGGGTCAAGTCTTTTGATAATAGGGTTTATAAGTATATTAGGGGTCAAGTCTTTTGATAATAGGGTTTATAAAAATGCTTTTATCAAAAGACTTGACCCCTAAGTTCTCTAGAGCGATTTTTAGCCAGACTTTCTCGTTCTGAATATTCTGATAAATTCATATTTAAAGGCGGGTTGCTATTATCCTATTACGTGACTGTTGGCCGAGAAACCATTGATATTGATCTACTAGTCAGACGGCTAAATACACAAAAATCCGATATAGAGTCAATCATGCAAGAAATCTGTTTACTTAATCTGGATGATGGGTTTCAGATGAATTTCATTAATCTTGACGATTTGGATCACCAGCATATGAATTACCCTGGGTTTCGGGTAGGAATTGCCGTTCAATTTGGAGTGATGAGAGATAAATTTTATGTGGACATTGGGGTAGGGGATGCTGTGGAGCCAGTATTGCTGGATTGGCCATCTTTTAATTACAAAGAAATGCCATTATTTGGTGATTATATTTCGCTAGAAGTATATCCAGCGGAAACTATTTTTGCAGAAAAATTGGAAACTGTCATTTCTCGAGGTGCTGCCAATAGTCGTATGAAAGATTATCATGATTTACTATTACTTTGCCGAGAAGATGGGCTTCTTGATAAAACTCGCTTAAAAGATAATATTGCCAAGACATTTCAAAATAGGGGGACAGGATTTACTATTCCAGTTCGATTTCAATCCGATGAGTTAGAACGAATGCAGCTTCTTTGGGCTGGACATTTACGCGCTTTAGGTACTCCTCGAACACAAATACTTGGTTTGCCAGAAGAGATAGACACAGTTATCAATGAACTAAATAAATGGCTGTTAACCATTTAGGCTCATTGACACAGTTATTTGAACACTACCGAGACTCCATATACTTTTCTGCTAAATTCGTGTGGATCTCACAGGGCTTGGCGGGACCCAGTCAAATCTTTTCCAAGCAGCAGCCTTGATTTAATTGTTTGTAAGCAATTTTGTATCCTTAATCGTTAAATCATTAGAGCCTACTACCTCTAATGATTTAAAAAATCCTAACCGATCTGTATCGCCGTCCGTTTTCCTCTTCTTACTTTCTTTTTCAGAATCATCATCGACATTTGTTGGCTGCTGTTTTACCCATTTATTAAGTTCTTTGTTATAACAATATCGTGACTCTAAAACCGTACGGACATCGTACGTAAGCGCATAAAGTACAGTGATAACCTTCACGGTTTCGGGTATCGCCCTTACCACATCGATACCTGATGCAGTGAAGTTTAATACAACCTCTCTAACCAATGGGGAGATTAATTTCACTAATTCCACTGGGGTATTTTGGAATAATACTATCTTACATTTAAACCATGGTATTAATGAGGCATCGGTTTGTTTGTTAAGTATTACCCAATTATCAACTGGAATAAGTTCTGCAATTCCAGCATTTTGAACAGCAGGTGAAAAAAATATTTTTTTACCGGATAAAAATCGTAACGGCAGTAGATCATCTTTTTCATTCCAGTCTACACCAATGGTTTTTAACGAATTACGCATTAAAGCGGTGAGAGTCTCATTATCTATCTTGCCTGAGAGTATGATGGTATGTACATTGTCAGGAAGTACTGAAATCAGCTGAGAAGAAATAGGCCTTAAACCCGATCTTAAACCTATTGTGGGTGTTTGTAGGCCTTTTACAATATCGAGATTCACACCTTCCAGCAATTGTATTCTACTAGTCAATTCCTGACAGCCATGAATGATGTAATGCACAGTAGTCTTAAAAACAGTTCCTAATGCTGGCGTGCTATCACCCACAAATCCATACACTTGACATTCATTAATTTTTGCGACGCCTGTACTATCACCGTCTATTGGCACAAATTTTTTAAAAACCGTACTTCCTTTCTTGGTAATTCCATCATATAAGTGTCCATCAATATAATAAACATTCTTTTCGTTGGCGATAAAGGCTAACACATGCCCCGTACTTGTTGCTGTTTCAGTGCAAGCAGTTAATCCAATATCTCCATAAATAATACCGCCGTGATTTTTTGCATCTTCCATCAAAGTGGCGTTCAATTTAGAGGGGTGAGAAACAGAATTTTTTATAAATGTCGTGTGTGTATTCGCGTGATATACTCGAATATTTGCAATATTTAGCTGGGTGATTCCTGTGTAATTTTTTTCAAATAAATTCACAGGTTTTAGGCTTAAATACTGTCCTGAACCGTTGAAACTGCCCGTTGAAACTATCTCTGGCCTAAATGGCAATCTTGACAGCAATGAACTCATCACATGGATCGCATATAAAGTGAGGTAGGTACAATTTTCTTCTGAATTATTACCATCACGCGCCTGTTTCATTGCACTATCAATTTTAGTTATTAAGACATTTTCTAAGGGATCTACACTAATTTTTTGCTGCATTATTTTTCCAATGATGACATTGCATTTATTGCTCAATATTTTATCGTCTTAGCAACAAAAAGTCAATGTGGACAATATTGGATCAGTCTCAGTGAGCGCTAATATGCTTAGCTATCAACTTATTTCAGATGTCCTCACTAACTAGGTAGTGTCATGACTCAACTTACAAAAAAATTAATGAAACAAGATATTGACCTTAATCCCTCCTAGTATTATCCGTGCTCTGTTCTTCGGACGGAGTAGCTGACTCCCCGGGTCTGACCAAATATTTCTTTTAATAAACAATAGAATAACTCCAAAAACATCTCTTGTTATGCTCTTGGAACCTAATTTCTATTACCACCTAGACTATACTGTACAAATAAGCATCAATATTTAGAAGTATCGGAGACAAAATGCTTGAATTAGCTGATTTCAATGCATTGATGTGTTCCTGCGTCGATGATTTAAGACAATCTGATACCAATCATGGGGATTCATATGATGTTTTAAAGCAAATATTTGAAAATAATAGCTTTTCTGCTTTAGAACTTATTATTGAACTAAGTCATGAAGATAAATCAGACGATAAACTTATCCCATTGTTTTACCGAGTGTTTTTTCATGCTCAGTCAAAAGATCTTGCCAAAAAACCACCCATTGAAAAATGGATGGAGTATATGATCACTAATACACATTTAAAACAAGTCATACAAACTCAAGACAAACGACTTCTACAAATATTGCTCAGTGACCAGGAAGCCAATAAGAGGCTTTTCCAGGGTGTTACTTCAGACATCCATCTATCAACCTTGGAAAATGATGCGGAGGATATTTTTAAGCTTCTATTTGAAAAGGGTTTAAGCAAAAAAACTCTGAAAAAATCCAAAGAACACTTGACCAAATTGATCATTGATAAAAACGCCATACGATGCATGAAAACCTATTCTCATTATGAATTGACAGATTTAAACGAGTGGGTTGGCAACGAAGAGGAGGACAATGCCCTTTGCTATGCCATTCGCACAGGAAAAACAGAAATAGCCGCCTGTTTGATCGATTCAGGCATGAATTTAGATTTTCAAAATAAACAGGGAGAAACTGCCTTGCATTTAGCTGTCAAATGCAAACAACCTGACTTGGTAAGTCAATTAATCAAGGCGGGTGCTGCAACTCATATCAAAGAACCGATTAGCCAAAAAACAGCAGTTCAATACGTCTATGACATGCAAGAGGGTGGTGAAAAAAACGAATTAATCGTTCGTTTTAATGAAACTCAGGCAGAACAGCATCCCTTAATTGTTAAATTACAAAATGAATCCCCTTTTTTCAAGAACTTGATAGCCAAAAAGCGCAAGGTGACACCTGACATCAAGATGTTTGCTCATTTTAATACCGGTTACACGATTAAAAGCAGTGAATTAGAAGGCGAAAGTCTGAGCAATACCACTGCCTACTACGCGGATCTATTAAAGCGCATGCCCACTGCGATGATTAACCAAGAACAAATCAATCGCATGATTGGAATTCTCTATGAAGTGCGTGACCATAATGTTGAAATCAAAAACGCTTTGAAAGAACCTTTACCAAAAAAGGATTCAGAAAGAAAGATAATTAAAGACAGGCTTATCGAACAATTGTTACAACGTTTACTCACTCAAAAAGAACTATGGTTACCGGGAGGGTATTCCAATCGACATGATCCCGGCCATGCCATGTTGTATCACATTGAAATTAAAGAAAATACTGTTTATTTTAAAATCTATAACACCGGAGCTGGTGCTGACCATCACCAGTCTAAAAATGGACAATATCATTCGATTCAAAGCTTTAAATTTCCATTAACGAGAGAGAGTTCGCCATTAAAAAATCTCTTGTCCACGATTCTCTATTTTTTAATCGATGCGTTTTGGGCCGCTAAAAAGATTGATGGCAACTTGCTTTATTCCAAGCTAGTCGGGTTCAAACCCAATTTGTTTTACTATGATCCCTTTGATCCTGAAAAAGACGTACATAAAATAAAAGGCTCAGGCTTTGTTTTTTACCAAGGATCGCAAAATATAGGCAAACGTTATTGCGTTATTCAGGATGGCGTGGTGATTGCAAAGGATAGAAGTATTCCTGCTGATTATTCCCCAGTGAATTATGAACAAACGCCTGCAGAAGTTAAGGCTGCTTGTGAACAATGTGAAGTCAACTTATCTACAGTGCGAGTCGATGACAACAATAAGGTCATTTCGCCCCATTCCAATCAAGCGATTGCCTATGCTTTAAAGGAAATAAATAAAGAACACAATGGCTGCTTGATGTGCTTAGGGGCTGAAGAGATCAGTCTTAATTCAGATCATACACTGATGACTGACCAAAAAGGTGGGAATTGTACCGCCAAAGTAGTACAAAGTGGATTAATCAAGGATTTGCTTCCTGACCAAGCGCAATATAGTTATACCAAGTTAATGGTCAGACTTCAGTCTACTGTCGATTTTTTATTGGCATCCATAGAATCAGGGGCAATCAATCAACTTGAGGTTCAGCAAGAAATTGAAGAGGGCATTAAAAAAACCGCACTCTTGCTGAATAAAGGCAGAACATACACTCAACCAGGGATGACACAAGGCGGTTTAAGCGACAAAGACTATTTAGAAATTCTCCATGGTTTAGAGACAATCAGCAATGGTCTAAAAGAAATCCAACAAAAGCCAAGAGTTTTTCCTAGCACAAAGACTTTCCCCGCACCTGCAACAATTGAGTTTACAAGAAGCCATGATCAAAGTTTAGGCATCATAGTTGTAGGCACGAAGGGTAAAAGAATATCACCATCACCCAAAGAGACCAAGCTCACGTATGATTCCAAATTGAATCGCTTTGCCGATTTATACACATTGCTTGATTATCTGAATGAACAAAAAAAGCATAGTCCTCCATATTTTTTTTTAAAACAAAACATCGCCGAGGTTTTAAAGGATCTGCCCTATGATTTATTAAGAAACTATAATTACGAGCAAGAAAAAAAAGATGATTTTTGGTATCTAGAAGACAAGGAGTTACTAAACCAACTGTATACTTTGAAACAAATTATCCTTATTTTCAATGAGAACAAATCAAGTCATTTTTCTCCCAAAGACAGCATGGTCAATGAACAATTACTTTTTTTACTTGAACACACCAAACACCTTTTTGAAAAAAGAAATCAATTACCTGCGAAAAGTAAACATGCATCTAACCTTTTGGATCTCAATCATCAAGCAAAATCAAAGCGCATCAATATCAGTCCGAGCAATTCTACGTTTATAGAAGGCATTCGAAAACTCCATGCCCAGTCGGATACAAAAGACAACACAAAACCCATTCACTTAATTCCTTCGGAGATTAAAAAGAATAAGCCGTTGATCGATGAATTGGCTTTAGAAGGGCTTCGATTCATCAAAAGTGAAAAAAAGGGGTATGAGGGTGAGCAGTTTGAAAAAATACAAGGTATAGAGGACATTGAAAGTCCAGAGAGTTTAGCTTGTGCTTACCTTGTCGTGCATTCGTCAGAATTTGAATTGAATGAAAACGACGATAAGAAAAAAAGAAAACCTAAAGCGCTTGTCTTATCAAAAAATACCGCTCATCAGATTGCATTTTTTAAAAATTATTATCAAACCCTAGATTGTCTTTCGGAAGGGTTATTAGGTGGCGAACGTAGTCCTTCTCTGCTAAGACTTCAACGGCAAAGTCCAATCAGAGGTACTCTCGGTTTGGATTATGTCAGCGTCAAGCAAGACAGGCAGCAGGAAAATAAAAGCCTGTTAACCATCAATGACACTGAGCTATCTTATTATCAATTCGATGAGTCACAAAAAGAAGTAAATAGATCACTCCATTACAACACACAGGCCCCCAATTTTATAAACGCTTTAAGTCCTGAAACCTTGGATACAGACACACAACCCCAAGCTAATCAGGTTCAAATTAAAACAGCTTTGGGCGCAGCTCATCAATCAAAAAATAAACTAAGAGAAATCACTCACCTTCAAACACAGGCTGAGTTAAAATTCATTAAAACAGTTGATTACCTAGCAAAAAACACCGATAAACTAACTGATCCCAACTATTTTAGGATGATTCGGATTTGTCTGTTGAATTCGCAATCATTATCCGCTGCTAAAAGTAAAATGCCCCAGTCAATTATGGCCTTTTGCCAGTTGGTTTCGGATACAGTAAAAAGACATACCACTAAAGAACACATTGAAGAAAAAGCACTCAAAATCCTATTGCTTTTTGCAGTGTTGACTCATTACATTGAGCCAGAAGACAGTACTGAAATTCAACAGGCTTGCCATAAGGTAAGGGTAGAATTACGCTCTTTTATCGATCGATTCAATCCTACTTTAAAACAATTTAAAAACACAGTTGAAGAAAAACAAGCTTATGACACCTTGGGGCATTTATGCCAAAGCTGGTTAATTACCCTAAGTAATAAAGCAACACTAGACGATTCAGACTTAGAAAATTATGTTAAATCCATTATGCTCTTGTCACAATTCCCTCGAGATCCGGATGATCCACTGCAGAGCAGATTATTGGATTTAACAACATACAAAGCCCTCAAAGCCTTTGCTAAAATTGATGAACAGAAAATCGGTGATTTACTTGAAAAAGCGGGGGTTCCAGGCGCTAAAAAGACCAAATGGCAACTAAAGGCACAACATTTAATAGATTCCAATGGCAGGTCAGTCGATTTACTGACCGGTGCAGTCAAAAGCAGTCAGGCACAGCTTTCTACTGTTCCTGCTAATGCGTTTAAGAGCAGCACTTTTACCACACTCTTACCAGATCTTCCGCTTTCTCATCCAGCTGAACGTTACACTTTTCGTCTGGATGAGTCTCTCATCTTAAATGAATTCAATTGCGCTGAGTTCGTTTACCACGATGAAAACTATCGGTATATCGAATATGGCCGTTTACAAAAACAATTTCAAGTTAAATCCCTTTATGGCAATTGGTGGCAATTACAAACCAACGTTGATAGTTTCATGGGGCATTTTCCTCGCGCACTCTGGGATGGCGATCATCAAATTTGGGCGAATTGTGATGAGAGAGAAAGCCTGCTGATTTCCACAGACAATGGTAAAGCGCCAAAGTACTTGGTTGATAAAGGCAAGGTTTATAAACTAAATGACAATGTCCTGACCGATTATGTGTTACTGAAGTCCGATTCACGATATTCTGTTTTACACAAATTTATTCATTTCGAAGATCCAAATTATTGTTTGGCGTGGCAATCTACTACACAAATTCCAAGCCTTGTGATTGAATTACCACGCTACAATTTGGTATTCACTGCAGACAACACCAGTTCACCCTTGCAGCTTAAGTGCGCTCAATATCCTGGCTACACTGTAAATTTGGAGGTCAACCATCGTTTAGGCCCATACTTTACAAACTACTTGGAACTGATTCCTGATAAAGACAATCAGTCGCAAAATAGTCTAAGCATAGTGCCTAACCAACCTTTTATTGCCCCACCTGCAGGTCAATCTAAAGCCTCACACCACTTAAAATACAAGGGCTTGGATTTGGATCTTTCTTCATCTATTAAAGCAGTTCAAAACACCAAAAAAGCATTGGGTAACAGCTTTTATACATCTGATTGGTCAACCATTAATATGGACCGCTCTCCAACCACGGAACATTACAGTGGCTGTGAATCCTTCACCACATTTGAACTATACAATGACTCCTTACTCGCTAAATCTAAAGATGACCTATTGCAGGCGATTTATTTATACATTGGATATAACGATTATAAAAAAGCCTATGCACTAACCACTCAATATATCACTCAAGGGGGTTTTACAGGTTCGGCAAAAGAAATACGCATGATGAACTGGCTAGTTAATGACATACCGTATAACGTATTTCACCCCAAAGATCCGCGTGCGGGTTTAACTAGAGGGTTGGAATACACTCATCCGACTTTAATTGCCATCAAATTAAAACTGATCGCACAAGTTGCGAAATACGCGAATGTGGGTATAGCCCTTCATCTGACATCAGAGCAACAAGGCAAATTAAACATGCCAGATTGGGAGTTCGAACGGATCAATGGCAGCGCAGGAAACGAAGCTGCTTTGGGCGCAGCAGAACTGAAAAAACAAGCGTTCAAATGGCAAGCACTTTATAAAAAGCAATTCAAAAACATACCCAAAGCGATGCGACTCAATGGAGTAGAGGAAGCGAATTTAATCAATTTGACCGCGCCAACACGAGTCCAAGAGCAATTCGTAGTAAACCCTGTAAAACCCCCGATGTCAGTCAAGGCTGACTCCATAGAAGCCTTATCGATTCTAGGGAATTGTTCGGCAATGGGTATCACATTCGAATTTCAGCCAGTTGAAGAAGGTAGTGTGAAAACCAACCCTGTTTTTGTCACACCGGACAAGGCAACGCAGTTGACGAAACAATTAATCGAAAAAGCAAACGAAGATTGTAGCTATGCCAAAAAAATGCAATATCAAAGATCACTGCGTCATCAAGAGCTGTCTAAAAAATTAAAGCAAAACAATAATTACCTCAAACTCATTGCAGTTGTGGATCAAAAAACCACAATGATGCAAACGGAACTTAAAGAAGAAAAGGCAGCTATTTTAAAATTGGTTAATCGAGTGCTCGATCGCGATGAAAACCGATTGTCGTTATTAAGCGGGCAAAATAAACGGCTCACCATGGCAGATTTGAATCAATTGTTAGTTAAGCGAGAGCTGGCTGCCTATAAAGAAGCCAGCTTGCTCAGTGATGATGATATTGAAATCTTAAAACAAAAACACATTCAATACTTGGCTAAAAAAGCGCAATTTAAGATCAATAAAAACTTCTTAAAGTTGTGTGCCAAAGCAAAACGCTCAGAACAATTTGACGATTTTGCGGAAATTATCCCTGAATTAGACAAGTGGTATTTTAAAGAGCGGGTTTACAAGGTTCAAAACAATCCTGAGTTTCTAATTTTTGAAGCCAAACATGGCATGCTGATTGATGAGAAACAATACTCCATTTTGTCGCAGTTGTCCGAATACAGCAACGAACAATTCAATGGCCGTGTAACTCAATTGATTATGGGCGGTGGCAAATCCAAAGTGTTATTGCCCTTGTTGGCTCTACTCAAAGCCAAAGGTACTAATTTATCGATCATCGTAGTCGCAGATGCCTTGTTACAAACCAATTATCAAGATTTGGCTTCAGTGGCTAAATCCACCTTTAATCAAGATATTTACCGCTTTAGCTTTGCCAGACATGCCAATTATTCCGAAGAACAATTATTAACCAAATTAAACCAATTAAAAATTATTAAAGCACAGCGTTCGTTCATCGTGATGAACAAAACTTCTTTAGAAGATCTCGAGCTCAAATTGATTGAAATGATGAAACGTAAACACCCTGAGGATCAAAAATCAATTGCGATCATGAAACAAATGCTGTTGATGTTTAGAAATGAGGGCGATGCGCTCATCGACGAGATTCATTTAGTCCATGACATTAAGGTTGAAAGAAATTTCACCATCGCCGACGGCACGGTTAAATTGAAACCAGCGTATATCCATTCTTGCATGGCACTGTATGAGTTTTTTAAAGAAATAGAAGGGCCAAACGATCAATCACTGTTTGACTATATTTCTCAAAAAAATGCAGGATTTACCGAAGAGGATCTCAAGGTATTAATGCCTAAAATTATCGCCAAATTGTGTACCAGTAATAAAAGTCCATTGGCCCAATTTATCAAAAATCATCATAATCAATTTACAGATATGCCAAAGGAATTAAGCAGCTTTTTAAGCGCAAAATCGCATCTGTTATTTTTAGATGAGTTGCATGATGAAGAAACACAAGCCTTGTACATTTTTAAAGAATTACTTTCTAATCTACTACCGCTGAATTTACGGCGAAATCCTTTGGAAAACTATGATCTAAGCAAACGCTCAGAAGAATTAATCCATGTGGAGGGCAGTATTGTTAAACCCTGCCGTAATGTGGATAAAGTGAATGAAGACTCACGCTTTTCCAGCCCCTATGAAACCTTAAATTATACCATTTTATATGCTTTGAAATTTGGCATCCAAATGCCTGTTTTTAAAGCCTATCTTACGAACGTTAAGAAAGCGGCTTTGCACGAACATGCACTGACTTTAAATTCTACCCCCATTAGTGCAACTCAAGCAGCAAAGGAATTTGCGCAGTTAACGGGATTGGATCCAGGGTTATTGCAATACAATCTCGACGCGAAGCAATTAAACGTGCTTCATCAGCAATGCTGCAAGAGGGCAAATTTCATCATGCATTGTTTGGAACACCAGGTGCTACCGCTTATTGATACCGATACGCTTTTATTAAAACACAATGCGATTAATCATGCCTTTCAGTTCAGATCCGTCCAAGGTTTTTCTGGAACCATAGTCACACCAAACATTTTTGACCCGCGCATGCAAGCCTTTGATGAGGATTTTGCCAAAGGAACTGATGGAGAAACCATCTCGCATTTAGTTGCCAAAAAACCAGCAGTTGAAAAGGTGAATAGTGAACACATAGACGAAGTCATGCAGCAATTATTAAGTCATATCAGGCCTAAAACCAGCTCAATTATCGATATTGGCGGTCTACTGAAAGGGAAGGATCGCTTGGATTATGTCAGTGCCATCGCAGAGCATTTTAAAAAACAGGCTGAAAGTGGCACGGTCAGTAAGGCTGTACAATACATTCTATTCTTTGACGAAAACGATGTTTTAAGTGCATACCGCATCTTGGATCAAAATCCCAAGATCATCAGCATTGGCTCTACAGATTTTGATGTAATTAAAGACAAATTAAACATTAAAGATCCGGGGGAGTATTTCAGTCTGTATTTTCAAGATTACACGGTAGGCATCGACATCAAACAAATTCCTGATGGGGAAGGCTTGGTCACGGTCGGTAATTCTACGACCAAAGCGAAATTCTTGCAGGGTGTAATGCGTATGCGCGGTTTGGCGCTCAATCAATCCGTCAAAATCTTTCTTGACAAACAAGCGCAAAACGAAATGGCACAGGAGGTTGAAACAAGGAATTACACGTATCAAGATGTCTTAAATTACGTGTTTAAAAAACAAACCCAAAAGATTGGCGAGGACAATGTGACAGCCACAAGGTACATGCTGCGCAATGTGTTAAGAAATCAGCTCGTCTTATTGATTTTATTAGCTCCTGAACATGACGCGAGTCGTTTTAACGCCTTCCAATCGCTTTTATTTGATGAGTCCGCGACTGAGCCTTGCAGGTTATTTAATGGCGTTAAAAAAATAGCTAATACCCTGGATGATCTTAATTTATTAAAAGGACAGTTATTGAAACAATTTCAATCGCTGTCAGCTGAAGTTATCCATCAAGATTTGGCCAATACAATGTTAAGCGACTTGAATCAAGAGATGGATGAGATTATCAACAAACAACTACCAAAATGTGAACAACAAATCGAAACCCCCGTACTCAGTTATGACAGTCAATCCATTTCGGAAAAAGCGGTTACCGTGGAAAATAAAACTGAAAATAAGATGGAGAAGCAACAAGAACTGGAAAACCAAAACACCGGGGCACAAACAGACTATGTAAAACTCGCCTATATCCCTTGGCCTGATTATTCAAATTGGTCTGATATAAAAAACGATGCGCTTAACATAGACAATTCGATTAAAGCCCCACTGTTCTCACAAATCAACACCTTGTTGCCTAAAGACAGTGGTTTTTCTGCAAACCTTTATGGGGCGGTCAATCTACTGTATTCAGTGAAACATCAACACACAACACCCTTAGACAATCTAAAAAAACCAGTCGAATTTGTCATTTGGACACCGACCGATAACAACCAGTATCTGGCGGTGATGATTACTGGGGATGAGTTTTTAGAGATACAAAAAAAACAGCCGTATTTAGGTAAAACATGGATAGAAAGCGTGGGTGGTATTCCTGCCATGGGCACACCTGCGGCTGAGCTAGGTGAGAATTATTATCAACTTAAAACGGATATCGCGATCTATAATTGTGATTTGGAATACCTCATTTTAAATCGATCTTTACATCCTTCATTGTTAAAAACACCAACTGAAAAACTTAATTTTCTCCGCGATCGAATTGTACCACTCCATGCTGAAAGAGAACCCACCTGGCCCTTTTTTGATAAATTTTTAAACTACCTCAAAAAGAACCAACTCCACTCGTTTAAAGAAACACAAGCGGTGAGAACCCTCTTTGTAGAGGATAAACCTGCTGAAAAACAGCGAGGAGAAAGTAAAGATTTTAAAAAATAAATCGCCATGATTCCCATTTTCATAACTAACTTGTAGCCCTTTTACTAGCAAACGACCAAAGTACAAAGGTCGCGTTAACAAAAGCTTCATTGTCGGAAGTTAAGAGCAATTATGGAAACATGCCATTACCTCCTACACCAACCTCCATTGGTTGAAGAGATTATATGAGCTCTAACACCAATCAATTTGGTAAGAAGAGATAGTACGTAGGTGGCGCTTTAGAAAGTCTAAGGGGTGACCCTCTAGGCCTTGCACTGTTAGATCAGCCTTTGTAATCTGATTTTTTTTCAAAAATGGCAATCTCGGCTCTCCCCCCTTTAAATTTTGCTTGATAAATAAAATTTAATTAATACACTTCGTTTGATTTTGTTAATTTAACAATGGAATAGTATATGGATTTTTTTAAAAAAGCAGCTACGGTGATGGGCGGATGTTTGGGTGGTGCTGCAGTGGGCGCTAATATTGAGGGAGGGCTTGGAGCGGCCTTTGCTTCAACAGGAGCTGCAATATTAAAAGCCACGGGGAATAAAGGATACGAGGTACTTGAAGCCACTCAAAAAGTGAGCGCAGGTGGTGCGGTTGTAGGGGGGGTCCTTGGCGCTGTAGGCGGAGTTTATGTAGGTTCTTTAATTGCCAATGGTTTGTTTCATCCCGAAGACACGTCTAAAAAACAAGCAGCTATCGCGTTGACCTCATTGATTGGAGTAGTTCCATTTGTAGGAAGTCTGATTGGTCAGGGTTTCTTTCTTAACTCAGCTGCGAGCACAATGAGTATTGAACAAACTTTGGCGTCTACCGCCGTGGGTGAGGTAGTTGTATGTTCAGGAGTGGCGTTAACTGTGGGACTCTGTGTCTGCTTAATGATGCTTGAAATGATTGGAGAGTTATGTTGTACCAAAAGAAACAGTGGTACCTGTTTCTCTGCCTGTTGTTGATAGTCTCCCTCTACGACTTGTCTGGTTGTGTAGTTCTACAATCGGACAAGTCCAGACTTATAACAATTAACGACTTCAGGGTTACCCATTAAAAAGTCTGTGTCAAATGGTAAAGGTTAGTCTTATGGGTTTTTATCCTCATTTTTTATTTAAAATTAAGTAACCAGCGATTGATAAATTAGTATGCGCCTAACATTTCCCGGTTGAGGTGTCATTAATATGCACCAGTCACCCATATGATTTAAGACGTGTACAAACAGCTTCTTAAACGATGTTTGCGGTTCTTGGCCAAAGCCTCAGAAATTAGGTAGTGCCGTGCTCAGTCCAAGTCTTTAAAGTTTGTATTACTACAAACAAGTCGACAGATCGATGGCTCATGTTAAGAAACCTAAAAATGTTAACATGACTTATCTTTCATGTTAGAGAAATTGGATTTTCTTAACATGACTAAAATTAAACTAAGGTATCTATATTGGTATATTAGAAAGCCTCAATGCTTTTAAAACACGATTAAACGTAGGAATACCCTCATCAGGCGAAAGATTTGTATCATCTTTTTCCAACTTTTCTCTAGCTTCACCATAATCAAACCAATTCACAGAAGCAGTATAAGCCTGAGCTTGATCCATTACTTTTATATAAGTTCTAAAAGTTTTATCTCGGGATGCCAGTCTTAACCCATTGAGGTAATTATCTCGTTGAACATTCGGCATAATGATTTTGAATTGTGATTGAGGTACTAATTCCGCATTCATCATTATTCTGGATAACCTACCATTTCCATCATCAAAAGGATGGACTTCGCTGATTAGAAACTGCATAAACAAAGCTTTTGCTAAACCTGGTTTAAGTAATTTATACCGTTCGAATCCATGCGATAGCGTGCCTAGCACATCCTCATGTGCTACAAATGAAGTATTTCCCGCTTTATTATCTTTAATTTTAAATTCTCCAGGGCGTTTTTCAGGGCGCTCCTTCATTAAAATGGCATGTCGCCTTTGCAATAACTCAATTAATTCATCTGGATTTTTTGGGGTAATACACATTTCCGAATAATCATCAGTGATTTGGTAAAGGGAAAGAACATCATGACTATCGGCATGGCGGTTATTTATTTCAATACCTTTAAAAACGATTTCTTCTGCTTCGTCAATAAGGAACTCTGTGCCTTCAATGAAATTGGAGAAATAGGATTCGTAAAAACTTAAATTTCTAAATGAGCTAGAATTGTAATCATATTCTCTAGATAAAAAAGAGCATTGATTTAGATAAAGCACCAACTCATCAAAAAGGTGTATTCTATATTCATCATAAGGTTTTTTCTGAGATACAGCTTTGGCATAATTTGAAGATAGAATGTTGTCCGAAGGATGGGTTGAGAGCAAAGCACTAATGATTTCATTTAATTTGCAGTATTCTTTGTGATATCCCAGAGTTGCGGCAATTTCTTTGGCAGCATCCCGAATGCGATTAATTTGCTCTTCACCTCGGTTACGCAATTCTTTTGCCAGATAGGTTTCAACACCTGCTGTACCAATTGTTTTAATACCAATGTACTCTCCTTTTACTACACTGAGATTTTCCAGGAGGGTGCGAGGTATATTACTTCTAAACAGATTAGGTAAGGTTTGTTCGGTGAATTGATTAGTATCTCCCTTATATATTTTAATAGTTAAACCAGGTAAACGAATAGTTTTTACATACGAGCTGATTATGAAGACTACAGTTTCATTCCCAAATCGTCTAGGCTTTAATTCCACTGCCGTTCTGAAAGCAAGTATTCCTTTTGATACAATATGAGGTATGATTTGCATCCAATTCAGACTCACAATATTGTTCAGGTCCGATGTTAAGTTATCAGTATAAATACCGTGATATATTCTGCGTAGTTTACCCTCCAGATATTCTCTAGATAATTGTTTAGCCTCTTGTGTGCTGTTTGTAATCTTTAGCATAATGATCTCTAATGAATTTGAGCTTTTTATATGCGAATTATAGAATATAATAAGCAAAATATTGCGAATATTGGAATATTTTAGCATAAAAAAGAGAACTTTAGACTATTATAATAAAAAAATGCGAATTTCAGAATATTTTAATTCTAAAATATGAATATTAGCGCTATTTGTTAGATGGTGGAGTTAGTTACTTTATTGAATAGAGGTTAAATCAGATGTTTAGTAGATCCTTTAGAACCAACGGACTATTGCAATTTAAGCTCACCTAAATTGGGGTTAATTTTAATCAAATAAATCAAGAATAGATTTATTTAGATTCGAAAAATTTAAAATTTTGACATAAATGAGCGTTTCGAACATATTCAACCACGCAAAACTCACGCAAAGTAATTTACGAAGTAAAAAATAAGGGAGTTAACTTGTTGATTATTAACAAATAATTGGTGGGCCCACTAGGATTTGAACCTAGGACCAACGGATTATGAGCCCGTCAATCATAAAATAAGTTATTGATTTTATTATTATTTTTATCGCAGGAAACCACTACAAATGTCGTACGATGTATAACAGTGTCGTACCCAAATACGCAAAATCACCACAATGGATTTTACAGGGTTATTTTTAATATTAAAACCCATTTAACGTTACTGGGTATTAATATTAAAATTATAAATATGTAACTAAATAGGTATTGTTTACGGTATGGAGATTAGTGAGATTAGGGGGCAAGTCTTTAGATAATAGGGGTTTATAAAATGCTTTTATCAAAAGACTTGACCCCTAAGTTTCACGCTTCAATGAACGGGGTCAGGAACAAACGTGGTCAGGACTTGACCCCTATATTTCTTTGATTACCCCCGGGCCCGTATTTTTAAAGACAGCTCTTCTTCCGGTTGTAGCAGCATAGCTCAGGGTCAAGCCTTGTTATTTGCTAAAACCCGCTTAACTCAACCTTGCTTAAACTCGATTGCAGAAATGATCATTACGAACTGCAGCAATTAGCACACCTTCCAGCGCTTTTTTGTAAGTGCAAATTACCTCATCGTCTTCAGTAGTCAACTCAGGCGCTTTAGTTAAACGGTTCAATAGTCGACTACCATTGATGATCGCCATTTCTTCAGATTCGGCTTTAATACTGTCTAAAATTAAAGACCAAGTTTTGTCTGTATCAAATTCACTAGTCTCGCAGGCAACATACCCATAACCCGGGTAAAGTTTAACGTGAGTAATTCCATGCGCTTTCACTGCATCCAAACTTGGGCAAGAGAGTTCGCTAGCAAGTGAGGTGGTACATGAGATTAATAATATGGCATAACTTAAAACTGATTTGAGAACTTTATTCATGTATATTCCTATTTAGTCCAAGGGTCAAGTCGCTTTTCATCAGTTCAAAATTTTAAATTGATGAAAAGCGACTTGACCCCTAATCTTCAAACTTCTATCTTATTTGTTTTATATACCTTTTTTTCTAAAATTTGACGGGATAGCTCAGGGCTTGATCCTCTAGATACGCAAGGTCTGACTCCATTGATTCTGCCATTACTTCCTCAAACGCACTGCCATCACTTCCCCTGCCAAGAATTTTATATAATCATAAGTGACGTAATAATCCCCTTGATCTCCAGCTAATTTAGACCAGGAATTACGTAGCGTGAATATACCTCTATTAACTCGGCCTTTGCCGTCGGTCACATAGGCATCGTCATCATAGGCAGTTACCACAAGTTCATGACCGGCATAAATTTTACCTTCCATAGCATCCATAACGATTTCTGGAGTAAGCATCCAAGTATCGTTGTACACACGATTTGAACCCACAGCACCTGCATCACCACCAACCGATACATCGAGTAGCATACCTACCGTTAGGCGGTTTCCTTTAGCCAATTCTTCTTTCATTTTATCGAGAATGACATTCATATCGGCTCGTTCGGAAAAGGATTCTTCATCCTTCAACAGGGCTTCCCAACTGATTAGATTAGCGATTGGAATACTGTGTGCCAAATAATCACTATCGGACATGGGCTTACCTTCATCTAACTCATCCATTAGTGGATAATCTCGTACGTCAGCACAGCCATGTAATTTTTGATAATTTTGGCTAATAATTCCATAATCACTAATTTGTTTCATGACCCATGAGCTATAGGAGCCATTCCAACCGCTGACCGTCACTTTGTCATTAATCGCCAAATAACTGCCCAATTCTAAACTACATAATTGACTGATGTAATCACCTGCACCAAGGGTCGCATTAAGCGCAGCAGTAACCGCAAATGTGACGCAGCTACCATGATAACCCTGATCGAGCACTGGAGTTAATTCCATGCCAACTCGAACTTTACGAGGGAGCTCTGAGCTGAATGAATAATTATCTCTGCTGTTTTTGGGGTATTGCGATAATTGCTGACGTAAATAAGATTTTGCTTCAGCGGATAGTTCGTAGGTTGGCAGTTTGAATTTTAACTTTTCCTTGCTCACACTAAGATTGTTTGGCTTAATATGAACTTCCACTTCACCTTTTAGAGCCAGTGGGCTTGCTAGTGCAACTGAGGAGGACAAAAACACAGCGACATTAATTAATTTACTCATAATAAATACATCCCTATATTTGAAAATTTGAGCATAATAGTAAGCAGAGGCTTAAAGCAAAAGAAAAACAAAACAAAATTCAAAGTATGCAGGAGATATGGGGTCAGGGCTTGACCCTGACCCCATATCTCCTTGTTGAAATGAGTTAATTGCGTGCCTCTTAGAAACAATAACAAATTGAATGCGCGAATAAAATCACTATCCATCATCCAAACACATTATTGTTGTTCTAATAGGCAAGCTGTGGCTTAATACTTTTTTTTTAAACATCTATTGGATAAAAACTATGAAAATCAAGCTTACAGTACGAGGCAGGAGTCCTACGATTGATCAAATACATGCATTAGAGCCTGGCGGGGGTTTTCTATATTATAACTTGAGGTGTGGGTTACTCCTTGCTGAAGTTAAGTTGGAAAATGAACTAATGGGTACTGTGGAATTACCCCATACGCTAATTACAAAAGGGGATGAGAAAGGAAAGCTCTATTCTATGTATGATGCTGTAAGATGGTCACAGATTGGATTTCTTGAGCCAATAAAGGGTCTTGCTGAGGAGTGGTTAGAAACTGAGGAAGCTGATAAAGCATTTGTAAAAATGTTCCAATGCAGAGACTATCCGGATCCCACATTTAAAAGTAAACAACAAAAAATGAAAGATCAATTACAAAACCCATCTGATACAGTTAAAGATGCTGTAATAATTGAACAGAATAATAAAGAGCCAGTGAATATATTTCCTATTTGAACCGAATCAATGGGGTCGATTGAAAATAGCAATTATCAATTGAGTCTTGAACCCCATTGATAATATGTTGATCTTATCATAGGCCGCTGGCCCGCGCACACGTTCAAAATCATTTAAGCCTTTCTGGAAGGTAGGGGGCAGATCTTGCCCTTTTTCCTTCATTTTCTATTTTGCCAATTTGTATGAAGTCTTAGAGGCGAAAGGCAAGATCTGCCCCTTAGTTAAAATTCATGGACCTCCCTATATCAGTGATTCATGATCTTAAAATGAGCATTTCAAAGTAGAGGACCAATAGTCCGTTGGTTTTAAAAATAAATAGTATATAAAACAATAGGTTACAAATAATTGGAATATTAGTGAGGGTGATTCGCGTGAATTATTTGCCACAAAATCCCATAAACTAACTTTAAAAGAATGGGTTTTTCAGTTTTAACTCATTGATTTTACTGACTTTAATTGGTGGGCCCACTAGGATTTGAACCTAGGACCAACGGATTATGAGTCTGTAAAATAGGGGTTTTAAGCACTTTTATCAAATTTTAAATTCTTTCAAAAACCTTTTAAAATCAACATTTATAAGCCATAATTTGCCATATTGGAATTTATTTAGTTTTAAATAAAGTGTCTACATGGCGTCTACATGGGATTTGGGGGTAAATTATGGCGGAAGCTGAAAAAGGGTTTAAATTAACCAAAACCATTGTTGATAAACTCGAACATATTCCCAGTAAAACCCAAACTTTTTATCGTGATAATGATTTAAAAGGTTTTGCTTTAAGAATTACCTCCGGTGGTGTCAAAAGCTTCATCGTAGAAACCCGAATCAGTGGCAAGGTAAAAAGAGTCACTTTAGGCAAATACGGCAACTTGACGGTTGAGGAAGCAAGAAAGCAAGCCAAGAGTCTTTTGGGTAGTGTGGCCAGAGGTGATGATCCAATAGCGGAGAAGAAAACCAAAAAAGTTCATGCCATGACTTTACAGCAGGTGTTGAATGACTACCTCAAAGCACGAAAAGATTTAAAGCCACGTACCCTAAACGATTATCAATGTGTACTGCATGAGGTTGTGCCTGATTGGCTTGATAAACCGATGGTGAATATTACCCGAGAGATGATTGCCAAACGGCATAGCAAGCATGGGCAGGTAAATAGCAAGGCACGCGCCAATAATGCCATGAGGGTATTAAGAGCCATTTTTAATTATGCCATGTATGAATATCAAGACGGCAACGGCCATCCTGTCATCACCATTAATCCGGTCAAATACCTATCGCATACACGAGCATGGTATCGAGTGGATCGTAAACAAACCGTCATCAAACCGCATCAATTAGCTGACTGGTATAAAGCTATCATTGTATTGGTGGAGACTGATAACTACAGGAATGCTTTATTATGGCATGATTATTTTTTATTACTCTTATTCACTGGCATGAGAAAAATGGAAGCTGCCTCTTTGCGCTGGGAGGATATTGATCTCAAATCTAAAACCATCACCTTGCAAGACACCAAAAACCACGAAATCCACACATTACCTATGTCCGATTTTGTCTTTGAGTTAATGGAACGAAGAAGCCGGAATAAAACCAGTGAATTTGTATTCCCAGCGGATAGTAAAACCGGTTATATCTATGAACCTAAAAAAGCGGTGAATAGGGTAGTGGAGTTATCTGGCGTATCATTTACTTTGCACGACTTAAGACGAACCTTTGCTACTGTTGCAGATAGTTTGGACTTACCAGCGTATGCTTTAAAACGTTTGCTAAATCATAAAATGAATAATGATGTAACGGCCGGTTATATCATGAAGGATGTAGAACGTTTGCGTAAGCCTATGCAGCAAGTTACTAACTTTATGCTTGAGTATATGATTGGATCATAATAATTTTACTTAATACAACTAGCAATAAACTTAGTGAAAGGAATAATATTCTGATTCACACTAGCTTGTTCCAGTGCTTCCATATATTCGTTTCTTCTTTCCACCGGAATAATGGTCCATGGATAATGGCCACTCGCTAGCATAACATTCATCAGGAAACGTCCAATTCTGCCATTGCCATCTGAATAAGGGTGGATATAAACAAAAACGAAATGTCCGAGAACAACTCTAACAGCAGGGTCTTGTTCCTGAGTTATTAACTGAAAAAACTCTTCCATAAGCTCACTAACAATTTGCCAACGTGGAGGAATATGTTTTGATTGGCGTATAAATACGGGGCTTCGTCTATATCCAGCTAGATCAGTTGGTTTTAAAAGACCTATAGCAACGCTAGGTTGAAATAATTCTCTATACCAATCACCATGTTCCTTTTGAATTGTTTTTCCAGGGTTTTCTCTATTTAATATTTCTATAAGGCTCTTTTTCACCGATTGAAATGCTTGCCAGTATCCACGGGCGGCTAATGCACTCCGGTGGTTTCGATCCTGCTCGGTTGCATCGGGATTCCAAAGCCCCGAACGAACCTTTTCAATTAAGTCTGGACTTACTTGATAACCTTCAATAGATAGAGAGTGATAAGCGTCAGAGATATAATTTTCGTCTACTTGTTCCAAATATTGGTTAATATCGATTGATTTAAGGCTGGGAGTAGGGAAGTTTTCCCTGACTGTCTCACGCATCTCATGCCACATGACTTCCAAACGACTTCGGTAGGCTGGCTTAAAAGTTGCGGAAAAATCTATCGGGGTATTTGTTAAAAAGGGGTCCTCTTCCCGTATTTGGTAACCGGCACTCTCCATGGTTTTTTTGATTTCTTCTGCAATGTGATGTTTGCCAATATTTTGAAGTGCGCCGCAAATTCTTCCGGCTATCCAAGAGTGCCCTTCATCCAGTAGATAATGCAGTAGATCAGATGCACTATTAAACATTGAAAGAACAGAGCGTGCTTCAGTGGGATATTGAGCAAAAAATTTAGGGGAACAATAGATGATTGCCGGCACTATTGCATAAACTCGCATGTCTTGCTTAATCTCTATATCTTGAGCAGCGGGCATTTTGTATTGTACGGAAAATAAGGAAGTATTATGAGGTAACTCCATATTACGATTGATTCCATTGGGGCTGCGTATCATTAATTGTTTAGGCACAGTCCAATTTTCTGAGTGAAGTAGTAAAGATTGCTCAGGCGAAAGACACCATTCGTCTCCAAATCGCTCATTTAAATAAGAAGCACAAAAATTCCAGAAAGACGCATACCAAGCGGTACTTTCGCCTTTTTGTTCATCAGGCTTAATAGGTACGTACCAACCTTTTACAACCTCTTCTAGAAATGCATTTTCTACCAGGCGTTCCCTATGGGTACGGCTTATCTCTTTTGATTGGATAGCGTACTTACCTTGCTTTTGTAGATTGTGTAACACTTCTAGTGACTGAGCCAGCTTTTCTGAGGGTTTCATAATATGTTCAACTTATAGGTGCATGTAGAAATTATAGTATATTGCGTTGTGGAAATCATAGTAAATGGTGTTGTTGATATTATAGTATATTATGTTGTGGAAATCATAGTTTATTGAGTTTTTAATTATCAAAAATAATAAAAATTACTTATTAAACATATTGTTACATTCGTCCATTATGGATTATAAGTCCGTCTAATATGGAATATAAACGGATTAATGCATAATTTAATGCATTTAAAATTCGATTCAAAGGTATACGTGTAAAACACATCAGGGACTTTAGGGACAAGTGGGGCCCCATGTCTGTACTGGTTTTGACACGTCCCTAACCCTTTTGCAACTTTGGGGCATATGGGACAAAGATAACTCCTTGACTGATTTATGTTCACAAATTTATAAAAGGCTATATCTAGGATTTAATCCAGCATCAATCAATATCATTCGATAACACATCTTTGAATTCGATCTTTTGTGCTTGACAATCTTTTAGAGAATACGAGATACTTTTTCCAAGCTTGAAGTCGAAGCTTTTATAGCCAATAAAGGCTAGTGAATATCAATTACTTGTCCAAGTATAGTCGGAGAGGCATTGGGGTTCATTCAAAGGATTGAACTGGTTCAGCATTATGCTGAGTGAATAATCAATCTTGGAGTGCCTATGTCTACTCAAAAACCATCCCGTTTACATCTCTTAAACGAATTTGAATCTGCACCACAATCAGCGCTTTTTAATCAACAAACCATCGCAGCAGTTTTAAGTTGCTCCACCCAGTTGCTTGAACGTAACCGCTGGTCAGGTGGTGGTGTTCCTTATTTAAAAATTGGTCGCAAGGTATTGTACCGAAAAAGCGATGTGTTGAATTTTCTCCAACAACAAAAAATTTATTACTCAACCAGTGACGAAGGTCAATTACAGCTCGTTGAGAACGCATAAATTTAGAATTCATCAGAATGAATTTGCTTCATTCCGATGGTTTTCATGTTGTTTGGAGAATACTCTATGTCACAAAATCATGTTATTGAATTAGGCAATGCACCAAAACAGCGTCCAGTTTTTTGCGACTATGCGGGTGGTCGCTTTCGATTAACTGCTGAGGGGTTAACCTTTATAGGCATCGATAAGGATGGCAATCCATTACCGCCTCGGTGGGTATGCGCGCCATTGTATGTCGTTGCGAAAACCCGAGATGCTCAGAGTGGTGAATGGGGTCGTCTGCTGGAATGGCAGGATGATGATGGAATAACTCATCAATGGGCAATGCCACTGGCTTTGTTGCAAGGTGATTCATCCGATGTGCGGCGAGAGCTGGCAAGATTGGGTTTAAGTATTTCTCCTAATAGGACTGCTCGCGATTTGTTAGCCTCCTATTTACAAGTCTTTCCGGTAGACGCACGCGCACGATGTGTTGATAAACTGGGTTGGCATGGCGATGTCTTTGTTACTGCTTCCCAATGTATCGGACAATCAACCGAGAAGATTGTATTCCAGAATACCAATGCCATTGAACCGGCAATTTCTTCTAAGGGCAGTGTTGAAGAATGGCGAGAGTCAATAGGCCGGCTGGCATCGGGCAACTCAAGACTGGTGTTTGCCATATCTGTAGCCCTTGCACCTGTACTGGCAAAAATTGTTGGCGAAGATTCAGGCGGTTTTCATTTCAGAGGCGCATCTTCATCAGGTAAAAGCACGGCATTGAGTCTGGCTGCCTCTGTTTGGGGAAACCCACAATCCTATTGCCGTTTATGGCGTAGCACTAACAATGGGCTTGAAGGCTTGGCGTCATTACACAATGATGGATTGCTCATCCTTGATGAACTCAGTCAAATAGATCCCAGAGAAGCAGGGGAGGCCGCTTATTTGCTGGCCAATGGTCAGGGAAAAACACGTGCCTCTCGTACAGGCACAGTCAGGCAATCATCGCGATGGTCTTTATTTTTCTTGTCTGCTGGTGAAGAGTCTTTAATGGCACTCATGGCAAAATCAGGCCAGCGCATTAATGCGGGTCAGGAAATCAGGCTTGCTGATATTGAGGCGGATGCAGGTTTTCAAATGGGGATCTTTGAAACAATTCATGATCAACTAAGCCCAGCCAGCATGGCTTTATCGCTTAAGAAATACAGCAGCCGATATCATGGGGCAATCGGTATGGCATGGCTTCATCAAGTGGTTGCCAATCGACAAACGATCATCCGATTTATCACTGACACTATTCAAACCTTTGTTAATGAAGTCATTCAATCGGATGCTACCGGTCAGATTATCCGTGTTGCCAGACGCTTTGCATTAGTTGCTGCTGCCGGAGAGCTGGCAAGTCATTTTGGCCTGACGGGATGGCAAAAGGGCGAATCTTTTCATGCTGCGAAGACCTGTTTTATTGCATGGCAGGATGCTTTTGGAGTTGATGGTCATCGCGAAGATCGCGCCATTATGGCGCAAGTGCGTGCTTTCTTTGAATCTCATGGTGCTAGTCGTTTTGATAATGCTAATTCACCCAACAATGACAAGATTCTCAACCGAGCAGGGTTTTATCAAACAGATGATGAAGGGTTTCGAACCTACATGGTTTTAACCGAGACTTACAAAAATGAGCTGTGTAAAGGTTTTGATCAACGCACAGTGACGAGAGTTTTATTACAAGCCGGCTGGCTGAAACCCGCCTCGGATGGTAAAGCCTCACACAAGCCAAGAATCAAAGGGGTTGGCACTCCAAGATTGTATGTGTTTACCGGTAAAATTTGGGGAGGTGAATAAAAATTGCCTATGCCAGCGGCTTTTTCGTTGAGCACCGAAGGTGCGAATAAGCTTTGTGAAGCTTGGCAACCAGCTCGCTGGTTAGCTAACTTCACCTATCTTGCCCTGTATTTTGAAATTTATTTTGGAACCGTCTTTTGGTAATTATTCGTAATTGTTCGTTATATAACGATTAGTAACGAAAATAATCATAAATAAACGAAAATAAATAATAAATTACCGAAAGTTACCAAAAAGGCTTTGGCAGTTACTGAAAAAGTCGAAAATAAATAGAAATAAAGAATAAACCTCAAAGGATTGAATAAACATTTATACGGAGAACAGACAATGAAAAAATCCTTAGTTGAAACAATCACAACTTTTGGGCAGAGCCCACAAAGAACAACCGCCAGAAAAAACAAAGTAGAATTTTTAGCCTTGCAGGATGATATCTCTGAAGCTCTCGAAAAAGGGTGGTCGATAATCTCTATATGGGAAACCCTGCGCGATGAGGGAAGCTTTACTGCCACCTACAACACCTTTCGTTTATATGTATTGAAGTATCTGAACGGACAAATGGCAGGGTATTCACAACAGGCAAGCATTGACCAACGCCATAAGAAACGGGTGAAAAATGGTATATCGAAAAAGAAGGTAGATCCCATATCATCATTTAAATACAATCCTATCCCAAATATTGAAGAACTCATTTAAAAGTAGGGCTGTTTAGACCTGCATTGAAAAAAACTTAAGATTGTCCCATCTGCCCCATTTTGAATTTTAAGGTTGGGGACGTTTTAAGCCCAGTAAAGACGTGGCTGCCCCACCTGTACCCTTTGTCCCTGTGGTTTTTGATTGCATTGTAACGTCAGTATTTTTTAGAGCAGGAATTACTTTTTATAGTATTTTGTTGTTCAAACGCGTTGAGCGCTTCTGAACAATAGAACTGAATGTGTTGATTTTACTAGGTTAAATCAAAGTGGGTTTCCTGCGTCACCGTACAGAATGCAGTGACGCAGCTATACCTTATAGAAAATAAGCTAGAATAGTTATAGGTAATAAAAAAATATATCAAAATAGATAAAAAGGGAATTTATGGTTTATAAAGCGATTTTTCAGGGGTGGGAAAACTTGAGGCTTGCAGACTTATTGGTTGCTTATAGGAAGGCTAAAGCTGATTGTTTTTTTGAAAACATATTTCCAACATCATGTAATTTTGCTGAGTATGAAAATGATTTAATACAGAATTTAAATGGCTTGTTGCGCAAAATAAAGTCAAGCAAGGGGTTTGAAAATTTGGAAGAGCTTTTAGGCACACCAAGACTATTACCTAAAAAATTAACGTTAAATTCTTCAAAAAGTTCGATTGAAAATGGACATGTTCATTATTCTAGTCCAAAGAGAGCGTTTGAAAGCATAGAAAAACTTAATAATTTGAGTGCGGAGTTCAGAGTCATTGGTGATTTTCCCGTTAATACTCATATTATTTCAGCTCTTTGGGTAAATATGATTGGCCAAAAGTTTGATGCAATTCTTAGTAAATCATCATATGGTTCAAGACTTCGCAGGGTTCGCGACGAGGATAATAAGAATAAAGTGTTTCATATTTCGTCAATCGGCTCGTTCGAACCGTATTTTCACCCATATCAAAAATGGAGAAAAGACGGTTTAAAAAGTATTAGAAAGAATCTGCATGATAGCAACGATGTTATTGCTGTATCCCTAGACTTCAAATGTTTTTACCATAATATAGACCCTCAATTTTTATCATCTGGCGAATTTTTAAAAGAAATTGAAATTGAGCTATCGGAAGAAGAAAAAATATTTAATTTACACATGACTCATTTCTTGAAACGGTGGTCTGATAAAGCTATTGATTTTACCAATTCTATATCAAATAGTGATGAAATTGTTAATGGCGGTCTTGTGGTTGGACTTACTGCTACTCGTATAATATCAAATGTTCTATTGTATAAATGGGACAAGTTGATAAAGGAAAAAATTACACCGATATATTATGGACGATACGTTGATGACATATTTTTAGTTATTCAAGATCCTGGAACTGTGGGTAATATTGATGAGTTAATGCAGTTTTTACAAAGTAGAATAGGTGATACTCATATCAACTATGATGTAACACAACAGTTGTGGAATGTAAATCTAGGAGCAGATTATCAAAAAGAATCACTTCTCCAATTTCAACCTGTTAAACAAAAGCTATTTGTTTTGGAAGGTCAAACAGGATGTGATCTGCTGGATAGCATCGAAAAAGAAATTCATGAGTTATCCAGTGAATATCGACTTATGCCAGTCCCCGATCAGTTAGAGCAATCAACAGCTGCGCGAGTTCTTTCAGCTTCAAGTACTACGAGAGATCAAGCAGATACATTGCGCCGAGCAGATGGTTTAACAATTAGACGTTTGAGTTGGTCTCTGCAGCTAAGGCATGTTGAGATGTTGGCAAAAGATCTCCCAAAAAAGGAATGGGAAAATGAACGTGCTGAATTTTATGAATTTGCACATAACCACATACTTAGACCTGATAGAATTTTTGATAATTATATTTACTTGTCCAGGCTGTTGGGTTTCGCCATAAGCATGAATGATTGGGATAGAGTATTGGCTATTGTTGTTCAATCATTTGAGTCTATTGAATCGTTGCAAAGAGCTTTCGGCATAAATAGTTCTATAAGTATAAATAGCTGTGAATTTAGAGCTAAAGAAGAAGTATGGCCGCAAATATTTATTAGTTTGGCAAGTAGTTTTATTGAAGCAGTATCCAAATACTTAAACTTGAGAGATTTTTCAAGAATTGATCATCGAACAATTAAGGTGGAGCGTGTTATTTCAAAAGTTTGCGAGAAGTTAGAAAAAACTTATTTATATTCAGATATTTATGAAAAATCAAAGTTAATGTTAGTTTCAGATTTATCTAATATACCGTATAAATATTTTTTAACTAAAAGTTATGCAAAAAAAATATTGAAAAAACTTGATAAAGAAAATGAAATATTTGATGAATTTAAAAATACTGATCTACTTAAAATTGAAATTTTAAAAGAATTTTTATTTAAACGGAAAAATGAAATTCATAATTTAGATTTTTTTAGGCCTTATCTTTTCCCTACTAGGCCTTATACACCCGAAGAAATAGCTGGATGCTCACCTGAATGCGTTTGGCCCGACTCAAAAAAGGAATCTCCAAGATCAATATGGGCTAATTATGTCCAGGTTCTTAGAGGGGTCTCGATTAAGCGTAGTGAGCTAGCTGACGAAGGTAAATGCAGCAATGATCGGGTGATAAAAGTTGGTAGCTTATTGAAAAACAGAATTATTGTGGCGATTACAAGCATAGCTATATCGGACGAAGAATGGGCTCATTCGGCAAGTGGAAAATCATTATTAACCATTAAACGTTATAAGAGAATTGCAAAACTAGTTAATGAAGCTATCCATCTGACCCCTCGTCCCGATTATTTGATTTTTCCCGAACTATCAATTCCAATTGAGTGGGTTGAAAGTATTTCAAATCGTTTGTTGAAAGCCGGTATTAGTTTAATCGCCGGTACAGAATATAAGCATAAAAATAATAACAAAATTTTCAGTGAAGCATTTTTAACCTTAGTTGATAATAGTTTGGGATATCCCGCAGCAATTAGAATTTGGCAACCAAAAATTCAACCTGCGGTTGGAGAAGAGCAAACCCTTTTATCAAGTTATGGTAAATCATGGTGGTGCGGTATAAATAGTATTAATCATCATCCTATTTATAATCATAATAATTATCACTTTGGGGTAATGGTTTGTTCTGAGTTGCAAAATTCCAAGGCACGTGTAAGTTATCAAGGTAAGATAGACTCGTTAGTGATACTTGCATGGAATAAAGACATAGGTACTTTTTCTAGTTTAGTAGAATCTGCAGCTTTAGATATTCATGCGTATATTGTTATGGTAAATAATAGAAAGTATGGTGATAGCAGAGTTAGGGTTCCCAGCAAGCAAGCTTTTAAAAGAGATTTGGTAAGACTACGAGGTGGCAAAAATGATTTTTTGGTTTCTGTTGAATTGGACATAGATGCTCTTCGGGCATTTCAAACTCGTGCGAAAAGATGGCCTAAAGATGGAGATCTATTCAAACCCGTTCCAGAGGGGTTTGATATAATACACGGGCGTAAGAAACAGCCACCAAGGTAGCCAATAAATTGATTTGTCGGATAGCATGTTACGATAAGGGTATTTTAAAACATTGATCCAGTTTTCGGTGAAGCATGGAAATTAAGGTAAATTGATCAGCTGCATCATCCTCGCTATTCCACAAAAGTTTAGGTTCATGTCCTAACGGATTACGGACATACCCAAAACATCCTTTTAATAGCATGGCAAAGCCTTTATGTTCAGATTTTTCAGTTTCAGTGTATAAGGCGTTAAATGCGAGTAATGGCTTGTCAATGGAAAAAACTTTATCAACCAAGCGAGCACCATCCTCTTGAACCCCAGAAATATCTCTGATTCTTTGGGCTAATCCTTTTACCGCTTCCTGAGATTGTTGAAGCTCAAGAAGTCGATTTATTTTATACTAAGAGTTCTTATTATTAGCATTTTGCCCTCTAGACTTTATTTTTCATATTAAAATTTATAATTATTTCAATACTGAAATTTTACTTCGTACATGCGAGTTTTCATTAGCTTTAATATTACACATTGCTGTAAAAATTTTCCGTATACATCTACATTCTTAGAATTTATTTTCGATGGTATTGAATTGTAATTTTCTCTTAGGCATGAATCCCAAAAGGGTTTTAATAAACTATTACATTTATCGTGTTCATTTCTTACCTTTTCTAACGGCAAATCCATTGTTAAACTAAAGCAGGCCCCAATTATAATTGACAATCCTATTTCAGACAGCCATTTATCTTTAGACGTTGGACTAGATATCGTAAATCTCATGGATGGAAATTCAAAGTTTTTAACTACACTTATCTTTTTAATTTTTGGATAAGTATTGCAATAATAGGCGGCGAAACGCATATCTTGTGAAATCATGACAATATTAGTTTGAATTTCTTCAATTAGAATCTCTTTTGACTTGCTGAATGTATTCAATCCAGCTTTAGAATAATTATTTAGAAGGGATATGTTATTTTTATTTAATAAAAGAGTTGTGTTTAATGCCTTACAATTTTCATCTCTAACATTCTTAGATTTACACATTTCAAAGCATGCACGTGAATAATCTTTGGCCCATCTTATTTGTTGAGATAAATCTCCTAGATCAATAGTTGTATTGTTTAATGTTATCGATGATGAAGGAGTGGGTTGAGAGGAGTAATTTTTGGAACTCAAATAGGAATTTTCATTTACATGAAAAAATATGTAAAAGATTATTATTAGGATAATTGATATTAGGACATATCTAAGAGGAGAGTTACTGTTAGAATGATTGACTTTATTAGTTGAATATTTATTTAAATAGAAGTGAATGATTTTATTTTTTTTATCTTTAGTTAGTTCTTTTGTGGGGTCATTTAAAATTTCCAATACTTCAAATCGATTTGGGAACTCCTCATTTATAGAACCTTCAATTATTCTTCCATCAAGTTCCTTTATTACAAAATCTACTGCATCATTATTTGTATACAAATATATAATATTAGTATGAATTTTGGATGCATCAGTATATTTATTGCGCAATATTGCAACATCTAGATTTTGCGTTGGAATATAATCAGGATGTTTGTTATATGCTATCTTGCAAAAAGGACATTGCCAGTCGGGATAATCTTCCTGCGTTTTCCTAACGTAACCGCATCCTGGACATTTCATAAAAGTCTCAAAAAATTTCAATATTTGCTAATTATGTATTATCTATAAAAAATTGAAACCTCACCATCCTTTTTTAAAAAAGGAGTAGGCCTATGAGGGTCAGATCTTGTCATTTGCCAATTTCATCATAGAAAGGCAAAAGGCAAAAGGCAAGATCTGACCCTCTAAGGTTGTTAGGTTTGATTTTATCGGGTTATAGCGTTTAGGAATTCCTGCGTCACTGCAGAAAAAATGAGGGTGGTAACTCGTGAACAAAACCTTGATTACGCTTCACGGCATCAAGGCTACGCTCGCTAAATGCTTGGGGTTGCTGTTGAGTGTAGAAAATATCATTTTAAGAGCCAATAGTATTAATAGGTAAATTTTCGGGGTGACCATGTGGAGATGGCTATCTAGACCCGATTAAAGATGGAGCAGTCTTCAAAAACAGCAAAAACCATTAATTACTAACGGTGAGATCATTTAATTCAAACAAGACATTTTTTGCAGGGTTGAATGCTCTAGTGCCGCAAGACTTCCATCCAAGCGCGCAGCTGAAAAGCGTTTATAAGAGGTTGTGTGCTGGTTATTCATTATTTCAATTAATTAAATAATGATGTACAATAGTTGTTCTTAATGGAATATAAATATCACACAGGAGGTATAACAGATTAATTTAACTTGATTATTATGAAAAAATTTCAAATTTTATTGTTGATAGCCCTTACAACTTTGTCCAGGTTTACTCAAGCCTCTTGACTCATATGGTTGCCCCCCCATTTGGATATGCAGAAAATAATGGTAGGAATTGAGTATGATCTTAGAGTCCCTGACATTTGATAACTTTTAACTAGGATCGGGGCCGTACTTCATCTATACCTTAACAATTATGATGCCATTTTTTGTCGTAACAAATATAATTTTCAATCAACATAAGAGGATCAATGAAGAACTTACTCGTTGCATTTTTTGCCTTAAGCTTAACAAGCCAGGTATATGCTTACTATTCTCCCGATTTAATTTTCTGCCCGTCCTCTGTTACGTGTACGAAAGATCACGATGCTTACTCATGCACATATCAGCCAGATAGCTTTCAATACTGGGCACCTGTTGAGTTTGGCTCTAACGCAGAATATGTGTTTGCAGGCATCTACAAATTTACCAGAGCCGATACAGTCACAAGACTTAACACTCGCTCAGCGCGTCTCCGCCAAGCGTGCAAATATCACAAGAATGGAGCAGGTGATGGCGTGGAGATATTGGTCCTTCCAAGAGGCGATATAAAATTAGTGGCTTACCAAGACAATCGAACAAACTGGATGCCTGTTGGTGAGCGTGATCAACCAGACTGGGTGTACTGCGAAGACTACCCTCAACTATGTCCATTAACATTAGGCGAATTTTAATAAGGTTGCTTGACCACATCAGTTATCTGAAAATTGGGCGGGGATGAAAGATGTTGATGTCTTTTCTGTTGGAGTCCTTGATTACGCGTCGCTGCATCAAGGCTACGCTTGCAGGTGAGATGGCTGAAGTAGTAAGTATTTATAGCCAATTAAATAAAGCAAAGAAGATTGCAGTGTTGCAAATTATTAAAAAAGCTGCTTAATCGGCATGTTTGCTCTTATTAAAAAGTTTTAGCGTTTTTTGATTTATGTCGTGATGATTCAAATGTTCTAATAACCATATTTGATTTTGCATAGATAATGGTAAATCATATTTTTTAAGCAAGAACGTTTTTGGAAATAATCCCATTTTGATATCATGATAGTAATCATCAATCGAAGGAAATCGTGCATTTTTCAAATAAAATGAACATGGGGTGGAGAAATATGTGAATGTTCCTTCTTGAGCTTTGGCGCGCTCATTTTCAATCAACTCAGTTCTGGGTTTAATAATGACAGGGCATTCTGCATTTATTAGTTCTTCATAAACAAATATGGATAAAGAGCTTGCAGGATTTATTTTTCGGTTAGTGATGTGTATATCAGTAGCGTCATCAGCGTAACCCCATATATCAAGAGCAAAGAATAACGCTATTCGAAAATTATATGTCCAATCTAGGGCGGCGGTTGATGCATCGTAATGTTGTGGATATGTTTCATCTATCCCTGTTAAATCTTCTTCGATTGTTCCGTGCTTGATTATCCTTCCATCTTCGCCAATTAACGTTAATAACCTTGGCAAGGTGTTCTCAATAAAATGAAGAAAACTGTCTTTTTTGGTCCAGAATATAGAGTCGCGGGTTCTATCTGTTAAGAGATTGGCAAAGGCTATCTCATGGTATTTGTGAAGATGATAATTATAAACCATGATGATTTGATAAAGCCTAAAAAGAGGCTTTAATTTTTCAAATACAAGCATTTTTTCTGGAGTCAGGATAAGTGAGCCATACGGAATAAGATTAGTTGATATAATTTTTTCTAGCGCTCTACTCGTAATCCAGTGCGGCATTGCGTCTTGAGAGGGGTATGAGTATATTAATTCCTCTATTTTCCCCGGACGAAAAAAATTTGGAAGCAACCTAAAATCGGAGTTTGATTGTCCTCGAAAAAGAAAGTTCTTTTTTTCAGACTCTTGTGTAAGTATCTCGATAAGCTCATTAGGAGTATTTATTTTGGTTCCTTTTATATGAGGTATCGTACTAGTATTCATGTGTTTTTGTCTACATTGCGTCTACATGATTTTTTAGCGATTTTCTAAAACAACCGTAACTACTTGATTTTATTGGTGGGCCCACTAGGATTTGAACCTAGGACCAACGGATTATGAGCCCGTCAATCATAAAATAAGCAATTGATTTTATTATAATTTTTATCGCGGGAATCCACTACAATTGTCGTACAAAGTATAACAGTGTCGTACTCAAATACGCAAATTCCCCACAATAGATTTTTACGGGGTTGTTTTAATATTGAAACCCATTTGACGTTACTGGGTTTTAATATTAAAATTACAGGTATGAAACTAAGTAATGAACATACATTGAAAGATCTGTTTGCAAGACCAGTCTTTTATGCCGCAGAGGCGCGTGAAGCAGGCATCCATCCTAGCCGGCTTAGCTATTATGTTAAAACTAATCGGATTGAACGTATTGGTCATGGTGTTTACCGTGGTGTTGAATCCACTGTTGATGTGGATTTTCAATGGGAAGATCTGATTATCATCGCCAAAAGTATTCCGCAAGGCATAGTCTGCCTAGTTTCAGCTTTGGCTCTCTATGAACTGACGGATGAAATGCCAAGAGATCATTGGATTGCCGTTTCTCATTCTACTACGGCACCAAAACGAGCTCACACTCGTACTGTTAGAATGCGTGATATGGAAACAGGTAAAACAATGTACACAATAGGGCGGGAACAGGTCGCTATTTTTGACAGAGAAAGAACGATAGTAGACGCTTTTCGCTATCTCAGTAAAGAAATTGCCATTAAAGCGCTTAAAGCAGCGGTGAGTAGTAGAACGCCCAAAAAATTGGATATTAAAAAGCTTCAGCAGTATGCGAGACAATTTGGACTTAATCTTGAGCCTTATATTTTGACGGTGACAACATGAATGAACAAGCTTTAAAAGCACGATTAAAACATATTGGCAAAGAAAAAGGTAAGAGTTTTAATGAAGTCTGGAAGCTATTAGTTCTAGAGCGATTTTTAGCCAGGCTTTCTCGTTCTGAATATTCTGATAAATTCATATTCAAAGGCGGGTTGCTATTATCCTATTACCTGACTATTGGCAGAGAAACCACTGATATTGATCTACTGGCCAGACGGTTAAATGCAGAAAAATCTGATGTGGAATTAATCATGCGGGAAATCTGTTTACTTAATCTGGATGATGGGTTTCAGATGCAGTTCATCAATCTTGACGATTTAGATCACCAACATATGAATTACCCTGGGTTTCAAATAGGGATTGCCGTTCAATTTGGGGTGATGAGCGATAAATTTTTTGTAGACATTGGTGTGGGGGATGTTGTTGACCCAGTATTACTAGATTGGCCATCCTTTAATTACAAAGAAAAGCCGTTGTTTGAGGATCCTATTTCGCTGGAAGTATATCCAGTGGAAGCTATTTTTGCCGAAAAACTGGAAACCCTCATTTCTCGTGGCGCAGCCAATAGTCGTATGAAAGATTATCATGATCTGCTGCTGTTATGTCGGGAGAATAAGCTCATTGATAAAATCCTATTAAAAGATAATATCATCCAAACATTCCAAAATCGGGGAACAGTATTTTCTCTTCCAGTGCAATTTCAATCCGATGAATTGGAACGGATGCAGCTTCTTTGGTCTGGGCATTTACGTGTTTTAGGTGCTCATCGAGTTCAGATGCTTGGTCTGCCAGAAAAGATAGAGGTAATCATTGATGAACTCAATCATTGGTTATCAATAATTTGACAGCTTTTTAGAAAAATAAGATGTCATGCCTTGAGTTTTGCGTAGGATTTCAATTTAAATTTCAAAGTCTCCTAGAGCTTGGGCTCAATTAACAAGCGATAGAGTTCAGCCTAGATTAGAGCTTAATGATAATTCATTAGAAGATTCACCACTCACTGCGTGGTGAATTTAAATGTCAGGATAAACCAGATAGAACTGTCTGATATCTCGGAGCGTACAGATACTAACCTTTTACCATATTTTTTTGTAAGTCGATTAGATGGTTCTTGAAGTAATTGGCTTCCATATGCTGCTCTAGCGTGTCCTTCTTGTTCCGCCGTAACAATATTCCTTTCCGTCAAGTTGTGTAAAGTAAGCTAAACTAAGCTGATGGTCCATACTGGTATTTCTGGAGTCCGCGATGGAGAATGAAGAGCAATGGATAAGCTAAGTCGATTACTTGCTAAATGGCAGATGATAATTGCACTAGGTTCGATAGTAGCGATTGCTTTGCATTTTGCGTTGAGCAGTGATATCCCCTTGCTGGTACTTATTGCAGTTGGTGGTGTACCGCTGCTAATTCAAATTATGCTCAAATTTTTTAAAGGTAGCATTGGCGCAGATTTTCTGGGCGCGATTGAGCTGGTTGCAGGTACTGTGCTTGAGCAATATTTGGCGGCTGTGTTAATTGTGCTTATGCTGGCAGGTGGGCAGGCTTTGGAACGCTATGCGATGCGCAGAGCATCGGCGGTTTGGCGAGCACTTGCCGATAGAATGCCGTCTTTAGCCCACCGAAAAAAAGGCGATGAGATTGAAGAAATTGCCCTCGTCGATATTGCTATTGGTGATAATATTGTTGTATTCCCCCATGAAACTGCGCCTGTAGATGGTGAGGTGGTCGAAGGCCATGGCTCAATGGATGAATCCTATTTAACTGGTGAGCCTTACCAAGTTTCGAAAACAATAGGTGCTGATGTTCTTTCAGGCGCAATAAATGGTGAGGCGGTGCTTGTGATTCGAGCAGGAAAAATTGCCAAGGACTCTCGCTATGCGCAAATAATGGGAGTAATGCACGAGGCGGAGCAAAAACGCCCCTCTATGCGACGCATCGCTGATCAACTGGGCGGCTGGTTTTCAGCTTTAGCATTAGTTATCACTGGTGTTGTTTGGTATACAACAGGCAACTCATTAACTGCATTAGCGGTCCTCGTGGTGGCAACTCCATGCCCGTTAATTATTGCGATTCCGATAACCATAATCAGCGCAATATCAATGGCGGCGAAGCGTGGAATAATTATCAAAGACCCAGCCGTCTTGGAGCGTCTACCAACCTGCCGTACCGCAATTTTTGATAAAACGGGAACATTAACTTACGGCAAACCAAGGCTGACTGAAATTATTCCGGCAGAAGGTTTAGTCGCGAATGATATTTTACAATGTGCCGCAAGCTTAGAGCGATATTCAAAACATCCTCTTGCTAACGCAATTTTGCAAGCAGCTGAAAAAAAGAAACTCTCAATGGTTGAAGCAGAAAGCGTCACTGAAAAGCCAGGTCAAGGCTTAGCTGGCATGGTTATGGGGCAAAGTATTTTTGTAACCAGCCGTAAAAAACTGTTGCAAACGCAGCCGGATATCAAATTGCCGCCAACTTCCGAAGGACTGGAATGCATCATCATGCAAGGTGGCAAATATGCTGCAACGTTTCGCTTTCGTGATGCTCCGCGTTCCGACGGAAAACCCTTTATCGGTCATTTAGGGCCAGCGCACCAGTTCAACAAAGTGATGCTGGTTTCGGGCGATAGGGAATCAGAAGTGACTTACCTGGCAGACTTAC
>Ga0075158_10000135_pt1 | contig 54123 bp, 51 predicted proteins | sample JI91814BDNA_FD_70968 | JGI IMG/M metagenome (GOLD analysis project Ga0075158, IMG submission 70968) | Wastewater effluent complex algal communities from Wisconsin, to seasonally profile nutrient transformation and Carbon sequestration -... | ecosystem: Engineered > WWTP > Effluent > Algae... | reverse complement strand
AGCCGGCCGTCCGAATAGCCGACCTGGGCAAGGTCCGCGGACGCCACCTGAACCTCGAACGTGGAGAACAGGCTCCATCCCAACAAGAGTGGCGCGACCAGCAACCCGTACCGGGCGGCGCCAAGCGGGCGAACCGACACCCGCACCAGCAGGCCTCCCAGGGCCAGCATGGCCACGGCCACCCCCGTGAAACCGATGCGCAGATGCCCGGGCAGCGCGGCCAGCGCGCGGTAGAACGAGAACGCCACGGGAGCCAACACCAGCGCCGCCAGGCCGATGGAGAGCGCCAGATGGACAGCACGGCGATGGCCCGCAAGCGTCCACCGGCTGGCGGGATCCCCGCTTCCGGGTGACTCCTTCGTGTCGACCGCGGGCTGGATGGCGTCACCCATCGGCAGGTCCGGCGCCGGGCCTGGGCGCGAAGGTGTACAGCCGCCCCATGGCGTACATGGACACGGTGAACACCGCTGCCGCAGCGACCTGCGCGAACGCGGGCGGGACGCCCAGCCTCTCGATGGCGAAGCGGAGGACGACGAGGTTGAGCAGGTAGGCCACCACGAAGGACAGCACGTAGCGCCCGCCCTCGCCCAGCACGCTGCCCTGGCTCCGGAACACGAACCGCCTGGACAGCACGAAACCCAGCACGAACCCGCAGGCATAGCCCGCCAGGTTCGCGGCCACCGGCGAGAAACCCGCCCACATCATGGCGAATATCACCGCGAAGCCGGCCAGTGTGTTGAAGACGCCGGTGCCGACGTAGCGGCCGGCGTAGCCTGACTCAGCGCGCCATCTGGACATAGTACTGCGCGCCCAGCGGCAGGCGTTCCAGCCACGGTTCAATGCGGCGCAGGAACGCGAGCGGCTTCGGGAAGAAGAGCGTGTACGCGTGCCGCTCGGAAGAAAAGCCGGCCTGGCGGGCCAGGGCCCTCGCCGTGGCGAGGCTCAGCATCTGCGCATCGGCATCGAACGGGCAGCGTTCGAAGACCCATCGCGTGGCGGGGTTGTACGGATTGTGCTCGAACATGAACATCTGGCCGCCGGGCTGCAGCGATTCACGGCATCGCACAAGGGCGCCAAGACGATCGGCCGGCGGAATGTGATGGAAGACGTTGGCCGCCACGATGCCGTCGAACCGGGTGTCGCCAAGGCTGGCCCAGTCGGAGAACAGACGCGCTCCGGGCGCATGGCCCGACGCCACGGCCAGCGAACCGGGTGACACGTCGTAGCCCCAGATCTCGCTGTCGGGGAAGTACTGCTGCAGGAAGGGCAGGCTTCGCCCCGCACCACAGCCGAAATCGAGGATCCGCGGTACGGCCGCGCCCTGCAGGCGCCTGGCCATCAGCGCGATCTTGTATTCCGCGAAGTACGTATTCTCGTTCAACTCGTCCGGGATGGTGCTGCCCAGGACCTGGTCGTAGTCTTTCGCGAACTTGTCGAATTCAGGTTCTTCCACGGGGAGCCGGCTCCTGCCAGGTGGTGCCGCCGATGACGAACTGTGGCCTGCGGTTCAACTTCAGGTAGGTCCGGCCAAGATACTCACCGATCATCCCGATGCACAGCGTCTGCACGCCACCGATGAAAAGCACCACCGCGATCAGCGAAGCCCAGCCGGGCGGGTAATCGGGATTCATGAACCGGGCCAGCACCACGAAGGCCACCATCACCAGGCTCAGTGCCGCCAGGCCGAAACCGACGTAGCTGGCGAAGCGCAGGGGCAGGATGGAAAAGCTGGTGGCCATTTTCATCCACAGCGACAGCAGTTTGCTGAAGTTGTAGTGGCTCTCTCCCTCCAGCCGCGGCTGGTGCGCCACGTCCACCGAGGTAATCGAGCGCGTGACATCCAGTATCAGGCCGTCGATGTAGGTGTAGGGGCCGTCGTACTTGATGATTTCATCGACGATGTCCCGATGCATGGCCTTGAACGAAGACAGGTACAGCCCGCGCGGCTTGCCCAGCAGCCGCGTGGCCACGTAGTCGTTGAACTGGCTGCCCGCGCGCTTCCACCAGGCGTGCTGGCGGTTGAGGTAGCGGGTGTAGCAGACGTCGTGGCCGGCGTTGATGGCGCGCACCATGTCGCCCAGCGCGCCGGGTGGATGCTGCAGGTCGTCGTCCATGATCGCCACGACGCGGCCGCGCACGTGGTTCAGCCCCGCGATGGTGGCATTGTGCTGCCCGGCATTCCTGCGCAGGTTCATGCCCCTTACGAAACCGTGCCCGGCAGCAAGCGACTGGATCACCTGCCAGCTGTCGTCGGGACCGGCGTCATGCACGAGGACCATCTCGAACGCGCCCGTCAGCCCCTCGGCGGCCATCGCGTCCTGGACCTGCTGCACCAGCACCGGCAGGATTTTCGCGCTTCCGTAGACGGGGACGACGATGGAAAGCTCGATACCCTGGCTGTTGTCGGACATAGGCTTGGACACTCCGATTTCCGGAAACGCCCGCGTCAGCGCAAGGCACTGACGGGGATGATGATTGCGGTGTTGCCCCGGAGTATAAACGCAGCACGCTTCGTGCTGCCCCGGTGCGCGCTACTGGCGCTTCAGCCAGGCCACCGTCTTCGCCAATCCTTCAGGCAGGCCCACGCGGGGCGTCCAGCCCAGTTCGCGCGCGGCCAGCGAGCAGTCCAGCACGCTCACCGGCACGTCGATCGCGCGCCCGGGCAGGTAGCGGCAGGGCACGGGAGCGCCGGTGGCCTCGCCGATGGCGCGCACCAGGTCGTTGAGGCTGGTGCCCACGCCCGAGCCGATGTTGAACACGGTGCCCGCGCCTTCGTAGGCCGTTGCCCGCACGAAGGCGTCGGCCACGTCGCCCACGTAGATGAAGTCGCGCATCACGCTGCCGTCGCCCCAGATGTCGATGGCCTGTCCCGACAGCACCCGGTGCAGGAACACGCCCACCGCGCCCTGCGCGGTTTCCACGCGCTGGCGCTCGCCGTAGGGATTGGCCACGCGCAGCACGATGGCGCGGATGCCGTGCATGCGCTGGTACAGCTGCAGGTACTTCTCGATGGCCAGCTTGACGATGCCGTAGGACACTTCGGGATCGGTCGGGTGCTTTTCGTCTATCGGCACGTAGTGCGGCGTGCCGTAGACGGTGCCGCCGGAGGAAATGTAGACGATGCGCCCGATGCCCTTGGCCACCATCGCGTCGAGCAGGCTCAGCGTGGCGATGACGTTGGTGCTCACGTCATAGGCCGGGTCGTCATTGGAACTCTTGGGCAGCGTGGTGGACACCAGGTGGATCACCTGGTCGGCGCCGTCGATGGCCTGGGCCACGTCGTGCGCGCTGAGCAGGTCGCCGGTTTCCCACTCCAGCGCTTCGTGCGGCTGGAACTCGCGGTACGGCGCCACCCGCGGCCGCTCGAACACGCGCACCGCGTGGCCCTCGGCCAGCAGCCGGTCGACGATGGCCGAGCCGATGAATCCGCCGCCGCCGAACACCGTGAACTTCATGCGGGATATCCCTTGGCCTGGGTCGGATTGGCTTTCATCGCGTCACGCCCGGCACGTGGCTCACCGCGCAGCGGAACCCGCGCGACGCCGCCACGAACGGCAGCAGGCGCTCGATGGCGTGCAGCACGGTGCCGTCATAGCCCAGCGGTTCTGCCGGATAATCATCCCACTGCAGGCCGAGCGCGGGCAACGCGGCCAGGGCCTCGGGCCGCGCCCAGAACATGGTGCCGACCGGGAACTGGAACTCGCGCGGGAAGTCCGCCAGGCCCAGGCGTGCGCCCAGCTCGCGTGCAAATTCGAGGTTGCCCGACCAGCCCACCGCGTGCGGGTCGTCGGGGAACACCAGGCCCAGGCCCGGGTCCGCCAGCATCCGGGCCACGATGGCGTCGGCCATGCGCAGGTGGCGGCCCAGCAGGTTGTCCAGCAGGAAGGCATTCCAGCGGAAGCTGAAGGCGGCGTCGTTCAGGGCCAGCGACTTCTTGGTGTGCAGGTGCCCCACCAGGTCGTAGCCCGCCCAGTCCGCACCGAACGCGGTGAGGAAGGGCCCGATGTCGCGACCGCGGTTGGGCACCACCGCCACCTTGGCGACAGTGCCGTCGTAGTCCGCCAGCACGGGCTGCACACGGGCCATGGCGGCGCTGTTGGGCACGCTCACGTACAGGTCGGGGCGGACGGCGTTGGCCACCAGCCGCGCCAGGATGTCGGGCAACATGTCCGGGTAGTACACGTGCAGGTGCAGCGCCAGCCGCGCGCCGGCCGCCGGTGCGGGCTGGTCGGCAGCAGCGGTGATCACGTCCAGGCGCCAGGGCCCGGCGGGCCGGCCCGCGCGCAGGTAGTCCACCAGCGGATCGCCGGGTTCGCGCAGGCCATGGCGCTCGCGATACACGCCGGGGTGGAAGCCGGGGAAGGGTTTGCGGCAGCCGATGCCGCTCGACCACGACCGGAGGTAGTCGTGTTCGATCACGCTGGCCAGCGACGCCGTTGGCGGCTGCCGCGAGCCGTGGAAATCAAGCTGGAACAGGCCGGACTGCTCGATCTCGCGCACTTCGCCGGCGCGGCGCAGGCGCCGTGCGTCGGCGTCCAGCGCCAGCTTTTCCAGCGCCGCCACGTAGGTGTCCATGTTGAAGCGGCGGTCCACCACGTCCAGCACGCGCTGGCGGATGCGCTGGCGCAGGTCGGGCGACGTGGCCAGGTCCAGCACCTTGGCCGCCATGTCGTGCGTGTCCAGGTAGCCGGCCACCAGCGCATCGCGCAGGCCCTCTTCCACCAGCACGTCGGCGATGCCCGACGTCCGGTCGAAGCACACCACCGGCAGGCCGTGAGCCATCGCGTCGATGGCCACGTTCGGCAAGGGATCCAGGCGCGAGCTGAGCAGCAGCACGTCCGCCGCGCGGTAGGCGGTTTCGATGCTGGAGGTTTCGTCGATGATCCGCACCACCTTGTCCAGGCCCGCGCGGCGCAGCTGGTCGGCCAGGTAGACCGAATAGGCCATGTCGCGCTCGGGGTCGTAGCCGCTGCCGATCCAGACGAAGCGGCAGTGCCGGCCCCGTTCGGACGCCATCACCCGGCTGGCGCACTGGATGAACAGGTCCACGCCCTTGCGCTGCTGCACGAAGCCCGCGCCCAGCACCACGAACGCATCGTCGGCCTTGCCGCGCGGCCGCATGGCCGCCATCAGGCGGGCGTCCTCGCGGCGGCGCGCATCTTCGTCGCGGGCGGTGGCGGGCAGCACGCAGCGGCCCTGCGGCAGCACGGTGAAGGCCTGGCCGGCGAGGTCGGGGAACTCGATGTGCGCGCTCTCGCGCGTCAGCGGCGTGGAGAACACCGTTTCGTCGGCCCAGTGCAGCGCGGCGCGGAATTCGTCGCGCGGCCGCGTGTAGGCCGCGAACTCGTGCACCAGGTTCACCGTGGCGACGCCGTGCCGCGCCAGCGGCTCCAGCACCACGCGCGATTCGATGCTGTTCACCACCGCGAACTTCGGCCGGTGCAGCGCCACCAGCTGGTCAATGATCACCGCCGCCCGCACCGGCGCGCCGCGCAGGTCCATGGGCCCGGCCAGCCAGGTGCAGGCGCGGCGGAACTCGTCCACCAGCGGGCCGTCGCCCAGCACCATCGCAACCACGTTGTAGCGCCTGGCCAGCGACGTGGCGAGGTTGAGGCTGAGCACCGGCGCGCCGGTGCGCGAGGCTTCGTGCGCCAGCACCAGCACGGTTTCGCGCGTCGGGTCGAAGGCCACGCCGCCGTCGGCGATCAGCAGCCGCGGGCGCACGCCGTGCCGGCCCTCGGCTTTGCCGTGCGAAACGTAGTGGTGGTAAGGGTCGACGCCGGCGCTGGCGATGTCGGGGTACTGCAGCAGGTAGAACTCGGCGTCGAAGGTTTCGTCGCCCGCGGGCGCGGCGGCCGGGCCCGCGGGCTCGGGCCGCGGTGCGGGTGCGTAAGCGGAAGCAGGTGCAGGTGCGGGCGCCCGCGGCAGGCGCCCTTCCCGCCGGCCGTTGGCCACGTAGTGGGCGTAGGGGTCGATGCGGCTTGCGGCCACGTCCGGGTACTGGGCCAGGTACCACTGCGGGTCGAACCCGACTTCGTCCACCGCGATGTCGGCGGCCGGTTCACGGCGCAGCAGCGAGCCCAGCCGGCGCAGCGGCCGGGTCAGCTTCCAGGACCGCGACTGCACCAGCGTGAGCAGCTTGTCGCGCTGCTGGTGCACGGTGTCGCGCAGCGAGGCCAGCTGCGCGTCGTACTGGGCCAGCAGGCCGTCGCGGTAGGCGATGTCTTCGTCCACACCGGCGGCGCGGTCGCCGGCCGCATCGGCGGCATCGGCCACGAAGGCCTGCACGCCGGCCTCCTGCAGGGCCGCCAGCCACACCGGCGACAGCCAGGCGAACCGCGCGTCGTGCAGCACGCTGAGCGAGTGCGGCGCCACGTGCGCGGCCACGAAGCCGCGCACTTCCGAAAGCGCCTGCTCCGACCCCGACGCCGCGCGCCAGTCGCCCGCCAGCGCGCCGCCGCGGCCGATGCAGGACGCCAGCATGGGCGCGATGCGGTCGTTCACCGCGCCCGCCAGCGCAGACGCGTGCGGTGATGCGGCCGAATCCGGGGGCGGCGCCGTGGCCACCAGCAGGCAAACCGGGCCCGGCGCTGAAACTTTGGTTCCGTCCTGCGCGCGATTGCTCATCCCTGACCACCCTTGATCTGCCATGCCTCTGGACTCCATGCCGCCGCGAGCGCCTGGACTTCGCGCACTTCGCGCTGGTGTGCGGCCGGATCCTGCCGGGCCACCACGCTGCCCGCATGCCGGCGGTGCAGGTTCTCCGGCGCGGGGTCGAACCGTATCCGCCCACGCTGCAGCACGCGCAGGTACACCACCCAGTCACCGGCGGTGGGGAAGGACGCTACTTCGTCCAGGTGCGCCTCCAGCACGGCCGCCAGGGCGTCGCGCCGGAACACCACCGCGCTGGCGCTGGGGAGGGTGTTCTTCACTCCCAGGCCGGCCTGCACTTCCTCGTGGCCGGAGCACACGTACGCGGTTTTCCAGCGCTCGGTGGACAGGTCGTCGGTCCAGCCCGAATAGTCGGGCGCGGTGATCACGCCGTCGGCGTCGATGGGCCGGGACTGGCAGTACGACATCACGATGCCCGGGTCGGCCTGCATCGCCGGCACCAGGGTTTCCAGGAACGCGGGCGTGGCCAGGTCGTCGGCTTCGGCAATCCAGACGTAGTCGCCGCGGGCCAGCGCCACGCCCTTGGCCCACTGCCGGAACACCGACCCGCCGTTGGCCGCGGCCAGCTGCAGCTGCGGCATCGGCGACAGCTCCATGCGCAGCGCCTCCAGCACGCCGGCGCTGCCGTCGGTGGAGCCGTCGTCGAGCACGATGATTTCGTACACCGGCAGCCCCTGGCCGACGATGGACGCCAGGCGCGCCGGCAGCAGCGCGGCGTAGTTGAAGTTGGGCACCACCACGCTCACGCGCGGTATCGCGATGCCGGCCAGCGCCAGCAGGTCGATGGCATAGCGCCGGAAGCACGCCTCGCGCTCCACCCACTGCACGCCGCGGCGGGCCAGGCGCGCGTGCAGGCCGGCGTCGTTGAGCAGCGCTTCGATGGCCGCCGCATAGGCCGGCACGTCGAACGCCGGCACGGTGGCGGCGCCAAGTTGCGCCAGCAGCGCCGCGCCGCCGCCGCTGCCGGCGAAGGCCACGGCGGGCGTGCCGACCGACAGCGCTTCGAGCAGCACCGACGGGTACGGGTCTTCGCGCGACGCCAGCGCGTACACGTCGGCGCCGGCGTAGTGGTCGGACGTGTCGAAATCCAGGCCCACGAAGTGCACGTGCCCGGCCAGGCCCGACGCGTCCAGCAGGGACTGCACCTGCGCCATCTGCCCGGCGTCCTGGTGCCCCACCCACACGCCGTGCACGCGCGCATCGCGCTGCGCCAGCGCCAGCACCGCGGCCACGAACAGGTCCACGCCCTTGCGCCCGTCGGCGTAGCCCACGGCCAGCACCACGCGTGCGTCGGCAGGCAGGCCCAGCCGCGCGCGAAGGCGCCGGCCCGCCTCTTCGCGCCCGCGGCCACCGAAGTGTTCGCTGCGCACGAACAGGCCCTGCGGCCGCTCCACGCACAGCGCGTCCACCGCCGCCGGATCGGCCAGCAGGCGCAGGCCGTCGGCCACTTCCCGCGACGGCACTACCACGCGGGACGAGTGCGCCAGCACGTCGGCCAGCGCCGGCTCCAGCCCCTGGGCGCGGATCACGCCGGGCATTTCGTGCACCAGCGTCACCACGCGCAGCCCGCCCTGGGCCAGGCCGCGGACCACGCGGCCCGACACCAGGGTGTTGGCCAGCACCGTGCGGAACCCGTCGGCGTGCAGCTGGCGCGCCAGGCGGCGCAGCGCGACCGCGTCAGCCGGGTCCAGCGCGTGCACCGGCGCCAGGCGCTCGAAGGCCGGCGCCAGCGGCCCCGGACCCAGCAGCACCACGCGCACCTCCAGGCCGATGTCCTCCACCAGTTCGCCCAGCAGGTTCAGGGCCAGGAACTGCGCACCGTGCGGGTGTGCGTCGTGCACCACCAGCACCAGCCGGTGGCCGTGGCGGCGCGCGAACGATGCAAGCGCCACCGCCCCGGCCCCGTCGTCGCCGGGCCGCCACGAACGGCGCCGCCGCAGCGACTGGCCCAGCGTGGACAGCGCCTGCTGCGACTGCGCCATGGCCGCCAGCGCCGCCGACTCGCGCTCCGCCGCCTGCCAGCGCTGCCAGGCGCCGGTCCGCCGCAGCAGCGGCGCCAGCGCGGAAAACACCGCACGCTTTATCCGCAGCCGCGCCGGCCACCCCAGCGGGAACCGCAGGTATGCCTCGCGCAGGGCCCGCTCCAGCCAGCGGGGCGACGCCCGGCTCACCGGCCGGGCCCGCCGTCCGGGCGCTCGCCGGCCGCCAGCACCTGCCGCGTCGCCTCCAGGTAGGCGTGCCCGTGGCGCGCGTCGGGCTCGAGCTTGGCGCCCTCGGCCCACTCGTTCCAGGCGTTGATCATCACGATGGATTCGCCGGCCACCGGGTGCGACTGCGCGTACGACACCGCGAACTCCAGCCAGTCCCGGTAGCGGGCCGGCGTGGAGAACGCGAACGTGTAGCCCTTGCCCGGCCGGCGCGCTTCGTTGTCCCAGCCCGGGAAAACCGTGCGCACCAGCGGGAAGCCCTTGTCGGGCCAGGACTTGGCGCTGTCCACGATGGACTGGTAGTGGAACACGCTGCCTTCGTAGGCGGGGTTCACCACGTCCAGGGTGTCGTTGATGCGGTCGAAGCCCTTGGCCAGCTTGTGCGGCGGGAACTCCACCGCGGCGTCGAAGCCCAGCGCGGTCGGGTCCTCGACGTCGAACTGCGCCATGGCCACGAAGATTTCACCAATGCCGGCCTCGCGGCAGTGGCGGCGCCAGCGCTCCACCGTGGCCGCCGGATCGGGCAGCAGCGAGGCGCGGTACACCACCAGCAGCGGCCGGCCATCCACGCGGATGTAGCGCGGATCGCGCAGGTGGCGCTCGAGGTCGCGGATGAAGGCCAGGTCGTTCTCCGGGCCGTGCTGCTGCGAAATCAGCACGTCCTGCTCGCGGCCGTCCCAGCGCCGGGTCCAGTTCTCGTTGGCCCAGCAAAGGCAGTACGGGAAGTCCAGGTCGCGCTGGTCCAGGAACAGCTCCAGCGGCTGCTCCATCAGGCGCTTGCCGCCGAACCAGTAGTAGTGGAAGCAGAACCCGTGGATGCCGTAGCGGCGCGCCAGCGCGACCTGGCGGCGGAGCACCTCGGGCACGCGCAGGTCGTAGAAGCCCAGGTCAGCCGGCAGCTGCGGCTGTTCGTGGCCCACGAACTGCGGCACGGCCCGGGTGACATTGGTCCACTCGGTGAAGCCCGGCCCCCACCACGCCTCGTTCTCGGGGAAGCAGTGGAACTGCGGCAGGTAGAAGGCGATGGCCTTGGCGCGAAGCGCGGCGGGCGGCTCGGGCGCGGTGTCGGCGGGACCCAGGTGGTCGGGCGCGCGGCGCGCCGTGGCGTCCGCGAACAGCGCCTGCAGGTAGCCGGCCGGGGCGTGCGCAAGGCCCGCCGGCGCAGCGGCAGCGGCTGCGGCCACGGGTTGGCCGCCCACCGGCACTTCGAGCATCTGCGCATAGTCCGGCGCCGGCGTGCCGTGCCGCAGCGCCGCCACGCGCGCGCGCAGCCAGCGCAGGGGCGCGGTGATGCGCCAGCTGTGGCTGCCCACCAGTCGCCCCACTTCGTTCTCGCGCAGGGCCAGGCGCGAACGCAGGTCCTGGGCCTCGGCGTCGCGCTGGCGCAGTTCGGCGCGCAGCCCGGAAAGCACCGCCGCGTTCGCGGCCAGCGCGACCGCCATGGCCTCGTCGTGCCGTTCGCGGGTGGACGCCAGTTCGGCCTCGAACGCGGCGAGGTTCGACGCCAGCTGCGCCTGGGACGCGGCGCGGGCGGCCAGCTGCTCGCGTTCGAACTGGGCGTGGGCTTCGCCGAGGCGGGATTCGAGCGCTTCGATGCGCTGGCGGGCGGCCTCGCGTTCGGCCCCGTGCGCCTCGAGCGTGGAGGCCAGCGCCGCGATCTGCGCGGACGCGGCCTCGAGCTCCCGGCGGCGCCCCTCCAGCTGCGCACCGAAGCTGTCCATGGCGTGGCGCAGGTTGGCGTCGGTGCTCTCGTACATGGCCTGGTAGTTGGCGGCATGCTGCACCGCGTCCGCGGTGCGCGCTTCCAGCTGGCCGATGCGGTCGAGCAGCGAGAAGCGCTGGCCCAGGGCGTCGAACAGGTTCGACGTCACCGCTTCGGCCGGCGTGCCGGTGAGCGCACACAGCGCCGCCAGCGACGCCGGCGGCTGGTCGCCCACCAGCAGCACGCCCAGGCCGTGGGTGTGCTTGAACTCGAACGACGGATAGCGGCCGCGCAGCTCTTCCCACAGCTGCCAGACGCCGAACCCGCGCTCACGCACCATGGTGTCGTGGAACAGCACCACGCCCCGGCGCGACATCTTCGGCAGCCAGGTGTCGAAATCGTGCTTCACCGCGTCGTAGGTGTGCAGGCCGTCGATGTGCAGCAGGTCCACGCTGCCGTCCGAGAAATACGGCCGCGCCTGGTCGAACAGCATGCGCATCAGCTGCGCGAAGCCGGCGTACTTGGCCTTCACCACGCGGTCGAGGCGGTCGTGCACCTCGTCGCCGTACAGGCCCGCGTGCTCGTCGCCTTCCCACGTGTCCACGGCGAAGGCCTTGGTGCGCGTGCCGCGGGCCTTGATGGCCTGGCAGAACGCCAGGAACGACGTGCCGTTGTGCGTGCCCAGCTCCACCAAGATGTCGGGGCGGGCTTCTTCCACCACCCAGAACGCGAACGGCAGGTGGCCCACCCAGGCGCTGGGCAGCACGTCCTCGGGCACCATGGTCAGGCTGGTGTTGGGCGGCAGCGGGTTCATGCGCGCGGCGCCTGCAGGCCCATGCCCAGCCGCGCCAGCCACAGGCCCAGGCGCTGGCGCAGGCTCATGCCGCGGGAGCGGAACGCACCCACGGTGTCGCCCCAGGGCGCACTGCCGGCGTCGTCGGCCGGCTCCCAGTCGGTGTGCACCTCGAGCAGCTCGAAGTCGCCCAGCCTGGCCAGCGCGCGGTAGCCGTCGGGGTAGAAGCGCCAGCAGTCCTGCGGGTAGCGGTGCTCGGGCCCGCGCGAAGGCGCGATCAGGAACACCAGGCCGCCCGGCCGCAGCACGCGCTGCATTTCCAGCCAGGTCATCCAGAAGTGCTCGATGTGCTCGAAGGCCTGGCCCGACACCACCACGTCAACCGAGCCGGTGGCGAACGGCAGGCGGTAGGGCGAATCCAGCACCACGTCCACGCCGGGGCCGGCCTCCAGGTCCACGCCGGTGTAGCGCCACTTGGGCTGGCCGAACAGGGTGCGGTACGAACCGTTCACGTCGAACGAACCGATGTCCACGGCATGGATGGCCTGGTCCGGCGACAGGTACGTCGCGACCAGGCGCTGCATGTGCTGGAGGGAACTCTTGTGCATTGCTTCTCGCTCGGCGCGGCGGGAGAACGGGGGGCTGCAGGTGTCGCGCGGCGCGGGCGGGGGCCACGCGCCGCCTGGTGCATGGAAGTCTAGGAGCTATGCCACGTCGTTGCCATCCACCACCGCCAGCGTCACCGCGCTGTAGGGAATGCCGATCAGCCCGGCGGCCAGCGAACTCGACACCGATTCGACCACCAGCGCGTCGAACGCCCAGTCGTTCTGCACGTGCTCGGCGTGGGTGCCGTCGGCCAGGGCCACGTCCACGGTGTACTTGCCCGCCGGCAGGTGCGGCATGCGGAACCGGAACTCGGCGCGCAGCGCCTCGCCCGGCCGCGCCGGGCATGGCCCGCCCCGCCCGCCCAGGAAGGTGTTGGTGCCGAACAGGTGCTGGCCCAGCCGGTCCTTGAGGAAGAAGCCGACGATGGGGCTGGCCAGCGGCGCGTGCGCCTGCGCCTGCACCCGCAGCGTCACCCGCTCGCCCCCGGCCAGCCGCGACAGCGGTGCGCCGGACGCGTCGTGCAGGGCCACCGAGCGGATTTTCGCCCGGCCGTCGCCGAAGCTGGCGCTGGGCGCGTTGAAGCGGAACACGCGCATCGTGCTGCTGTCCAGGTCGGGCCCGGGCAGGTCGGCCTCGTCGTCCGGGCCGCCGTCCTGCGCTGCGCCGGCTTGCACCGCCATGCCGTAGGACCGGGCGTGGTAGGCCCGCGACACCTCGCTGGCGGGGCCGTCCATCACCACCCGGCCCTGGTCGAGCCAGATGGCGCGCCGGCACAGGTTCACCACGGCGGCCGAATCGTGGCTGACGAAGATCAGGGTGCCGCGCTTCTGGAAATCGCGCAGGAAGCGCATGCACTTCTGGCCGAAGAACACATCGCCCACCGACAGCGCCTCGTCCACGATCAGCACGTCCGCGTCCACGTTGGCGATGACCGCGAACGCCAGCCGCACGTACATGCCGCTGGAGTAGGTCTTCACCGGCTGGTCGATGAACGCGCCGATGTCGGCGAAGGCGACGATGGCGTCGAAGCGTTCGTCCAGCTGCTGCCGGGTCAGGCCCAGCACCGAACCGTTGAGGTAGACGTTCTCGCGCCCGGTGTATTCGGGGTTGAAGCCGCTGCCCAGCTCCAGCAGCGCCGCCACCCGGCCTTCCACCGCCACCTCGCCGCCGGTGGGCGTGAGCGTGCCGCACAGGATCTGCAGCAGGGTGGACTTGCCCGAGCCGTTCTTGCCGATGATGGCGACGGTTTCGCCCTGGCCGATGCGCAGGCTGACGTCGCGCAGCGCCCAGAACTCGGAGTAGTGGCGCGACGGCGCCAGGCCCAGCGCGCGGCGCAGGCGCGGCACGATGGCCTGGCGCAGGCGGTCCTGGGGCCTGGCGTAGATCTGGTAGCACTTGCTGACGCCGGACACGGCGATGGCCGTGGGGCGCGGCGCGGCGGATTCGCTGGCCGGGTCAGAGGACATCGGAGAATCCATGGCGTGATTTCTGGAACGTCCAGTAGCCGAACTGGGCCACCGCCAGCGACACCGCGTAGAAAATCGCCAGACCGGCCGGCTCCGGCGCCACGCCGGCGAAGATGACGCCGCGCGCCTGTTCGATCACGTAGGTCAGCGGGTTGGCGTAGATCAGGCCCTCCAGCCCGTCGGGCAAGGCGCTGACCGGGTAGAACACCGGCGCCAGGAACATCAGCACGCTGGCCAGCACGCCGGTCACCTGGCCGATGTCGCGCAGGAACACGCCCAGCGCCGCCAGCAGCCACGCCAGCCCCAGCGACATCGCCAGCAGCGGCAGCATCAGCAGCGGCAGCCACAGCACGGTCCAGTGCAGCCCGCCGCCCAGCGCCACCACGCCGGCCAGCAGGATGGCCGTGGCCACCAGGGCGTGGAAGCCCGCCGCGCCCACCAGGGTGGCCGGCAGGATGTCGATCGGGAAGATGACCTTCTTCACGTAGTTCGCATTGGCCACCACCAGCGCGGGTGCGCGCGTGATGGCCTCGGCCAGGACGCCGTGCAGCAACACCCCGACGAACACGAACAGCGCGAAGTCGAACTTGTTGCCCGGGCTGCCGGCCGCCGACCACTTCGCGCCGAACACCACCGAGAACACGAACGTGTACACGGCCAGCATCAGCAGCGGCTGCAGGATGGACCAGCCGATGCCCAGCATGGAGCCGCGGTAGCGCCCGCTGATCTCGCGCCAGGTCAGGTCACGCAGCAGGCGCCGGTTCGACCACAGCGAGGCCACCGCCGAGGGCAGGCCCGTGGCGCGCTGCGAGTGGGGGTTCATCGCCGGTCAGCGGCCCAGGGCGTCGTCGAGTTCGGCGCGCAGGTCGGCCACGTCCTCCACGCCCACGCTCAGGCGCACCAGGTTGTCGGCGATGCCCAGCGCGGCGCGGCGCTCGGGCGGCACCGAGGCGTGGGTCATGATGGCCGGGTGGTTCACCAGGCTTTCCACGCCGCCCAGCGATTCGGCCAGGGCGAACAGGTGGCAGCGCTCCATGAAGCGGCGCGCCGCGTCGGCGCCACCCTTCACATAGATCGAGATCATGCCGCCGAAGCCGTGCATCTGCCGCTTGGCCAGGGCGTGCTGCGGGTGCGAGGCCAGGCCCGGGTAGATGACCTTGTCGATGGCCGGGTGCTGTTCCAGCCACGCCGCCAGTTCACCGGCGTTGTCGCAGTGCGCCTTCATGCGCAGGTGCAGGGTCTTGAGCCCGCGCAGCGCCAGGAAGCTGTCGAACGGGCCCTGCACGCCGCCCACGGCGTTCTGCAGGAAGGTCATGCGTTCAGCCAGCGCCGCATCGTCGCCCACCACCACCATGCCGCCCACCATGTCGCTGTGGCCGTTGAGGTACTTGGTGGCCGAATGCATCACCAGGTGGGCGCCCAGCTCCAGCGGGCGCTGCAGCATGGGCGAGCAGAAGGTGTTGTCCACCGCCAGCCAGATGCCGCGCTTGCGGGCGAACTCGGCCAGGCGCGCGATGTCCACGATCTTGAGCATCGGGTTGGTCGGGGTCTCGCACCAGATCAGCTTCGTCTGCGGCGTGACCGCGGCTTCCAGCGCCGCCATGTCGTTGAGGTCCACGAAGCTGAAGTCCAGGCCCGCGCTGCGCCGGCGCACGCGCTCGAACAGGCGGTAGGTGCCGCCGTAGACGTCGTCCATGCACACCACGTGGCTGCCGCTGTCGAGCATTTCCAGCACCGTGGACGTGGCCGCCAGGCCCGACGCGAACGCGTAGCCCTGGGTGCCGCCTTCCAGCGCCGCCACGCAGCGCTCGTAGGCGAAGCGCGTGGGGTTGTGGCTGCGCGAGTACTCGAAGCCCTGGTGCACGCCCGGGCTGGACTGCACGTAGGTGGACGTGGCGTAGATGGGCGTCATCACCGCGCCCGTGGTCGGGTCGGGGGACTGGCCGGCGTGGATGGCGCGGGTGCCGAGGCCGGTGTGCTTGCCGTCGCTCATGGGTTCTTCCTTGGGATGCGGTTACTGCGCGCGCCGGCGCAGGTAGTTGAGCAGGTCGATGCGGGTGATCAGGCCCAGGAACTTCGGCCCGTCCATCACGATCGCCACGTGGCCGCGTTCGAACACCGGCAGCAGCCTGGCCATGGGCGAGGTCACCTCCAGTTTGTCGAGCTTGCTCACCATGGCGGTGGACACCGGCTCGCGGAAGCGCGCGTCCTGGCCGAACACGTGCATCAGCACGTCGCTTTCGTCCACGATGCCGACGATGTCGTCGCCCGCCATCACCGGCAGCTGCGACACGTCGTACATCTTCATGCGCTGGTAGGCCACCTGCAGGCTGTCGGTGGGCGCCACCACCACGGTGTCGCGCTGGGCGTAGGGCCGCAGGATCAGGTCGCGCAGGTCGCCGTGCACCGGGCGCTCGAGGAAGCCGTTGTCCAGCATCCAGTAGTCGTTGTACATCTTGGACAGGTACTTGTTGCCGGTGTCGCAGACGAACACCACCACCTTCTTGGGCGTGGTCTGTTCGCGGCAGTAGCGCAGCGCGGCGGTCAGCAGGGTGCCCGAGGACGAACCGCCCAGCACGCCTTCCTTCATCAGCAGTTCGCGGCCGGCCAGGAAGCTGTCCTTGTCCGACACGGCGTAGGCCTTGGTGACGCGGCTGAAGTCGGAGATGTCGGGCAGGAAATCCTCGCCGATGCCCTCCACCAGCCAGCTGCCGGACTTGGTGCTGAGCACGCCTTCGTTGATGTACTGGGTGAGGATGGAACCGACCGGGTCGGCCAGCACCAGCTCCACGTGCGGCGCGGCCTTGGCGAAGAAGCGCGACAGGCCGGTCATGGTGCCCGAGCTGCCGCAGCCGAAGACGATGGCGTCCATGTCGCCGTCCATCTGGCGCCAGATTTCCGGGCCGGTGCCGTGTTCGTGCGCGGCCGGGTTGTCGGGGTTGCCGAACTGGTTGACGAAGTACGCGCCGGGCGTTTCCGCGGCGATGCGCGCGGCCATGTCCTGGTAGTACTCGGGATGGCCCTTGGCCACGTCCGAGCGCGTCAGCAGCACTTCGGCGCCCATGGCGCGCAGGTTGAAGATCTTTTCCCGGCTCATCTTGTCCGGGACCACCAGCAGCAGCTTGTAGCCCTTCTGCTGGGCCACCAGGGCCAGGCCGATGCCGGTGTTGCCGGCGGTGCCTTCCACCAGGGTGGCGCCGGGCTGGATGTCGCCGCGCGCTTCGGCGGCTTCGATCATCTTCAGGCCGATGCGGTCCTTGATGGAGCCGCCGGGATTCATGCACTCGAGCTTGAGGTACAGCTCGCACAGGCCGGTATCAAGGTGCTGGGCGCGGACGATGGGCGTCTCGCCGATGAGTTCAAGGACGTTGCGATGGACCGTCATGGAAGGCCGGGGGAATGCGTTTTCACGGGGCCTTGATTCTAGCAGCCCTGTCCGGCGGCCTGTCCGGCGGCCGTGCCGCGCCCGCTGCGGGCCGGCGAAGTGTGCGGCGGTGGCGACCCGACGAGGAGGGCCGCCACCGCCGCAGCGTGAACTCAGTGCCGGCGGCGGTCGAACATCCGGGTCAGTCGGTCCTTCGCGTTGAGCTTTTCCTTTTTCATCCGCCCCAGCGCGGTGTCGTCCAGGGGCAGCACGCCCAGTTCGGCGTCCAGCACCTGTTTGTCCAGTTCGCGGTGGCGGTGGTAGAGCTGGCGGAATTCCGGGTCGCTCTTCATCAACGCGTCGAGTTCGTTTTGCGGTTGCCCTTCAAACATCGGATTGACCTCCTCCAGAAACGCGAACGCCCCGGCCGGCGAAGGACGAGGCGTGGCGGATTGAGACAAAGGTCAGGTCGCTTTCGCGGGCGGCGCCCCCACGGATCACACCCGGCCCCAGGTCGGCGGTGGTGCGGTCGGCGGCGGCGAGGTCTGCTTTCATCGGCCTGGCTCGGTAGTCCCGGCGGCGTCGCGCCTCCGGGAACTCGAACCTACTCCCCCGTTTTTGGGGTCGCAAGCCTTTCGATAAGCCCTTGACTGGAAAAGAAAAGCCCCCGCTGAACGGGGGCTTCGCGACGCCGGGGGCAAGCCTTAGGATTCAATCACTTAGTGAATGTGAAGAATTCGAAAATAAGGCTATCTGGCTGATTTCATTGTCAATTGACGATGATTTCGACCCGCCGGTTGCGTGCGCGGCCTTCCGCCGAGGCGTTGTCGGCGACCGGCGCGACCTCCCCCTTGCCGGCCGCGGACAGGCGCGCGGCGGGCAGGCCGGCGTCCTCCAGCACGCGGCGCACTGCCTCGGCGCGCTGCCGGGACAGCGCGAGGTTGGCGGCGTCGGCGCCCTGGCTGTCGGTGTGGCCTTCGATGGCGATGCGGCTGGAACCGCCGCGCAGTTGCCCCGCCAGCGCGCGCAGGCTGGCCTGCGCCTGCGCGGTGAGGTTGGCGCTGCCGCTGCCGAAGGCGTTGCCGGCCAGCGTGTACACCTGCTTGCCGCCCGCGCTGCGCACCGGCGGCGGCGCCGCGTCGGTGATGTCGTCGGCCGCGACGGCCGCCGCCAGCTCGGCCTCCTTGCGCGCCAGCTCGGCTTCCCGCGCGCGGGCCTGGGCCAGCTTGCGGGCCTGGGCGGTTTCGGCACCGGCGGCCTCCAGGGCTACCACCTGCGCGGCCTCGGCGCGTTCGGCGGCTTCCTCGCGGGCCAGGCTGCGCAGGCGGAGGCGCTCGGCCTCCAAGCGGGCCTGTTCGGCCTCCTGCCGGCTGGCCTCGACCATGATCTGGTCGCGCTCGCTGTCGAGCTGGCGGGACTGTTCGTCGAGCAGTTCGGCCTCGGCGGCGTTGCGGGCGGACTGCAGGCGCAGGCGGGCGATGGCGAGGCTGTGCTCGCGGTCGCGGCGCTTGGCCAGCTGGGCCTGGGTGATGGCCTGGCGCGCCTGCAGGCGCTCCAGCCCGGCCAGGTCGGCCAGCGACGGGTCGCCGTCGAGCGCGCGCAGTTCGGCGTCCAGGCCGGCGACGGCCTGTTCGTGCAGTTCGGTGGCCGACTGCGCCCGTGCCGGCGCGGCGGCCGGCAGCGCCAGGACGGCGGCCAGGAAGACCAGGGCAGGCAGGCGCATCAGCCGTTCCTCCCGTTCACCAGCAGGCGGCGGCGCAGGTCGGCGTTGCGCGCGGACTTGCTTTCGACCTCGGCGCGGGCGGCGTCCAGGCGCGCCCGGCTGCGCGCCAGGTCGGCGGTAGCGGCGGCCGACTGGGCCTGCAGCGTGGCGTCGCGCTGCTTGCGCTTGGCCAGCAGGGCGCGGGACGCGTCGAGCTGGGCGCGGGCGAGGGACAGCGTTTGCGCCGCCTCCCCGCGCGGCTGGGCGCGTTCGGCGGCGGCGACGGCCTGTTCGGCGGCGGCGATCTCGGCGGCGGGCGCGGCGGCGGCCCCGGCCTGTGAAGCGGCGAGCAAAAGCACCATCGCGAGATGGATTTTTAGCGAGGATAGTGTCATAAGGCGAACTCGCAGGTGGGCGGTTTGACGCGGGTCATTGTAGACCGTGCCGGCCCATCCAAAGGGACGGCAAACGGGAACCCAAGGATATTTACATGGACATCGGCTATTTCCTGAAGCTGATGACGGAGAAGAACGCGTCGGACATGTTCCTGACCACCGGCGCCCCCGTCTACATCAAGGTTGAAGGCAAGCTCTACCCCCTCGGCAACACCGGCCTGCCGGCCGGCATGGTCAAGAAAATCGCCTATTCGCTGATGGACGAGGGCCAGGTGCCCGCGTTCGAGCGCGACCTTGAGTACAACATGGCCATCGCCGTGAAGGACACCGGCCGCTTCCGCGTCAACGTGTTCAAGCAGCGCGGCGAAGTGGGCATGGTCATCCGCGCCATCAAGTCCGAGATCCCCAACCTCGACCAGCTCAAGCTGCCGACGGTGCTCAAGGACATCGTGATGGAGCAGCGCGGCCTGGTGCTGGTGGTGGGTTCCACCGGCTCGGGCAAGTCCACCACGCTGGCGGCCATGATCGACCACCGCAACTCCAACAACACCGGCCACATCCTCACCATCGAGGACCCGATCGAGTTCCTGCACAAGCACAAGAAGTCGATCGTCAACCAGCGCGAGGTCGGCCTGGACACCCACGCCTTCCACAACGCCCTCAAGAACGCCATGCGCGAGGCGCCGGACGTCATCCTGATCGGCGAAATCCTCGACGCGGTCACCATGGAATCGGCCATCGCCTTCGCCGAAACCGGCCACCTGTGCATGGCCACCCTGCACTCGAACAACGCCGACCAGACCCTGGACCGCATCCTGAACTTCTTCCCGGAGTCGGCCCACAAGAACGTGCTGATGAACCTGTCGCTCAACCTCAAGGCGATCATTTCCCAGCGCCTGGTGGTCGGCAAGGACGGCAAGCGCCTGCCCGCCGCCGAGATCCTGATCAACACGCCGATGATCCGCGACCTGATCCGCCGCGGCGAAGTGCACGAGATCAAGGAAGCGATGGACAAGTCGCTGCAGGAAGGCATGCAGACCTTCGACCAGTCGCTGTTCCGCATGTACAAGGAAGGCAAGGTCGAGCTGGAGGAGGCGCTGCGCAAGGCCGATTCGCGCGACGGCCTGGCCCTGAAGATCCGCCTGTCGGAAGGCTCCGCCACCGGCGAACACGACCCCTACGCCGAGATGTACGGTGGCAGCGGCTCGGGCGGCGAGACCAGCAGCCAGGGCTACTGAGCCTCAGTTGCCCGAGGGGGCGTCCGGCTGGTTTTCCGGCCGGGCCGCCTGGAAGGCGTCCAGCGCCAGGCAGGTCTGCACGATCCGGCGCACCGTGTGGTACGGCGCCATGTCCACCCCGAATCGCTCGGCGTTGTAGACCTGCGGCACCAGGCAGCAGTCGGCCAGGGTGGGCTGTTCGCCGTCGCAGAAGGCACCGGTGGACGGGTTGTCGCACAGGGTGTCTTCCAGCGCATCCATGCCGATCTTTATCCAGTGCCGCGTCCACAGGTCGCGTTCGGCCTGCGGCACGCTCCAGGTTTTCTCGAAGAACTGCTGCACGCGCAGGTTGTTGAGCGGGTGCACGTCGCAGGCGATCATCTGGGAGATGGCGCGCACGCGCTGGCGGTCGCGCGCGGTGGCCGGCATCAGCGGCGGGCTGGGCCAGGTTTCGTCCAGGTATTCGATGATGGCCATGGACTGGCGCAGGATGCGGCTGCCGTGCATCAGCACCGGCACCAGCTCCTGCGGGTTGATGTCGCTGAAGGGCGGCGCGTGCTGTTCACCGCCGTCGCGCAGCAGGTGCACCGGCATGGTCTCGTAGGCCATGCCCTTGAGGTTGAGCGCAATGCGCACGCGGTAGGCGGCGCTGGAGCGCCAGTACGAATAAAGCCGGATAGACGGCGCACCCATGCCCCTGCTCCCTTCCCTTCGCGACGCGGCGGCCCGGCTGTCCCGCCGGGTCTTCTGGGCCCAGCATACGCCGCGCCCCGCCGCCGTGGGAGCCCCACCCGCCCTCCTACAGGGATGCGCGGGTCAGGCGCGGGCGATGCGCTGTTCGATGGCGCCGAAGATGCTGGCGCCCTGGCGGTCGTTCATCTCGATCCGCACCGTGTCGCCGAAGGCCATGAAGGGCGTGCTGGGCTTGCCGTCGCGCAGGGTTTCCACGGTGCGCTGCTCGGCAAAGCACGACGCGCCCAGGGACGTGTCCTCGTTGGCGACGGTGCCCGAGCCGACGATCGTGCCGGCCGACAGCGGGCGGGTCTTGGCGGCGTGCGCCACCAGCTGGGCGAAGTTGAACTGCATGTCCACGCCCGCCTCGGGCGCACCGAACCACTGGCCGTTGATGTGGGTGAGCAGCGGCAGGTGCACCTTGCTGTCCTGCCAGGCCTGGCCCAGCTCGTCCGGGGTGACGAACACCGGGCTCAGCGCCGAGCGCGGCTTGGACTGCAGGAAGCCGAAGCCCTTGGCCAGTTCGGACGGAATCAGGTTGCGCAGCGAGACGTCGTTGATCAGGCCCACCAGCTGGATGTGGCCCGCGGCCTGTTCCGGCGTGGCGCCCTGGGGCACGTCGTCGGTCACCACCACCACTTCGGCCTCCAGGTCGATGCCGTAGGCCTCGTCCGCCACCAGCACCGGGTCGCGCGGGCCGTAGAAGCCGGCGCTCACGCCCTGGTACATCAGCGGGTCGGAGTAGAAGCTCTCGGGCACCTCGGCGCCGCGCGCCTTGCGCACCCGCGCCACGTGCGGCAGGTAGGCGCTGCCGTCCACGAACTCGTAGGCGCGCGGCAGCGGCGAGGCGAAGGCGGTGAAGTCCACCGCGAACACCGGTTCGCCGTTGATGGTCTCGGCCTGGCTGAGCTCCAGCGCCTCGTAGACGCCGTTGAGGCGCGGCGCGGCGTTGGACCAGTCCTCGAGCGCGCGCTGCAGCGTCGGCGCGATGCCGGGCACGCGCACGGCGCGGGTGAGGTCCTTGGATACGACGATCAGCGTGCCGTCGCGGCCGCCTTCCTTGAGTGAACCCAGCTTCATGGCTTTCCTTGGTGGTGCGCCCGCGCGGCGGTGGCCGGCCGGGCTGTCGGTGGGTGCGTGCCGCGCTTCAGCGCTTCTCCGGGGTGAAGTGGCGGGCCAGTCCCTGCCAGCACTGCTGATAGTCGGCCTGGCGGTGGCCGGCGTCCAGCGCCTGGCGGGTCGGGCGCAGCACGGCGCGGGTCTCGAACATGAAGGCCATGGTGTCGGTGATGACGTCGGCCCTGGACAGGTCGGCCTTCGATGCCTTTTCGAACGTGGCCGCGTCCGGCCCGTGCCCGCTCATGGAGTTGTGCAGCGACGCGCCGCCGGGCACGAAGCCTTCGGCCTTGGCGTCGTAGGCGCCGTGCACCAGGCCCATGAACTCGCTGGCGATGTTGCGGTGGAACCACGGCGGCCGGAACGTGTCCTGGGCCACCAGCCAGCGCGGCGGGAAGATCACGAAGTCCAGGTTGCTCACGCCTTCGCTGTCGCTGGGCGAATGCAGCACCAGGAAGATGGACGGATCCGGGTGGTCGTAGCTGATCGAGCCGATGGTGTTGAAGCGGCGCAGGTCGTACTTGCTGGGCGTGTAGTTGCCGTGCCAGGCCACCACGTCCAGCGGGCTGTGGCCGATGTCGGCGCGCCACAGGCCGCCCTGGAACTTGGCCACCAGTTCGAAGTCGCCGGTCTGGTCTTCGTAGGCCGCCACCGGCGCAAGGAAGTCGCGCGGGTTGGCCAGGCCGTTGCTGCCGATCGGGCCCAGGTCGGGCAGCTTGAGCATGGCGCCGAAGTTCTCGCACACATAGCCGCGCGCCTGGCCGTCGGGCAGCGTGACGCTGAAGCGGATGCCGCGCGGGATGACGGCGATTTCCTGCGGCTCGATGTCCAGCACGCCCATTTCGGTGGCGATGCGCAGGCGGCCCTGCTGCGGCACGACCAGCAGCTCGCCGTCGGCGTCGTAGAACCAGCGGCCCTGCATGTCCTTGTTCGCGGCGTACAGGTGGATGCCCACGCCCGTGCCGGCTTCGGGGCCGCCGTTGCCGGCCATGGTGAACAGGCCGTCGATGAAATCGGTGGGCGCCGCCGGAATCGGCAGCGGGCTCCAGCGCAGCTGTTCGGGCGTCACCGGGCCGTGGCCGAAATCATTGTGGAAGCGTGGATGCGCCAGCGCCTCGAACTTGCCGTGCAGCGCCGCCGGGCGGATGCGGTACAGCCAGCTGCGCCGGTTGGCCGCGCGCGGCGCGGTGAAGGCGGTGCCGGAGACCTGCTCGGCGTACAGGCCGTAGGGCGCGCGCTGCGGCGAATTGCGGCCCACCGGCAGCGCGCCGGGCAGCGCCTCGGTCGCGAACTCGTTGCCAAAGCCAGACTGGTAGTTCAGCGTCATTGGGTTGATTCCGTCAAAGCGATTCTTGCCACGGATTTACGCGGATGGACACGGATAAGACAACAGAAGATCTGGATCGCGTCGGCCCACTCCGCCTTCGCCCTATCCGCGTCCATCCGCGCAAATCCGTGGCCAAATTCTTCTACAGAACGCCGCGGCGCATCTGGTCGCGTTCGATGGACTCGAACAGGGCCTGGAAATTGCCCTCGCCAAAGCCCTCGTTGCCCTTGCGCTGGATGATCTCGAAGAAGATCGGGCCGATCGCGTTCTGGGTGAAGATCTGCAGCAGCTTGCGCTGCTTGGTCTCCGGGTCGGCGTCGATCAGGATCTTGTTGGCGCGCAAGCGCGGCACGTCCTCGCCGTGGTTGGGCACGCGCACGTCGATCACGTCGAAGTAGGTGTCGGGCGTGTCCAGGAAGGCCACGCCCTGCTCGCGCATCGCTTCCACGGTGGCGTAGATGTCGTCGGTGAAGCAGGCGATGTGCTGGATGCCTTCGCCGTGGTAGGCGTCGAGGTATTCGTTGATCTGCGACTTGGGGTCGTTGGATTCGTTCAGCGGGATGCGCACCACGCCGTCGGGTGCGGTCATGGCCTTGGAAACCAGGCCGGTCTTGGCGCCCTTGATGTCGAAGTAGCGGATCTCGCGGAAGTTGAACAGGCGCTCGTAGTAATCCGACCACTTCTGCATGTTGCCGAAGTAGAGGTTGTGCGTGAGGTGGTCGATGAAGGTCAGGCCGAAGCCCACCGGGTTCGGGTCGGCGCCCGGGATCGGCGCGTAGTCGCCGTACACGTCCTGGCCCGAGGGCACCAGGTACAGCATGCAGTCGCCGATGCCCTTCACCACCGGCGCCGCGACGGCGCGGCTGTCGGCCTTGTGGCCGATGGCTTGGCCGCCGTTGCCGATCACGGTGTCGAACACCTCGGCCACCGGCTTGTCGAAGCGGATCGCAAAGCCGCTGGCGCAGGGGCCGTGGGCGAGGGCGAAGTCGGCCGCGAAGCCGTCGGGCTCCTCGTTCACCAGGAAGTTGACGCCGCCCTGTCGGTAGACCGTGATGTCGCGGGTCTTGTGCTTGAGCGTGGCGCTGAAGCCCATCTGCCGGAAGAACGCATGCAGCTTGGGGCCCTGCCCGGCCGGCGCGGCGAACTCGACGAACTCGAAGCCGTTGATGCCCATCGGGTTGGCGAACGTGGTGGGCTGCATGCCGAGGTTCGGCGCGTGGGTCTGGGGCTGGGCGCTCATGGCGGTCTCCGGGAACGGTTCGGTGGCTTGCGCTGGTGGATTCGACGTTATAGTTTCATCTGAAACCATTTGCAAGGCGCGGCGCCGCATGCCCGACCGGAACCTCCTGGACCTCGAACACTTCCTCCCCTACCGGCTGTCGGTGCTGTCCAACCGCATCAGCCAGGACATCGCCCGGCTGTACGCCGAGCGCTTCGAGCTGGGCATCACCGAGTGGCGCGTGCTGGCCGTGCTGGGCCGCTACCCGGGCCTGTCGGCCGGCCAGTTGGCCGAGCGCACGGCCATGGACAAGGTGGCCGTGAGCCGCGCCGTGGCCAGCCTGCTGGCCGCCGGCCGCCTCAAGCGCGACACCCACGGCGACGACCGCCGCCGCTCGGTGCTGGAGCTGTCCGAAGAGGGCTACCGCGTCTACGCCGAAGTGGCCCCGGCCGCGATCGCCTACGAACGCCGCCTGCTTTCCTGCCTCAGCCCCGAAGACCAGTCCGCCCTCTCCCGCCTCCTCCAACAACTCGCCGACGCCGAACAAAAAACCACGTGAAAATGTACCAGGTACATTTTCACCGCCGGTGAGACAGCGTCTCAATCAAAAAGAAAATGTACCTGGTACATATTCCTTACTTCACGCCGTGCATGAGTTTGTTGATGAGGGGGGCGAAGAGGAGGAAGGCGGCGCCGAAGGCGAAGCCGACCACGGCGATCTGGGTGTAGGTGGCGGCGTACTGCCCGATGCCGCCCACGCCGCCGCCGCCCGAGGCCAGCGCCGCCACGGCGCCCGCCACGTAGTTGCCGATGGCCGTGCACAGGAACCACGCGCCCATCGCCAGGCCCGTGTCGCGCACCGCGGCCAGCTTGCTCACCATGGACAGCCCGATCGGCGACAGGCACAGCTCGCCCATCGTGTTGATCATGTAGGCCAGCGCCAGGATCTCCCACGGGATGCGGCCGTTGCCGTCCACCAGCGCGCCGATGGCCCACACCAGCACGCTGAAGCCCACCGCCACGAACAGCACCGCAATGCCGAACTTGCGCGGGATGGACGGGTTCATGCCCCGCGCCTCGAGCTTGGGCCATGCCCAAGCGAACAGCGGCGCCAGCAGGATGATGAACACCGGGTTGGCCGACTGGAACAGCGTGAAGTCGAACGGCGTGTCCACGTGGTCCTTGGCGAAGAAGTTCAGCGATGAACCCGCCTGTTCGAACATGCCCCAGAACAATATCTTGGCCAGGAACAGCAGCAGCATCGCGATGTACCGGTGCAGCTGCACCTTGTCGCCGCTGCGCACGCCGGCCACGATGAAGTACACCGTCAGCACCAGGAACATGCCGCCCAGCAGCCACGCCACCAGCGACTTCTGGCTAAGCAGCAGGTACACCAGCGGCACCGCCACCAGCGCGCCCAGCACCACCACCAGCACCCGCGCCGCGCCGTTGCCGTCGGCCGGCGCCTCGCCGATAGAACCCATGCGCGCGATGCGCCACTGGAACACCGCCAGCCCGATCAGCATGCCGATGCCCGCGGTGAAGAAGCCCCACTCGTAGCCGAACCGCGAGCCCACCAGCCAGCCGCACACCAGCGGTGCCAGCGCGCCGCCGGCGTTGATGCCCATGTAGAACCAGGTGAAGCCCGAATCGCGCCGCACGTCCTCGGGCGCATACAGACGCCCCACCATCGTCGAGATGTTGGGCTTGAACAGCCCGTTGCCGACCACGATCAGCGACAGCCCCAGCAGGAACCAGCGCAGGTCCTTCACCAGCAGCAGGAACAGCCCCGCCGCCATCAGCAGGCCGCCGATCACGATCGCGCGCCGGTAGCCGATGTAGCGGTCGGCGATGAAGCCACCGAAGATGCCCGTGGCGTAGATCAGCGCCGTGTACGCGCCGTAGGTCAGCGCCGCCTCGGCCTTGGCCTCGCCCTCGGGCAGCAGGCCGAAGAAGGTGCTGGCCACGTACACCGCCAGCAGCGCGCGCATGCCGTAGTAGGCGAAGCGCTCCCAGAACTCCGAGTGCACCAGCTGCCAAAGCGCGGTCGGGTGGCCGAAGGTGTCGCCGGCCGGCGGCGGCACGAAGGGGGCGTTGGAAGTCGCAGGTGCGGCCATGTCGGGATTCCCGGTTCTTGAAATGACGCGGCCCGGAAGTCCCGGGCCGCGTGGTGGTTTCAGCCTGTAAGCGCGATTACTTCACGCCGTGCATCAGCTTGTTGATCAGCGGCGCGGCCAGGAAGAACAGCACGGCGATCACGATGCCCAGGATGAACAGCTGGTTGAACGTGCTGGCGTACTGCAGCAGCGAGCTCGCGCTCTCGCCCTCGGCATTGCCGCCCGAGGCGATGGCGGCGATGCGGCCGGCCACGAAGTTCGCCATCGCGATGGACAGGAACCAGCCGCCCATCGCCAGGCCCGTTTCCTTGGGCATGGCCAGCTTGGTCACCATGGCCAAGCCGATCGGCGACAGGCACAGCTCGCCCATCGTGTGGATCAGGTAGGTCAAGGCCAGCCAGACCCAGCTGATCTTGCCGCCGGCGTCCACGAAGTTCTGGATGGCGAACACCAGCACGTAGAAGCCGATCGCCGCGCCGGCCATGCCGTAGGCGAACTTGCGCGGGATGGACGGGTTCCAGTCGGCCTTGTCGAGCTTGATCCACAGCGTGGCGAACACCGGCGCCAGCAGGATGATGAACACCGGGTTCACCGACTGGAACACCTCGAAGGTGGGCGTCCAGCCGAAGATGGACACGTCCGGCATCTTCACGAAGTCCTGCGCCAGGAAGTTCAGCGACGAACCGGCCTGCTCGAACAGCGACGAGAACAGGATGTTGGCCAGGAACAGGATCAGCATGGCGATGTAGCGGTGCAGCTGCACCTTGTCGCCGCTGCGCACGCCGCTGTAGACGAAGTACGCCACCAGCGCCAGCATCATGCCGATCAGCAGCACGCCCAGGATGTCGCTCTTGCTGAGCAGGTAGTACACCGGGATGACCATCACGGCCGCGGCCAGCAGCACCTGGATGACCGGCGCGAAGCCCTTCTTGCCTTCCGGCGCGGTGCCCACGTGGCCCAGCCAGCCCTTGAGCAGCTGGAACACCATCAGGCCCAGGATCATGCCGATGCCGGCCGAGAAGAAGCCCCAGCGGTAGCCGAAGTTCTGGCCGATCCACGAGGCGCACACGAACGGCGCGACGAAGGCACCGGCGTTGATGCCCATGTAGAAGATGGTGAAGCCCGAGTCGCGGCGCACGTCGCCCGGCGCGTACAGCTTGCCCACCATGGTGGAGATGTTGGGCTTGAACAGGCCATTGCCCACCACGATCACGGCCAGGCCCAGCACGAAGGTCGGCAGGTCGGGCGCCATCAGCATGAAGCTGCCCACGGCCATCAGCGCGCCGCCGAGCATGATCGAGCGCTGGTAGCCCAGGATGCGGTCGGCGACGAAGCCGCCGGCGATGCCGGTCATGTACACCAGCGAGGTGAAGCCGCCATAGGTCAGGCTGGCCTCGGCCCGGGCACCGTCGCCCAGGTGCGCGAAGAACGCGGCCGCCACGTGCACCGCCAGCATGGCGCGCATGCCGTAGTACATGAAGCGCTCCCAGAATTCGCTGGCAAACAGGTTCCACAGCGCATTGGGATGGCCCATGAACTCGCCGGGCGGCGGCGGGCTGAAGTCTTCTGGCTTGTTGCTGATGGCGCCGCTCATGCGGTCTCTCCCCTGGTGATTCTTGTGGTTATGGTGCCGGCATGCCGGGCCCCCGAGCTGGCCGGGCCGGGTCGGAAGGCCGTGAAGGTTTACCGGGTTTGCCCTGCGCACGTCAAACGGCCCCGGGCCTGCCGGGGCCGTTCAGGAAGGCAGGGGCGCCCGGCGGCCTCAGCCGGCGGGCACGTAGTCGTAGCTCGAACCCACGCCCAGCGGGATGTCCAGGGCCCAATAGCCCAGCAGGAACGCGGTCCAGACCACCAGCAGCGTGACGGTGAAGGGCAGCATCAGGGCAATCAGGGTGCCGATGCCGCTGGACTTCACGTAGCGCTGGCAGAACACCACGATCAGCGGGAAATACGGCATCAGCGGCGTGATGATGTTGCTCGACGAATCACCCACGCGGTAGGCCGCCTGGGTGAGGTCGGGCGACACGCCCAGCTCCATCAGCATCGGCACCATGATGGCGCCGATCAGCGCCCACTTGGCCGAAGCCGAACCAATCAGCAGGTTCACGGCCGCGGTCAGCACGATCATGCCCACCAGGGTCAGTTCGATCGGAAGGCCCAGCGCCCGCAGGCCTGTGGCGCCCTCGATGGCGAGCAGCGCGCCGAGGTTGGACTGGCCGAAGGCGTAGATGAACTGCGCGCAGAAGAACGCCAGCACGATGTAGTAGCCCATGCCGCTCATCGCCTTGGCCATGCCCTGCACCACGTCGCGATGCGTCTTCACCGTGCCCGCCACCACGCCGTACACCACGCCCGGCACCAGGAAGAAGATGAAGATCAGCGGCACGATCGAGCGCATCAGCGGCGCCGTGCCCACCAGCAGCGAGTTGCCACCCTCGGGCACGTCGGCGGCGGGGGCACGCCAGGCCGAGCCTTCCGGCAGCAGGCTGAACACGAACACCGCTGCCGCCAGCCCCATCGCCAGCACCGCCATCAGCAGGCCGCGGCTTTCGGCCGGCGTGAGCCGCTCCAGCGTGGGCATCTGCGAGCGGTCGCCGTCCACTTCCACCTGGCGCAGGCGCGGTTCGATCACCCGGTCGGTGAGGAACCAGCCCACCAGCACGATCAGCGCGGTGGAGCTGGTGGTGAAGTAGTAGTTGTTCAGCGGGCTGACCGTCACCGTCGGGTCGGTGAGCTGCGCCGCGGCCTGGCTCAGGCCCGACAGCAGCGGGTCCAGGCTGGACGGCAGCACGGTGGCGGAGAACCCGCCCGACACACCGGCGAACGCCGCCGCGATGCCGGCCAGCGGGTGCCGCCCCGCCGCGTAGAAGATCACGCCGCCCAGCGGGATCACCAGCACGTAGCCGGCGTCCACCGCGATGTGGCTGAAGATGCCCACGAAGATCACCGCCGGCGTCAGCAGCGACTTCGGCGTCACCGCCAGCGCCGAGCGCAGCGCCGCGCTGATGAAGCCGGTGTGCTCGGCCACGCCCAGGCCCAGCATCGCCACCAGCACCACGCCCAGCGGCGGGAACGACACGAAGGTCTGCACCATCTGCGCCATGAACCCGGTGAAGCTGGCGCCCGACAGCAGGTTGTTCACCACGATCGGGCTGCCGTTGCGCGGGTCTATGGCCTCGAAGGTCACGCCCGACAGCGCCCACGACACCGCCCAGACCAGCAGCATCAACAGCAGGAACAGAACGGCCGGGTCGGGCAGGCGGTTGCCCACCCGCTCCACCAGGTCCAGCGAGCGGACGATCCAGCCGCGCGGCGCGGCAACGTCGGAAGTGGCGGGGGTCATGCGGGCTCCTGTCGAAATCCTTGTAAGCCCCGAATCCTAGCAGCGCCCCCGCCGCGTGGCGTCAATCCGGCTGGCCCAGCACCGTGCGCACCTCGAACAGCTCGGGGAAGAAGGTCAGCTCCAGCGCCTGCTTCAGGAAGCCCACGCCCGAGCTGCCGCCCGTGCCGCGCCGGAAGCCGATGATCCGCTCGACGGTTTTCATGTGCCTGAACCGCCACAGCTGGAAGCTCACCTCCACGTCCACCATCTGCTCGCAGGTGGCGTAGGCCTCCCAGTGGGTGTCGGTGTCTTCGTAGATGCGCTTGAACACCGGGATCAGCCCCGGCTCGCGCGCGTGCGGCTGCGACCAGTCGCGCTCGATGCACGAGGCCGGGATGGCGTGGCCTCGGCGGTGCAGGTGGCGCAGGAACTCGTCGTAGAGGCTGGGCGCCTGCAGCGCGGCCTGCAGCTCGGCTTCGGCGGCCGGGTCGTGGCTGAACACCTTCACCATGTCGGCGTTCTTGTTGCCCAGCAGGAACTCCAGCAGCCGGTACTGCAGCGACTGGAAGCCCGACGCCGGGCCCAGCACGCTGCGGAACTGCAGGTAGTCGGCCGGGGTGAGGGTCTCGAGCACCGACCACTGCTCGGTCAGCTGGCGCTGCACCTGCTTCACCCGGGCCAGGATCTTCTGCAGCGGGTCCAGGTGGTCTTCCTGCAGGCAGCGAATGGCGGCGCGCAGCTCGTGGATCACCAGCTTCATCCACAGCTCCGCCACGTGGTGCTGGACGATGAACAGCATCTCGTCGTGGTGCGGCGGGCTGGACAGCGGCTTCTGCGCGGCCAGCAGGGTGTCGAGCTGCAGGTAGCCGCCGTAGGTCAGGCGGTCCTTGAGGTCGGTGGTGATGCCCTGTTCGAGGGCGCGCTGGTTGGGGGGCTGGGTCATGGTGGGGCCGGAACGGGTGCTCGAGCTGCAAGTTTGTCACGAGAGGCCGACATTCCGGCGTTCCTGGCGGCGATTCGATGCACGCCGCACGGGCCAGGGCCGCCGCGCCAGGCGCCCCGCGCTGATGCCGCAGCGCATCAATGCGCGGGCGGACGGATTGCGCGCGGTGGCCCCGGGCCGCAAGGAGAGGCCGGCGGCGGTCGGGCCTGGCGCGGTCGGGCTATCATCGGGCCTCGCATCCCTGGGAGGGGACTCGATGTCACGAGTGGCCAGTTTCGAGATCGAATACCTGCAGTACCTCGGCCAGGACGGCCGACTGATACGCGACGACCTGCCCGAATTCGCGCGCGACCGGCGCAACCTGGTCGAACTGTTCAAGCAGATGCTGTACGTGCGCACCTTCGACACCAAGGCGGTGGCGCTGCAGCGCACCGGCAAGCTGGGCACCTATGCCAGCTGCCTGGGCCACGAGGCCGCGCACATCGGCATCGGCAGCGCGATGCAGTACGACGACGTGTTCGCGCCGTCGTACCGCGAGTACGGCGCGCAGATCGTCCGCGGCGTGAAGCCGCGCGACATCCTGATGTACTGGGGCGGCGACGAACGCGGCAACGACTTCGCCGGCCCGCCGCACGACTACCCCTGGTGCGTGCCCATCGCCACCCAGTGCCTGCACGCCGCCGGCGCGGCGCTGGCGTTCAAGCTGCGCGGCGAACCGCGCGTGGCGGTCACCTGCGTCGGCGACGGCGGCAGCTCCAAGACCGACACCTACGCCGCCATCAATTCGGCCGGCGCCTACGCTCTGCCGTTCGTGCTGTGCATCGTCAACAACCAGTGGGCCATTTCGGTGCCGCGCAAGTCGCAGACCGGCGCCAAGACCCTGGCGCAGAAGGGCCTGGCCGGCGGCCTGGACTGCGTGCAGGTGGACGGCAACGACATCATCGCCGTGCGCGCCGCCATGGACCACGCCATCAAGCGCGCCCGCAACGGCCACGGCGGCAGCGTGCTGGAACTGGTCACCTACCGCCTGTCCGACCACACCACCGCCGACGACGCCCGCCGCTACCGCGACGACGCCGAGGTGAAGTCGGCCTGGGAGCGCGAGCCGATGTCGCGCCTGCGCACCTTCCTGATTTCCGAAGGCGTGTGGAGCGAAACCGAGGAAGCCGCGTGGAAAGAGGTGTGCGGCAAGAAGGTGGATGAAGAAGTGAACGCCTACCTGGAAACCCGGGTGCAGCTGGTGGAAGCGATGTTCGACCACCTGTACGCCGAACTGCCGGCCGACCTGCAGTCCCAGCGCGCCGACGCGCTGAAGTGGGAGGGCCGCTGAGATGGCCGCCATCACCTTGATCGAGGCCATCACCCAGGCCCTGGCTTGGGAAATGAAGCACGACGACACCGTGCTGGTGCTGGGCGAGGACGTGGGCGTGAACGGCGGCGTGTTCCGCGCCACCGCCGGCCTGCAGCAGCAGTTCGGCGACCAGCGCGTGCTGGACACGCCGCTGGATGAAACCACCATTGCCGGCCTCACCGTCGGCCTGGCCACGCAGGGCATGAAGCCCGTGGCCGAAGCGCAGTTCGACGGCTTCATGTACCCGATGGTGGACCACATCGTCTGCCACGCCGCGCGCTTCCGCTACCGAACCCGCGGCCGCCTCACCTGCCCGATGGTGCTGCGCGTGCCCTGGGGCGGCGGCATCCGCGCGCCCGAGCACCACAGCGAGGCCAACGAAGCCATCTTCACCAACGTGCCGGGCCTGCGCGTGGTGATGCCCTCGTCGCCGCAGCGCGCCTACGGCCTGCTGCTGGCCGCCATCCGCGACCCCGACCCGGTCATCTTCTTCGAGCCCAAGCGCATCTACCGCCAGTACAAGGAAGAAGTGCCCGACGACGGCGAGGCCCTGCCGCTGGACGTGTGCTTCGTGCTGCGCGACGGCAGCGACGTCACCCTGGTCACCTGGGGCGCCCAGGTGAAGGAATCGCTGGAGGCCGCCGAAGCGCTGGCCGCCGAAGGCATCAGCGCCGAAGTGATCGACGTGGCCACGCTCAAGCCGCTGGACTTCGACACCATCCGCGAATCGGTGGCCAAGACCGGCCGCTGCGTGATCGTGCACGAAGCGGCCAAGACCGCCGGCTTCGGCGCCGAGATCGCCGCCCGCCTGGCCGAAGAGTCCATGTACGACCTGGTGGCGCCGGTCGAGCGCGTCACTGGCTATGACACCCACATCCCGCTCTTCAGGCTGGAGATGAAGTACCTGCCGAGCGTGGAGAAGATCGTCGCGGCATGCCGCCGCGCCGCTGCCGCAGGAGCCTGAGCCATGTACGCACGCCTCACCGCCAACTATCGCGCCCGCTATAGCAATCCGATCGCCGTCGTCGCCGGCGAGAAAGTGACGCTGGGCATCCGCGACGTGGACTGGCCCGAGTTCATCTGGGCCACCGACCCGCGCGGCCGCAGCGGCTGGATCCACCAGTCCTTCCTCAACGGCGACACCGTGGCCCGCGACTACGACGCCCGCGAAATCGACGGCAACGCCGGCGACTCGGTGCGCCTGATCGAGCTTGCCGGCGGCTGGTGGTGGGCCGAGAACGAGATCAACGAACGCGGCTGGCTGCCCGAACGCGCGCTGGCCATCGAACCAGGAATGAAGTGAACCCATGAGCGAGAAGAAACTGTTCCTGCTGCCCGACCTGGGCGAGGGCCTGCCCGACGCCGAGATCGTCGAATGGCTTGTGAAGGTCGGCGACGTGGTCCGCCTGGACGAGCCGCTGGTGTCCATGGAAACCGCCAAGGCCGTGGTCGAGGTGCCGTCGCCGTTCTCCGGCAAGGTGCTGCGCCTGGCCGGCGCCGCCGGCGACGTGATCGCCACCGGGCACTGGCTGGCCGAAGTCGAACTCGACCCGAGCCTGCCCCAGCGTGCCGATGCCCAGGACACCGGCCACTCGCATGGCCACGCCCCGGTAGGAGGGCCTTCAGGCCCGACGCTCCCGGCGGTCGGGCCTGAAGGCCCTCCCACAGACGCCGACGCCGGCACCGTCGTGGGCGCGATGCAGAGCTCCAACGCCGTGCGCGTCGAACAGGCCGTCGCCATCGGCGGCGTCAAGGCCATGCCTGCGGTGCGCGCCCTGGCCCGCAAGCTCAAGGTGGACCTCGCGCGCGTGCAGGCCAGCGGCGCCCATGGAGACGTCACCCTGGCCGACGTCAAGCGCGCCGCCGCCGCACCTGTGGGAGGGCCTTCAGGCCCGACCGTGCGGAGCGTCGGGCCTGAAGGCCCTCCCACAAGGGTGTTGCCCGCCCGCCCTTCGGCGCCCGCCACGCGCGACGCCGACGCCAGGCTCGACGTCGACGACCCCATCCGCGGCGTGCGCCGTAACATGGTCCGCACCATGTCCCAGGCCCACGCCGAAGTGGTGCCCACGTCGCTGATGGACGACGCCGACATCCACGCCTGGTCGCCAGGCGAGGACATCATGGCCCGGCTCATCCGCGCGCTGGGCGTCGCGGCACAGGCGGTGCCGGCGCTCAACAGCTGGTTCAACGCCAAGGAAGGCACGCTGCGCCGCCACTCGCGCGTTGACGTGGGCATCGCCATTGATTCGCCCGACGGCCTGTTCGTGGCCAACCTGCGCGGCGCCGAGAAGCTCGACGCCTGGCAGATCCGCGGCGAACTCAACCGCATCCGCGACGGCGTCAAGGCCCGCAGCCTGCCGCCCGAAGACCTGCGCGACTACACGCTGATGCTGTCGAATTTCGGCGTGTTCGCCGGCAAGTACGCCACGCCCGTGGTGGTGCCGCCCTGCGTGTGCATCGTCGGCGCGGGCCGCCTGTACCACGCGGTGGTGCCGGTGCTGGGCGGGCTGGAAACGCACCGCCAGATGCCGATCTCGCTCACATTCGACCACCGCGCCGCCACCGGCGGCGAGGCCGCGCGTTTCCTGCGCGCGCTGCTGGACGACCTGCAGCGCCCGAACTGAGGAAAAACCGGGGTCAGAGCCCCAAAACCGGGGTCAGAGCCCGATTTCCGCCCGGCTGATCGGATTTAATGATGCGTTCGGGCGGAAATCGGGCTCTGACCCCGGTTTTGGGGCTCTGACCCCGGTTTTTCCTCAGCCGGTGGAGACTTCCACCCGGTCGCGTCCGCTGCGCTTGGCCCGGTAGAGCGCCTGGTCGGCACGCTGGAACACCGCTTCCACCACGTCATGGCCCACCACGCCCGAGGCCACGCCCGCCGAAAGCGTGAGCGGTGCGGGCAGGTCGGCGCGCGCGGCCACGGCGGCGCGGATGCGCTCGACCACCATCACCGCCGACTCCAGCTGCGAGTCGGGCAGGAACACCACGAACTCCTCGCCGCCGTAGCGCGCCGCCACGTCCCCGCCGCGGATGCCGCGCTTGATTTCCTCGGCCACGATCTTCAGCACGCCGTCGCCGGCGGCGTGGCCGAAGCCGTCGTTGATCCGCTTGAAGTGGTCAATGTCCAGCACCGCCACCGTGTAGGGCCCGTTGAAGCGCACCCGCCCGGCCCGGGCTTCGTTCTTGATGCGGTCCAGCCCGCCGCGGTTGAGCAGGCCGGTGAGGTGGTCGTGGCTGGCCTTGATGGCCAGGGCCTCGTTCTTCTCCTCCAGCTCGCGCTGGTAGCTCACCAGGCTGGTGTGCAGCATCTCGCGCTCGGCCACCATCCGCTGCATGTCCAGGTTCAGGCGCCGCAGCTCCAGCAGCGCCACCACCTGGCGTCCCAGCGCGCGCAAACCCTCGTACTGCTCCGGCGTGAGGTCGCGTGGCTTTCGGTCGATCACGCACACGGTGCCCAGCGCCTCGCCGTCCACGTTCACCAGCGGCATGCCGGCGTAGAAGCGGATTTCCGGCCCACCGGTCACCAGCGGGTTGTCGGCAAAGCGTGGGTCGAGCGAGGCGTTGTTGACCACCAGGATCTCATCGGGCCGCCGGATGGCGTGGTCGCAGAAGGCGATGTCGCGGGCCGTCTCGCGGTCTTCGGTGCCCAGGCTGGCCTTGAACCACTGCCGGTCGGAGTCGATCAGGGTGACGGTGGAGATGGGCGTGCCGCACAGCGCGCTGGCCAGTCGCACGATGTCGTCGTAGGCACGCTCGGGCAGCGTGTCCAGGATGCGGTAGCGGTGCAGCGCCGCCATGCGCCGCGCTTCGTTGGCATTCTCCGCGGGGTCTTCTATCCGGCTGCGTACCATGGCGCCCTTCCCTCCTCGCGTCGCTGCGTCCATTAAGACAACCGCGGCTTCAACGTGCGCCGAACTTGAACCCGCGCCAGGCCCACGCACACGCGATCACCACCAGGAAGGCCTTGTAGGCCAGCAGGCTGGCCAGCACCTGGCGCCAGATCGGCCCGGCCTCGATGGTAGTGCTGGCGATGGCGAAGCCCCAGCGTCCGGCCAGGAAGCTGGCGAGGAAAGCCACGCAAAGCGCCGCCACGTCGAATCGCCGGCGCTCAGGCGACCGCGCCAGCGTGCGCGGGTAGAACCAGTAAAGCGCGCCCAGGATCGCGAACCAGGGCAGGAACAGGATCAGCGCGAGATCGGCCACGTCCGACATCAGGCGCCCTCCTCGGCGAACGCGGCCAGCGCAGCACCCACCGCATCCACGGTGGCGTCGGCCGCGAGTTCACCTACCCGGTGTTCGCCCAGGTGCAGGCCCATGCCGGCGACGTGCCGCAGGGCCGCCGCGCCGTCGCGCTTGAGCGCCGCGATGCGCTCGCCCGCCTCGCGCGGCGAATCGTGGCCCACGCTCTGCATCAGCTCGGCGCCTTCGGCCGACAGCAGCTTGAAGTAGAACCGGCCGTCCTTCTCGCGGTACTGCTTGAACTGCGGCAGCGCCGACTTCGCCTTCGCGCCGGCCTTGGCCGCCGGCTGCGTGCGCAGGTCGCGCAGGCCCACGGCATCGCGCAGCGCCTGCAGCAGCGGCGTGGCCACCTTGCGCGCCTTGAGCGCGCCTTCGCGCAGGATGGCTTCGATTTCCACCGGCTTGGCGATCAGTTCGTCGTAGCGCGCGCGCATCGGCGCCACCTCGGCGTCCACGCGCTCGAACAGGGCCTGCTTGGCGTCGCCCCAGCCAATGCCATCGGCGAACGCACGCGCGAAGGCGTCGGCCTGCGCGGGCGTGGCGAAGGCCTGGTAGAGCTGGAACAGCGCCGAACCTTCGGTGTCCTTGGGCTCGCCGGGCGCGCGCGAATCGGTGACGATCGAGAAGATGAGTTTCTTCAGCTCCGCCGGCGGCGCGAACAGCGGAATGGTGTTGTCGTAGCTCTTGCTCATCTTGCGGCCGTCCAGGCCCGGCAGCGTGGCCACGGATTCCTCGATGGCCGCCTCGGGCAGCACGAAATGGTCGCCGTAAAGATGGTTGAAGCGCGCGCCGAAATCGCGCGCCATCTCGATGTGCTGCACCTGGTCGCGGCCCACCGGCACCGAGTGCGCCTTGAACAGCAGGATGTCGGCGGCCATCAGCACCGGGTACATGAACAGTCCGGCGCTGACGCCGGCATCCTCGTCTTCGCCGGCGGCGCGGTTGCGGTCCACCGCGGCCTTGTAGGCGTGCGCGCGGTTGAGCAGGCCCTTGCCGGCCACGCAGGTCAGCAGCCAGGTCAGCTCGGTCACCTCGGGGATGTCGGACTGGCGGTAGAACCACACCTTGTCCGGCTCCAGCCCGCAGGCCAGCCAGCTGGCGGCGATTTCCAGCGTGGAGCGCTGCACGCGCACCGGGTCAAAGGTCTTGATTAGCGCGTGGTAGTCGGCCAGGAAATAGAAGCTCTCGACGCCGGCGCGGCGGCTGGCGGCCACGGCCGGCCGGATGGCGCCGGCGTAGTTGCCCAGGTGCGGGGTGCCGGAGGTGGTGATGCCGGTAAGGACGCGGGTGACGGGCATGGCGGGGCCTGCTGGGGAATCGCGGCCATTTTAGCCCGTGCCGGGCCGTTAACCCCGTCGCCCGGCCTGCAACGTTGAATCCCCTGCCCCACCTACGGAGAACGTCCATGAACCGCCTGACCGCTTCGCTGCTGATGCTGCTGCTTGCCCTGTCCGCCCTGCCCGGCTGCGCCCGCGCACAGGCCCTGGTGGACCTGCAGGTGCTCGACTTGGAACGCCAGCAAACCCTGCCCCGCCACCCGCACCGCGGCCGCGACTACATCGAAGGCCAGCCCGGCCACCGCTACGCGGTGGTGCTGCAGAACCTCACCGGCGAGCGCGTGCTGGCGGTGGTGTCGGTGGACGGCGTGAACGCCATCAGCGGCCAGACCGCCGGCAGCCAGCAGAGCGGCTACGTGCTGGGCCCCTGGCAGCGCATGGAGGTGCGCGGCTGGCGCAAGAACCTGTCGGAAGTGGCCGAGTTCCAGTTCACGTCGCTGGGCGACAGCTACGCCGCCCGCACCGGCCGGCCCGGCAACGTCGGCGTGATCGGCGTGGCGGCCTTCCGCGAGCGCCGGTACGAGCCGCGGTATGACTACCCGGCCGACATCGCGCCCTCGGCGCCACCGGCGCCGATGGCCCGCGCGGAAGGCCAGGCCAGCGCCGATGCCGCGGCCGCCGCGCCGTCCCCGCCGTACGAAAGCCTGCAGCGCCGCGAATCGGAGCTGGCCTCGCGCCAGCAGCTGGGCACCGGCCACGGCCAGCGCCGCTGGGACGCCGCCACCACCACCGCCTTCGAGCGCGAATCCAGCCGGCCCAACCAGGTGGTGTCGCTGTGGTACGACGCCACCGACGCGCTGGTGGCCCGCGGCGTGCTGCCGCGCCGCTGGCCGGCCCCGTACGGCACGCCCGAAGCCTTCCCCATTGGCTTCGCGCCCGACCCGTGACGGGCCGCAAAACAAACAGGCCGGGCGTCTGCGCCCGGCCTGCGTGGCCAACCAGGGTGCGCGCGCGACTCAGTCGTCGCAGCCGCCCTTGCAGTCCTCGGCGGTCTCGGACACCACTTCACCGGCCTTCTTCACGTCACGGCCGACGCCGGCGATGGTGTTGCAGCCCGAGAGGGCGAAAACGGCCAGCAGCGCCAGCAGGATGATCTTCGTGCGGTTCATGAGGGTCTCCTCGGGTGGATGGTTCGAGTCTATGCCTGCGGCCTGCGCTGTCAACCCGCGCCCGCGCCTCAGTCGCGCATCAGCGTGGATTTGCCGAACAGGCTTTCCACCAGGTCCACCGCCAGCAGGCCGGTGCGGTTGTGGTCGTCGAAGGCGGGGTTGAGTTCGACGATGTCGATCGAACCCACGCGGCCGGTGTCGGCGATCATTTCCATCACCAGCTGCGCCTCGCGGTAGTTGGGGCCGCCGGGCACGGTGGTGCCCACGCCGGGCGCGATGGCCGGGTCGAGGAAATCCACGTCGAAGCTCACGTGCACGTGGGTGTTGGCGTCAATGCCTTCCAGCGCCTCTTCCATCGCCCGCTTCATGCCGATTTCGTCGATGTAGCGCATGTCGTAGACGTCGAGGCCGTATTCCTTGATCAGGCGCTTCTCGCCCTGGTCCACGGAGCGGATGCCAACCTGGCGGATCTGCGAGGGCTGCAGCGCCGGCGACGATCCGCCCAGGTGCGTCAGCGGCCGCGGGCCCAGCCCGCACAGGCACGACACCGGCATGCCGTGGATGTTGCCCGAGGGCGTGACGTCGCTGGTGTTGAAGTCGGCGTGGGCGTCGAGCCACAGCACGCGCAGGGCCTTGCCGTTCTCGCGGCACCAGCGCGCCACGGCGGTGATGCTGCCCACGCCCAGGCAGTGGTCGCCGCCGAGCAGGATGGGCAGGCGGCCGAGCTGCAGCTGCGCGTACATCGCGTCCATCACCAGCTGGTTCCAGGCGACCACCTGGTCGAGGTGGCGATAGCCCTCGGTGGGCGGCAGCCAGGGATTGACCGGGCCGGCCAGGTTGCCGGTGTCCACCACGTCCAGGCCGCGCTCGCGCAGGGCTTCGGCGAGGCCGGCGACGCGCAGCGCTTCAGGGCCCATCGAGGCACCGCGGTGGCCGGCGCCGATGTCGGTGGGCGCGCCCACCAGCGCGACGGTCTGGCTGGTCGGGTTCATTGCGCGGTCACCTCGGCGGCGGGCGCCTGCACGGGCCGGCCCTCGGCCTTCCAGCGCGCCCAGCTGCCGTCCACCTGGCGCACGTCGAAGCCTGCCTGCGCCAGCACGCCTTCGGCGATGCCGGCGCGGCGGCCACTCTGGCAATACACCAGCACCCAACGGCGGCCGTCGAGCTCGGACAGGCGCCGGGCCACCTGGTCGTGCGGGATGTTCACCGCGCCCGGCACGTGGCCGGCGGCGAACTCTTCGGGCGAACGCACGTCCAGCAGCAGCGGCGCATCGGCGCGCCGCGAGACTTCTTCCACCGCGGCGGGCGACACGGCGGGCTTGCCCGCCAGCGCGGCCATCGGCAGCGCGAGACCAAGCAACAGGGTGGTGGCGCAGTGGCGATGTCGGCGCATGGCGCCTCCTTGGCTGGGGATTGCGTGATGGCGATGCGTGGTGCCGACACCCGGATTCGAACTGGGGACCTACCGCTTACAAGGCGGTTGCTCTACCAACTGAGCTATGCCGGCATGGCGGCCGATTCTAACCCGCGGCGGCGATCACTCGCAGGCCACCGGACGGGCCTGCACGTCCCGCGCCTTGGGCAGCAGCGCCTGCCAGTCGAAGCCCGGTTCGGCGGCGAGGTCTATCCACCACTGCGCGGCGTCTTCCGTGCGCGGTTCGAGCACGGCGGTGAAGCCCTGCGCGGCAAGTTCGTCGCGACGCTTCTCGGCGTTGGCCAGGTCGCGGAACAGGCCCAGCGACACGGTGTTCTCCTGGTCGCCGGCGGTGACGACGTAGTAGTCGCGCACGCCGCGCGCGGCCAGCTGGCGCGCCGCCGCCAGCGCGGCCTCGCGGCTGCCCGACGCCGGCAGGTAGACGCGGTAGCCGCGCAGCTGGGTGGCGCCCACTTCGCGGTACTGGATGCGCGCCACGCCGGGCGTGAGGGCAGCCATCGCGGCGCGCAGTTCGGCCGGCGTCGCGAACGGGCCCAGGGTCAGGCAGTCCGGCGCGTCGGGCATCGGCACGGGCACGGCGCCGCGCTCCATTTCGTCGGCGCTGGGCGGTACCTCGGCTTCGCCCAGCAGCACCAGGCCACCCACGCCGGCATCCATGGGCGGCGGCGGCGCGGGGGTGGGCGGGCGCTGCGCCATCCACCACGCGGCCACGCCAAGGTTCAGGCACACCAGCAGCACCACCAGCCCGCGCAGGATCACGGCGTACTCCCGGCATTGTGCGCGGCATAAACGGCCAGACCCTCCAGCACCAGCCCCGGTGCCCACTCCACGTCCAGCTCGAGCGCACTGGCCAGGCGCTGGCCGCCGCCGCCGCTGAGCAGCACCCGCGGCGCCGCGCCCAGCCGCTGCGTGGCCTTGCGGTGGCTGCGCTCCACCAGCCCCGCGGCCGCACCCAGGCTGCCGCTGGCCAGCGCGTCGGCGGTGTCGGCGGCGAAGTCGCCGGCCTCGCCGCCGGCGAAGGCCAGCGCCGGGAAACGCGCCGCCAGCGCCGAGCGCATGTGTTCCGGGCTGGGCGCGATCAGTCCGCCGCGGTGGACGCCGTGCGCGTCCAGCAGGTCCACGGTGAGCGCGCTGCCGGCCGACACGCACAGCCAGGGCCCCGGGCCGCGGGCATGTGCCGCCAGCAGCGCCAGGAACCGGTCCACGCCCAGCCGCGAGGGCTCGGCATAGGCGATGCGCACGCCCGCGCATTCACTGCGCGGGCGGGCGCGCGTGGCGGGGTTGCCGTGGCTGGCCAGGGCTTCGGCGACGGCCGCCGTCAGCTCCGATCCGGCCACCGACGCCAGCCAGCACGCATCGCCGGGCTGCACGCCGGCCAGCCAGCGCTGCATGGACGGCGCGAAGTCGGCGGCCCCGTGGGTCCAGGCCTGCATCTCGCCCAGGCCTTCGCCCGGTCGCCAGGCGGCGACTTTCAGTCGGGTGTTGCCGAGGTCGAGCAGCCAGGTGGTCATGCGGCGCGCAGGCTCGCTTCACCGGCGTGGTGCCGGCGTTCGCCGTCGGCCTCGCGCAGCCTCAGGGCGCCATCGGCCGCCACGCCCAGCGCCACGCCCTCGACCACGCGGTCACCCAGGTGCAGCCGCACGCGCTGGCCGGCCAGCATGTCGTGCCTGGCCCAACCTTCGAGGAAGGCCTCCAGGCCCTCGCGTTCGAAGCGGGCCAGCATCGGCAGCAGGGCGTCCAGCAGCGCCACGCACGCGGCATGGCGCGACGGCGGCGCGGCGGACAGCGAAGCCAGGTCGCACCACGGCTGGTCAATGTCGCGCGCGGCCGAAGCGGGCATCGCCACGTTCAGGCCCAGGCCCACCACCACGCGCATCGGGCCGCCGGCTTCACCGCCGACCTCCACCAGGATGCCGCCCAGCTTGCGGCCGTTGGCCACCAGGTCGTTGGGCCATTTCAGGCGCACCTGCGGGTAGCCCAGCGCGTGCAGCGCGTCGGCCGCGGCCACGCCTACGGCCAGGCTCAATCCCTGCAGCGCGGCCACGCCGCCGTCGAAGCGGCGCGACAGGCTCAGGTAAACATGCGCCGCCAGCGGTGACGCCCAGCGCCGGCCGCGGCGCCCGCGCCCCGCGGTCTGCCGCTCGGCCAGCCAGGCCCGCGTGCCGCGAGCCGGCGCCGGCTCGCGCAGCGCCACGGCATTGGTCGAGTCGGTTTCAAGCAGCACGTCCAGGTGCGCCAGTTCGGCCCTGGCCGACGGCGCCAGGGCGGCGGCGATCGCGTCGGCGTCCAGCAGCTCCAGGGCCGCGTCCAGCGCGTAGCCTTGGCCCGGCCGCGCCTGCACGTCCACGCCGGCGGCGCGCAGCGATTCGATGCGCTTCCACACCGCGCTGCGGGTGATGCCCAGTTCGCGCGCCAGTTCGGCGCCCGACGCGGGCGAACGGCGCAAGCGCAGCAGCAGCGCGCGATCGATCACGCGGCCTTCCGGCGCAGGCGGGTCCACAGCCGCACGCGTTCGAACCGCGCTTCGGTGCCGGCGCGCAGCCGCGCCAGGTTGGCGCGGTGGGTGAACACGATGAACACCGCCATCAGCACCGCGAAGCCAAAGCGCACGTCGTCGGCGCCGGTGAACCAGGCCAGCGGCACCAGCATGGCGGCGGCCAGCACGGTGGACAGGCCGACGTAGCCGGTGGCGGTGAGCACCAGCAGCCACGCCGCCAGCACCACCAGCACGGCCACGGGCCACAGCACCAGCAGCGCGCCCACCAGGGTGCCCGCCCCCTTGCCGCCGCGGAAGCCATGGAATACCGGCCAGACATGGCCCAGCACCGCCGCGATGGCCGCCGCGTAAGGCAGCCAGGGTTCGCCCTGGCCAAACCGCAGGGCCAGCCACACGGCCAGCGCGCCCTTGCCCACGTCCACCAGCACCGTGCCCAGTGCGAACTTCCAGCCCTGCGTGCGCAGCGCGTTGGTGCCGCCGGCGTTGCCGCTGCCCAGGGTGCGGATGTCCACGCCGCGCAGCCGGCCCAGCAGCAGGCTGCCCGACAGGGAACCCAACAGGTAGGCGGCGACGATGAGCAGTGCGGAAGTCATGGCCGCATTATGCGGCAGCCTCGCCCGGCCGTCAGTCCGCGGGCTGCAGCGACACCACCAGCGCGCCCGGTCCGGCGTGTGCACCGATGGCCGAACCGGTTTCCACCAGCCAGCCTTCGCGCACCGTGATGCGATCGCGCAGCGCGGCCAACACCGCCGCGCCGTCGTCGGCCGCGTCACAGTGGCCCACCACCAGGCGCCAGGCCTTCGTGCGGTCCACGCGCCGGGCCACGTGCGCGGCGAAGCGCACCGGCACGTTCGACGTGCCGAACAGGCCGCCGGCCATGCCCAGGCGGCCACTGGGCTTGATCCTGGCGATGGGCGTCAGGCCCAGCCACTCGGCCACCGGCTGGGCCCAGGCGGGCAGGCGGCCACCGCGCACGGCGTGGCGGATATTGCGCGCCAGGGCCCAGGTCTGCGTCAGGGGCTTGAGCCGCGCCAGTTCGGCCAGGATCGCCGGCGCGTCGGCGCCCTGCAGCGCCATCTCGCCCGCGCGCATCGCCAGCAGGCCCTCGCCGCCGGACGCGTTGCCGGTGTCGAACACGTGGGTGCGGTCGGGATGGCCGCGCTGGGCGGCGGTCTCGGCCGACTGCAGCGTGCCCGAGATCGCGCGCGACAGGCCCACGTAGACCAGCGTGCGGTGGTGCGAGAGCAGGAACTCGAACTGCCGGCGGAAATCGCCCGGCGGCGGCTGGCTGGTGCGCGGCAGCACCACCTCGGTGCGCAGCTTGCGATAGAACTCGGCCGTGGACAGCCCCACTTTGTCCAGGTAGTCCTGGTCGCCGAAGTTCACGCGCGCCGGCACCATGTGGATGTTCAGGCGCTGCATCTGGTCGGCGGGCAGGTCGGCGGCGCTGTCGGTGATCACCGCCACCGCGATCGATCCCGCTGCGGTGCGCGCCTGGGCGTGCATGTCGTCGGCCTTGGCGGCCTCGACGCGGCCGAAGCGCGCCGCGACCGCGAACATGGCGCTGGGGTCGGCCACGTGCGCATGCAGCCGCAGCCGCGCATGGCTGCCCGCGATCACCACGCACGACGAGCCCAGTTCGCCCATCGCGGCGCGCAGGCCGGCGCGGTCCAGGCCTTCGCCAATCAGCAGGCACTCGCTGCACCAACGGTGTTCGGGGTCGGCGTCGCCGATCTCGCCGTGCGCTTCGGCGGCCTCCAGGTCGCCGGGCAGTTCGTCGGCCAGGCCCACCGCATCCACGGCGCCGGAGGCGATGAAGTCGCCGATGCCTTCCAGCAGGTCCACGAAGCCCTGCGCGCCCGCATCCACCACGCCGGCACGGGCCAGCACCGGCAGCTGGTTGGGCGTGTTGGCCAGCGCGCGCCGGCTGTGTTCGAGCGCGGCGCGGAACCAGCCGCCCAGGTCGGTGTCGCTGCGCTGTTCGAGCGCGTCGGCGAAGGCGGCGATGACGCTGAGGATGGTGCCCTCGCGCGGCTCGGAAAGCGCCTGCCGCGCCGAGTCGGCGCCGGCGCGCACGGCCCGGGCCAGCGCCGCCGGCTCCAGCGCGCGCGCCGGGCCCGCCGCTTCGGCCACGCCGGTGAAGAACTGCGCCAGGATCGCGCCCGAGTTGCCGCGTGCGCCGTCCACGGCGTCTTCGCCCACGCGCCGCAGCAGGTCGCCGGCGCCCTGGGTACGCCGGCTCAGCGCGCCCGCCAGCACGCCACCCAGGGTGAACGCGAGGTTGCTGCCCGTGTCGCCGTCGGGCACCGGGAAGACGTTGATCTTGTTGAGCATCTCGCGCTGGGCGATGACGCGGCGGGCGCCGGCGATCAGGGCTCGGCGGAGGGCGGGACCGCGGATCAGGACACGCGGCGGTTCGATGATGGCGGCATTCATGGGCTGCCGGAGTCTGCCCCAAGCCGGGCCGAACGCCATGCTGCAGTGCCGCAACGCCGGCACGTGGCTACAACGCGGTTCGGGTATAAACTCGGCCCTGCAACCTTTCGGCGTCCTGCCGCATCCCTTGTGAACTATCCATCCCAGGTGTCCGCCATGTCCCGCACCCTGCTCGCCCTTTTGCTAGCCGTGGCCACGGCCGGTGCCCTGGCGGAGGAGTCGCTGCCGGCGGAAACGCAGGCGCCGCAGTGCGAAAAGGAAGACGCGCACGAGGCCAAGTCCACGGCGGCGACGCCGGGCGGGTCCTCGTCCGCACGCCCCGGCACGCCGGCCCCGGTGCGGCCGCGCAGCGCCAGCGGCCGCAGCACGCCGCGCTGGCACAGCCTGCTGCCGGGCATGATTCGCTAAACCCACGGACTTGCCAGCCGGGCCCCGCGCCCGCACCTTGGGCGGCATGAAGTCCCTGTTTGCCCGCCTCTTCCCCCGCCCGCCCGCACTGACGCCCGACCAGGACGCCCAACTGGCGGCCGACCTGCCCTGGCTGTCGCGCCTGGCCAGCGACCGCCGCGACCGCCTGTCGGCGCTCACCGCCCGTTTCCTGGCCGGCAAGGCCATCACGCCCGTGCACGGCCTGGCGCTGGACGACCGGCAGCGCCTGCGCCTGGCCACGCTGGCCTGCCTGCCGCTGCTGGAGTTCGGGGCCGAGGGCCTGCGCGGCTGGAGCCAGGTGGTGGTGTACCCCGGCGCCTTCCGGGTGCAGCGCCAGCACCACCACGAAGACACCGGCGTGCTGGAGGAATGGCAGGAAGACCTGGCCGGCGAATCCTGGGACCACGGCCCGCTGGTGCTGTCCTGGGACGACGTCGAGGCCGACCTGGCCGACCCCGAAGCCGGCTTCCAGCTGGTGGTGCACGAGATGGCGCACAAGCTCGACGCGCTGGACGGTGCGATGGACGGCACGCCGCCGCTGCCCGCCGAATGGCAGCGCGAATGGGCGCGCGATTTCCAGGCCGCCTACGACGATTTCTGCGCGCGCATGGACGCCGGCGGCGACAGCGCCATGGATCCGTACGCGGCCGAGGCGCCCGAGGAATTCTTCGCCGTCACCAGCGAGTATCACTTCTCCGCGCCGGCCCTGCTGGCGGCGGAAATGCCGGCCGTGGCCGCGCACCTGCGCCGCTTCTACGGCGAATCGCCGATACCGGCGGCCTAGAACGCCGGCGGGAAGCGCACGCGGAAGCGGCCGCCGCCCAGTTCGGGCGCGCGCTCCACGCTCAGTTCGCCTCGATACGCGGCCACGATGTCCTGCACGATGGACAGGCCGATGCCGTGGCCCTGCACGCGTTCGTCGCCGCGGACGCCGCGCTGCAAAAGGCGCTCGACCTGTTCTTCCGGGATGCCGGGGCCGTCGTCGTCCACGATGAAGATCACGCCGGGGCGGCGGTTGGGCGAAGCGCCCTCCACCCGCACGCTCAGCAGCACGCGCCGCCGCGCCCACTTGAAGGCGTTCTCCAGCAGGTTGCCCAGCAATTCCTGCAGGTCGCCCAGCTCGCCGTGGAAGCGCGCGCTGGCGTCTATCTCGAACTCGCACAGCACGCCCTTGCCGGCGTACACCTTCTCCAGCCCGGCGACGATTTCCTCGGCGCGCGGCTCGATCTCGATCGGCGCCGAATACAGCGCGTGGCCACTGCGCGCGGCGCGCGAGAGCTGGTAGGAAACGATTTCGTTCATGCGCTGCACCTGCGCGGCCACGTCGTCGCGCAGTTCGTCATGGCTGGCGTCGGCGTCCAGCCGCGCGCGCAGCACGGCCAGCGGCGTCTTGAGGCTGTGGGCCAGGTCGGACAGCGTGTTGCGGCTGCGCTCGAGGTGGCTGCGCTCGCTCTCGATCAGGCTGTTGATGGATTCGGTGATGGACTCGAGTTCGCGCGGGTGCCGGCCCGAGAGGCGCTGGCTCTGGCCCTGGCGCACGCGCGACAGTTCGCGCTCGACGTTGCGCAGCGGCAGCAGGCTCCAGCGCAGCACCAGCACCTGCACCAGCACCAGCAGCAGCGCGGCCAGGCCCAGGTAGCCCCAGAGCGCCTGCCGGAACACGTTCACCTGGTCCTGGATCTGGGCCGCGTCCTCGTAGACGCTGAAGGTGAGGTGGAAGTCGCCGGCCGACTCCCAAATGACGCCGATGGAGTAGGCGTAGACGCTGTTCTCGGTGCCGCGGGCGTCAATGATGCCCAGCGGGCCCTCGAAGCGGCGCGCGCCCGGCGGCAGGAACTCCACCGGCGGCAGCGAGCGCCCCAGCGACGACGCCGAATCCCAGCGCATCCCTTCGCCGCGCACGCTGGCGTAAAGGCCGCTGCCCGGGATCATGAAGCGCGAATCGGGCGGCGTCTCGGGCGGGATGAAGCTGCGGCCGCGGTCAAGCTCGCTGCCCGACAGGTAGCCGTTGGCCAGGTCGGCCAGGCGTTCGCGCAGGGCGTTCTGCGCCGTTTCCACGAACGCGCGGTCCAGGGCATAGCCGGTGAACCCGAGGAAGGCAACCAGCGCCAGGCTGGCCGCCAGCAGCTGGCGGGCCTGCAGCGATAGCGTGCGCCAACCGCGCAACGCGGCTTACTCGTCGCGCGGGATGGCGAACCGGTAGCCGCGGCCGCGCACGGTCTCGATGGGCTTGATCTCGCCCTCGGGATCGAGCTTCTTGCGCAGGCGGCCGATGAACACTTCCAGCACGTTCGAATCGCGGTCGAAGTCCTGCTGGTAGATGTGCTCGGTGAGGTCGGCCTTGGACACCAGCTCGCCCGCGTGCAGCATCAGGTACTCCAGCACCTTGTACTCGTAGCTGGTCAGGTCCACGCCCATGCCGTTGACGGTGACCGTCTGGGCCGAGAGGTCGAGCTTGACCGGGCCGCAGTCGAGCGAGGGCTTGGACCAGCCCGCGGCGCGGCGCAGCAGCGCGTTCAGGCGGGCCAGCAGCTCTTCGACGTGGAAGGGCTTGACCAGGTAATCGTCGGCGCCCGACTTCAGGCCCTCGACCTTGTCCTGCCAGCTCGAACGCGCCGTGAGGATCAGGATCGGGAACTTCTGGCCCTCGGCGCGCAGCGCCTTCACCAGGTCCATGCCCGACATCTTGGGCAGGCCCAGGTCGATCACGGCGATGTCGAACGGGACTTCGCGGCCGTGGTACAGGCCTTCCTCGCCGTCACCGGCGGTGTCCACGGCGAAACCTTCGCGCTTCAGGCGCGCGGCCAGGGTTTCCCGCAGCGGAGCTTCATCCTCGACCAGCAATACGCGCATGTCGTCTCCTTTCGACAGGGGGACCGGCCCGACCGGGCCAGCCTATCAGTAGTGCGGCGATGGACTGCGGCCTTCGTCGCTGCGGCCGGGCTGGCGGCCCGGATTGTCCATTCGTTCGGGGGCGGGCGACGGTTCGCGCCGCATTTCGGGTTCGCGGTAGCGGCGCTCGCTGGGCCGGGACCCGCCGTCGTCCTGGCGGCCGCCGCGGCGGCGATCGAAGGGATCGGGGCGGGACTCGCGGCGGCGCGGATCGTCCAGCACGCGGACGCGGCCCTCCGGGGTCAGCACCTTGAGGCGGTAAACCTCGCGACCGCTGCGCTGCATCGGCTCGGCCTGCAGCACGCGGCCACCGTCGCGCTCGACTTCCCGCACGCGGTCGCCGGCGTCCTCGCGCTGGCTGGCGGTGTCGCGCTCCTCGTCCTGGGCATGCACGGGCATGGCCAGGGCGGCGGCGAGGACCAGCAGCAGGGGGCGGAGGGCGCGGCACATCGTCGGGATACTAGCTCCAAGGGGGTCGGGCGGCTAGCGCGACCACGGGGCAAAGTCTGGGCGGAAAGCGGTGAATCCGATATGAACCCTAGCGGCGTCAACCACTTGGCCGGCAGCGGGATTCAGGTGTCAGTAGATTTCGGCCACGCAGCAGCGCAGCGACCCACCGGCCTTCTCGATTTCGTCCAGCGCCACCTGGCCCACGGCGAAGCCCGCGCGCTGCAGGCAGGCCTGCTGCGCCGCCGTCAGGGACGCTGCGCCGGCCGCGCTCAGCCACACCCGGTCGGGTGACAGCGCGATGCCGTTGCCGGCGAACGAGGCTTTCTGCGCGGGCGTCAGTTCGACCACGTGCGGCGCGTACAGGGACGCAATGGCGGCCGCCGCGGCCGGGTCGGCGAAGCCGGCCGGGCAGACCACCAGGGCGCGCCCGGCCAGCACGCTCATCACCACGTTGGTGTGGTACTCGCCCGGGGCCAGGTCGAACATCAGGGTGCCGCGCAGGCCGAAGGCGGCGTGCGTGGCCGCGGCGCCGGCTTCGTCGCAGCGTTCGCTCAGGCCGCAGAAGCCCAGGCCGCGCGCGCGGTCGATGATCAGGGCGCCGGTGAGCTCGCAGATGCCGGGCTGCGTGCGCAGGTCGGTTTCGGCATAGCCCATGGCGGCGAAGAAGCCGCGGATGTCGGCGCGTTCGGCCTCGCGCTGGCGCACGGGGTGGCGCATGTGGCCGATCACCAGCCGGCCAGGCGCGGTGGCGAACACGTTGTTGGGGAACAGGCCGTCGGGCATCGCCGGGTCGCCCGGGAACGCCACCACCGGCAGCGACGCCGACAGCGCGCGCTGCAGGCCGCGGTGCTGGTCGAGCGCGCGGCGCGGGTCCACCGCCACGCCCAGGTCCATGTAGGCGTTGTCGCTGGCGGACTGCTCGGCCAGCGCGAAGCCCTCGGGCGTCACCAGGAACGCGGCCTTGGCGCAGGCCGGGCCGAAGTCGGGCGCCAGCGAGCGCGCAAACGCGGCGAACGCGTGCAGGTCGCGGGTGATCATGCGGCGTCCTCGCGGCGCTCAGTGACGGCCAGCGCGCGCTCGACGAGGTCCCAGCCGGCGTCGCTGCGCGGCGCGCCTTCGCTCAGCACCTGGCGGAAGGCGCGGCCGCCGGGCTGGCCGTGGAAGAGGCCCAGGATGTGGCGCGTGATGTGCTTCACCGCCACGCCGCGCGCGCGGCAATCGTCCACGTACGGGCGATAGGCGCGCAGCAGCGGCCCGCGCTCCAGCGGCGCCAGCCCGGGCGTGAACAGGGCGCGGTCCATCAGGTGCAGGCGATAAGGCTCGTGGTAGGCGGCGCGACCAATCATCACGCCGTCCACGTGTCCGAGCGCAGCCACGCTGTCCTCCACCGTCGCCAGGCCGCCGTTGAGCACGATGCGCAGCTCGGGGCGTTCGCGCTTGAGCTGGTGCACCCAGTCGTAGCGCAGTGGCGGGATCTCGCGGTTTTCCTTCGGGCTCAGGCCCTGCAGCCAGGCCTTGCGCGCGTGCACCACGAACAGCCCGCAGCCCGCCAAAGCCACCGTGTCAATGAAGGCGCGGAACACGCCGTAGTCCTCCATCTCGTCCACGCCCAGGCGGCACTTCACCGTCACCGGCACCGGCGACGCGGCCGCCATGGCGGCCACGCATTCGGCCACCAGCGACGGCTCGCGCATCAGGCAGGCGCCGAAGCGCCCCGCCTGCACGCGGTCGGACGGGCAGCCGACGTTGAGGTTGATTTCGTCATAGCCCCAGTCGGCGCCGATGCGCGAAGCCTGCGCCAGATGCACCGGGTCACTGCCGCCCAGCTGCAGCGCCACCGGGTGCTCGACGGCGTCGAAACCCAGCAGCCGCTCGCGGTCGCCGTGGATCACGGCCTGGGCGTGCACCATTTCCGTGTAAAGGCGCGCATGCGGCGCCAGCAGGCGATGGAAGGCGCGGCAGTGCCGGTCTGTCCAATCCATCATCGGGGCAACGCTGAGGCGGGTGGTTTCGGGGGCGGGCAGCAGGCTCATGGCGGCAGTCTAGCGGGTGGCATGGCGAAGGTCGTCGGGCTTGAAGGGCATCCCGCGGCACTTGTGGGAGGGCTTTCAGGCCCGACGCCTTTGAAAGGCCCGGCTTAGAACGCGCCGCCACCACGGCACGGGCCGGCGCAGCGCATCGGGCCGCTCGAACTGTCCGGCGAAAACCAGCGCGCGCTCGTCCGCAGGCGTGCGCGCCGTCACCACCACGCGCACCGGGCCGTCGCCGCGCGGCGGCACGTGGCGGAACTCCCAGCCCGACGCGTCCAGGCGCGCATCGGCGAACACGCGGCCCACGTCTTCGCGCGGCAGCCCCGTGGGGCAGCGGTGCAGCACGTCGTCCACGGTGATCTCCACGGCATCGAGCGCGCCGTCGTCAATGGACGCGGCCCAGCCGCGAAGGTGCAGCTCGCCGTCGTCGGACAGCGTGCGTTCGTCGGCCCAGCCCCAGGGCCCGCGGCGGAAACCCGACAGCGCCGACAGGTCGCGCGCCGGGTCGGCGGCCACCACGTAAAGGTCCTGTTCGTGCGCCAGGCCGCGCGGGATGCGGAAATACCGATGCCCCGGCCCGCAGGCGCGGGCAATGGCGCCCGCCACGTGCGCTTCATTGACGTAGGTGGTGCCGTAGCTGGCGGTGTCCAGCCCGTCGTTTTCGCTCTGCGCCCAGAACAGGAAGCCGCTGTCGGGAAACACGTGGCCCGGCGGCACCAGGCACTCATCGTGCACGCTGAAGCACAGCACGCCGTCCGGCGCCAGGCAGTCCACCAGGCGCGCCAGCCACGCGTCGAACGGCGCCGCGGGCAGATGCGAGAACAGCGACGCCACCCAGATGAACTGGAAACTGCGCCCCGGCTGGAACCGGTCCGGCGCGCCGGGCGAGGCGTGGCCCTTCACGCCGAAGCGCTCGCACACGAAGTCCAGCGCCTCGGGCTGCACTTCGGCGGCGTGCAGGTTCACCCGCGGCAGGCCCAGCGACAGGAAACGCAGCAGCCGGCCGTAGCCACACGCGAAATCCAGCACCGACACCTGGTCGCTGCGGCCGGGGAACAGCGCGCGCAGCACCTGCTGCGCCGCATCGTGCTGCTGCAGCGCCACGTTGAAGTACTGGGCGAAGGACGCGTTGGCGTCGCGATGGTGCTTGAGCGAATGCAGCAGCATCTGGTCGCCGGCGTGGATGCTGGCGTCGAAGCGCGCCGCGTCGGCGGCCGTGCCCAGGTGTGCGCCGTGCCGCCACACCACCTGGCGGAAGTACGGGTCGTCGCACAGCCAACGCGCCTGCATCAGCAGGCTCGCGTCCGACACGCTGTTGGCGGGATCCATCCCTGGCGTCTCCTGTGTGCGGCGTACTCGTCAGCCGCGGCCGTTGCCCTTGCCTTTGCCTTTGTCCTGCTGGCCCTTGCCCGAGTTGCCCCGGTCCTGCTGGCCCTTGCCCGGGTTGCCGGGGGACTGCGCCGGCTTGCCGCCCGGCGAAGCCTGGCTGCCGCTGGAGCGCTGGGGGCCATGGCCGTGCGCCTTCATGCGCCCGTGACCCTTGTCCACGCGGCCCTTGAGCGCATGGAACTGCGCCGAACCGGGCTTGATGCCCATGCGCTGCGCCAGCGCACCCCAGCCCTGGCCGGGATGGCGGTTGTAGTCGCTGACGATGTCGCGGCAGGGGCGGTCGAGCAGCTGCGCCAGCGCGCAGGCGTAGTAGATGTCGCCGGGGGCCCAGCGCTGGTTCACGAAGAGGTCGCGCACGTAGTCGCGCGGCACGCCGTAGCTGGAGTACATGTCGTCGTAGAAATAGTCCGGGTCGCCCCGGCCGTAGGTGTTGATCTCGCCCAGGCGGGCGTCAATCCACACATCGCCGGTGCGCGGGCTGTAGTTGAGCGAAATCGTCTGCGCCTGGGCGCCGGCCGAAAGGACCAGGGCGGCGGCCAGGGCGAGCGGGAGGAAGGACTGCTTCATGGCGGAGCCTCTCTTGCGATGCGGTGGCCCAAGTGTGGCCACATCGGATGAATCCGCGCCAACCGCGCGGTGTGCGCGGTGCGGGCGGGGTGGACTACATGCGCTGCAGGCGATGGGCCAGGCCGTCGGCGGTCGGGCGCCCGGGGCCATCGAGCATTTCCAGCGCGCCGTCGGGCTGCAGCGCGAACCAGCGCTGGGCGCCGCTGGTGTCCAGGCGGTAGGCCACGGTGGACTGGCCGTCCAGCACGGCGGTTTCCTCGACCCACGCGCCCTGGCTTTCGAACACTTCGCCGCCGTCGCTGGCCAGGTAGGTTTCCTGCAGCTCGTAGCGGCGGCCCTCGTCGTCGGCAACCAGGCGCAGGCGGGTCTGGATGCCGTCGCAGTCGGCGCAGGGCAGCACGCCCTGCCAGGTGATGTCGAGCGCGGAGTCGGCCGGTGCCGGGTCCGGGGCCTCGGCGGTTGCCGGCGCAGGCGGCGCGGACCCGGCCGGGTCGGCATCGGTATCGCTGCGGCCGCAGCCTGACAGCGGCAGCAGGGCGGCCAGGCACAGGGCAACAAGCCAACGAGTGGGTGACATCGGGGCGCTCCGGCAGGGGCCTCCATCCTAGCCCGTTGCGGCGCCGGCATCAGCCCTGCAGTCCTTGCGCGCACCCGACGCGAAGGCGTCAACCCCGTTTCCGCCGGCCAGGCGTTGGAACCCTTGCCACCCGCGAGGAGACGCCCCATGAACGACCGCACAACCCACCCTTCGGCCTTCCAGGCGATGGACGCCAAGCGCATCGCCGGCAACAGCCTGGCCCTGCTGGTGCACGCCGTGGCGCTGGCGCTGCTGATGCTGCCCGGCACGTGGGAACCGCCCACCCCCGCGCCGCGAAAGGAAACGGTGCTGGTGGAGTACCTGCCGCCCCCGCCCGAGGTGCTGCCCACCACGCCGCCGCCGACCCTGCCCACGGTGCAGCGGCGCCCCGAACCGCGGCCCACCACCATCCCGCAGTCCACCACCGTTCCCGTCACCGACACCGCGCCGGTGATGAACGAAGGCACGGTGTTCGCCGAACCCAC
>Ga0075158_10000133_pt1 | contig 54351 bp, 37 predicted proteins | sample JI91814BDNA_FD_70968 | JGI IMG/M metagenome (GOLD analysis project Ga0075158, IMG submission 70968) | Wastewater effluent complex algal communities from Wisconsin, to seasonally profile nutrient transformation and Carbon sequestration -... | ecosystem: Engineered > WWTP > Effluent > Algae... | reverse complement strand
CTCGACAACGGTGCGATAGACTACATGGTAAAGCCAATCAAACGCGAGAAAGTTTTAGAAAAAGCAAAAATCGCCATCGAAAAAGTAAATCCAACCTTTAAATAGTCAGTAAGTATTTCCAAACCGGGAGTGTTATTATAGACAGTAAGACTCCCATCGCAATCATCATAGACGCTAACTCTGGCGCCAAATCATTATCAGCCGCTACAATTCCTCCCGTAATCATGGGAGGCATAGCTGCTTCGAAGACAGAAATTTTTGCATACATTGAATTATTTTTTAGAATCAAAATGTAGAATATAAAAATAAAAAGTGGAGCTAATATCATTTTTAAAACTAAACCGAGTATAAGTTCCTTTTTGTAATGTTTAAAATTTCCGATGCTAAACTGAAACCCTACACTAAAAAGAGCAAGCGGTGCTAAAGTGTCCCCAAGTCGTGAAAGAATCTTTACTAGAATCATGGGTAATTCAATATTTGCCACAGAGAGGGAAATTACGAAAGCGATAAATGGTGGAAATGTGATGATTCTTTTAAATAATGATAAATAGTTTGTTGAGATAGAAGACTCATGAAGTGCAATCGGAATTCCAACGAGGGATAAAACTAAAAAAGTTCCAGGCTGATCGCATAGAATTCCAATGGAAGTAAATTCTTTTCCAAAAAATGCTTCTATGAGTGGAAGACCCAAAAAAGAAGTATTTCCAAGACCAGCGGTTAATAATAAACAACCTACAATTTTATTATTGATAGCAAATATTTTTTTTAGAATGTATAAAACAACAAAGCAAAAAAAGAATATAATCCAGGCCATACCAGCAGGAATTAGTAATTCATTTGTGAAAGTAAGATTGCCAGCAAATACTAAGACTTGAGCAGGAAGAGAAATATGAAGAATAAATGCATTTATCGTTTTATGGGCGTTATCCGGAACTCGATTTGTAATTCTCAGCAGATAACCAATCGAAAAACAAACACCCAATACAAATAAATTCTGCATTTAAGAAAGTCTATTTCTTTTTAAAAAACTGAAAATTGTAGCTGCTAAGATATCTGCCTCCTCTTGCACAATATTATGAGATGCCTGGGGTATAACGAGTAATTCGGAATGGTGGATTTTATTGTGCATCTCTTCGGAACGTCTTGCCGGGGCAAATAAATCTTTGCCTCCAGCGAGTATTAGAGTAGGAAGATTAATTGTTTCTAAGGGTTTATGAAGTGGATGGTTATGAACATCCATAATGAAATGAATGAGTAAATTCAAATCCTGTTTTTTCATGCTGTCTAAAAAAGGTTGAATGTCCTCTTTAACTGTTTTTTCTTCATTTAAAAAAGTCTTCGATGCAATAAAAAGTCTTAAATCAAATGGAAGTCCGTGTATCCATCTCCATGCATTTGCAAAAGCATGAGGAACCACTGGAGATAGTTTTTTTAAAGTCTCACCTAGTTGACCAAACACAGTTGTATCGAGGTTTAAAAAAGAATCCATGACTCGATCACTAAATCCAGCAATAGAAATTAATGCTGTTGCTACTTCTGGATAACGGTTGTTATACTCTAGCATGATTTGAACACCGGTGCTATAACCCATAAAGATTGCTTTTTCTATATTTAGTTTTTCTAATATACGCTTTGCGTCATCCACACTTCCGGCAACGGTTACTTCTTTATAGCTTTTGGGTGTATCTGATTGTCCATGGCCTTTGTAGTCCCAAAAAATTACTTTATAATTTTGGGATAATCTCGCAACTAAAAGTTTTAGGTTTGGCTCACTACAGGTAAATCCATTAAAGATAAAAATTGGCGTTCCCTCGCCTCTTACATAATAGGCGATTTTTGTTCCATCATTTGCTACAATATATTCCATATTTTATGTTCTACTTTTTGAATGTTGGTAATTTGAAATTGAATTTAATCTTTGGTATTTTGAATTCAAATTTAGGTTTCTCTACTTTTTCCTGTTCAAGGGGTAATGCTTGTAATTCGAAATCGATTCTTACATACTTTTTATTGATGAGTTTCATTTCTAAATGCCCATCTAGAAGACGGAGAATTTCTTTTATTATGGCCCATCGCACAGAATGAATATTACCCCCAACTGTAAAATCACTTAATTGTTTGTAGAGCTTTTGCGTTTTTTTATGATCTAGACTATAAAGCATAAATCTAAAGTGAAGATGGTTTTTTAAATCGGAGGTTACAATTAAATCAATGCTACTGATGTCTTTAAATCCTGTAAAATCAATCAAACGGATAATAAGAGAGTTAATCAAATCGAGACTATTATGAATTTGAAATTTTTCATCTACTTTAATGGTATAAGTTACGTTTGCCATTGCAAGAATCGTTCGTATAAAATCTACAAAGTCCACAGTCTCTTTTGATAACGGCTCTGACATTACTTCAAGTCTGGATAATTCTAAAATATCATCGAGTGAATATTGCATCTCATCATAAATCACTTGGATCTTCGTGATAGAATCCTTTACAGCCTGAGGATTATTATTATTTTTTAAAACTCTTGTTGTTAGAATTGATTCATCAATCGAAGGGCTTAGAATTCTATCCATATATAAGAAAATCTTTTCGCGAAGTTCATCAATTTCTTTTAATTGTCCGAACCTGTTTTGAATCTTTATCTTTAAGAAAATAAATCTTAGCCTTAAAGCAACAGTTACTAAAAGAATATAAAATAAAATGGATGCTTCAATCGAAGATTGACCCTGTATATAACCACGCTGTAAAAATACTTCTTTAATTACGCTATATATAAAATAAACAAGTGCAACTCCATAGATGATTGCATCTCTATCTTTTTCTTTTACTTTTTGAATTGTGACAAATAGCGAGTAACCGAGAATGAGTAAAATATTGATTACCCAGATGTTTATAAAGTTTCCCCAGAATACATAATTTGGAATAGCCAGGAATAGAATACAAAAACCAAGGTTAAGTAAAAAGTAATAGTTCTGGTATTTAATTTTTGGAAGTTTAAAAAATATCTGAAAGAAATTCAAATAGAAAAATGGCATATTAAGAATAAGCGCAGACTCCAGATATTTAAACACTAAAAAGTTATTTGAAAATTCAAATCTAAATTCATTTCGAGTAAATTGCAAAATAGAAAAAGAAATAATGAAAATGCTAAATGCCAGGTATTCTTTCATTTCTTTCATTTTTATAAAACTAATTATAAAAAATATTCCAATGAATAAATACACTGATTCAAATATAACATCATCTAGAGAGTTTTGAATTACATAAGACGTTGCTGATTCTAAAGTGGCAATTCCTACAGGACCACTTACGATACCAGCGTATGCTCTAAAATTAGAATTAATTTTCACGGCTAATACGTTATTACCCTTTCGCAAAAGTCCGGGTGGAATAGAATAGATTCTCAATCTTCCAAAGGCTACTTCATTTTGATGAATATCTTCAGGGCTTTTTCCATTGATGCCTATGATCTTCCCGTTTAGGTAAACTTCATCTCGATCATAGACTCTACCGAGAGTAAGCGCTAACGCACTTGTAAAGTTTTCCGCGTCTAGTTCGAAAGATTTTCTCATCCAAAAAACACCTCGATGAGAGCTGTCTACATTTCGCTGGTTTCCAGGGATTTCTATCGTTGCCCAGTTTTGATGAGAATACTCTAAGCTCGCATACTCTGCTTTATCCTCAAAGTCTATACTCCATTCCGATTCAGAAAGATTTATAATCTCTGTGCTTAATTCTTCAGAAGCTGAGTAACAGTTTCCAAAGAAAAAAAGGATTGCGGCTAATAAGAAAAGTCTTAAATGATTTATATATTTTTTCATGATTTATACCGGAATTGTTACGATAAATTTTGAGCCAGTTCCCTTTGCGCTTTGAATTTCTAGACCGCCGCCTAGAAAATTAGAAATTGCTTTTACAAGAGTAAGTCCAATTCCAACGCCTAAAATTTTATCATTTGCACTAGTTCCCCTTACAAACTTTTTTAGAATATCAAGTTGCTCGGCACTGTCTATTCCACTTCCTTCATCAATAACTGTGATTTCTAAAAGATTTTTTTCTTCCGATTTGATGATAACTTGTAAGCCAGTGTCTTCAGGTGTATATTTGTATAAGTTTTCAAGTAGATGATAAAAAATTAAGAAAATTAATTCCTTTGATTGCATGAGTTCAATGTCACCGGATGAAATGGAAATGACTTTTGATTTTCTATTTTGCGAGAGTCTATTTTCAATCATAGAAATTGTATCATTAACCAGATCTTTTAAAGAAAATTTTTCGATTACGTTTTCGTATTTATTTCTTTCAATAGCATTTAAGACAATTGCATCGCTAATGATTGATCTTGTTAAGCCTTCGTAGCTTTCTAGCCTTTTTATTTTTTCCTGAGTTTTCGGGCTCTCTGGTTCGGCTAATATCTCTTTGACGGTAGAGTTAATTCCATCCATGTATAGTTTAAATTCATTGGAAAGGTTTACTAAAAATTTAGTTTTAAGTTTTTCCATTTTCTTTAAATCATTTTCTTGTTCGATGAAACGATTGTAGTTTTCTACCATCTCTTCTGAAAGTTGCACTGAGATGTTTATCAAGAAAAACATAAATCCAAAATGAACAATAGAAGGAAATTTAATAAATTCTAAGGCTTTGAGTAAATCTACAATCACACTCGGAAGTAAGGCAAGAGTTCCTATAAATACATATTTTAGTTTTTCTTTATTTTTTATATAGTTCTTTGAAATTATATAAAAGCATCTACCAAGTGGGTATAACATGAAGTATCCGTTGTAGCGAACGATAGTCTCCCATTTGTCTGGAGTTTGTGCAAACCAGGTAACGATCATAAGTAAAAGCATTACAAATTCATAAATCCAATTGTGTAATTTTCTTTTGTGGTTTACGAAATGGGTAATAAAGTTTACAAAAAGGATAGGTAAAAGCATTAATAAAATTAATTCAACTCGATAAGACAAACTAAAATCGTCAAATATTCTATATCTAAACTGGGTGCGGATAAGGGTATACATACCGAGAATGATTGAGAATAAGGAAAAGAATAAATTACTTTTGTTGGTTGAGCGAACAAGAGACCCGAGAATAAAGAAAAGTCCCATTGCAATGAATACAAATCCAAAGATGATATTGAATACTTCTTTACCTGTATTTTTCCATGAGAGTGTAAATTCATTTCCGATGATTGGAATGTTGTCTAATCCATAGTAGTCGGTAGAAGTATAGATTCTTACGGCTAATACGTTTTTGCCTGGTTGCAGAAGCCTGGATGAAATTGAATAAATTCTGTCTTTTTCTAAATCAGCTTGCAGGACTGGAGAAACTTTTCCCGTAGATCCAATTTTAATTCCGTTAAAGAATACTTCATCCACATCACGAATTTTTCCAAAATTTACAGCTAGAGAAACGGAAGATTCATTTATATTATCAGGAAGAATTAAGTGACATCGATACCAGTGATAACCCGTAACTGTGACTTCAGGGTTCGGATCGTATCCAGAATCAGGAAGAGTTTTTTTTGCCCAGGAAGAATCTTCCATGTCTGGACTTTTCCATTCAGGGTTATCTCCTTTTAAAAAGACCCAACCTGATTTTAGTGCGATTGGCTCATCGAAGGAATTCAAAAGTCTATTGCAATCGTCCGCATAACTTTGCGTAACCGCAAAACAAAATAAAATGAAGGTGAGTATATATTTTAACAGCATGATTCCTTTCCAGTAAAGCTATATCTTTGCAAGTTCCATTTGGGAATCAATCGGAATTTCTCCAACAGCTGGAGAAAGTTTTCGGTAGATTCCATCACTACCGAGAATGCGAGCTTTTACATTGTCTTTCAGTATGATTTCTATGATTTTAAAAATTTTATTCTGAATTTTTTCATCTAAAATCGGGAACATCACTTCAATACGCTTAAAGAAATTTCTCGGCATACAATCGGCTGATGAAAGAAATACCTTTGGTTTGCCAGCATTGTGAAAAATAAAAATACGAGAATGCTCTAAGAATCTTCCAATGATCGAACGAACAACGATATTTTCTGAAACTCCGGGGATGCCCGGACGCAAGCAGCAAATTCCCCTGATGACTAAATCAACTTTGATTCCAACACTACTCGCTTCGTAAAGAGCTAAAATTAATTCTCTGTCTACCAGTGAATTCATTTTGAGAAAAATAGATGCCGGTCTTCCCTGTTTAGCATTTTCGATTTCATTCCAAATTAAATTTAAAATATCGTCGCGCAAATAAAGGGGCGCGGCTGAAATCGTAGCAAGCTTGGGCATTTTAGCAGAGCTTGTTAATGCATTAAAAAGAGTTCCGATATCTTCTGTGATACTTACATTGTTTGTGAAGAGCGACAAATCAGTGTAATACCGCGCCGTAGATGAGTTGTAATTTCCTGTGCTTAAGTGCACATAACGTTTCAGTTTGTCTGTCTCTCTCCTGAGAATCAGTAACACTTTACAGTGAATCTTCAAACCGATAACACCGTATACAACGTGAACACCGGAGTCTTCGAGTCTTTGTGCCCAGATGATGTTTCTCTCTTCATCAAAGCGAGCTTTTAATTCTACAAGCACTGTTACTTGTTTGCCATTTTCCGCTGCTTGCTTTAAGTATTGGATAATAGGAGAATCCCCACTTGTGCGGTAAAGTGTCATTTTGATCGCGAGAACTTTTGGGTCTTCACTTGCGAATTTTAATAAATCCTCAACTGCCTGGAATGAATCGTAAGGATGATGAAATACGATATCTCCTTTACGAATCAATTGAAAGATTTTATCGAGGCTGTATTCACTCAATTTATTCTTCGTAGGAATGACGGGAAATTTTAATTTTGATGTATCTGTGAGATTATAAAAATACATTAAATCACCAAGGTTTAAAAAGCTTGGAATCTCATACATTTCATGATCCTGGATTTTTAATAATTCCATGACGATTTGTTTTAGATTTTCTGGAATTTTACTGTGAACATCAAGACGAACAGCATCTCCCCAAAAACGGTTTTTTAATTCTTTTTTAACATTTGTGAGTAAGCTTCCTTCCAATTCTTCATGAATCGAAAGATCAGAATCCCGCATAATTCTAAATGCATGAATTTCTTTTACAGTTAATCCATAAAAAAGATCTGAGAGGTGAAGAGTGATTATCCCCTCTAACGGAAAAAATCTTCTATCCCCATCTTCAGATGGTAATTCTAGAAATCTAGGTAATAGGGAAGGGACTTGCACTATCGCAAAAAGGTTGCGGTTAATATCTTCATCGCCAGTTAGAGTAATGGCAAGATTGAGAGAACGATTGAGAAGATGGGGAAATGGATGAGACGGATCAATTGCAAGCGGAGTTAAAATACTGGAAACTTCTTCTTTGTAATATTTTTTTATATAAGCAATTTCTGTTGGCTTGAGTTCTGATTCGTTGTTAATTATATTGATGCGATTTGCTTTTAATTCGGGAATAATTTTTTCTACAAGAACTTCATATTGTTTTTGAATGAATGTTTTTACTTTTTTGGAAATCTCTAAAATGACTTCCGAGCTTCTCATTCCATTTAAACTTTTTTCGTCTATTCCGGAATTGATCTGGTCTCTAAGTCCTGCAACACGAACCATAAAGAATTCATCAAGATTGGATTCGGTAATGCATAGAAATTTGAGTCTTTCCAGGACTGGGTTTGTTGGGTCGTTTGCTTCTTCTAAAACTCTAAAATTAAAGTCTAACCATGACAGTTCTCGCTCGAAAAATATATCCTTGTTATTTAAATGCTCCATTCTATCCATGATTCCATAGTATTTTTTTGGTCGAAATTAGTAATCTTTTTTATTGATAAGACGAACATATTTTGGTAGGAGGAAATTTCTAATGCCAGCATATACAGTGTCCGGACTCAGTTCAGGACAAAACACAAATGACATAATTCGAAAGCTCTTAGAGCTAGAAGCCAAACCCATAAAACGATGGGAAAAGGAAAATGAATATCAGAAAATTCAAATTAAGGCATGGAATGAGCTTCGAAATTTAACACTCAATCTACAAATTAAAACCAAAGCACTCACTTCTTTTACTGCTCCTTTTTCTTCCAAGAAAGTTTCTGCAAATGAAGAGGGATATATTTCAGGCGAAGCAAATCGAAACGCAAAGTCTGCTAAGCAAGAATTTGAAATTCTAAAACTTGCATCAAAACAAAAAATTGCAGGAAATAAAGTTAAACTAGATACAACTTTGCCAGCGGGGCAATTCTCTATTATCTCCAAAGACAAACGTGTTGATATAGATTTTGCCGGTGGAAAATTAGAAGACCTCCAAGAAAAAATTAGAAATTTTGGAAGCCAGATTGTAAAATCAAACTTAATGAAAGTTGATTCGGAGAATATGGTTTTCTCGATTCATGCTTTGCAATATGGTCAAGAAGCTGCAATGAAATTCTTAGATCCAAATGGAATTTTACAGCAAGCAGGTATCGTTGGAGCAAACGTTCCTGAGCCCGCTCCAACTATTAGTTCCATTCGACTTAGCGTTGAGGGACAAACACCATATCAACCTGAAAAATTTGTAAATAACGCCAAACCAGAATTTGCCGCAGCACCTGGAGGAAATGGTGGAGTTTTAATTAAACAAAATACTGCTTTTGCATTTCCCGTGGATAAATTTAGAGTAGAAAAACTTTCTTATTTAGAATTTCATCCAGAAAAAACTACTGGAACTATTCCTGATTATCTAGCGATTGGAATTTACTATGAAACAAAGGATGGGGAAAAACTAAAGTATGAAAATATTCCTGCGAAATCCGGAAAATATGTAGTCCCTGTTGCAACGTTTGCAAGAGATAATTTGATTACTAAAATTGTAATCGGGAATACCGGCGATGCAGAGATGACTGTTTCGGAAGTTAAGTTTGTGGTTCCGGGAGAAATTCAAGGGGCAGCGATTAACAACACTATTGCGCCAGCAGAAAATGCTCTTTTTAAAATTGATGGAATCGAAGTAACCCGTGATACAAATGAAAATATTAAAGATGCAATTGAAGGTGTTTCCTTTAATTTAATCAAAGAAACCACACAACCAATTACGATGGAAATTTCTGTTGAAACAAATAAAGGTATCGTAATGGTAAAAGAATTTGTGGATGCTTACAACGAGTTGATTAAATACGCAAAAGAAGTAAGCACTGCAAACAAAGATGCAAAAGTAGATTTAAGCACGGCAGCAGAAGATAATAATGGTGTTGATATTTCTGAGGAGTATTGGAAAAACAAAACTAAATCGGGAATCCTTGCGGGGGATAATGCTATTATCCGCTTAGTCTCAGGATTGAAAACTGCGACGAGTGCGTCTTATCCTTCTTCGGCTGAACCACGCTACAAAGTGCTTTCTGATATTGGAATATCAACAGGAGAGTTGGGAAGTAACTGGAAACAAATCCAGGAAGGACTTTTAAAAATTGATGAGTCAACACTTCAAATAGCTTTAAATGATAATCCGGAATCAGTTCGTGAATTATTTGCCTCAGACAATAACAACGATAACCGCGTTGATGATGGGGTAGGCGTTGCAATCCTAGAACATTTAAAACCGTATACACAGTTAACGTCAGGACTTGTGACTAGCAAAATAAAATTAGCCGAGTCTACCATTTCAGAAAACAGTAAGAAAGTAAAAGACTTTGAATCTCACCTGGCAAGCTTTGAAAAGAAATTAAAACAAAAGTATCTCTACATGGAGCAGGGCGTTGGAAAAAACAAAGCAGTTGGAAGTTATTTAAAGAATAATTTTCAGCGTAAAGGAAATGATGATTGATTTTTAATTAGTAGGGGCGCACGGGTGCACGTCTTTACGTTTATCGCAATTTTTTATTTGCTAGTATACTATGATTAATTTCTATAGATAAAGTTATGATTATTTATGTAAATGAGGAAGTCCTCGAAACAAAACTAGAACAGGAAAAGACGATTGGAGAAGTTTATCAAGCTATCAATTCCTGGGTCGAATCCAGTGGAAAGTATTTAGTGAATTGTTTTGTGGACGGAGTAGAAAAAAACTTTTCTGATTTAAAAGAATTGGAAATTGAATCCGTGAAGAGACTTGATTTTTATGTTGGAGAAGATATTGACATTTTGATCGCGAGTCTACTCGAATTAGATAAATACATAGATAATGTTGGAAATGCTTTATTTGGTAGAGACTCCCTCACTCAAAAAGAAACACAAGATTTAAAAGAAGGCTTGAATTGGATTCAAACTGTTCTTAGCTCTGCAAAGAATCTTCTGAGACTTGATTATATGCGAATTATTCCGCATGGCTCTGATAAGAACATGCTCGAGATTATTGCAAAAGCAGTAGACCCGGAAAATAAATTGGACTCAGTTCCATTAATTGAAGATTACCTTGAGAATCTAAGGGATTTAAAATTATTCGTAATGGATTTAATAAACCGTGTCACCTTGATGAATATTGATACAGAAACTGTAAAAGAAATTCTTACTACCTACGGCGAGCATATGGAAGTCTTGAAAAAAGAATTCATCCGCGTGAATGAAAACTTCCAGTCGGGCAAAGACCACTTAGCCACCGAATTACTTTCTCATTCAACAGGTCGATTGCATATAATGATTTCTGGTTTGATATCGGTTGCGAGTCGTGGTAATGATGTAAAAGTCGAAGACATAAAGATTGGGGAAGATACATTATTTACAGTAAATACTTTATTCTCAGAAAAACTTTCTCAAATAGAAAAAGCTTTAGCGGATAAGGACATAGTAACCGCAGGCGATATCTTAGAATACGAATTACCAGAAATCCTCGATAAATTTGTTCCTTTCTTAATGGAAATTAAAAATAGGCTAAAGTAAGAAATTACTCAATTACAATAATATTTATCTCTTCTCGCAATGGCTTTACATTGTGCTGATTTACAATAATAGTAATCTCCGCTTGCGATTCCTTTGCAGTCGGAGTCATTTGAATCGCAATAGTATTTATCTTTTAGAACCCAGGCTTTGCAGAGTTTAGATTTACAATAATATTTGTCATTTGCCGCTACTCCTTTGCAGTCGGATGTTTCACAGTAGTATTTATCGCTTCTTACAATTCCTTTACAATCCGATGTAGTGCAGTAGTATTTGTCACCGGAGGCAATTGCCTTGCAGTCTCCAGAAGAAAGTTTTGAGATGTAGTCTAACGACCATTGATCGCTATTTACGGTGCCAGAGTTGCCAGAACCAACGCTTGTATTTCCGGATGATCCATAGGATGTAGAGTTGGTTCCGTTTGTCGTTGTAGAATTTGAGCTGACAAGAGTTCTCAAAAGATCTGTTCGTTCTCTTGATTTTCGATCTTTTTCTGATTGCGAATTTGAGTTAGTGCAATAAGAGAATGCGATAAGAAGTATTATTGTAAAAAACGTTTTCATAATGAGAATAGTATCTCATTATAAAAACATTTTTGCAATGAGTGGTTCTACCTAATTGCGTAAGTTACCTATGAGATTAGATAAGCGATAAGGCAGTTAGAACGTTAGTAACTTCGGTGTATTTTTTACCGCTTTGCGTTTTTGTTTTCATATATTCTTTGTCACCGAAGATAGACTTTACATAAACACTTTTAATTTTTTGTCCGAGTGCACCTTTGATATCATCAACCAGGTTATCTCCAATCATAATGCATTCAGATGGTTTAGATTGGGAAAGTTTCAGGGCACGTTTAAAGAATTCTGGATTTGGTTTTTCAATTCCAATTTCTTCTGATGTTAAAAGTTGAATCGGAATGTTCGTCGGGAAAAAAGCTCCGAGCTTGATGAGTTGTGTGCGAAGGTTTTCATTTGTTAAAATAAATATTTTATGCTGGTTTGAAATTTCTTTTAAGCGGTTGAAAAGTAATTTATAATTTGCCTGATTTGCTTTTACATAATTTTGAATTCCCTGGATGAAGTTTTTGAAATATAAATCTTCGAGTTCTAAAGTAGAGTCTATATTCAATTTGCCGTCAATGTCATCGAAAATCTTTTTAAAATATAAAACACGAAGTCTGTTTGAGCTATGATCTTTTAGATCGACCTTTGTTATTTGTCTGGCTTTTTCATACAGGCTTATGAAATTTCCAAGCTTCCCCTTTCGAATCCATTCTTCGTCAAGTTTTGAAATTGTATAGCTATAAGCATATTTTGCATCGTAAAGGGTGTTATCTAGGTCTAGAAATAGTGTCATGGCTCATTTTGTGTAGGGAGGGAATTTATTGGCAAGTTGATTTTTTTCTCTTCAAAACAAGTTTTTTTCTTGACCGAACGATTGTTATAAAATAATCTTATTTCTAACAAATGTTATAAATAAGCGAGAATCTTATGCCAAAGATAGTTAATCATGAAGAATACAGGGAAGAATTACTGGAAAAATGCTTTGATTTGTTTGCGAGAGGTGGATTTCAAGGTGTAACCATGCGAGAGATTGGAAAAGAACTCCAAATCTCAACCGGCACACTTTATCACTACTTTCCAAGCAAAGAAGAAATTTTTAGACAGATGATATTTCAACTTAGTCGCAAACAAGTTGTTATCCTCACAGAAAGGTTCAACAGAACAAAATCGTTTGATGAGAGAGTTCACAATTTACTCCAATACGTTTCTAATAATCAAATATTTTTTCAAAATGTTCTCTTTCTAATTATTGACTATTATAGACAAAATGGATTACAAGATCCCGAGAATTTCATTCGAGACATAGCGAATTATTACCGTAAGTCGCTTGGAGAACTGATTGGTTTTGGTGACTCTCCGGCGAGTGGGGCTATGTTTACATTTTGTCTTGGACTGGTAGTTCAAAGCATGATTCACAACGACAACAAAGAAAAAGAAGAAATTTTTCTATTAATAAAACAAATGTTAGATTCTTTTATTGGATCTATTTCGACTATCGTATCATCAAAAGGATAAATTTAAAAACAAAGAGGTAAGGGAAATGACAACAATATTGGATATAACGGATATGGCGAGTAGAAATGTAAAGGTTGCTTGGGATTTATTTCCTTCTGCCTTTTCAGGTTATTTAATGCATGATGGTAAAAGACCTGAAATTGATATTAAATCAAATCATGGAATACATTACGATTGGACTTATGGTAATTTTGGAAATCCTGAATTTCAAAAACTTTACGTAAAAGCAAAAAAAGGACAATGGGATGCAGACGATTTAGCATGGAATACAAGCGTTGACCCTTCTAACTTTGAATTACAAATTTTTCCTGAAAAGCTACAACCAATGTATGGAACCGATATGTATCGTAAGCTAGATAAAAAAAAGCAAGGGGAAATGCTACACTCAACTATTGCTTGGCTTCTTTCTCAATTCTTACATGGTGAGCAAGGTGCGTTATACGCTGCAGCTATGACTGTAGAAGCAACTCCGTGGATGGGAGCAAAGTATTATGGTTCCACACAGGTAATGGATGAAGCAAGACACGTAGAAGTATTTTCAAAATACATTGATACCAAGCTTAATAAACTCTATACAATCAATGACAACCTATTCGTTGTTATCCACGCGCTCACAAGCACTGGCGATTGGGATTTAAAATTTTTAGGAATGCAAATTATGATTGAAGGTCTTGCTCTTGGGGCATTTGGATTGATTTATAAATTCACGAAAGAGCCACTTCTTCGGGAACTATTAAAGCAAGTTATTTCAGATGAGTCGCGCCATGTGCACTATGGAGTAGAAGCACTCAGAGATTATTACACAAAAGAATGCCCTGAATACGTTAGACGCGATAGAGAAGACTGGGCATACGAAGTAACAATCATGTTAAGAAATCGTTTTATGTTTACTGAGTTCTATGAAGAATATTTTACGCATGCAATTTCAAGAGAGAATTGGATCAAAATGGTTTTAGACTCTGAAATTATGGCAGAGTTTAGACGCTCTTTATTTTCCCGTTTAATTCCTAACTTAAAAGCAATCGGACTTTTGACTGATAGAATTAAACCAAAGTATGAATCTCTCGGACTTTTACGCTACGAAGATGGTAAAGCAGCTGATCAAATTTCTCTAGCAGAGTTACTTTCTTAAATGTATTATGGGTTGATGTAAAATTCATCATCGATACTAATCTGAGTAACGACTTCGTCTTAGCGGCAAAATGGAAAATCCGCTAGAGATGTAGTCGTTAGTTTAGTCCTATGAGTGGGATAATTTTTTTCTAGTAATCTGTATCCAACTTTTCTCATAATTCTCTCCCATTCTAATTCCATAAATTAAAGGCTTAAAGCGAAAATGGACTTCCGTTTCTTTTATTAAGAGATATTTTGAACTAAATACGGTAAAATTTCTTAATTTTGCATTGGGTAATAACGATTACTCGCTCTTTTTACAATCAACCGTTTGATTTTCATTTAATTTAGAAACTTTAATTCTCTCTTTCCGTGCATCGGTTGTTCCACCAATCAGATATACTATCATAATAACAATTATCTGGGTCAACATATTTTGATCCGTCATCATGTAAAATGAATTCCTTCTTTATATCTTCATGAGTCTTACCTACGTCATCCTTACCATCAAACGCAAACTTAGTATTAGGTGGTAGTTCTTGAATTGAGATATTAAAACCATTTAAATCTTTTTCGCCATTAACATCATAAGGATAAAAAAAAGAAAATTTGGCTTTTGGGTTTACTTCCATTTTCAATTCATATTCTTTTGCTTTTTCAAAATTAAAATTTGAAAGAAATAGACTTCGATGCTCATAATACTTATATACATCAATGAAAAGATTACGCTTAATTTCTTGGTCTGCCCCAAAATCATAATAGACAATAACTCTAACATCTGATGCCTGGGCGGGGATTGGTAGTCTATACTCCGAACCAGATGCAAAGTAAAGGCAGTTAACTTTTTTTATTCTTAGATTGGTAGATATCATTTCGTCTTTATATTTTGAACTGGTTTGGTAATGCTGTGAAAATTGTTTTTGTTGATTCATTAATTGAGAATTAAATTCTATTAAAATTGGAATCGCCTTATCTACTCTTTGTGGAGTTTTTCTAAAAGCATATTCTATAAATTTATCATCTAACTTAGGTATTTTAAAATATAAATAGGCAAGGGGCTGGGAGTTACTTATATAAGTAAGTGCGTTTGCTTGAGCGCAAAAATCATGCTTGTTCCAACGGATTATATTTCGTCTAATTTCACACCCATCAGTTCTAGCTAGTAAACCAGCACTTAATTCATTTAAGCCAAATAGAAAAAAAAGTATAGTAAAAGTTTTCTTTCTAGTAATTTGCATTCAATTTATTCCCATTGAACACATCGAACTGAATATTCATTCCCGCGAAAAAAAGTATAACTTGACCTATCCAGAATATCGATGGCATAAAAAAGAAACATGGCATATGGGTAGGATAAAATGGAAAGATATGTCTCGGATGCTTTTAACTCTGTAGAATTCTGTGATGACCAATAAATATTTCCATTTTGTCGCCAGTAATCTGTTATTCCTGAATCATAAGCTAATCTTAATTCATACATAGTAGGTAATCTCATTTGAATTTCTTCACATCTCAAATTTGCTTTACTCCAGTTTAGGTGACCTTGATAATCACTCCAAATAAGTTTTGGTCGTTTTGCAATATTTGCCAATGCATTTTCCTTTTCTTTGATCTGGGAATTATCGAATGGAGACATTAGAGTTTTTGTCATTTCCATTGTTCTTTTTTCGAGTTCATTAAAATTAAATTCATTTTTTACTTGTGAATAAATATTTGGAGTCCCATTTGTTAATTTATATAATTTAAGTATTAAAAAATACTTTGCATTTCTTTTTTGTAGTAAACCAGTAATTTTATAATCAGCACTAAATGCATCGGTCAATTGTTGTTCACATTTTTCAGTAGAGCAACCTGTCATTTGCACACTTTTTAGTCCCTGTAATAAATTACTTACTAAATCATCATCCATTACAAGAAGTGTATCTCTGTAGTTACTAACCAGTGTTTGAGTAATTTCCATTTTAATTTTTTTATTCGTATTCTTAGGAACATTTATTTCCGCGATTTTTCCTATATATACAGATTTTTTTTTCTCTTGGGATTCTAGTGAAAATACAATAAAAAAAAGAATAACTAAACAACTAACTTTTCTCATAATTCTTTCTCCTTCTATCCTAGCTTGAATATTGTATTGATATGCCTCTAGTATTCAAGTGAAATAGTTTTTAGGATTTGTCAATCTCATTCAACGGTTACAATAAAGTCATGTAAATCTACTACAGCCCCAAAGGGGCGCAATACTCTCCGCATGGGCGTCAGTTCAACCCATGCAAAGATTCAAATAAACGTTCATGCACATATAGAATCTAGGATGAGGTAATGCAGGACTTGGTTTTAGAAAAAAAATCAACTAAAAAACAAAATCAAGAGTCATCGCAATTTTTAGTTCTAACTTAAATAGACCCCCGACAAAAAAAACTCGGGGGTGACAGGAGTAACGTCCAAGTCAATATCGTATCTTTTATCGGTGTCCATCGGTGGCAATTCCCTATTTCTCAATCTCCATGACTGCGTTCGGAAACTCGCCATACATATCAGGGGAATACATTGCTTCTACGCGAGTAGCGGGTAAGCTGAATTTTCCGTCTTGGTTTAAGCGAATGGTGTATTCGATTGTCATCTCTCCTTCCGGCAAATACTCGTAATACGCTCGGTAGGATTCAAAGGATCTTTCTTCGAAAGTAGGATAAGACCAGCCTGATTTCTTTTCGCCCATAGTAGCACTGGCAGAATCCCGTAAGCCGCCACCACCTAAGATGGAAGCTCCGGTAGGAATTGGATCATTGACTACTACCCAGGTCATGTCTGCGTCTGCTTTTATTTTTAACGTTACGCGCACCAAGTCACCACGTTTGAGACTACCGCCTATTCCTAATATGCCTCTCTTCTCTAAAGGAGTGATTGTTTTTTCGATTGTATAACCGTTGGAAACAGAAGACTTAAGCGCAACAGCAGCAGTGCTTTGGATAGTTGCCCAGGGCTTACCTGTTCCTTTGTGGCTGAGCTTTAATTCCTTTGCAGATTCACTCCACGCAAAATTAAGAGTAGCCCCTTTTGGATTTGCCTTCCAGTCAGTAGACTTTGTTTCTTCGTTTAATACTCCAAAGCTTTCTCCTGCAACAGGCTCCTTCTCGTATTCCTTAGAGAATTTATCAAAAGCAAGAAAGCCCCATGCGTTCGCAGTGGTTATATCCCAAGTTCCTTTTCTCTGTATTGAAATGGCTCCTCTAACAATTCGAGGAACATCTTCTTTCCATTTTTTTAAGTTGACCAGGTTCAGTAAAAGTCTTACTGCATTTTGATCGGAAGATACCATGAGCCACCAGAGAGAATCATTATCCTCTGTTGTGAATTTCATAGTAGTCCCCTGCAAGTTGAGTCTACTCCTGAGTATCTGCTCTACCTGTGTGATATGCTCATTTCGTTTTGGAATGCTTTGTAGTTTATACAAAATACTCCACCAATCTAAGACTGCTGAAGTAGGAAGTAAGTTTGGCTGAATGGAAAGAGTCGTTAGATGCTCTGGCTTTGCTTTTCCGAAACGTGCCAGTGCTTCGATTGCATTTAATTTTCGAATGGTTAAATCAGCAGTCGGTAGCGAACTTTCTCTATAGAGTGTTCCTTCTACAAAACTATTGAGCCCGGTAAGCATGAATTCTTTACTCTCGGAAGGAATTTCTAGTCCAGCTTCATTAGAAATCGCAAGGATGTATGCGGTTAATGTTGGATTGCCGTAATAACTACTCGGGAAGAATTTTGCAAGCCCATCACTGTCTAAGTAAGACGGCAATGCATTCATTAGATTTTGCCAGCTCTGTTTGTCTCTTGATACAACTAATTTAGAAGTTTGTTGTTCGAGGCAGGTGTAGGGATATTTTTTCATATAGTCCTGGATTCCAGTGAGACTTTCTAAGAGACTCTTCGAATACACTACATTAACCCCACCTCTACCCGGAAGTGCCTCGGATGGTTTTTCAACTGTCATTGAATATTCATTTTCTAGTTGTAGCAGAGTTCCCTGTTGCACTCGAACTGGAATGGCTTGCACAATCTTCTGAGTGAATTTTACTTTATCCATTGCGCCGCTTTCTGATTTAGCAGAAAATTCATAGACAAGCTTCTCTACACCAAATGGAATTTTAATCGACCAGGAAACTTCTTTTGCTTCGCCTGCTTCTAGTGAAATAGATTGAGCTTCCAATTTTTCAGGAAGACCAGAAACGTTTCCGGTCACTTCAACCTTCATCGCCTTGTCTGTCGCATTGCGCACTGTAAAGGAAGGATTAAACAAATCTCCTTCACGGGCTAATTGCGGTAAGCCGGGGAGTAGCATCAAGTCCTGTGTGGTTCGAATCGATGTGCTTCCAGTTCCAAAGTATTTTTCTCCGCTTGTTGCAATGGCAATAATCTTAAACCTCGTAAGGGAATCATTTAAGGGAACTTGCACTTCTGCTTGTCCGGATGCATTTAATTTGACACTGCCTTTCCAGAGAAGGAGTGTATCGAATAACTCTCTGCTAGAATCTTTTCCACCGCCGCCTCCAGGGGGTAATGCCTTTAAGCCGTAATGTCTTCTACCCACAACTTGCATTTGCGCAGTAGAAGTATTAACCTCAAGCCCGCGCTCATTCATCATCGCACGTAAAAGCTCCCAGGTATTATTTGGCATTAGTTCTAAGAGCCCTTCATCTACAGCCACTAGCGCAACATCGCTATTAACCGGAAGAGGACTTCCATCGACAGGCTTAATATTGATAGTAACGGTTGCCTTTTCCCTAATTTTAAACGAAGGTCGGTCTGTTTTTACACTTACTTTTAGTTCATGTGATTTCCAACCCACTTTAATAGCAGCAATACCGAAACGGTAAGAAGGTCTACCCAAATCAACCATTGCAGTTGGTTTAATTTCCCCAACTCTTCCGCGCACAGCTAGAACAGACACAAAAACATTTGGCGCATAATTTGGCTTAACCGGAACTTCGATTGTAGGATTAGCAGAGCTGATTTGCTTGATGTAATAATCAATCACACCTTCTCTATCTACACTGACGAGTGCTGTCGCATTTTTAAATGGCATACGAATTTGAAACTTTGCAGTCTCTCCTGATTCATAGATTTTCTTTTCAGGAATAATATCCATTCTATCGTGGTCGGAAACATTAAACCAGGAATCTTTTCCTGTAACATACACTTCTTTGTAGGCAAACACATCATTACCCGCACTGTCTTCTATCGAGGCTTGAAAGATTACTTCTCCTGTAATGGGAGATTCTTTTTTACAGACTAATAGACCTTTTGCGTCAGTCTTGCCTTTGCAGAAGGTTGTATGCTTGGTTACTTCTTCAACTGAATCGTAAGAATAAAAACCACCTACAAGTCTTTTTCTATGAGTGATTGTTTTACGTCCTAGTAAATCAATCGAAACATCTACACCCGCTTTTGGCTTACCTGCATTATCCACAACAGCGGCAAATATCTTTACCCCGTCTTTTGTTGCAGCCCAACCTTCTGATTTTAAGCCTACTAAATATCTTCCTGGATAAATAGGAATTGTAGTTGATACAGTTTGAATTTCTCCGACTGGATCTCTGTATTCTAATTCTGTTACTACTTCCTGCGGGCTATCTTTTTGTGGTATATCTTTAATATCCGCTTTTGCTGATCCCAACTTATCTAAAGACAAATCCTGTGACTTAATGCTTGGATTTCCTGCATTCCCATTTCCTTCTTGGTCTTCGTATTCTTCGTCTGAATAATTGCGAGTAGACGCTAATTTGCGTGTTCCCTCTTTAAGTCTTCCATTTGCAAATATATAATCTTCAAATCCTTCGAACTCACGAATACTTGTATCTCTAAACCAGGATTTTACTTTTACTGCCATGCCTCCAGCAGGACCGCCGGAAAGATAATTTACAATTAAATCTACAGAAAAAGATTTTGGTCTGACTAATACTTCAGAAGGTCCCTTTACGATTGCTTTCATTAGAGGAACACGGAATTCTTCTACTTTAAATTCTCCGGTGTAATATGCCTTATCTCCTTTAGAGAGGGTAATGGTATACGTGCCGAGTTTAGCTTGCTTTGGGATCTTCCATTCTGACTCAGAAAATCCACCATTCCATTTTAAATTCTGATTGTATTCTTGATTAGATCCAACATGAGTAATTTTCATTTTGGACGGTAGATTATTTGCAATTGGATACGATAGACCCTTCATGCTGTGGCTACGTAGAATATGCTTCATATGAACGGTCTCACCTGCACGAAGAAGTGTGCGGTCTAACACAGTATGCGCAATTGTATTTCCTTCGAAAGAGGAACCACTCGAAAGATTAAATCTCCAGTTTTCAATTCCATTGTCCCAACTTGAATGAACAAAGGATAAATCTTTTTCTTTTTCCGCAATTACAAGAAGTCCATTGTCATAGGAATTATAAGAACAATTGGGAACTTTACTCTGAGCAATTCCGCCTAATTTCCATATACCGCTCGCATCTGTTTGTCCTTCTGCTAAAACAGCATTTTTACAATCTCGAATAGAAACTTTCGCACCGTTTACAGGCTCCCCTTTATCCAAAGAAGTTACCCATACAACAGAACTTTCCGCTCCCCATTTAAAATGCACAGCCATATTGGTTACGAGTGCAGAAGTTGGAACATACATCTTTCCTTTTTTTTCAAGAAGAGAATTGCCAAGCTTTTCACTTTCAATCTCTACTACAAAAAAACCAGGCTCTTTTAATGGGATACCAACTACTTCAAATGCCTTTTCGCCATTTGGTTTTGGAATGGTAAAATTATTTGAATTGGCTTCACCGGCAAATATGGATTTTTCTCTCTCTGCCTTATGAACTTTTCTTAACCATATTAAAATATTCTCGGGGGTAATTTTGATTTTCTTCCCGAATAGATTGCTAAAGAATCCCCCGCCTTCGCCGGTCATTTTGATTACTTTTGCTTTTATTTCTTTATCTAAGTTTCGAAGCGTAACGGGTAACAGTGGTTCTGCCTCTAATTCTATAATTCCAAAGCTTCCAGAGAATTTGGCAAGTGGTGGATATTTATCTGTTTTAACTTCTAAAGGAAATTTATTTGCATTAGAAAGTTTTCGCCCTGCATCGTCTTTTAAAGAATCAGGAATATTGATTTTAAATTTTGTTTCTTCTGGAAATGGACCTTCAAAATAAACTCCGTAAGTTGTTCCATCTCCTGAATCTTCTTCACTACTTCCACTTACTTTTGCCTGCCATTTTTTATTTCCAGATTCTAGGAATATTTTCTTGGAGTCTGATTTTAGAATTGGATTGGTGAAGTTTACATAGAAATTAGAAACAGGAATGCAGCCTGCATTTTTATTTTCTCTATCGCAAGAAAAATCAGCCGTAAAAGGTGCTCTAGCTACATAAGCCAATATTTTATCTTCTTCTGTTTTAACACCTGACTTAGATTCAATGCCTTTTGCCCAGATTAAACTAACCTTTGCTTTGTAGGGAAAACGAAGCTTGGATTTAACCAGGAGTAATTTATCTGTTTTATACTTTTCGCCAAATTCAGCTTTTAAAATTTCTTGAGCATCCGAAGGTTTCACTATAGTAGCGGCTACTCGCTCTTTAATCCCTTCAATTTCAAATGCTAATTTATTTTCTAGACTGCTTTCTTTTATTTCAGTATCAAGCTTTAAAATAAAAATCTGGTCTTCGTCTACTGTTCCACCTTCGTATGGATTTGTAAATATCACAGCTGGTCCGCCGGTTGAAAAACTAAATACTTTTTTGCCAGTTATTTCTTTGCCGGCTAACGTCTTTACATCTGCTTTTAATTGAAACTTACATACGATACCCGCTTCCAGATTATTTGGAAACTCATACACATACGTCTTTTCATCTATCCATCTTGCTTTTCCTTCTACAGGGCAATTGATTTCAAATTGATCTGTCTTTACTCTTGGATTTCCAAATGGAACCATCTGGGCAGAAAAATTTACCTTTACCTGCTTGACATTTTTAACAGTTCCTTCAGGGGAAAAACTAGAAATAGTAATTTTTTCTTGTGCGGATAATGAGAAATTACCTATAAAAGTAAATAGCAATATGGAAAGAATTTTTTTCATTGGAGTCCTTTTAATCTTAAAAAATTATTTTTTTGGTTCTACTGTCGAAGGTGGTGTATCTGTTTTGGCTGGTGCTTCTGTCTTTGCAGGAGCTTGTTTTGGTTCTGCCTTTACACAACGAACGTTATACTCTCTAGTGAGTGAGCCATGATTGTGATGCCCGTTGTCAAGATTCACAAACCAGATATGAGACCTATCGCTTGCTACTCTATTTCCAGATAAATAATATCCGCCCGGAGTTCTAAACTCTGGATACTTTGAATAATAGGCATCTATTAATTCTTCACGGGTAGGAAGACGAAGCCCATCTTTTTCGCAATCTGCTTTTGCGATTATATAAGCCTTTTTAGTAACATTATCAGCTTGCCATTTAACACCGTTTAACACTAAAAAACCCCCATCTTTTTGTAAGGGAGGAAGTTCCTTTTTTGGAGGTGCTTCTTTTTTTGCAGGAGGCTCAGTCTTCGCTGTTGACTTTGCTTCTGTAGACTTGGTCTCAGTAGATTTTGAATCAGGATTTTTTGCTGGAGTTTTGGATTCTGATTTTACTTCTGATTTTACTTCTGTTTTTGCGGGAGTAACAGGTTGCGTATTCTGAGCAAAAAGATTAAAATATGTAATTAGAAAAAATAAAACTATTAGTTGTTTCATATATACCCTCTAACCTTAATGCACCTGTTCCTTGCGATTAAGTCAAGTCAGAAAAAGTTTATGAGCCATGAGGAAAAAGTCTTGCAATTTAATATTTCCAATTAGAATAAAGGGAATGCTAGTAAGAATTTTATTTTTCATTCTGCTCTCTTTATTTTTTAACTGCAAAAAAGATACTACCAAAACGAATCCATATGCAGCCTTACTCGTTGGTGGCAAGACTCCGTATAGTCCAACCATTTATTCTGTTGATCCCAAACGTGGAAATCCAGGATTTACAACACCGAGTTCTATTGGTGTAGCAGGCACTACTTATCCAGCAACAGTTGTTACAATTAAAGGTAAAAATTTTATTCCGTCTACGACCGGAAACGTTGTAGCTTTTAATGGAACACCGGCAGCTGTAGATTATGCGACTGACCAGGAGTTAAGAGTGAAAGTTCCAAATGGTGCAATGACAGGAGTTTTATCTGTTTCAAACAATGGCGGAGTTTGTAGTAGTCCTGATAAAAAATCCGGAACAAATTGTGAAGGTCAGGATTTTTATGTGGATTGTTATGGAGCTTATAAAAATCTTTATGGAGCGGAAACAGCAATCAGTTCGGGAACAAGCCAAACTATCACCTATGATAACTTAACCACAAAAGCATTTCGCTCTGACTTATTATTTACGAATCCAACAACGTCAGACATTGCGGGTAATACCATTAATATTCGCTGTGCGAATATTGTGCATGTTTTATTATTTTCTCAATCCTGCGTTCCAACAGAGTATACGGTCAATGGAACTAGCTTGGTTTTAAATCCTGTTATTTCTATTAATTCAAGATTTTATACAATCCAATATGTTATCACCGCAACAAAAGGTGACTGCGTAATAAGGGTAAATTAATGGAAGACTTAAAACTCAGTCATTATCTTTTTTTGGCGGTCTGGATAACAACGATTATCTTTCGATTAACTGAACTGAGATTGGCTAAGGCAAATCTAGCTAAAAGACAATCACAACCAAATCTAAAAATTGCAAAAGAGCCATTTTTCTTTTTGTTTGTAGTTTTACATACATCCTTTCTTATCTTTGTTCCTCTCGAAATTTTCTTATTTAAAACAGAATTTAGTCCGTTAACTGGAATCATTTGCTTGCTAGTTTATTTATCTTGCCTAGCAATGCGAATCAGTGTATTGACAACTCTCAAAGAAAACTGGAATGTAAAAGTCATTGTCGATCCAACCTCAAAGGAAAGCATCGCCACAACAGGACTTTACCAATATATCCGCCATCCAAATTATCTAATTGTAATTCTAGAAATTGCTTCGATTTCACTCTTGCATGGTGCAATCTTTTCCTTTATAATCTTTAGCCTATGTAATTTTGCGATTTTATTTTTTAGAATCAGACAGGAAGAAGAATTCCTAATGCAAAATATACATTATGCGCAACATTTCCAAAATAAAAAACGCTTTTTCCCTTATTTATTTTAATTTTAAGATTCGGTGCAGAAAAAAAAGAAAAAACATTTACAAAACTTTGCCGTTTCGCAGAATAAAGATATGAATACTAAATTAATAACAATTAAAACAATGGTTGTAGTCTGTTTCGTTATCGCTTCAATCGAATTGACTGCTCAATCGAACGAATTTAACAATACAGTGGCTCTAAAAAATGGAACTGAACTAAAGAACGTTAAGGTAGAAGAAACATATACCATAACCAGTTCGGATGGAAAAACAACAGTCTACAAAAAAGAAGAAGTTGCATCGATAAAGCAAAAAGACGCTCTGCCTGTTGGTTCTGAAAATTGGAGTGCTAATTTAGGCTATATGAGTTGGGAAGACGCAAAAGCAAAATGCGCTAGCCAAAACATGCGTTTACCTTCGCTTGATGAATTAAAAGCAGCTCAAGCAAGTAACGTTACAGATTCTTGGAAAAAAGAAGGCTACTTATACTGGTCTACAACCCAAACTGAAAACATGCTTGCCGATCCGTATTTACTTTATGCATTCAATGGACAAATTTACAGTCTCAACAGATATGCAAGTTCATACGTTCGTTGCATCAAATAACATCCACAACTAACGCTTCCCAGTTTCACTGGGAAGTTACTCTCTCTTAGCCTCAAAGCCAATCTATACTTTGTAATCTTTTAGCACATATCTAGTGCTTCGTCCTCCACCGGGTAATTTCTTTAAACAACGAATTTCTGTAAGTTCAGTTAAATGACGAGTAGCCGTCGCCTTACTGACTTTAGTAATTTTTTGATATTGCATAGCACTGATTCCTGAATCGAACCTAGAATCCTTTGAGTCTAGCATTAGATTTAAAACTTTCTTTTGTTCGGGTAACAGGTTTAACTTATGAAATGCTTTCCAAAAATTAGTTTTAAATAAAACTCTGTCTATATTTTTTATAGCCTCTTGAATAGCTTGCTTTATTATTCCTAAATACCAGTAAAGCCATTTTGATATATCAAGATTACCTTTTTGAGTTTGTTCTAATACGGAATAGTATTCTTTGCGTTTGTCTAAAATAACTGATGATACAGAATATAGCTTACTTGTTTTTTCTTCAAATTGAGCAAGCGCTAGCTCGGATACTATTCTTGCAAGACGTCCATTTCCATCTTCAAAGGGGTGAATGGTGAGAAACCACAAATGAATAATGCCAGATCTGATAAATGGATCAAAGTCTAATTTGTTTCGAGTTTCTTCAAACCAATCTAACATAGATTTCATTTCATTTACTAATTCTTTTCTTGGCGGAGCTTCAAAATGAATTTTAGGATTATCAATTCTTCCAGATACAACATGCATAGGAGAATATCCTCGGAGTTTACCAACAGGAATTTTCCAATTCTCACTTGCAGGAAATAACCAGTGATGCCAAATAAATAATCGTTTGAGTGAAAGTTCTTTGTCTATATTCTGAAAGATATCTAATTGTAATTCTGCTAAACCTTCTGTTCTATCTGTTGTTGGAAATTTTTTTATGTTTATCTTTAATCTTTTTGCCAGGGATGAACGGACAGAGAATGCATTTACAGATTCTCCTTCTATGGAAGATGATTTTACGATATTATTTAAAAGAGAATCCAATTCAGACAGGGAAGCTTCTTTCTCTTCGGCGAAACCAATCTTTGCATTCAAAGTTCCGAGAAAAAATGTAATTTCTCTACAGAGTGGATTTATCATTTCTGAATTCCAAGTAAAATCAGGCCAATTTTTATTCTCCCATATCCAGGTCATACTTTTCAAGGTATAAAAACTATGAGCCGATTGCAAGCACTATTTGGCTCATATAGTGAGCCAAATAGTGCTTGCAATCGGCTCACTAAAAAATCAATGAATACCATATTTATATTGTTTAATTCTTACTTCCTCTTAACGACTGGCAAATAGCGAATATCCTGTCTACATAAAATATCCAAACATTTACAGAGATCGGCAGTATGAAGACTGAGAACTGAATTGAAGTCATCATTACGATATCCCCCGAATAGGCTAAGGGATAATGGAATTGGCTTACCTTTTTTTTGAGAAACACGATGAATCATTTTGTAAACTAATTCGGATGATTTCAACCATTCCTCAGTAGTGCATTGAAAACCGAGGTCGTCCCATTCATGTGAATCGGCACCATGACAAAATACCACATAATGAACATTACCCGCTAATAGATCATTTGTAAGGCGAGTTAATTCTAAAGACAAGTTTTCTAAATAGGTATCGTGGGCTCCAACTGGATTTATATTATAAGGAATAATCGTTTTTAAATTTTTAATAAACAATTTTGAATCTTCAATCGAATTTCCGAAATGACCATCGAGATCAATGTAAGCACCCCTGAGTTTGTATTGATTCCATACTTTTACCGAAGCAATGACTTGACCGGAGAAAGAACAAAAACCGGATCCAGCATTTGGAGTAGCATGATGAAACCCTGACGTTGGAGAAAACTGAATTGTATCAGGATGTAATATACTCTGTTCAATTGCATGAAATAAAGAAGCATTCGTATAACGAACTGAATCTGCAAATTGAGAATTCCATTTTAACCCGTTTGATGAGGCTAATGGCTCTTTGCCACTAAAAAAGGAATCTACATACTTTTTTGTATGTGCAACATAAAAATCTTCAATAGAAAAAGGCTCCCATGCATCACAAAGTGAAAAATGAGAATCCAATTTATTTTGTTTTAAAAACTCAACTAGAAAACCTGGCTTTCTAGGACTTTTAGAAGATCCAACATTCGCATTAGAAACCATTTCTTTTCTATAAACAAGATTGATTTTTTCTTTATACATTGACTTCCTCATCGAAACTGTAGGATCTAATTATAGTTTAGGGAAGGGACAAGATAGAAAGTTAAAGCAAAATCGAATGCTCCTTTTAAATGCTTATATTTTTTTCATCAAATCCAAGATTAAGTCACCTGATCACAACAATACCAGTTTGAAAGTCAAATTCATTTAATTTAACAATCTATTGAAGCTAAATTTAATTTGCGAAGAGGCAAAGTAAAAGTAAACGTGCTACCTTTTTTCTCTTCGCTTTCTACCCAAATTCTGCCACCCTGTTTTTCTACAAATTCTTTGCATAAGATGAGACCCAGTCCTGTTCCTTTTTCTTGTTCAGTTCCGAGACTACTAAATTTTGAGTCAATCCTAAATATTCTATCTAGATTCCTTGGATTTATTCCTAATCCTGTATCTTTTATAGAGATTTCCAAAAATTCTCCATTTTCTTTTGCGGATACTATTATTTTACCATTTGGATAGGTAAATTTAATTGCGTTCGTCATTATGTTTCGAATAATTGTGCTGGTTAGTTCAATATCTGCAAATACTTTGTAAATTTCATTTACATTGTTTTCTATCGTGATATTTTTTTTAAAAGCAATTGCATTTATAATCGAAATCGAATAGTTTATTAAGTCTTTCATCGGAAGATATTGTGGGATAACAGTAATTTTGCCCGTTTGAGATACTGCCCACTGTGTTAAATTTTCTAGAAGAGACAATGCAGATTCTGATGATTCAAGTATAAGTTGTGCATAATGTAGAAGTTGCGCAGAATCACTATTACCCTCTTGTAAAAGAATTTTTTTTATTTCACTTGATACTCCGATTATACCAGCAAACGGATTACGAAGATCATGCGCAATGATTCCAAAGAATTTATCTTTCGTAGCATTGAGTTCTATTAATTTTTCGCGAGACTGTTTTATCTCTACATGTGTTGCTACTCTTGCAGTTAATTCAGGTATATTAAAAGGCTTCGTTACATAGTCTACGGCACCAAGTTCAAACCCATGCAAAATTTTTTCGTGATCAATAATTACAGTTAGAAATATTATCGGAATGTCTTTTGTGGCAGGATCTGATTTTAATATCTTACAAACTTCAAATCCATCTAATCCTGGCATTTGAATATCAAGTAAAACCAAATCAGGTGGATTTAATTTTACAGATTCCAATGCCTCCTCACCGCTAGAAGAAACATGAATATTATATCCTTTTGAATGAAGAATATTTCCAAGCACTTGAATATTTTTGCTTGTATCATCTACGATTAGAATTAACGGTTTTTTTATGTTGTCCATGACTCTTCCTTTTTGAGGTAAATGATTATTTGCTTTAATATTCTGTGAATGCAATCTATATTAAACGTTGCTATGTTATCCTTTAACTGTGAACAATATTCTTTCATATTGATAATATTATTTTGATTTGAAAACTTTCCCAATTGGTTTCCTAAAAGAATCAGGTTATCATAGTCTAATTCTTTTTGTAACTTTAAAATACTCGGTAGAAAGTTTTGAAGTAATTCAGCCCTGAATTCTTTCGGTATCTTTTCATTTAAAATTTTAGGCGCTGAAATGATTGAAGTAGATTCCGGTTTTTTTTCATTGTCAGATGTTTGAATGTATGGCAGGTATTTAGTAAGAAGTTCTAATAGCTGATACTTATAAATTGGTTTTAATAAAAAATCATCCGCGACACTTCCTATTTTTTCTTTTTCATGTTTCATTCCCGATGCAGTGAGGGCAATTATAGGTATACTCTTAAAATCATAGTCAGATTTGAGAATATTAATGGCAGTGTATCCATCCATTATAGGCATTTGCATATCCATTAAAATAATATCTGGGCGGTTTTTTCGAATAGCCGCAATACACTCTTCGCCATTCTCTGTTTCGATCATAGTTATATTATAAAGTTCGAGATACCCTCTCACTACTTGTCGATTGGATAATACATCCTCTGCAAAAAGTATTAGGGGATTTTTGAATTGAATATTCTTAAGAAAATTTTTATCTATAGGAGCTGTGTCGATTGTCTTTAGAATCCCGATTTCTAAATCGAAAAGAGAAACAGAGAAAATAGAACCATGTCCATATTTACTAGTAGCCTTTATAGTTCCTCCAAGCAATTCCGTCAAACGACGTGTAATGCTTAATCCGAGTCCAGTGCCTCCGTAACGATTACTGGTCTTGTGTATTACTTGCGTAAATGGCTCAAAAATATTTTTCAATTCTCCTTGAGGAATTCCGATTCCACTATCCTGAATGGAAATAAGTAAATCTAGCTTATTTCCACTTTCTTTTTTATTAATTACACTGACCGCTATGTCGACACTGCCTGCCTGTGTAAATTTAACGGCATTCCCGACGAGGTTAAATAGTATTTGCCGCAAGAATTTTTCATCCAGAATTATACTACCTGGCACCTCCTTTCCGATTTCAATATTTATATTTATTCCTTTTTCCGTAGCATTCATCAGGAAAATTTCTTGTATCTCTTTTATCAAGTGATTCAAATTTATAGGTTGGAGGTTAATCACCATTCGCCCCGCTTCCACCTTAGAAATATCAAGTATATCGTTTATCAGGTTCAATAATACTTTGCTGCTTTGAATGATATTATCTAAGTATTCAGTAAACGCCTTGTTACCCTCTACTTTTTCTTGCAGTATACTTGAAAATCCTACAATTGCATTTAGAGGGGTGCGAATTTCATGGCTCATGTTGGCGAGAAATTCACTCTTCATCTTATTCGCGTCCTCCGCAATCTGCTTTGCGACTCCCAATTGCTTTGTCCTTTCTTCTACTTTTATTTCAAGCTCTGCTGCACGTTTTTCTTTTTCATCGTTTTGATAAAGGAGTTCTTTGTTTGCGATGATTAGCTCCGCTGCGCGTTTTTCTTTTTCATCGTTTTGGTAAACGAGTTCTTCGTTTGCAACGATTAGCTCTGCTGCACGTTTTTCTTTTTCATCGTTTTGAAAATCTAGTTCTTCGTTTGCAACGATTAACTCTGCTGCACGTTTTTCTTTTTCGTCGTTTTGAAAAGCAAGTTCTTTGTTTGCAATTATTAACTCCGCCGTCAATTTTTCTTCTATTAGCATAAAATTCTCCTTTTTGCTTTCTTTGAGGATTTGCAACTTTCGGTTACGGTTAATTATCCGTAAAAGATATTATTCCTCTTTTGCAACTAATGGAACTGTCCATAAATCATGTAAATTACACTTAGCAAATACTTTTACATTTTCAGGATTATAGTCCCGTAAATTTAAGGAAAGAATTGCAGTTGGTAAACTTCCACGATCAATATATTTTAAATCTATATCTGCCGAATGCTCATCCATAATTCCAATTACTTCAATATAATGTCTTTCCGAGAATTTCTTTCCTAAGACTTTTACCGTAATATTCTCTTTAGATTTTGATTTATTAAAGATAATTTCCGGCAAATGATCGTTTACCTCCGACTTCCATTCTGCCGGATTTGCCTTGGTGTATTCTTTTTGTGGAGAAATTGATTTCTCTGATGAATCAGAGGTTTCCAGCCGACTTTCCGCCTTTTCAATTTCCTCCTCATTTCCCGTGCAATGTAAGAGGTATAAAACGATTATCCCCAACGCCAGGGATAATCTTAAATAGTTATATTTTATTTTTTTGTTCATTTAATCTTGTTTCCTAATTCTTTTGGCGGTATACTTTCACTATACCGCCACTCTTTCCAGTAGTCAAATATAAGTAGTTAAGCCCGGAGTAGAGAGATGACATTCCATCAAATATCTGCAAATTGTTTGACGCATCACCTAATCCATCCACTCCAATCTGACTAAAGTCTGCTGTTGTATTAGGATTAGTTATATTGGTGCGCCAGATTTCTACACCCGTAGTTGGATTATCGAAACCAACATAGAGATAAGCTCCGTTTGTTACCAGGAGTGACATCGTGCGATTATTCCCATCGCCCATTGAAGTTTGACCGGAACCATTGTTTGCGACTAACGTCCAATCTCCCGGATCACATGCAGTTGCTGTTGCAGGTAGCGGTGAAGATACAGTAGCCGGTGCGCACTTCCATAACTGCGAATATCGATTTGCGACAGGACAGGCGCAGTCGTCAGCCGATAGATTTGGACAAGTATAATTTTCACAGGTATTGCGGGCTACAAAGAGTTTGCCCTGAAAGACTGCCATTTGTGGAAATGCTTTGTCCTGTGGAGAAAAATCAAATAGTTTAGGTAGGTATCTAGAAAAACGTGTATTAGAATTACTCCACGCTACGTCACTGGGGGTAATCACTGTTAGATCCGTTCCTAAAGCCGGTGCTGCGATTTTCCCACGCACCAAACCACCATCATTCCCACTTAAAGAACATCCACCACCACCGGTATACATGAGTCCGTTGAAATCCATGAAAGTATCAAGAGAGACGTTATTACTCAATGTAAAACTATCACAGGAAGCGGAAACTGCCGGGAAATTTGCTCCGCTAATCGCGACTCCCACACCCGTCGGTGCAGCATAACCTCTTTGAGTTGCATTAGGAGCGGATAATGCTCCGAAGGCGGAAACATAGCCAACCTTAGGCGCTCCACCACCCGAATCAGGAAAGCTCAACCATAAAGAATTATTAAAAACACGGGTTGCCATAAAACCTTTTAGCTGTGGACCAGAAATTATATTAGCATTGAATTTCATGTATAGGAAATCCGGACGTGAATCTGTATCAGTCGTCACATAAATATCCTTCAATTGCCCACCGGAATAATAGGCGCCACCAAAAAGATATTCCACTCCAAGGACAGTCCCCGATGTAAATAGACCGCGACCATTCTGATTATTAGAACCACATCCGGCAGAATTAGCCGTGCAACCAGATCTTCCAAAGGAAGGGAAAAGTTGTGATGGAGTAACACCGTAAGCTGAGTTGAGGCTAATACCTAATGGATCCTGATGGAGACCGAAACTGAAATTAACTGGATTGCTACCGTCGGGTTCAAAGTGAATTCCTCCCGTTCCATTTTCATTTGGCCCTAGATACACTTGATTATTAAAAGAAAAAATATAAGAGAAATCAGTGAGTCCTGTTCCAAATGGGTCACTGGCAAGAGGACCATCTACGAAGTTTTGAGGTGGAGTTCCACAACCGTTAAACGAAACACGATCATGAGGAGATACTTGCATGTTTTCTGTATCACCCGAATTTCGAATAGAGAAAGGGGATGCCCATGCTAAGCCTCCTGTTAAATTATTAAACCCGTCTCCATCAGTTGCGTTTGCTACGGCTATTGTGTATTGTCCTCCACCTTGCAATTCCGGGTGAGTGATACAAACTTTGGAGGAATCGGCTGCTGCCCCGCCGCATACAGATCCATCTAGAATTTTTGCTGTCGTTGGAGTGAGCACCGTTGCTCCAGTTATCGCATATCGTTTTTGACATTCAATACTCGTTGTGCAACCTGCAGATTTAGGAATGTCCTGACCCGGGAATACTGGTTTAGAAAAGGAAAGAATTAAACTGTTAGTTACAACACAAGCAGCAGAGGAAGTTTTCAATTGTTCATTTCCTGTAAAATCTGCATTATTTGGACAACTTAGAGTTACTGGTTGTAAATCGTGAATGGCAGTCTTACTGGCAAGGAGACTATAGCTCTTAGCCCCGACTTGAGAAGCGCTTAGAGTTATATCATACGTTGTCCCGGAAATACTTAGAACAGACACTATGTTGAAATCGGTAGTCTGCGTGGAGGACGTAAAATTGGTATTATCCGAACATAAACCACTGGCAGGTGATACTATGATTTTATAATTCGCAGCAGTCGCCGCTTGAACGGTATTCATTGCTTTAGAAAACACTACTCTCACCGTTGTGGGAGCCATAGAAGAAACAGATGCGACAGTAGGAATGGAAGTGTCAACGGCAGTAAAGGTTCCGCTGAGAGTATTTACAGATGCAATATTTGTAGAGGTATTTGGAACTGTTGCCGTATCTGTTATAGTTCCAACAATGGTAACAGTATCACCGATAGAAATTGTGCTCCCACTTCCTGCAAAAGTAATTGTCAATACATCTCCCGCCAAATTCCAAGTAGCCGAAGTTATCGTTCCCCATCCGTGAGCAGAGGATAATGATAATATGCTTGCAATATTAGAAGAATCAATTATTGGTTTATTTGTTCCCTCTGAAAATGTTAGAACAAGAGTATCATCTGAGTCTACTCCTGAGATTAAAGAAGTATTATCCGATGCCACAGCCGTTAGTATGACAGGAGGTGCTTTGTCTTCTACAACAGAGCTAAGGTCTGCAATGGTTTGCAATTCAATTCCGTTTCCCATCCACTTTCCGGTATTCATAAGAAAGGCAACGGATAACGCCGATGTTCCGCTTACAGTAGAATCATTCGTGAAAAGAGTAATGATTGTATCATTTGCTGTTCCAGTGTCCGTATTAGGAGCGGCAATGATTCCTGTTCCTGTGTTGACTTTAATAGCTGTAGTTCCGCCGATTGTAAATCTGGAAGCATCTATATCCGTTATGGTAGAGTCAGTCATATTGGTAGAAAAAGTAATTCTTAACTGATCAATCTTTCCACTCCGATTTGTGTCAAATTCTTGAATATTTGTTATAGTAGGTCCCGCTGTGATACTTAAAAGTTTTAACACAGTATTACCAGTATTATTCGCTGCATCATAAAGATTACCATTACCCGCTAAAGTATCTGTAGAATTGTCAGCACTTATAAAATTGGTATTAGCTAGAAAGATCGCGGTAGTGTCAATTCCACACGAGTCCGCCCCCATTCCTGTTAATAAAGAAGCACCATTTCCACTAACGTTTGAATATGTTATAGAAGACGCAGTTAGATTTCCACCTGCGCCACAGGCTGGCATACCAATTGATCCCCAGACAGGCTCTGAAAAAGTTACTGTTAAACTAGTGCTAATACTACTTCCAGAATTTGTTACGATTACCGGCTTTGCTCTATCTGCCTCTGTTACAGAGCTCGTGCTGATTATTTCTAACGTTTTAGCGCTTACTGCTAGTAAATCAGGCAATACTGTTGTCGTTATATTTGGTTTCGAATCTGTATTGTATACACCTACTTCGGCAAATTTAAGAAAGATTACCGCATCATTTGTATTATCCGAAAGGACTGGTTCATTAGAACCATGAGACAAAAATACTCCAGTAGATGTTCCGCCTATTAACCATTTTGCCTGGATAGATCCCAGTGAATCGGAAACGTATCCCGGGAAAGAAGAATCATTAACCGCCTCCGAGAAAGTAATTTTATAATGGTCAATCTTACCATTATTATCCGCATCCATTGTTTCTGCCGAGACAATTCCGAAATCATCGTCTGTAATGGTAAATGTATGTCCCGTTATCCCGCCAAGGCTCGCATTAGTAGGAGCGGATAATGTCAACTGAATTGTTTCGTTTGCAGCCTCATAGATTAAATCCTGAAGTATTGGTATGTTAATATTTTTTGTTATCTCCCCCGGATTAAAAGTGATAGTGAGAGGAGAGCCAATTGCAGTATAGTCTATTCCAGAAGAAGCAGTTCCACCTGAATCGGTAGCAGTTACTGTTACTGTTCTTCCCGATACAAGAGAAAGATTTAAGACTACTGTTCTTATTACACTTGATTCATCTCCAGAGGAGGAAGTAGACGAAGCAAATGTTACAGTTGGAATTGGATCATCATCTAGAATCGTATAGGTATGAGTAAGAATTGCGCCTATCGTAGCGTTTCCAGGATTTGAAATTCCAATAGTCACAGTCTCATTTGATTCATCCAGGGAATCATTGATTACCGTAAATATTATATCTTGCGATACTATTCCCTGGGCAAATGTCAATGTTCCGTTTGAAAAAGTATAATCAACTCCCCCAGCAGTTGCTGTTCCGCCAGTCAACGCATAATCAACAGTTACTGTTAAAGCAGAAACAGTAGATAGAACCACGGGAATTGTTATTGTAGTAATGCTTTCAATGGTATTCGAAGTGGCTGCTGAAAATAAAACTGATGGAGTGGTAGTATTTACGACAATGGCTTTGTTTGCACCAAGGGAGCCCGAAGTTCCGGGTGCGGCTAATGTTAAATTTGCATTATTATTAGAAATGTCTTTAATAGTTCCACCGCTAAGTAAAAGTGCAAGAGTAGAAATGTAATCTAAATCTGCACTTGTATAGGGCGCTGCAAGAGTGTAAGTAAAAGTTAATGTATTTGTGCCGCTACCCGATGCATAGCTTACGACTGCATCTGTTCCCCCTGTCTCTAAAGTAAGTGTTGGAACTCCGGTAACGATTACTACTTTGTCGAATACGACTTGTATTGAAATAGTCTGTCCTACTCCATACATTCCATCTAGAGTAGATGATGTTACGTTTGTAATTCCTGGAATACCTGCATCAATCACAATTGCTTTATTTGCAGCAAGCGAATTCACTGCTCCCGGAGCGGCTAATGTTAAATTGGATACGTTATTTGCTAAATCTAAAATTGAGCCTGCATTTAATGCCAATGCAAGTGTTGAGAAATAATCTAAATCAGGCGATACATGACCGGACAAAACCGTATAGTTAAAAATTAAAGTAGAAGTTCCTGAGCCGGATGTATAATTTGCAATTGCGTCTGACGCACCTGTCTCTAACTTCAACTGAGGTGTCCCGGTCACATTTACAGTTTCACTAAAATTGACTTGAATCAAAACGCTTTGTGTTACTAAGTAATTTCCATCCAAACTGGAAGAATTTACACTTGTAACTGTCGGAGATGTTGTATCGATTACTATGACCTTTCCGCTTCCCATTGAATAAATCGCCCCCGGAGCAGGAAGTGTAAGCGATAAATCAGTGTTATTCGCTACTGATTTAATCGTTCCCCCGTTAAGAATAAGTGCTACTTGACTTTGGGCATCAAGTCCAATAATGTCTTCTTCATTTCCTGCTTGCACAGTATAACGGAAAAGCAAAGTATCCGTTGCAGTTCCAGAAAGATAATTTACTCTTATTGAATTATTCAATTTAAATTGGGGAATTTCAGTAACATCTACGGCTTCCAAGAATTTTACTCGAATGTTAATTACAGTTCCTGACGGATAATAGCCAGTAGTCGTTGTTGTAGATACCATTAAATTACTATCTACCACTGGAGTTGGAGTTACTACGGGTGGTGTTGGAGGTGATGTTGGTGGTGTTTGGTTAGGAGTTGAATTTGTCGTTGATCCTTGTCCCGCCTGCGGGTTCATTATACCCGGTAGAAGCAATACCATTTCGTTTCCACTCTTGCCCGGTTTAAGAAGTAATGCAGCAATAGCGGGCCAAGCAGTGCAATTTGAAAATAATAAAATGATGGTTATAATTAAAACTGTATTGAATTTTTTTTGTAAACGTTTCACGGTGTGCCTCTTTTTTTATCTACTGTTTACATTTACTAATTTGCTTTATTTTATATACAAAAGTTTTATCAGAATTGGATTTTAAGGCAGTGAAATAAATCACTCAAAGGGGAACGATGATTTTTTTTACCAACCTTCACAAACATGTTTTAACGTTTATAGACTTATATGTGGCTAATATTAAATATCCTTTTATTAAAATGGGTTAGGAACTAAATGGAGTAAAATTTCTAAACTAGATTATTTACCTTCACTGGAATTTAGAATAGTCATAAGTTTTTTTCTTTTGGCAGTAATTCTGTTTTGTTTTTTTTCTTCCAATCTTTCTGCGATAGAGAGAAGATACTCCATAGTAATGGGAAGAAGCACAGAGGAAAGAATTGTGGCAGAAATCACTCCAGCGATAACTACAGAAGCTAACGGTCTTTGCACCTCAGCACCTGCCATATTAGAAATCGCCATGGGAATAAAACCAATCGCGGCAATTATTTCCGTTGTTAAAACAGGTCTCATAGATTCTATCGCAGCTTCTCGAACGGCTAAAGGCAATAAGACTCCTTCTTTCAGTTTGGCTTTTAAATTCGAAGCATAGACAATACCGTTTAATACTGCTATGCCGCTCACAGCAATAAAACCAACTCCGGCTGGAATGCTAAATGGTAGTCCCCTCAGAACCAAACCTAAGATTCCACCCGATGCGGCTAATGGCACAACGACAAATACACCCAGTGCATAGAAAATATTTCCGAAAGCTAAAATCAACATTGCAAAGATAATAATAAGTGCGATTGGGACAACGAGTATTAGTCGATTCTTTGCGCGGGTGAAATTTTCGAATTGGCCTCCCCATACTAATTTATATCCGGGAGGCAAATTATCATTAATCGTTTTTATTTTTTCTTGTGCTTCCTTTATATATCCAACCAAATCTCTCCCACGAATATTTACTTCTACGAATAGCCTTCTCTTAAGCCCTTCCCTTAGAATAGAGGCAGCCGATTCAACTAATTCAATATCTGCAACTTCTCCAAGTGGAATTGTTTTTCCACCTGCTGTCATAACTGGAATATTATGAATCTCTTTAATATCTTTGATCACGTCTAAATCCAACCTGAGGACAAGGTCAAATCGTTTCATTCCCTCAAAAATCTTTCCAGCGTTAGTTCCTACACGTAGCATTTCTACTGTCCGTAAAATCTCAGAAGAGGAAACACCGTAGCGTGCCATTAAATCATAATTCGCATTGATACGAAGAACAGAAAGTCCTAGAATTCTCTGGACGCGAATATCACCCGTTCCTTGAATTTTTTTCATTACATCAGAAATTTCATCACCAATTTTTTTTAATTGATGAAGGTCATCACCATATACTTTGACAACTATATCTGCTTTTGAACCGGCTAACAACGCATTAACCCTATTTTCAATTGGTTGCGACATACTGATATAACTAGAAGGAACATTCGTTAGAATTTTTTCTTTAATCGCGCTCATTAAATCTTCTCTGGTATTTGCTGTTTTCCATTCGCTTCGATCTTTTAACTTAATCATAATACTTGTTTCATCTGTGCCCAGTGGATCTGCTGATGAATTGCCCCTTCCCACGCGAGAAACTACATTTTGGATTTCGGGAAACTGAGAAAGAATTCCTTCAATTTCCATGTTTAAATTTCTAGAATATTCAATAGATGCGGAAGGGAGTCTTTTAACATCCATGTCAATTTCTCCTTCATCAATCCGAGGAATGAATTCCGAGCCTAATGTTGCGGAAATTATAAAAGAGAAAAATACAAAACAAAATGCTCCGATAAAAATTTCTTTCTTTTTTGTAAATGCCAGACTTAGAAGTATGTCATATTTATTTTCTAGAAAGACCCAATATTTACTCTTATAGAAATTCGGTTTTTGAAATACGATTGCAAGACTTGCAGGAAAAACAGTTAAGGAAAATAGAAGCGCTGCGCCAAGGGCTAACGCGACAGTAACCGCCATTGGACGAATCATTCTACCTTCTACTCCTTCAAGAGCCATAAGAGGTAGATACACAAGCATAATTATGGCGACAGAAAAAGCAGCCGCTCTTCCTACCCGCATACAATTTTCTATAATAATTTTTTCAGTCGTTTCAGCGATTTGATAACTATCCATTGGTTTTTGAAATAGATATTTTTTTGTAACAAAGCCTGTCATTACTGATTCAAGCATAACAATCGACCCATCGACTAACAGTCCGAAATCGAGAGCACCCAGGCTCATTAAATTTCCGACAACTCCTAATTGCCTCATAAAAATTACAGCAACTAACATGGATATTGGAATTGCCATTGCAACTAGCGCTCCACCTTTTAAAGAGCCCAAAGTAATTATAAGGGTAATGAATACGAGTATAGCACCCTCGCCTAGATTCATAAAAATAGTAGACAAAGCACGATTAATAAATTCAGACCTATCATAAAAAGGTTCAATCCTCATTCCCTCTGGAAGCTTAGATTTAATTTCTTCTAATTTTACTTTAACATCGCGCACAACGTCCCTTGAATTTTCTCCTAGAAGCATAATAACAGTAGCCGCTACTACTTCCTTTTGGTTTTTCGTTGCAATCCCAAAACGCAAAGCACGACCAATTTTTACTTTCGCGATTTGACCAAGGAGTAAAGGAGTTCCGTCAGAAGCAGTGCGAACGGCAACACGCCTTATTTCCTCAATCCCTTCAAACTGTCCTTCTCCACGAATCACCATTTGCTCATCACCATCTATTATATAACCACCACCGGTATCTTTGTTGGCAGTCCTAATATTTTCATAGATTTTAGATAGAGTGAGATTATAGGCGACTAGATTGCGAGGATCAATAATTATTTGATACTCTTTTACTTCTCCTCCAACAGTATTCACTTCAATTACACCGGGGACGGATTTAATCTTCTTAGATAATTCCCAATCTAAATAGGTTCTGAGCTGCATTGGAGTATGTCTATCGGAACTTAGCACAAACTCATATATATCCCCTAAAGCAGTTGCTACAGGGGCTAATTCTGGTTTACCGTAATCAGACGGAATTTCCTTTTCGACAACTTTGAGCCTTTCCGTGACTAATTGCCTGGCAAACCAAATGTTTACAGAATCCTGAAAGATTACTGTTACACTGCTAACTCCAGCTCTAGAGATGGATCGAATTTCAGTTGCACCCGGAATTCCAATGAGTTGTAATTCGATTGGATTCGTTATAAATTGCTCGACTAGCAAAGGAGACAATCCGGGAGAGGCAGTCACAGCGGATACTTGCACGTTTGTGACATCGGGAACAGCATCTACAGAAAGGTTTGCGGCACTGTAAAACCCAAACATTGAAATAACGAGAGTGATAGAAAGAACGATATATTTTTTACGAATAGAAAATGCAATCAGTTGTTCTATCATATATTCCTTACGGCAAATTAATATTTATCACTGCATATAAAATAAACGGTTAATTATTATTAACCGTTTATCGTTTTGATTTACCTATGTAAAATTAGAAAGTCAAATCAATTTAAAAATAGAATGCATTAAACAAGGTGATATTTCTCATTTATAATGCTGCGCTCAATGGAAGAAACATTGGGTTGCATATTTTTCCGAATGAGATGTTTTGAAATGAATGGGGGGATTTTCCCGCAAATTAACGAAGCCCAACGGGACGAAGTATTCACCGCATGGTCGTCCGTTCACCCATGAAAAGACTACTCTTATTAAATATTATTTAGCCATGAAGGACAAGAGGAAAAAATATCTTGCAAAATACGATAGTTACTATAGACTGATTCGTTATTATTGAATCCCTTCTTTATTAAAAATAAACAATTCTTTTGGAGAATGCTAGCACATGGAGTTTCTGATTCGTATTTTCGAAAATTATTTTCAATATGAAAATCAATTCAAGGAAATAGTTGCATTCAATTCTAATTACTACGCAATCTACAAACTTCCTTCTTCCTACTTTACAATCATTGGTTCTTTTTTCAGTTTCATTCTTACTATTATTTTTTTCATAGCAGCTTACTATCGGAGAGAAAAATTTGGAATGTTTATAAACTCTGGAATTTGTTTTCTGGGATTTACTGCCATCCAGGTTTTACTTATTTTTAGAAATCTTTTACAACCAGATGGGCTTTTATTTTTTTTACACCAGGCTTTGTATTTGTTTGTAATTCCTTTTGCGCCAACTATTTCCTTACTCTTTTATTATTATTTTCAAAAGAAAATGAAAACTTACTTTTGGATGGGAGTATATTTGTGGGTCATTTCGATTATAGGTATAGTTCAAATTTTTAGAGGAGAAGCTTTTTTTCCAGATCAATGGTATACATATTCCTTTGGAAGTTTTTCTGTGGGGAAAACAGCGATTAGACTCTGGGGGTTAAGTAGTGCAGTATGTTTACTAATTCTAATCTTTAGGACATGGATTTATTTTTATAATAACAAAACCGAAGAAGGTAAGTATTTGCTCTATGGAATTTTACTCACTGGAATTTTAATTCTTTTGAATCTTCCCAGTGTGATGGGCATTCCAATTTATCCAGGCGGAAATTTTCTTGCGATTCCAATGGTCATGATTGCTTACCAGCTTTTCAAAAATGATCCTTTTAATTTAAATGAATTTTTATTTGATAGGAATGGGCTTTTTTTTACTCTATCTGGAATTTTAGGTTTTGGATTTCTTGCTCTTTCCATATCCACATTTACTTTTTTGACACCCGATTTTTTCTCTGATCAATTTAAATCTTTTACTTCTCTCATTCCCTTTATGTCTGCCTTTATACTACTTTTGTTATCTGTTTATATATCAGGAGTCAATCCTTCTTCAAAAATCAATCTCTACGGAGCAGCAACGATTTTTATTTCGGGGATATTCATGGTTAACCTTTGTCTCCATGCTCTTGACTTTAATATACTAGTAATTCGAAGAATGGAGCAAGTCGTATACTCCATATTTTGTTTTGCACCTAGCGTCCAAATGAAGTTTGCGCTTAAAATGCTAAAGCTTCCCTATCCAAAGCATACAAAGTATATCGATATAGTCTCTGTCATTTGTTCTCTTCTTTCTCAGACTCCTTTTTTGTTTAAAGGATTTCATTATTACCCCTGGGGAAATTCGTCCGAATCAGGACCAATCGTAATGCTTATGAGTATAAATGGATTTGTGGCTATCTTAACTGTTATTTTATCTCTAAAGGCTAATTACCATAAGGCGACAACGGGAGCTAAGTTTGTGGTGCTAGGGCTAGTTGTGGGTGGATTGTTGCTACTTTTAAATCTTCCAGCTACAGTGGGTATTCCATTTTATCCGCTGGGATCTCTTCAATTTATTCCAGGGATTTTAATTGCGATTGGAATTGGACGTTATAGTGCTATTGATGTAAACGCTGCAGGTCTTAGTATCAGTAAAAAAATGAGTTTGCTCAGTTTTATATTTGTGCCTATAACAGTGATTATCCTCATTCCTACTTTAAATTCTTATAGCGCTGTTAAAATTTTTATTTATCTTACCTATGCTACTCTTCCGTTATTTTTATCTCTCTATACATTTACATTTGTTTTGACAAGACCAATTGCTTTGGAGTTAGATAGAAACTATTTGGCTCTGCTTTCTGAGAAATTAGTCGTAGAAAAATCTCAACAAGAAATAAAAAAGCTCAATGAATTGACAAAGAAAATAAATTCGAGGCTTTCTTTACCCGATGTGCTTTCTGAAATGCATTTATATCTAAGGGAGAACTATCAAGTAACTGATTATCGACTTTATTTAATTAATAAAAATAAGAAAAGAATGGAGTATGTGCAGGGTGGTTCTTCTGAAGAAGAAAATTTAGAGGCAGAATCATTTCTTCGTGCGAATCCATTTCCTGTCGACACCAAACAAGGATTTGCTGCGACCGTTTATAATACTAAAAGATATATTTATTTACCACGGCTCAAGTCTGGTTTCTTAACAGAAGTGGAAACTAAGATTGTAGAATTGTTTAAAATAAATTCGATAATAATTTTTCCTTTAATGTCGAGTAAGGATGTTACGGGTATACTTCTATTTACCCGCAGCGAAAATTCTAAGAGGCTCACAAAAGAAGAAATCCAATCGATGGAACGTTTTTGTGATCAGATCACAGGAGCCATTCAAAATGCAAATTTAATGCAGCAAGTGGAAGACTCTATGTTAACCGCTGTAAAAGAGCAATACCAGGCGGAGATTGCCCAGCGAGAAGCAGAAGAATTAAAAAAGATTGCATTTGCTGAAAAGGAAAAATCAGAATCTCTACTTCTAAATATTTTACCTTCCAAAATCGCTCAGGAATTGAAATCTCATTCCGAAGTAGAGCCTGTTTTTTATCCATCGGTTACTGTTTTATTTACAGACTTTAAAGGTTTCACAAAGTTAGCAGAGAATATGACTCCACAGGAGTTAGTAAAAGAACTCGATGGTTGCTTTACTCAGTTCGATGAAATTTGTAAACGATACAATTTTGAAAAATTAAAAACGATAGGCGATAGTTATATGTGTGCTGGTGGAATTCCTGAACAAAATAAAACTCATATCATTGATGCCTGTTTGACTGCAATAGAGATACAGTCTTTTATGATTCAGATGAGGGAGATTAAACAAATACTTAATCTTCCTTTTTGGGAATTAAGATTGGGAATTCATACCGGTCCTGTAGTCGCTGGTGTTGTGGGTAAACACAAATTTGCCTACGATATGTGGGGAGATACTGTAAACATTGCAAGTCGAATGGAATCGTCTGGAACGGTAGGCGAAATTAATGTATCACACCCCGTCTATGAGTTTGCAAAATACTTTTTTGACTTTGAACCGCGCGGAAAGTTGAAAGCAAAAAATAAAGAAGATATGGAAATGTATTATTTAAAAAGAATCAGAAAAGATTTATCTAAAGATCCTGAAGGAAAGCTTCCTGACGAGAGGTTTGTGAAATTGTATGAATTATTAAAAGAGGGCAAGCGATTCAAATTTAGAAAGGAGCTAAGAGATGAGTAGCATTGGAGAAGGGATAAATTGCATTATGGCGCTGGATTGTAGTGTTTACAAACAAGCATTTTGATTAAAAATAGTTTTTATATTGTTAAAAACTATTTTTAATCAAAATGCCTGAAGCAGCAAGAATTATTATAGTTATTAATGCAATAAAGATATTGTCTGAATCAGTTCCATGAAGACAGTTACGGAAGGTTGGACTGTATCTAAAGATTTTCCTGAACTTGTTGAAGTAGTTGTAAAGCTTGCCTGAGAAGTAGAAGAGGCAGCAATATTAGAACTTCCTGAAGTGTTTGAGCTATTTCCGGAATCTTGAACGAGACCTATTAGAGGAATGTATTGTGATTTTACTGCTCGACTTCTTTACTAAGTCTAAAAAACTTTCCTTATGAGTAAAAAAGAAGAGCTACATCATTTTGTCAAAACCTACGCCTATAGATATTCAGAAGAAGAGTTTACACTTGCCTCTGGAAAAAAATCGCATCATTATTTTAATTGCAAAGAAATTATTTTAGTTCCCAATAGACTTTCTCTTTTTGCAGACTATGTGGTTAATGAGCATATACCGTCCGTTCTGGATATTCAGCCTGAAGCAATTGGCGGTCTTACTTTAGGTGCCGATCCAATCAGTTATTCTTTGAGCCTTGAATACTTTAAGCAGGGTAAGATTGTTTATCCACTCATTGTTCGAAAAGAAACAAAAGACCACGGAACCAAGAAGGAAATCGAAGGACAGGTTGATAAAGTAAAATCCTGTCTTGTAGTAGACGATGTAATTACAACGGGCGGCTCAACAATAAAGGCAGTCGAGGCTCTTCGTAGGGCTGGAATTAAAGTTGAGTCTGGAATTTGTATTTTAGATAGGGAAGAGGGCGGCAAAGAGGCATTACTCGCTGCCGGGATTCAAATGTATCCTGTCTTTAAAAAGGCAGACTTTATTTAGTCTGCCATCTTTTTAGGCGTTTCCAGGATTCTAATTGCCCGCACATAATGAAAATTATCCTTTAGTGTAAATTGTGATACTATGGATAATTTTTCCTTGAATTGACTTAAATCAATTACATTCCTATAACTATTTAGTATGATTTTTCTATGATGGAGATTAACTTATGATACCTATTTCAAAAAAATTTTCCCTGAGTCTTTTACTGATGCTATCAATGATAGGATTCTCAGCTTGTAATAAAGATATGGTTACCGAAGAAGCAAAGCTCACTTACGCCCCAGAAGTGCCACCGCCAATCACTCGCAAGAATCCAGCGAAAGTAATTATTAATCTGGAGACAAAAGAAGTGGTCGGTCGCTTGGCTGATGGTGTTGAATACACGTTTTGGACATTTGGTGGAACAGTACCAGGTCCCTTTATTCGAATTAGAGAAGGGGATGATGTAGAGTTTAATTTACACAATCACCCAAGTAGCAAAATGCCTCACAACATCGACTTACACGCAGTAACCGGTCAAGGTGGTGGAGCTGGTGCTTCTCTTACTGTCCCTGGAAGATCTTCCAAATTTTCCTTTAAAGCAATTAACGCTGGACTTTATATTTATCATTGTGCAACCTCCCCGGTAGGAATGCATATTGCGAATGGGATGTATGGACTCATTTTTGTAGAGCCAAAAGAAGGTTTGCCTAAAGTAGATAAAGAATACTACATTGTCCAAAGTGAATTTTACACAAATGGAAAACACGGCGCTCCTGGTCTACAGGGATTTAACATGGAAAAAGCTCTAACGGAAACTCCTGATTATGTGGTGTTTAACGGTTCTGTAGGTTCTCTTACTGACAATAAAGCTCTCAAAGCCAAAGTAGGGGAAACTGTGCGTTTGTTTGTGGGAAATGGTGGACCTAATTTACTTTCTTCTTTTCACGTCATCGGAGAAATTTTTGACAACGTTTACACAGAAGGTGGAACTGTTGCTAATCAGAAGAATGTGCAAACAACTCTTGTGCCTGCTGGTGGATCTGCGATTGTAGATTTTAAAGTAGAAGTTCCTTCAACACTCATTTTAGTAGATCATTCTATATTTAGAACCTTTAACAAAGGATCTCTAGGTATGCTCAAAGTAGAAGGCGAAGAAAATAAAGCCATTTATTCCGGCAAACAAGAAGATACTGTATATTTGCCGGAAGGTAGTGCAATCCAAAGAATGAAAACCGAAACAGTAGATGCGCCCCAAGCAAAGACCAAGGCGGAAAAAATTGAGATCGGAGAACGAGTATTTAACACAAATTGTTCCGCTTGTCATATGAAAGAAGGACAAGGTGTACCAAATGTATTTCCTCCACTTGCGAAGTCTGATTACCTCAATGCAAATAAAGAAAGAGCAATCGGTATTTTGCTAAAAGGGTTAACAGGAGAAATCACAGTCAATGGTCAGAAGTATAACAACGTTATGCCACATCTTGAACTATCTGATGATGATATTGCCAATGTTCTTACCTACGTTTATAGCAAATGGGAAAACAAAGGCTATGAAGTATCTATAGAAGAAGTAAAGAAAAACAAAAAATGAAATTTTTAGTAGAGTAGTTTCATTTGCCACAGAGACGCAGAGGCACGGAGAGTTTACAATGTGTTCAATTAAGACAATAGAGTTGTTGAAAAATTACCTGTCAGTTCGAGCAGGGTCGAGAACTACAAGTGCTAAAAGCCTTTATTTTCATAGCAGTTCTCGACTATCGCTTGTTTGGAAGTTGTCGCTCGAACTGACATCGAGCATCCATTTTGATTTTTCAAAAACTCTACTATATAAAATTCTTAAATATTCATATAACATGGAATTAGTAGGAAAATTAATAGTAACCTCTGTGACTCTGAGCCTCTGTGGCATAACAGTTCCTCTACTAAGCTCTGAAATGATAAAAGTTCCAGCCGGTGTCTACAAACCATTTATCAAAGTAGATGCCGAGTCTGCGACAAAACCAATTCCGGTAAAATCTTTTTTCTTGGACCAATACCCTGTTACAAAAAAAGATTATTCTGAGTTCATACAAAAAAATCCAAAATGGAAAAAAGAAAATACTCCTCAGATATTTGCAGACGATGGATATTTAGAAGATTGGAAAGTTAAAAAAGAAGAATTTTTACAAGATTCTCCTGTTACCTATATCTCTTGGTTTTCTGCAAAAGCTTATTGTGATTCACATGGAAAAAGACTTCCAAACGCATACGAGTGGGAATACGCCGCGTTTATCCCACCGACCGGAGGAAATAGTAAAACTGTGGATAAAGAGATTATGCGCTGGTATGGAGAAAAAAAACCAGATCATCTACCGTCAGTCGGTAGATATAAAAATGCGTTAGGCATTTATGATCTACATGGGTTGATATGGGAATGGGTCTATGATTTTAACTCTGCATCTGTGACGGGTGACTCTCGTGCTGATTCAGATTTAGAGTCTTCCTTGTTTTGTGGAGCCGGTGCACTCAAAGCAAATGATTTTAGTAATTATGCGGCATACATGCGATTTGGCTATAGAGCCGGATTAAAGGGATGGTACACTGGAAAATATTTAGGATTTCGCTGTGCCAAGGATTTATAAAATAATTAAAGAATACCACCGATAGACACGGATAAACACTGATGAATTTAATACTTAACTCTTATCCGTGTTCATCTGTGTTCATCAGTGGTAAAAAAAGGAGGATAGTATGAGAACTATCGTATTTATTTTACTCACGATTTTAATGTCGTGTAAAGATGGTCACCATGACCACAAACACCATGCGTTACCCGCAAGCACTGCTACAGAAGGGTCTTTGTTTGATTTGGAAGATATGTGGACAACACAGGACAACAAAATGTTTCATTGGAAAGACCAAAAGGGAGAGCCAATGATTGTGAGCATGTTTTATGCGTCCTGTCAGAGTGTATGTCCTAGGATTGTAACGGACATCCAGTTGATTGGAAAAAAAATAGCGCAAAAGACCGGTAAATCACCAAAGGTAGTCTTAGTCAGTTTTGACCCTGAAAAAGACACACCAGAATCACTAAAAGCTTACGCAAAAAAAATGGAATTAGGGGATAATTGGTATTTGCTGAATGGAAAAGACGATTCTGTGCGAACCATATCAGTACTACTTGGAATTTCTTACCAAAAGACATCAGGCAATGATTTTAATCACTCTACTGTAATATCTCTTGTTTCCAAAGAAGGTAAAATACTTTCTAGAATAGAGGGCGTTGGAGCAGATTCTAGTTCGATTGTAGAGAAATATTGATTTATGGAATCAAAACTAAAAAAGCTAATCACAAGTTTGCGGAACAAATTTACAATTCCAATTTTGGTAGTAATTTTAGTTTTCACCTTTTACTTTAAGATGATTCTGTTTTTGGTCGGTGGTTCTATGATTAGTGTTGGAATTTTGCTCCAAGCATTTCAGAAAAGTTACAATCTATCCCATGTTACAACAGAGATTAGCCCCGAAGATGTTTATAAAGAAATCCAAGTGTTTAATAAATTTTCTTCTTATGTAAAGGACATTTTACCGGGTTATGAGCATCATCCGCTCGTGATAATCATTCTTTGTATGGATTCTAGAATTAGCACAGAAGAGCTTCTGGGTGATTCGAGAGATTTCTATTATGTTATCCGCACGGCAGGCTCTGTAATTCGAGAAAAGGAAATGGAAATGATTGAACTTGCCCTTGTAGAAAAAAATGTAAAGTTAGTTGTTTTTACAGAGCATTCCGATTGTGCAGCTAAAAAAGTTGCCGGCAGTGCAGAGAAAAAAAATCTCTATCCGAGTATTTCTAGAGCACTAGCAGATAGGGAAAGAGAGATTGTGAAATTTTTAGAGCGTCCAGTAGTTGTCCAAAAAATCAAAAATGGGCAACTACTAGTGAAACATGCCATGATAGATACAAAGTCTGTCAGAATGTTTTTTGTAGATTAGCGTTTAATTATGATTAGCTATATCATGCCTGCCACTCGCGGAAACAATACATTATTCTCTAAGTGAATATGTGTTTGTAAATCTTCTACATACTCGGCTAGAGTTGCATAACAAATTCTCCATGTTGTACATGCATACGTAGGTGGAGTAAAATTATTTGTTATAGATTTTAATTCTTGAATGATCCTTCCAACTTCTTCGTGTTCAAATTCCATTGCTGATATTGGATGAACTAATTGTTCTTTGGGAAAATTCAAATCAGTTCCATTTTCAAGGGAAATGATCGCAGGGAATAATACCTTTTCCTCTTTTAACAAATGAGGAATTAAATCATCTATGAGAGCTTCAATTAATTTATATAATGGAATTACTTCAGGATGTCTTTCGCCGTGAGCGTTAACCATTTTACTGCTATACTGTAAAAGTAAGTCACCTTTGTTTCTCGTATAGGTGTGATGAATTGAAACAACGTATTCAATCAAACCATTAAGACTTAAATCTTCTGTTAAAATACTTGGCTCGCCTTTAGCCGCTAAATTTTCTAATTCTGAAATTACATATTGTGTATCTACATTTGCATTTGTGCAGGCTTCTTTTAAAGTTTTTTTTCCACCACAACAAAAATCAATTCCATGTTTGCTAAACAAGTGAGCATTCCTGTAGTCTTCTGCTACAAATTCACCAACTTTTTTTTCTTCGAGCACCATTTACTTTCTCCTCTATATATAATTATTCCTATAGAATAAATGAATAAAAAAAACATACATTGATTTATATCAACATTCATAAATTTAGTTTCGTTTTTTACTATATGTATTGATTATGAATAAAGGAAGTAAACATGAAAGAAATTGACACTGATTTTCGCCAAGATATTGCTCTTCCCTGGATTACCTTTTCATTATTTTGGTTTATACTCATTATCTGCTTAGGGATTTCGATGAGATTGTCCTATGCATTTAATATCGTTTTACCTACACCAATTGACTTTACCCGTCATGCCCATAGTCATACTGCATTTTGGGCTTGGGCGGGACCTGCTTTTTTTGGATTTATATTAGCATTCCTAATAGAAAACACTAAGCGATCTAAAGTATTTGAAACGATTCTATTCTGGTTAATCCAAATAAATTCCCTTTTAGCACTTCTTTCTTTTATACTGAGTGGTTATTCTAAATTATCCATTGTGTTTTCATCTGGAATGGTTTTTATTTGGCTAAGTTTTTCTTTTTATTCAATCTATGCAGGTAAGAAGTTAAATAAAAACCTTCTCCTGTTTGCTCTCATTCGTTTAAGTATATTAATGCTGACTGTATCAACTCTACCTACTTTTTTGATTCCGGTTTCCGTTGCTACAGGATTTGGCACTGAGATGCTAAGAACAATTTCTATTCATTTTTTCTTAGACTGTTATAGTGAAGGTTGGCTTTATATTATGAGTTTTGCTCTTTTTATATTTTTAATAGAAAAAAATGAAAAGACTAAAGTTTCAAATGCAGGTAAAATGCTATTACTCTCAAGTATACCTTTGTTAATTTTGGTTTCTTTAAGATCAAATGTATTTCTTTTTTCAAATCCAATTCAGTGGATTATACTATGTGCTTCTTTTTTATGGGGAATTTTACAAATAATAGCTATCGCTCCTTTTATACGTAGAAATTTGCATTATTCTTTTTACTGCGTGATAATTTTTGTTTTAATAAAAGCTATTCTAGATATGTTGATAGGGATACCTGTATTTACAAAATTTGTTCAATCAAAAATGTTTGCAGTTTTATATTTACATCTGAAACTTTTGGGAATAATGAGCATTATCCTTTCTTTGTTTATTGCTAAAGTGTATTCACCAGAAAGTAAAAAATTCCACTACTCGAAAAATAGTATCTTGCTTGGGGTATGTTTTAGCTTAATTGCACTATCTTTCATTGCATTAGCAAGTATCGCCACTTTTAGCATAAATGAAATTTTTGATCTAAATGCGTTTTGGTTCTATGGTCAGATTCTTGCTTTTTCTGCAGCCTTACTCATTTTACTGGGTGTAATAATTTTATTTGTTAGCTGTTTTTATTTTTCCAATTAGTGGCGCACGCAGCAGCGTTCTAAAATTTATTTGCGTTCAGTTTTTAAAAAAGCAGACTTTATTTAGTCTGCCATCTTTTAATATTCTGCCCACCATGCACATAGTGGTCATTTACATTGATGTGGTGATTTTTAGTTTTGCTATAAATGAATTTACCAGAATAATTTTTAAATTCTTTGAATTGATTTAAATTAAAAATCATCCCGGTGGTAAAGTCCTGCACCTGGTCGGAATTTAAGCCAGGAATTTCGAACATAACTACTACTTCCTCGCCGTTCTTTAGAACTCCAATCACTTTGTTATTGCCGTTAAAATTTGAAATCTTTGTTTCGAAAAATTCTCTTATGTCCATAGCAATAAAATAAAGACTCAAGTCTTTAAGTCAACAATTTTAATCCAAGATTCCCTCTATAAAAGCATAACCTTACCCACGCTTACGCTAAATAATAAGAAACTGATTACCACCGATACACACCGATAGGGACGATAGAAAATACGATGCTTTTATTTATGTGTTATGGAGTTAAATGAAATGGGATTAAACGACGAGCGCAATGATACGAATAGGAATATCCTAAACTATAAACCATCGTTCAGTTATCGGTGTCCTTCCCCCCTTCGCTGCAAGTATTCGCGACCTTCGCCTTCGCCTGTTCATCGGTGGTAATCTTTGAATATTTCACTTATAACAAAAAGATATGGGTAACGTCATGCTATAAAAGGAGGAGTTTTTAAAAATATTGTTTGCAGTTAGTAGAACTCTAAAAATTCTTAGAAGGAAAATAAAATCCTGGAGAATAAAATGAGTCAATTGCTAGAAGAGGATGTGCGGGTTAGTATCGGCACCGATAATTTTCTAACCACTATCAAGTCGGGTAAACATCAATTAATCGCAGACGAGCCTGAATCGAAGGGCGGAAAAGATAAGGGAGCAAGTCCCTATCAACTACTACTTGCTTCTCTGGGAAGTTGCAGCGTGATTACTCTAAAGATGTATGCTCAAAATAAAAAATGGGATTTAATTTCGGTAGATGTTAAATTAAATATGGAACAAGTTCAAAGAGAAAACGACAAGGTAATGGTCATTACCCGAAAGATTTCTCTTTCTGGAAATTTAGACGATGAGCAAAAAGAAAGATTATTGGCAGTTGCAAAAGCCTGTCCTGTTGCAAAAATTCTAACAGGAACAGTTGAAATTGAAAGTAGTTTAGAGGTTTAAAATGGATAAAGATATAACTAAAAAATATTCAAACGATGATATTACTGTAGTTTGGAAACCTAAAGTATGCATTCACTCCGCTATTTGTTTTAAAGGTTTACCGGGAGTTTTTAATCCTAAAAAAAGACCCTGGGTTACAATCGAGGGAGGAAGCTCTGAAGAGATAATGGCACAAATTGACAAATGTCCATCGGGTGCACTTTCTTATTATAGAAACTCCAGTGAAGGCATACAAGAAGAAACCGTTAAGACTCTTTTAGAAGTCCTACCTAACGGTCCACTTTTAGTTTATGGAACAATCGAAGTCAAAGACAAAGAAGGAAATAAAACTTTAAAAAATAAAACAACTGCCTTTTGTCGCTGTGGACATTCAGGTAACAAACCTTTCTGTGATGGCTCTCATGTAAAAAAAGAGTTTAAGGGATAATGTAGATTAGCCACCTTTTTTAGGAGGTGGTTATCGAAATGTATTTTATTTTTTTCCTTTGGATTTTTCTGGACTAGGTTCTGGTTTTATATCAAGTGCTTCTAATTCTGATATGAATTTCTTTATATTATTTCTAGCTGAATATTCATTTGCACGTTTGGCTCTGTAAACACCAATGAACATTTCAGATGCTGTAGCAGTTCCCGGTTCAACGATAGTTTTATCGAATACAATTTGATCTTTTAAATATAGAGTATATTTTATAGTCGTAGTTACTGTCATATCAATTCCGAACCAGGGGTGATCGCGATCTATGATAATCATGCGAAGTTTCCAGTCTGTATCTGATTTAGTAGCAATGCTCTTGAATATTTTAGAGTTTATAAGTGAGTCTTTCACTGCCTGTGTAAAATTATCATCGCTGATATTTGGTATCCAAAATGGAAGTGTAATACTACCACCGGTTGATTCTTCTACAATTATATTTTCACCGAGAGTTTTTTTGGCTGTTGTATCGGTTACAGTCATTTTACCTGCGTTTGCAGTTACAGCACAGTTATAGGTGAATAGAATGGATAGGGTAAATACTAGTAATTTTCTCATGCTTTAATCCTTAAGGTCTTATTTTAACTCGTTTTGAATGAGTCGGAATGAAACTTTTTTAGTCTCAGCGCAAAATAAAAAAGCTTAATACATATTATGCGCTAAGAATATTTTGTTACATTTAATTCTTAACTAAAGTCGGTTATATTTTACCTTAGGATAAATAAAAAAAACTAGTATTACTTGTTTTTAGCTAACATCGAACCACTTGCTGCACGCTTAAAGAATTCAGCTCCCTCTTTTTCGAGGTATTCTTCGTAGGTTCCCTTGAAGTCAATTACTTGACCGGGGGTAACTTCGATTATCCTTGTAGCAAGAGAAGAGACAAACTCTCTATCATGACTTACGAATATAACTGTTCCTTCAAATAAGGAAAGCGCATAGTTTAAAGCTTCAATACTTTCTAAGTCCAAGTGGTTTGTTGGCTCATCAAGTGCTAAAACATTTTCCTCTGCCATAATCATGCGGGAAAGAATGAGTCTGGATTTTTCACCACCCGATAATACACTTGTGCTTTTTTGTGCCATATCTCCACTGAAGAGCATACGACCGAGCATGCTGCGGATAACGGTTGTATCAGTTCCTGGTGCTGCATAGCGATAGAGCCACTCAATGAGAGTAGGTGCATCTTCTCCAATTCCATCTTTGTGGTCTTGTGGGAAATAAGAGGCAGTCATACTTTGACCGTGCTCTACTTTTCCGGTATCTGGCTCGATCAGTTTTAATAAACATTTTAAGAGCGTAGTTTTACCCACACCGTTTGTTCCAATGATACCTACTTTTTCCCCTTTAGAAATGGAAATGCTAATATCTGTAAAAATTGGATTTTCATATTTCTTAGAAATTCCAACAGCATTGATCACATCTTTACCGAGAGGTTTTGCCATTTTAAAACGGATATAAGGAGATACCCTGGAAGAGGGTTTAATTTCGATTTGCCCCGACTTTAACTTATCAATTAATTTTGCGCGGGAAGTTGCCTGCTTTGCTTTACTTGCATTGGCACTAAATCGGCTAACGAATTCTTGTAAGTCTGCGATTTTTTCTTTGGTTCGTTTATTGTCGTTGATTAATTGCTCGCGTGCCATTGTAGACGCTTCCATATAATCATCATAATTTCCAGGATATACTTTGATGGCATTGTAATCCAAGTCGGCGATATCAGTCGCAATCGAATTGATAAAATGTCTATCGTGGGAGATAACAATAAGAACCCCCGTATGATTTTTTAAAAAATCTTCAAGCCATTTGATAGTCTTGATATCAAGGTTGTTTGTCGGCTCATCTAAGAGTAAAATTTCTGGTTTTTGAAAAAGAACTTGAGCGAGTAATACGCGTAATTTGTAGCCGCCCGTAATCTTCGACATTGTTTCCTGGTGCAGGTTAGATGGGATTCCCAAACCTTCTAGTAATTCGCCTGCGTAACTTTCTGCTTCGTATCCATCTAAATCTGCGTATTTTTCTTCGAGCTCGCTTGCTTTGATTCCTTCTTCTTCAGACATCTCAGGTAGGGAATAGAGTCTGTCTCTTTCTTTGTGAACTTCCCAGAGTTCTTTGTGACCCATTAGAACTGTATTCATAATGGATTCATTTTCAT
>Ga0075158_10000130_pt1 | contig 55225 bp, 42 predicted proteins | sample JI91814BDNA_FD_70968 | JGI IMG/M metagenome (GOLD analysis project Ga0075158, IMG submission 70968) | Wastewater effluent complex algal communities from Wisconsin, to seasonally profile nutrient transformation and Carbon sequestration -... | ecosystem: Engineered > WWTP > Effluent > Algae... | reverse complement strand
AAATTTCTTGCTGCACAGCCATCACCGCGTCTGCACGTTTGCGTTTCGTTTTTTCTGAAACGTCGTCTTTTAATAAATGTGCGTGTGTATTTTCCTCGTGTGAGTAGGTGAAAATGCCTAGTCGTTCAAATTTTGTTTCTTCAACCCAGCGCAACATTTCCTGGTGGTCCTTTTCCGTTTCGCCTGGGTAGCCTGCTATTAGTGTAGTGCGTAACGCTATACCAGGTACTTTGTCGCGAATTTTATTCACCACATCAATGGTTTTTTGTTTGGTGATACCGCGACGCATGCTAGTGAGCATGTTATCGCTGATATGCTGCAAAGGCATATCAAGGTAGTTGGTTACGTTGTTTTTCGCATTCATTACATCCAACACCTCCATAGGGAAGCCGCTCGGGAAAGCGTAATGCAAACGCAGCCAATCTATGCCTTCTACATCACTTAATTTGTCCAGCAAGCTGGCCAGTTCGCGTTTTTTGTAGATATCTAGTCCGTAATAGGTCAAATCTTGCGCAATCAACAAAAGCTCTTTTGTTCCTTTTGATGCCAATATTTTAGCACGGTTCACCAACTCTTCCATAGGTACGCTGATGTGTTTACCACGCATAAGCGGAATTGCACAAAAGCTACAGGGGCGGTCGCAACCCTCGCTTATTTTAAAATAGGCGTAATGGTTGGGGGTGGTTAAAAGCCTTTCACCTACCAGCTCGTGCTTGTAATCGGCTTTCAGTGTTTTTAAGATTTTGGGTAATTCTCTTGTCCCAAAATAGGCATCCACATCGGGAATTTCTTTTTCAAGGTCCTTTTTATAACGTTCGCTCAAGCAGCCGGTAACATAAACTTTTTCAACGGCCCCTTCTTTTTTAGCTTCCACATAACGTAAAATGGTATCAATACTTTCCTGCTTGGCATTGTCAACAAAACCGCAGGTGTTGATAATTACAATCTGATGATCGTCACCCATGCCCTCATGTTCCACATCAAATTTATTGGCCTTGAGTTGCCCCATCAGCACTTCACTGTCTACCAGGTTTTTGCTGCAGCCAAGGGTTACAACATTTACTTTGTTCTTTTTAAGTGTTTTTGTTTTCATGGAAAGGGGGCAAAGATACCAAATTTAACCCAAATTAGGGATTGTCGTGTTGCCCGCTGCATGTTTTAACAAAGATAAAAGGACAAGGGGACTAAACCGGATCCACATCAATAGAGATCTTATACCGCCAGTTTTTATACTTATCCTGAAGGTCGTTCAATGCTGCGTAAATACATTGGCGAAGCGATTGTGAGGACTGTTGTTTTTGGGTCTTTAACAAGATACGTTTGTAGTACTGGTTTTTGATTCTTGAGATCAATGGAAATTCGGGCCCGAGAATGTTATCCTGAAAATGGGGCTTCAAAAGAAGGAAGAGCTCATTGGAAAGATGATTAACTTCATTCACGTCTTTGGAGATCACATTTATTTCGAACAAACGTGAAAAAGGTGGATAAAAATATTGTTGTCGTTCAGCAAGGGTATCCTCATAAAAGCCGGCACTGTTGTTTTCCAGGATGTATTTCAATACCGGGTGTTCGGGTTGCATGGTTTGAATAAATACGTTTCCTTTTTCTTTCTTGCGTCCTGCCCGGCCACGCACCTGGCTAATAAGCTGGAACGATTTTTCAAAAGATCTGAAGTCTGGAAAATTAAAGGAAGAATCGGCATTTAAAACCCCCACCACACTTACATTGTCGAAATCCAGTCCTTTGGTTACCATCTGGGTTCCTATCAAAATGTCAATGTTTCCCGTTTCAAAATCGTCTATTAGCTGTTTGTAAGCGTACTTACTTCGTGTACTATCGAGGTCCATTCTGGCTATTCTGGCTTTTGGGAAAAGTACTTCCACATCTTCTTCCACTTTTTCGGTACCCATGCCTTTGTAATGCAATTGATTGCTTCCACAAGCAGAGCATTCTTTAGGAGGAGTGACTGAGTAGCCGCAATAATGGCAAACAAGTTTCTGCTGATTTTTATGATAAATAAGCGATACGTCGCACTGGATACATTGAGGCACATGTCCGCATTGTTTACATTCGGTGTACGGGGCAAAACCTCTTCTGTTTTGGAACAGGATGACCTGTTTTTTCTGTGTGAGTGCTTTTTCAATCGCGTTAAAAAGAGGAGGTGTCAGGATAGCCTTCATCTGCGTGGTTTGCTCATAGTATTTTACATCACAAATTTCCACTTCTGTGCCGCCACTTTCTACAAACTGATTTTTTAATTCTGCAAGGACGTATTTGCCTAATCTCACATTCTGAAAACTTTCTATAGACGGGGTAGCGCTACCCAATAATACGTTAGCTTTTTGAAGGGCAGCGAGATAAAGCGCCGCGTCGCGGGCGTGATAACGAGGAGCCGGATCGTGTTGCTTAAAAGAGTTGTCGTGCTCCTCATCTATTATGATCAGTCCCAGATCCTGAAACGGCAGAAATAAACTGGAACGCGCTCCCAAGATGATTTTGTACTGTTTATTATTTTCTGTATCAGGTTTTTCTGTTTTTTCTTTTTGTGTATTTAATTCTTCTTCATCCTTCTTTTGTTCTTGTAAAACATTGTTCCATATTTCCACCCGTTCGTTTTCGCTAAAGCGGGAATGGTATACGCCTACAATCTCACCAAACACAGCTCTTAATCGGGTAATTAATTGCGTGGTCAGTGCTATTTCGGGAATTAAAAAAAGTACTTGTTTGTTTTTTCGAAGCGTGTCTTTTATTAATTGAATGTACACTTCCGTTTTTCCGCTGCCTGTTACACCGCGCAAAAGAACAGGTTTTCCAGCCTCGAACCCTTTTTTAACCTCGGTATACGCGTTTCTCTGATTGACACTTAATTCCTTCAGTACATTGTTCCCCTTTTCAAAAAGCAAACGGCCAATTTCAAAATCCTGTTGAATCAGGACGTTTTTTTTAACCAAAGCACTAAGGGCCGTGGCTTCTACTTTTTTTATCAGGTCTGTTTTTTTTATCCAACCCTGTGTCGATTCATTTGTTTTTGAAAGATGAAGGAAATAAAGAAGTGCTTCTGCTTGTTTAAACGCCTTTTTCTCCAGGGCGCTTAAGGTAGCGTGAATGGTCAACTCATCCATACTGTCGGTATTTAACCGAAACATGGCCTGTAATTTTGGTTTATACTTGTCTTTTACTTCCTCATAAACCACAATGGCGTTTTTTCGAAGGAGGTTATTGATAATTGGCTGCACAGCTTTAATGCTTAGCAATTCTGAAACTGCTTCAAAATTCAGATTAGGGTTTACATGCAGGGCGTCCAGCAAAAGGTGCTCCCGTTCGGTAAAAAACGTGAGAGCGGCTTCCTCAAAATTAAATTCCGGGTTTAACTGAATGTGTGAAGTACTGCTGAGCTTTAAGCCCGACGGTAAGGCGGCTGTCATAACTTCTCCCGGATTGGCGCAATAATAAAATGCGATCCAATCCCAGAACTGAAGCTGCTTTGATGTTACTATCGGAAAGTCGTCCAGTATGGCATCCAAATACTTTACCGTATAATCTGATGGGGCGGTGTTATGAATTTTGTAAATAATGCCAGTGTAAATTTTCGACTTCCCGAATTGTACAAGCGCTCGTTTGCCCACCTCAAGCTCATCGTTTAGCTCAAATGGTACCCTATAAGTGTATTTGTTAGGAACACTTAAAGGGACAATAACGTCTACAAAGTATGTATCGCGCTGCATCAGCTGATTAAATAGGCCAGCAAAATGCCGCCAGCCATCATGAAAACCTTGGTCTTGTTGTATTTATGATGTTCGCTGGTTTCAAACAGTATGGCGGTGGAAATATGCAGGAAGATGCCTATAACTAAAGCAAAGGCCAGCTGGCTGAACACCTCGTAATTATTAAGACCATAGGTTTGTAACACAAAGCTGCTCAGGTATCCCACGGGTGTCATAACCGAAAAGAGTAAAAGCAATAGCCATTTTCTTGATCCGGTCGGCTCATGTTCTTTAAGCAACGATACAAAGGCAATGGTGATGGGGATGTTATGCAGGGCCAGGCCAAGAATCAGCTGATAGTTGATGGAAGATGAGTTGCCGGGAGCCAGGTTGTAAATGGGCAGTCCTTCAAGAAAAGAATGGAGCATCAGGCCAACAATAATACCACGGGGCAAATGTTTTTCACAGGTATGGCTGTGCAGATGCACATGGCCATGTTCTATCCCCGTGCTAAAGGTGTCGATAAGGAGTTGCAGGCAAAAGCCCAAAACAATAAATAATCCCATCCTTTTTACATGGCCCAGCTCAAAAGCTTCTGGTAAGAGGTGCATGATAGAAAGGGCAAACAGATAGGCGGCGCTAAAGGCGAGCAGTAACCGGAGATTTACCTGATTAATTTTTATCTGTAATGCGATTCCTCCCGATAAAAGTATGGGGAGCATGAGGCAAAGGATAGATAGCGCTGCGTTCAAAGTTTTATTTTTTAAATAGTAAAATTAAACGGTCGGACTTTTCCGGGTCAAAATTTTCGAGCTGGTAGTTGCCAAAGCAGCAATGCAGCTTGAGTCCTGCGGCATCAGCAAAACTTACAAAATCACTTTTCCCGAGCAGCGATACAGATTCTTCAAAATAATACTCCTTGCCCCCGGCGTTAAACTCAATGCGTTTACAAATAGTATTATCTACTACTTTTTTACTGATGTGAAATGCTATGGCGTCTCTTTGTTCTATGTATTTTGTGTCGAGCGATACTGGAATTTTTTCGGCATTTAAAAAATCGATGACAAATACGCCTTCTTTTTGAAGCGCATTGGCTACGTTTTTAAAAACTGAAAAGTTGTCGCGCATGTTTTTAAAGTAACCAATGCTGGTAAACAGGTTAAATACGGCGTTAAAATAATTAATCCGAAAGGGGTCACGCATATCGTGCACAAAAAAATCAAGACGGTCATTACTGTTTTTCGATGCCTCTTTTATATTATTTGGTGAAAGATCTGTTCCAACAACATCAAAATCTTTTTTATTGAGAGCTAATGAGTGGCGACCTTTTCCGCAGGCCAGATCCCATATTTTTGAATGCGGTTGTAATTGTAGCTTTTCGCACAGATTATTAATAAAAAAGTTAGCTTCATCAAAATTACGGTTGTTGTATAACTGATGATAATAAGGCGAATCAAACCAACCAACATACCACTCTCCTTTGTTCATGATGTAAAGTTACTAAAAACAAAAACACCGGCCTTTTATCAACCGGTGTTTTAGAAAGTTTTTTTAACTTGTTATTTTATTTTCGCTTTTGCAAACTGGTGTTTTTCGTACTTTTCGCGTCCCAGATCCCAATCTCCTTTATAAGCCGGGCCTCCTACTATAGCTTTGCGCGAAAATTTAAGATTTTCTTTTTGTCCACCTTTTCCTGCAACGGCGTCTATAATTTTATTCTGTAGGTTGGTAGCGCGTCTGTTGGCCAAATCCTGATTGCCTTTGAACGCTCTGGTAGGAACCTTTGAGGCACTGGCGTTGATGCCGATTTTCACCACCTGTGTCTTGCTCAGACTACTAACTTTATCAATGAAGCTTATCCAGATGGCATCTTCGTTCTCAGGGATGTTTCGGTTGTATTTGTAATAAATTTCGAAGTCAAAAGTTGTACCTGAAGCGTTTCCTCCTTCCATCACCGGTGATGGTTCTTCGGTGTCAGTTGCGCCGGGCTCTATGTTTAAGTAAAGCGTTTTATTAAAATTTTTGCGGCCTTTTACTCCTTCGGTGCTAAATTGTTGTTTGTCAGAAATAATGCTACCGTCTTCACTTATCGCGCTTAACTCGTATTTGGTATCAGGGCTTAACTCAATGCCTTTTATTTCGCCTTTCTCGTTGGTAGTAACATCATAGTATTCCCCATCAGCGTCAATTAAAGTGATTTTTACGTTAGGGATAATTTTAAGTGTTTTAGCGTTTCTTACAATAACACCTAACAACAATTTATTAGAAGTAGCTTTTTTGCGCAGAGTAAGTCTTTCAAAGATGGGTGTGTTGTCAGCATCGTCCTGATCAATGAAAAGTGTTTTCATGAAACGTTTGCTGCCTTTAACACCTTCTGTAGAGAAAGTTTGTTTGTTAGACATAGTGCCATCATTACTAACAGCATGTAATTGGTATTTAGTGTCAGGACTCAATTCGATGCCTTTTATCTCACCCTTATCGTTGGTAGTTACGTCGTAGTATTCTCCATCAGCATCGATTAGCGTAATTTTAACGTTTGGAATCATGCGAAGTGTTTTCGAGTTTTTTACGATTACACCAAGTAGTAGTTCTTTTGAAGTTTGTTTTTTACGAAGGTTTAGTTTTTCGAATTTTGGTGATTCACCTTTCTCTTCAGGGTCGATGAAGAGGGTTTTCATAAAACGTTTTTTACTTATGCCCTGGGTGGAGATAGTTTGTTTATCGGACACCGATCCTTCACTGCTGGCCTTAATTTCATATTTGGTGTCCGGACTCAGTTCAATGCCTTTTATTTCACCTTTATCGTTGGTAGTTACGTCATAATCCTCTCCATCCGCATCAGTAAGTGTAATATTGGCGTTAGGGATCATTTTAAGCGTTTTAGAGTTTTTTACAATAACGCCAAGCATTAATTCTTTAGAGGTAGGTTTCTTTACAGTTGGTTTTATATAAAGAATTTGATTAATGATTTTACCTGATTTTACTCCTGTTGTATTAATGGTGTAAGTGGAGGACTTCAATTCGCCCAATTCCGCTAAAACGGTATATTTTTTATTTTCCTGTAGATTGACGCCCTCATATCTGCCTTTTGAATTTGCGGTGAAGGTCTTCGTTTGACCATCTACCTCGGTCAACGTAATTTTTGTGCCCGCCACAGGTTTTTTATTTTTACTGGTTTCAAGGGTAATAAGGTTTAGTATAATCCCTTTCTCCTTTGCTTTTACTTTTCCGATCAATTTTACCGGTTCAAGGTTTACTTCGCGTTTTATTTCGCGATAGGTCAACTCATTGGTGACAAATACGTCTTCGTTATAAAACTCCTCGCCACCACTTGATTGATAAGAGAAGTTATACTCCTTGCCAGGAGGCAAGATGGTAGCAAAGGTTCCGTTAGCTAGTTTTGGGAGATAAGTGCCTACAATTTTTCCAGATTCTTTTTCTCTCACAATAATGGTGAGGTTTTCAGGCATTTTTTCGCCATCGGCCGGAATGATCTGACCTTTGAATAGAGCGAGGAAGGCCTCTTTTGATTCCGCGATCGAAAGTTTATAAATGTCTTTTTCTCCAAATCCACCGTCCTTATCCGAAGTAAAATATCCCCGTTTACCATCCGGTGAGGTGACATAAAATACGTCGTCATCCGGGGTATTAATTGGGTAACCCATGTTGGTAATATCAACGAGCGTATTGTCTTCGGTTAATGTCGCAAACATAATGTCGAACCCACCAATTGTTTTATCGCCTTTTGAAGCAAAGAAAAAAGTTTTGCCGTCAGGATGCATAAACGCACCATCTTCGTCGTATTCAGTATTTACAGTTGGCCCCATGTTAAGCGCTTTACTCCAATTACCGTTTGGCAATTTTACACAACGGTAAATATCCCGGCCGCCATATCCGCCAGGCCTGTCTGAGGTAAAGAAGAGGACCGAACCGTCCACATTTAGGCAGGCATGAGACTCAAAGTAGTTGGTATTTACGTCAGATCCAAATTCCTGTAAAGCGGTCCAGTCTTTCCCATCGTAAGTGGTGTAGTAAATGTTACCGCTGCCAATATTCCCTTTAAAAACAATCAGCGTTTGTCCATCCGGCGACAGGTTAATGGAAGCTTCGTGACCTGGGGTATTTACGTTGGCGCTCAACGACACTGGTTTACTCCAAACGTCATTATTGTCTTTATAAGAAACAACAATGTCTTCAAAATACTGACCGTCAGGAGTTAACAAGCCACCGGTGCTGTTTGGCCTGCGGGTGGTGAAAATAATGGTGCGTTCATCGGCGCTTAAAACAGGCGCATATTCGGGATATGGACTGTTAACACTATCGCCAAGGTTGTCTATCTGAAGATTTAAAGGATTCCCAACAATTTCTTTTGCCATTTTGCTGGCCGCTTTTTCTTTGGCAGCCATTTTTTGCCAGTCTTTCGATTTGGCATCCATGTATTTTGAAAACTCATCAAACTGTGCAATAGCTTCGTCAAATTTGTAGTTGATATGCAGTGCTTTGCCATAATAAAGCAAAGCCAGGGGCGGCGCGGCCTTTTCAGTAGGAGAATCAATCTGGTAGGTGCGCGATATGTTTTTAACAGCTTTTGAGAAAAAATACTCGGCTTTTTGTTTTTTAAGGGCTGAGTTGAAATAGCAAATACCAAGCTGGTAGTTGATGTTGGCTGACGAAGAATCCAGTTTATAAGCGGCTTCAAAATTGTCTTTTGCGGTCTCATAATTATTCTCCAACAACAGGTATAAGCCTTCCTGGAAGTAATCCTTGTAGGTACCATCTGGCTTTACCTGAGAATTACCAACAAGTGTTAAAGTGATCAGTAGTGTGCTTATAAAAAGTTTCATGTTTGAGTTTTAATGATGAAGCAAATTTAAAAGTTTATTTTAGAAAACAAAATAAGCCTGCGTTTCCAATCTTTTACCAAATAGGCTTTAATTCTTTATCTTTGCCGCCCACAAGAATTAACATGACCTTTTTAGAAGAAATTAAACGACGCAGAACCTTCGCTATAATCGCACATCCCGATGCAGGCAAAACCACGCTCACAGAGAAGTTGTTATTGTTTGGAGGTGCAATTCAAACTGCGGGGGCTGTTAAGTCCAATAAGATCAAAAAGTCCACTACCTCCGATTTCATGGAAATTGAAAAGCAGCGTGGGATTTCCGTTTCCACCTCTGTAATGGCCTTTGACTATAAAAATTACAAAGTAAATATTTTGGATACCCCCGGCCACGAAGATTTTGCGGAAGACACCTACCGTACACTTAGTGCGGTGGACAGTGTGATTATGGTGATCGATTGCGTGAAAGGTGTGGAACCACAAACCCGGAAACTTCTGGAAGTTTGCCGGATGCGCAATACACCCGTCATTGTATTCATTAATAAACTGGACCGTGAAGGCCAAAACCCCTTCGATTTGTTGGACGAAATAGAAAAGGAACTGAAGATCAAGGTTAGGCCTCTTACCTGGCCCATTGGCATCGGAAAATCGTTTAAAGGGGTTTACAACTTAACGCAAAAATCACTTAATCTGTTTCAAGGCGATAGTAAAACCACGGTGGAAGAAATAGTTACCATTAACGATATAACGGATATAACCATCGATAAAAGTGTGGGTGAAAATTTTGCCGAACAACTCCGTGCCGATGTAGACCTTATTGATGGCGTGTATGATACGCTGGATGTGGCAAAGTATCTGGATGGGCAGATAAGCCCGGTGTTTTTTGGCAGTGCGGTCAATAACTTCGGAATTCACGAATTATTGGATTGTTTTGTAGAAATTGCCCCCTATCCCAAAGAAAGAGAAACAGACTTGGGGATCATTAAACCGGACGACGCTAAATTTTCGGGTTTTGTGTTTAAAATTCACGCCAACCTCGATCCCAAACACCGCGATCGTATCGCCTTCCTGAGAATCTGTTCGGGTAAATTTGAACGGAATAAATATTATTACAATGTGCGGGATAAAAAGCAATTGCGCTTCAGCAACCCAACCGCATTTATGGCCCAACAAAAATCAGTCATTGATGAGGCGTTTCCCGGGGATGTAATTGGCTTATACGACGCAGGTAATTTTAAGATCGGCGATTCGTTAACAGAAGGGGTGAACCTTCATTTCAAAGGCATCCCAAGCTTCTCACCCGAGCTGTTCAGGTACGTGACCAATATGGATCCAATGAAAACCAAACAATTGCAAAAGGGATTGGAACAATTAACGGATGAGGGTGTTGCTCAGTTGTTTACTAAAAAAGCGGATGGCCGTAAAGTGATTGGTACCGTAGGGGCCTTGCAATTTGAAGTTATCCAGCATCGGTTAAAATCTGAATACAATGCCAGCGCCAGCTTTGACCAGATAAACCTTTATAAAGCCCTTTGGATCAGTGCCGATGACAAAAAGAAACTAGATGCTTTTGTACAGGATCGCGCCGCTCATATTGCTTACGATAAGGATGAAAAAATGGTGTTTTTGGCGGAAAGTCCCTGGTTGTTGCAGATGGCTCAGGAGAAGTTTCCGGATATTAAGTTCCATTTGAAAAGCGAATTTTAGTAACGTATTCAAATAAGCAGTATAATTGCATTTTGAGTAAAATGAACATTAATATTTCGTCTGAATGTTTGGATTAAGTAATCGTAAAAACAATTTTTATTTGCTGGGCATCATCTTCCTGGCGATCGTCCTGAGGTTTTACAAGCTGGGCTTTCAAAGTTTATGGCTCGATGAATTGTATACAATGATAGAGTCTGATCCTGAAATTAGCTGGGCTGAGACGAAACGCCTCGTTGTTGAAAATGAATGTAAATCGCCGGTTTACTATTTCCTAGTTAAATTGTTTTGTCAGTTGTTTGGTTACACTGAGTTTGTAGCGAGGAGTGTGTCCGCATTAGGAGGGGTTATAAGTGTTTATGCCATTTATTGGTTAGGACGAGAACTTTCTGGGATCCGAGTTGGTCTGGTTGCCGCGGCACTCACCTGTATTAACCCGTTTCATATTTATTACTCGCAAGAGGCCAGGGGGTACATATTTCTTTTTCTTTTTGCCACACTTTCGTATTTGTTTTTTGTGAGGACGTTGAGATCAGGGAAGTATAAAAGCGCTTTGGCACATGGTATTACAACTCTTCTCGCTCTGCACATCCATCCCTTTGCAGCATTAGTTCCCGCTTCACAGCTCATCCTGATAGCCGTTTTTTTCTTTTCGAAACAATACAAGGCGGAAAGATTGGCCATGTTCAAAAAATTCTTATTAAGTTATCTCATACTGCTCATAGGATTTTTTCCACTTGTCGGGGACTTTCAAACCGCTTCAAAAATTACCGATTTTTGGGTGCCTAAACCAGCACAAAGTTATTTCATTGATTTTTTTTATGAGTTTTTCGGTAATTCAGATTTATTGAAACCTCTGCTTTTAACCGGTTTGATCGCCTATCTTGTCGAGGTTTTTAGGGCTAAAGAGGAGCAAATGAATTATGGTGGATCATCATTCAATTTTTCAATTTTTAGTATTTCACTCGTTATCATATTTTTAATCCCCTACCTCTATTCCATTCTAAAAGTTCCGGCAACCGTAAGTCGTTATTTTATAAGCGCCCTCCCACTGTTGATTTTGACATTGTCGATAGGTCTTTCGGCAATTGAAAGCAAACTCACGCGAAACATCCTGCTTTTGGCCTTTGTACTTATTTCGTTAACCGATTTGGTGGTTATCAGACGCTATTATTTTGAGCCGGCCAAAACACAATTCAGAGAAATGACAGAGTATGTGAAATATTATTCCGATCAACCCTACCTCATTAACAATCAAAAAACGCCCTGGCATACTGATTATTACATAAAAAGGAGTGATATTCAATCTAAAATAACAGGGATGGACAAGGAAGTCTTTGTTGATTCTGTAATGGCGGCAAAAACGGACAAATCATTTTGGCTTATAGGGGCGCACCAGGATCCAAAACTTAGTTCCGAAAAGGCACGCTTGCTTGAAACACGATTTGTCCTAACAAAATCAAAAGATTTTATCGATGCTTGGGCACAGCTGTATCGTCCAGTAAATGACGGAAAGAAAGTTTTGAAAAAATTGGATTTCACGCACTTCAATAAAAAAAATGTAGATAAGATACTTGGTGATAGCGTTGTTACATTATGGGATGGCGAAGCAAGGATAAGTCTACCGGTTTCCATGCCAGCTGGAAATTATGTACTCAAACTTAATTGCAGTGGTACACCCTACAAAAACATATACCCCCACTTAAATGTTTATAAAAATGAGGTGTTTTTGGGAAGCTATTACACAGATGGAAGTTATGGTTTTTCTCCACCATTTAATTTTGATGTTATGTCCGGGGAAGGAGAATTTGTTCTCAGAGTAAGCATGGACAACGATGAAAACAACGCCATTACTAATGAAGATAGAAATGCGTTCATTAAGTCCGTATATTTCTTTAAAGATTAAGGTCAACTAATTTTCCGGGGTGTTAAGTCCTTTTAGCTTTATTCTCGACCAAAATTAAAATAAGCCAAAGGCTTTATTAAAATTTGTCTATATACCGTTTTTATGGTATTTTTGTGGTCTAATTAGATTCAGTCTAATTATACACTGTTTTTAACGCATTAAAATTCAAATAGTTATGATTACTGTAAGCGAAAATGCCAAAATGCATGCCATTAATTTAATCAAAGCTGAAAATCGTCCGGAGGATACATTTATTCGTGTTGGGGTGGATGGGGGCGGTTGCTCAGGTCTTACGTATAAGCTGGAGTTTGACAACCAGTTAAAAGAGGGCGATCAGCAGTTTGAGGATAAGGGAATAAAAATTGTTGTGGATAGAAAAAGTTTTTTATACCTGGTGGGTACTGAGCTGGAATATACAGGTGGACTAAACGGTAAGGGGTTTGTGTTTAATAACCCGAATGCTACACGCACTTGTGGTTGCGGAGAGAGTTTTGGTGTGTAATGAAGATAGTTAATTGCACGATTCAGAAATTTACAATACGGTTTAATCCGTAGTTCAAAAATAACATGGCAGAACAAAACGACGTTCTTGAGGAACAGCTCAACAGCGAATACAAATGGGGATTTTCAACAACTATTGAAGCCGATACCTTTGCAAAAGGCCTTTCGGAAGATGTTGTTAAAGCATTAAGCAAAAAGAAAAATGAACCAGAATGGATGTTGGAATTCAGGTTGAAAGCCTACCGCCATTGGCTCACCATGAAACAACCTGACAATTGGGCCCATTTGCATTATCCCAAAATTAATTTTCAGGACATCAGCTATTATTCCGCTCCTAAAACTAAGCCGGAATTAAAAAGTCTGGATGAGGTAGATCCTGAGTTATTAAAAACGTTCGAAAAGCTGGGCATCTCGTTGGAAGAGCAAAAACGTCTTTCGGGGGTGCAATCCAATATTGCTGTGGACGCCGTGTTTGACAGCGTTTCTGTGAAAACAACCTTCAGGGAAACACTGGCCGAAAAAGGTGTGATCTTCTGTTCCTTTAGTGAGGCGGTGCAAGAGTATCCCGACCTCATAAAAAAATACATGGGCATGGTTGTGCCTTATACCGATAATTATTATGCGGCTTTAAATTCTGCCGTGTTTAGCGACGGTTCGTTTTGTTATATCCCGAAAGGCGTTCGCTGCCCGATGGAATTATCAACGTATTTCCGCATCAATTCCATAGGCACTGGCCAGTTTGAAAGAACCCTGATTGTGGCGGATGAAGCTGCCTATGTGTCTTACCTGGAAGGATGCACTGCCCCAAAGCGCGACGAAAATCAACTGCACGCAGCTATTGTGGAGATAATCGCGCATAAGGATGCTGAAGTAAAATACAGCACGGTACAAAACTGGTTTCCGGGAGATAAAGAAGGGAAAGGCGGTATTTACAATTTTGTGACCAAACGCGGTATTTGTTTGGAAGATAATTCAAAAATAAGCTGGACACAGGTGGAGACCGGTTCCGCCATTACATGGAAATATCCTTCGGTGATTTTAAAAGGGAATAACAGTGTGGGTGAATTTTATTCGGTAGCTGTTACCAATAACCGGCAGGAAGCCGATACGGGCACCAAAATGATTCACATTGGCCGTAATACACGCAGTACCATTATTTCTAAGGGAATTAGCGCGGGGTTTAGTAACAATAGTTACCGTGGCTTGGTTCAAATAAGGAAAGGCGCCACCAATGCCCGTAATTTTTCGCAGTGCGATAGTTTACTGATGGGCGATAAGTGTGGGGCCCATACATTCCCATATATTGAAATTAAGGACAAAAGTGGCATCGTGGAACATGAAGCTACTACCAGTAAAATAGGGGAAGACCAGTTGTTTTATTGCAAGCAACGGGGGATTGAGATGGAGAAAGCCATAGCGCTGATAGTAAACGGTTATTGCAAAGAAGTGCTGAACAAATTGCCAATGGAATTTGCTGTCGAAGCACAGAAGTTATTAGCCATTAGTTTGGAGGGCAGTGTAGGATAAAAATTAATGAACGGCCCCGTAGTAAAATATAAAATTTCAGATTATACCATTCTCTTTACTTTGGCTGTGGCCGCCGTTTTAAGTTATCTTTTCAAATGGAATTATTCTGAGCACCTGATAAATTTTATTGACGGGGATGCCAGAGATTATTATTCCTCGCTGATATCCGCGTTTATTAAACACGATTTTAGCAATCAACAAGCCACAGAGTGGTTTATCCTAAGAACGGGTAGCGGCACCATTAACGTTCATCCAATCGGCGTATCCGTATTATTGTTGCCGTTTTTTGCGCTGGGTTATCTTTTTGCCGGACTTTTTCATTTTCCCGTGGATGGACTGAGTCTTCCATTCCAGATAACCGTTGCAGCTGGAGCCCTGGCTTACGCTGGCATAGGACTTATTTTTCTCAAAAAATTATTTCGACTAAATGGGATCGCCGATAAAATTTCAGCCCTGATTTTATTGCTGACATTTTTTGGCACCAACCTGTTGTATTATACTTTGTCAGAAGCGGCCATGTCGCACGTATACTCATTTAGTCTGATTGCAGTTTTTCTCTATCACAGTAACCGTTATGTGCTACTTCTTCAGAACAAAAATTTGTATGCGGCTTCCGCCATACTTGGCCTCATTTTATTAGTAAGGCCGAATAACGTTTTTATTATTCTTTCGTTATTCATTTGGTTTAAAAACCGCGAAGAGTGCCGTAATTTTTTAAATATTTTATTTAAGAAAAAAGCGGTTTACCTTGCTGTTTCTATTACAGCAACAATTGTACTACTGCAAAGTGTGGTGTGGTATATCCAAACCGGCAGCCTGTTTCACAACACTTACAAAGCGGATGGATTTTATTGGTTTAATCCTCAGATCTTGAAAATGTTGTTTGGTTTTGATAGCGGTTTTTTTATTTATACGCCGCTGTGTTTTTTATTTTTGGGTGGAATAATTTTTATTTACCGGGAAAATCGGTTTGCATTTCTGTCCGCAACCGCATTGTTACTTATTTTATTTTATTTTTTTTCCAGTTATTGGGCCTATACTTACTTTGATGGTATTGGCATCCGGGTGCTGGTGGATTATTATCCTTTGTTTGCTTTTTTCGGGGCTAAATTTTTTACCGCGACTGTAAAAAGTAAGTGGATAATCGCGCCATTCATGGCGGCTCTCTTTTTTGTGTTTGTCAATCTGGTTTACTGTTATCAGGTGGAGCGCAATATTCTTTACAAAACGGGTATGACCTATGCCAAATGGAAATATATCTTTTTAAGAACGGCTCCTGAATATCAAATGAGCCTTGGTGGTTGTTATGATTTCAAACCTTTTTCACGAACCCATCCTGAAGCGTCGTTGAGCGGTGAAGTTAAATTTGAACAACCATTCGATTTTTCGGGCAAAGACTTTGGAGTGCTGGTTGCGTTTGATAGTGTAAAATTTAGCTCAAACCGCGTCCACATAAAAATAGATGTGAGCAGGCAAGAACTTCAGATGCATGCCAGTGATGACGCAATGGTTTGTGGGATGTTGGACGACGGTATTTCCAGAAGTCATAAGTCCTATTTCCAATTTAAATTGAATGATGTACCTGCCACTCAATGTTGTGATAAGAAAGAATACCATTATACAGCCAACATGGTCGCTGATTTTAAACCCAACGATAAATTATCGGTTTACCTGTGGAATATTAAAACACAACCATTTTTAATCGATAAGTTCTCAGTAAAAGTGTACAACTATAATTACCAAATATTATAAATAAATAAAATGATCACAATCAAAAATCTCCACGCTTCTGTGGAAGGGAAAGAAATCCTGAAGGGAATCAATTTAGAAATAAAAGCCGGCGAAGTACATGCTATCATGGGACCTAATGGTTCCGGTAAATCAACCTTGTCGAGCGTACTCGCAGGCAAAGATGATTACGAAGTCACAGAAGGCGAAGTTGTTTTTAACGGGAAAAACCTGCTGGAAATGGAAACTGAGGATCGTGCCCGTGACGGTCTATTTTTGGCGTTTCAATACCCGGTTGAAATTCCTGGTGTGAGTAATATTAATTTTTTAAAAACCGCAATTAATGAAATTCGTAACTACAAAGGCCTGGAACCCATTTCCCCAAAAGAGTTTCTAGATAAGGTTAAAGAAAAACAAAAATTAGTGGAGTTGGATGGGAAATTGGTAAACCGCAGTATTAATGAAGGATTCAGTGGTGGGGAGAAAAAAAGGAATGAAATCTTTCAAATGGCCATGTTGGAGCCAAAGCTTGCCATCCTGGATGAAACAGACAGTGGGCTGGATATTGATGCGTTAAAAATTGTGGCCAATGGCGTAAACACCCTTAGAAACGAAAAAAACGCATTCGTCATCATTACCCACTACCAGCGTTTATTGGACTACATCGTGCCAGATTTTGTGCATGTTTTGTACAACGGCAAAATAGTGAAGTCAGGTACCAAAGAACTGGCGCTTGAACTGGAGGAGAAAGGATACGACGAAATTAAACAGAAGTTTTAAATACTGAATTCGAAAAACATGATTCTAGAAAAATCTCAAACGGCTCTTGACATTATCGGTAAAATTTCCGGTTCCGCGTCAAAGGTTGGTTTTATTAATGATGCCACGCTCACGGACGCGCTGATGTATCTTGAAAATATCGGTATGCCTACCAGTAAGCAGGAAGATTACAAGTATTTTAATGCGGATGCGTTGTTAAAAAGGGAATTTAAAAGCATTGAACAAAAATTTGAAACTCCCTCTGATATAAATGAATACAAATTGGAAGACACAATTACTTTGGTAGTTGTTAATGGCAACTATTCGGAGAGCCTGAGCGACAAGATTATTCTAAACGGGCTGCACATTACCGCCTTTTCAAATCTGAGCGAGAATGCTAAGGAATTAATCAGTTCAACCGCCGATGTAAAGAGCGATGCGTTTGTCGCACTTAATACCGCTTTTTGTTCAAACGGCTTCCACTTAAGAGTTGAAAAAAATGTTGAATTGCAAATTCCAATACATGTAGTATACATATCTGACGCATCTTCGGAAGCTCTCGTAAATTCAAGAAATCTTATTGAAGTAGAAGAAAATGCGAGTGCCATTATTATCGAACAACAAGTGGTTTGTGGAAAGGGTAAAGTGTTTAATAATTATTTGAGTGAAAAATTTGTCGCAACAAACGCTAAACTTGTTTCTTATACCTGGCAAAATGAAGGTTTACGGGGTTATTCGGTAAATACCAATCAGGTGGATGTGCAGGCCGGGGGACATTACGATAATACCACAATTACCATAAGTGGTCAGGTGGTCAGGAACAATCATAACGTGGTTCTTTCTGGAAAAAACGGTCAGGCACATTTAAATGGTTTGTTTGTTTCGGGAGGTAGTCAGCTGGTGGACAATCATACACTGATGGACCACCGTGTGCCGCACTGCGAAAGTAACGAACTTTATAAAGGTATCGTTAAAGACAAAAGCACCGGAGTGTTTAACGGGAAAATTTTTGTGAGAAAAGATGCCCAAAAAACAAACGCCTATCAAAGCAGTAAAAATATTTTGTTGAGCGATGACGCAACCATTAACACCAAGCCGCAGTTGGAAATTTATGCGGATGATGTTAAGTGTTCTCATGGCACCTCTACAGGAAAAATTGACGAAAGCGCCTTGTTTTATTTGAATGCGCGGGGCATTGGTGCCGAAAGCGCAAAAAGTATGTTGCTTAGCTCCTTTGCCATTGAGGTTATTGATAAAATAGAGGTAGATAGTTTAAAGGAAAAAATAATTCAGGCATTCGAAAAAACACTTTAATTGATTGATGCAAAAAAAATACGTGAACAGTTCCCGATCCTTGATCAAAAAATAAACAATTATCCATTAGTTTATTTTGATAATGGCGCCACTACGCAAAAACCTCTGCGTGTGATTGAAGCTATTTCATTATTTTATAAAACTTCCAACGCGAACATTCACAGAGGCGTCCATACCTTAAGTCGTGTTGCGACCGACTTGTTTGAACAAGCACGCAGAACAGTTGCCGCGCATTTTAACGTAAAAAATGAACAACAAATAATCTTTACAGCGGGCACCACCGATGGTATTAATCTGGTGGCTCAGGGCCTCTCGAAGAGTCATCTACAAAAAGGTGACGAAATTATTATTGCCGAATATGAACACCACTCTAACATTCTGCCATGGCAAATGTGGGCTTCGGAAAATCAAGGTAAACTAAAAGTAATTCCACTCAAAGAAGATCAGAGTCTTGACTACGAAGCCTTAGAAAATTTAATTACGCCAAAAACAAAACTTATTGCGGTTACTCAGGTATCCAACACATTGGGTGTTTTAACAGATTTGGAAAAAGTAACCGCCATTGCCAGGAGGCATCTTATCCCTGTAATGGTAGATGGTGCGCAATCAGCACCACACATGCCCGTTGATCTCGAGAAACTAAATGCGGATTTTTTCGTCTGTAGCGCGCACAAAATTTATGGTCCAACCGGCGTTGGGGTATTATATCTTTCAGAAAAATGGTTGAAAAACCTACCGGAATCCAAACCTGGGGGCGGCACCATTAAAACAGTGACTTTCGAAAAAACCGAATACGCAGACGGGGCTTTACGATTTGAACCCGGAACTCCTGACATAGCCGGTGTAATAGGGTTTGCCGAAGCTATTCGCTTTGTGAATGAAATTGGAATGAAAACTATTTTCGAATACGAACATGAACTGGTTCAATACGCTCAGAATTTATTAAAACAAATTCCGGAAATAATTATTTATGGCGTGAGCGATCATAAGGCCGGAGTTATTTCATTTAATGTAAAAGGACAACACCCGTTTGACATTGGAACTTTGTTAGATAAATATGGAATTGCGGTGCGGACCGGTCACCATTGCACCCAGCCACTCATGCAACATTTAAACATCGACGGAACCGTGCGAATTTCATTTGCAGTATATAACACAAAAGAAGAGATCGATTTTTTCTTGGAAAAACTGAAGAAGGTAATTACAATGCTGAGTTAATAGTAGACGAGAAAATCTTATCCAGAGTGTGCTGAAGAATGCATGGTTGTAACTAAATGAGATTAAAATGACGATAGAAGAACAAGAAAAAGAAATAACCGCGGAGTTCGAGTTTTTTGGAGACGACTGGGAAGCGAAGTACGAACATTTAATCGATCTGGGAAAATCGCTGCCAAAGATCAAGCCAGAACTTAAAACTGAAGACCGAATCATTAAAGGTTGCCAAAGCACTGTATGGCTCGGCGCGGAACTAATTGACGGGAAAATTGTTTACACAGCAGATAGTGATGCAATTATCACAAAAGGAATGGTCGCGCTCATTATAAGAGTACTTTCGGGTCAAAAACCGGAAGACATAGTGAAGGCCAATCTGAGTTTTGTTGACAAAATAGGGTTAAAGGAACACTTAAGCCCTACCCGGGCCAATGGCTTGGTGAGTATGATTAACCAAATGAAAAAGGAAGCATTAGTAAAAATGCAAGGCAATTAAAGTAGAAATAATCAGGATGGCTGCAATTATTGTTACAAAAAATACCGAGTTAATGCAACGGGTAATCGATGAGATTAAAACCTGTTTTGACCCTGAAATTCCAGTAGATATCTGGGAGCTTGGGCTAATTTATGAGTTACACCTCGATGATGAAAATAACCTGAAGGTTGTAATGACCTTAACTTCTCCCAATTGCCCGGTGGCCGAAAGTTTACCGGCGGAGGTCGAAAATAAACTCAAACTTGTAGCTGGAATAAAATCGGCAGAACTCAAGTTGACATTTGAACCGGCCTGGGAAAAGGAAATGATGAGCGAAGTGGCTCAACTCGAGTTAGGGTTTATGTGATTTTTTAATCCTGTTCCGGTATCTAAAACATTCCAAAAAGTAGTATCTTTGCACTAACCAACTACATTCAATGGCAAAAGACACAACCATCCGCTGCTCACTTTGCGGAAGAGATAAAAAAGAATCCAAAATTTTAATCGCTGGAATTAATGGGCATGTTTGCGACAATTGCGTAACACAGGCTTATAGCATCATTAAGGAGGAAAATGCGGGGGAACAAAAACAGCAAGTGCAGCACGCCTTAAATCTTTTAAAGCCATTAGCCATTAAAGAAAAGTTGGATGAATATGTAATAGGGCAGGATGATGCTAAGAAAGTATTGAGTGTAGCGGTTTATAATCATTTTAAACGAATTGCCCACGTTGCAAAAAATAATAAGGAAGAGGTTGAAATCGATAAATCCAATGTGATACTTGTTGGTGAAACAGGAACAGGGAAAACCTTGCTGGCTCGTACAATTGCCAATATGCTGAATGTTCCATTCTGTATTGCTGACGCTACAGTATTAACCGAAGCGGGTTATGTAGGTGAAGACGTGGAAAGTATCTTGACCCGCTTGTTACAGGCCGCTGATTACGACGTGGCTGCAGCAGAAAAAGGAATCGTGTTTATCGATGAGTTAGATAAAATAGCCCGCAAGGGGGATAATCCGTCCATTACCAGAGATGTCAGTGGCGAAGGTGTTCAGCAGGCAATGCTGAAATTATTAGAAGGCACAGTAGTAAATGTGCCACCACAAGGCGGACGTAAACATCCTGATGCGAAGATGATTCAGGTAAATACCAAAAATATATTGTTTATCTGCGGAGGAGCTTTTGATGGCATTGAAAAGAAAATTGCGAGCCGCCTCGATACCCAAGCGGTTGGTTATTCTTCCAGTGTAAATAAATTGGATCTGGACAAAGGAAATTTATTGCAATATGTGTCACCACAGGATTTAAAATCTTTTGGATTGATCCCTGAATTAATAGGACGTTTACCAGTACTCACTTATTTAAAACCCCTGGACAGGGCCACTTTGCGGAGAATATTGACTGAGCCAAAAAATGCTCTGATCAAACAGTACAAACAGCTTTTCAAAATGGAAGGAACTAAGCTGGAGTTTGAGGAAGATGTTTTAAACTTAGTTGTTGATAAGGCATTGGAATTTAAATTGGGCGCGCGTGGTCTTCGCGGTATTTGCGAAGCAATCATGACTGACATCATGTACGAATTACCCAGTGAAGAAAAACCAGCGAAGCAGTTTACCGTATCAATGGATTATGCGTTGGAAAAGTTGAAAAACGCACGGTTAAATCAACTGAAGGTCGCTTAAATAATGCGTGACAGCTCTTCCTGCAAGAGCCGTGTATAATTTCCAAAAAGCTCTTCTTCTATCAGGTGAAACTCCTTCTGCTCAAAAGATCGTACGATTGTTTGGTTTTTAATGTAGTGCACCTGGCTGCAAACTTCCAGAAGAGGGCTTAAAATATGCGACGAAATAAAAACCGTTTTCCCTCTTTTAGTTAAAATAGAAATAATTATTTCAAGAATCTTATTCGTTTCGAGGTCAAGTCCGTTAAAGGGTTCATCTAGAATGTAAATAGTTTTATCTTGTTTTATCTGACTCATTAACAGTAATTTTTTCTTCATTCCTGTAGAAAATTCTTCCATAAAACCCTCCAGTGGCACTTTAAAAAGTTCCGCGAGTTTTATTTCGTTATAATTACTGCCCGAACAGGGAAACACACTTAAAAATTCACGCGCTGTAATTTTCGGATAAAAGAATAGGTCGGTATCCAAAAAAGCAATCTCTTTTCGGGAGATGGGGCGCCCATTATTTAAAAAAGAGGAGTGTTCGTCTTTTAAAAAACCGGCCAACAAACCAAAAAAAGTAGTTTTACCTGCGCCATTCAAACCAACAATTCCATGGGTTTTGCCGGATTCAAAAGCAACATCAATGTTTTGCAGAACGATGCCATCTGCGTATTTAAACGAAGGTATTTTAACGGTGATCATTCAAATTGCGAAAGGTTAGTAATGGCTTTTCTTTTGTTTGAAAAGTAAATAAGAAAACTGAGTGGTAATAAGTAGGGTAAAAAAACGGCGGCGTAAAGGAATAAAAAATCAATATGGAAACGCATGGATTGATTGGGCTGGTAGCTGGCATATTTGATAAACACTGAGCTGGCTGTTACTAATAAAAAACTGGCGAGGAATGCAACATTAAACCATAAAGCTTCTGGATTAAAAATAGAATTGACGATAAGCAGCGGTAAATTCGTAAAAAGTACCATTCGTAGCGAAAACAGCACTTTTGTTTTGAGAAACCGTTGTGCCGACAGGGCTTGTGGATTAAGCAGGATCAAAGGTTCAAACAGGTTATAGAATCCTGTAAACCCAACATTTAGAAGGAAAAGAGGAATCAGCCCAAATAATTTAACCGGGCTCAGGCTCAGGGCCGTTAACAAAAGTGAAATGGAGAACAGGAAGGTTTTTCGGATGCCGGAAATCCATTCGAAATGTTGAGGGGGGAGGTATTTAGAAATAAAATTAAACCGTATAGGGCGGAGGTGGATTCGAACAAAACTTAAACCGCTGATACCCGCATGGAATATAAAAAAAAGATGCCAGTAGGGCATAAATAGCACCGGGATCGAAAGAGGAAGTACCAGCAGGTTATAGTTGAAACACATCTGTAAGTGAGGTAAATGAAGCTGTTTACTGATAAAATTAAAATCATTCCTGTTCGTATGATAGGAGTGGAGTAATACCAGAATAATAGCCAGAAAAACCTCACAATAGGTCAGCGAAACACTGGTGATCTCCTTCGAAAAATAAAAGGCAGCGATAGCGATAGCCGGCGTCCAGTAGCCGAGATCGCGTTTTATTTGGAAATATCTGAGCTTTAAAAGCTGCATCTTTCAAAGTAAACAAATAATAAGGTACCACAGGATTTAATGATTGTTAAAAGCGGATTTTTCTTAATTTAGGTCTCCAATTATTAATCACGATGAATTTTAGCGACTATTGCTTTACCGTAACTGAGCGTTTTGTAAGTTATGCAAAAATAGATACCCAGTCTGACCCAGAATCCGCAGCCTGTCCAAGCACCGAAAAACAAAAAGATCTGTCGCGAAAACTGGTCAATGAACTAAAACAAATGGGAGTAAAGGATGCTGAGCTGGACGCTTACGGGTATGTGTATGCTACTGTTGAAAGTAATACTCATAAAAGTGTTCCAGTACTTTGTTTTTGCTCCCATGTCGATACGTCGCCTGATTGTAGTGGTAAAAATGTTAATCCCGTTCTTCATAAAAAATACGATGGAAAGGATATTGTACTTCCGAATGATCCAACCCAGGTAATTCGTTTTTCTGAACATCCGGCGCTAGCCAAACAAATAGGTAATGATATTGTAACCGCCGATGGCACCACCTTGCTTGGTGCCGATAACAAAGCCGGGGTAGCCGAAATTATGGATGCGGTTAACTACCTCATGCAGCATCCGGAAGTAAAACACGGTAAAATCAGAATTCTCTTTACCCCTGACGAGGAAATTGGTAGGGGAACTGAAAAAGTCGACATAAAAAAACTGGGCGCCGATTTTGGTTATACCATGGATGGTGAAACCCTGGGGCATTTGGAAAATGAAACGTTTAGTGCGGACGGAGTAAGCATCAAAATTAAAGGATTTCCGACACATCCGGGTTTTGCAAAAGATAAAATGCAACATGCAGTAAAAATTGCCGCTCAAATTATTAATAAAATTCCCGCGGACAAAACACCTGAAACCACGGATAACAAACAGCCTTTTATTCACCCTACTGCCATTAACGGAGGACTTGAAGAGGTGGAGATAAAATTCATTATCAGAGCCTTTGATACACCCACATTACTAGCCCTGGAGGCTGAATTGAAGGCGATAACTGTTAACGTGTTGAAGCAATATGATAAATGTTCCTTTGAATTTGATATAACAGAGCAGTACCGTAATATGCGTGAAGTGTTGGACAAACATCCGCAGGTTATAGATAACGCCATAGAGGCGATTAAAAGGACGGGCGTTACACCTGTACTTTCGAGTATACGCGGCGGTACTGATGGGTCCCGTCTTTCATTTATGGGCTTGCCGTGCCCAAACATTTATGCCGGTGAGCACGCCTTTCATAGCAAACAAGAATGGGTAAGTGTGCACGACATGCAGAAGGCGGTTGAAACAATTGTTCATCTGGTTGCAATTTGGGAAGAAAAGGCTAAATGATCGACTATAAGCCGGTTATCCAAAGAATTAACTTAAGTCCGGAGCATCACACAGATGTGCTTCGCCTGGATTTACTTCATCCGGAGATAAGCGGTAATAAATGGTTTAAGTTAAAGAAGAACCTGGAGTCGGCAAAGATACAGAACAAAAAAACGATTATTACTTTTGGGGGTGCTTATTCGAATCATATTGCCGCAACGGCTGCTGCCTGTCGGGAACAGGGATTGAAGGCTATTGGCATTATCCGTGGAGAAGAAGAACAGCTCTCAAACCCAACATTACTAAAAGCATTGTCCGACAGGATGTTTTTACACTTTGTGAGTAGGGAAGCTTATATACAAAAAGATTCAATGCAGTTCAAAAATAGGCTCACCGAACAGTTTGGTGACCATTATTTAATACCAGAAGGAGGAAATAATCCCGAGGGAGTTTTGGGCTCACTCGAAATTTTAAAACCCGAATGGAGTTATGATTATATTTTTTGTGCTTGCGGTACGGGAACCACTTATGCCGGACTTTTAGCCGCCGTTGGAAAAAGCACCAGAATTATTGGTGTTAGCGTTCTAAAAGGGAAAAATACACTTGCAGATGGGGTAGAGAAGGTGTTGCAAACCCTTTTCCCTCAAAAAAAATTAAGGGTAAGGGGTAATGAGGCCTTAAACCAGCCAGCCATTTCAGATCATTGTATTACCAATGATTATTGTTTTAACGGCTATGCGGCCTTTAGCCGGGAGCTCCTAGACTTTAAAACCCAGTTCGAAGTCAAATTCCTGATCCCCCTTGATTATGTTTACACAAATAAATTGTTTTTCGCCGTGGAAGACCTCCTTCGAAAAAATAAGCTCGGTAATTCCTCACGAATTTTAATTGTTCATAGTGGAGGGCTTCAGGGAAACGCGGGTTTTGAGAAGCGTTATAAGTTATGAGCTGGCCAGATTTCTAAAAAATTAAAACCCCGGAAATTATGAAAACCGGGGTTAAAATTCCAAATTTCACAAACGAATCTAAGGATCTTTGGTATATATAGGTGGATAATAATACAATATTAGAATAGTCAACTCATATTTTAAACTGTATTCTTTTGGCAATACAGTTTAAACTTATAAATGGTAGGATTAGTCAGATAATTGGTAAAACTAACCACCCATTGACGGCGGAAAAATCGAGATGAACTGTCAGAATAACAATTACCACCTGATCCCAAGCCGGTAATTAATGCTATACCAGGCATAAGATTGCTTAGGGTTTATTAAACTACCCGATGGAGATTCCAGGATTCTCACAAAACCGAAACCAATCGAAATGTGCTGAACAAAACCACCCGTGGATTCCCCCACCCGTAAACCAAATTGTGTTTGAAAGCTGTAAGCTTCTATTCCCCTCAAAAACAGATCAGTGCCATACCTAAATCTTGGCCCCATGTAAAATTTTATGCCGTTATCGCGACCGAGATAAAAATTTACGTCCATACCGGTAATAAAGTTAACGCCTCTGATTCTTTTGCTCGAATTTGAACTGCTATCAATTTGGGAATTGTACAATACCCCAATAGGGTCAAATGTGAGCGACATTGGAATTACAACACCAATTCGGTCCTCCGCTGTAAAACGTTCGTAGGCCAGCGTAGCCCTTCCAGTAAAAATACCGAAGGGCTGCGTTCCGATTGAATTTCTTTTCAGCGATTTTTTTTCACTGACAATGGACTCTTTAATAGTTGGTTGTTTGCTAAAAACATACCGCACCCCCTTATAATCTTCTGCGAGAAGAAGATTTGATTTGCGGATGGCTTGTACCTCTGAGGTATCTGTCGCTTTAAAATAAATAATATCTTTTGTTACAGACATCAGGATACCCTTCTGCACAGTGCCATCGGTAAAAAATAATTTATCCTGCGCTTTTGTATAAAGAGAGAGGAATAAAAATATAATTACCAGCTTTTGCATCAAAAAGTGAAACCTGCGTTTATCCCCAGGTAAAGTTTCAATAAAAATTTTCGATTGTACAAATTTTGTGGATTGGTTTGCCCCGTCCCGCCGTTCAGAAAGTAGTTGTATTGGTCTCTGTAATCCCCACGTAAATTAAAGCCACCTACGCCAAAAATGGTTTTTATAAAAAAATTCTTCTCCAGATGCGTATGCGTGCCAAAGGTGAGGAGCGTTGCCATTTGACTTCCGCTCGCGTCACTGTATTTAAGTGTCGAAGATATCGTAGAACCTACCGGAGCTTTTATTTCGGTCACTTTCGTGTAATCAAAACGCATGTACTTGAACAGGATACCAAAATAAAAGGACGTTTCCTCGGGTTGAAATTCTCCCGGGTAAAAGTTTGCATAAACACCAAGGTCATATTTTTTTTTGGAATTATTTAACGTTGCAATGAAGAGATTCAAAAGATTAGCCTGAGGATTGAAGTTATAGGCTCCCATTGCCCCAAGACCAATATAGCCATTTGGAAGCATGTGTTCAAAAAAGCCAGATATATCTGCGTTACAAAGGGCCAGTGTGTTAATGGATCCAAAATTGGAATGGTGAAACTGGTCGCGTGGCGCCGTTTTTAGTTTGTTTCGTTCTATAACCGGATTATAGGTTATATTTTCGTTTGGGGTGTTGTAAATTTCAATGCTTCCGTTTTTATATTCGATCAATAGCACGGCGCTTCTGGGAATGTTTTGTTTTTCATCCGTTACTTTTACAATGATCCGCTCATCGGAAATCTCAAGCACCTTCCCGGATTGGGTCGTGCCATCCAGAAAGTAAATGTTGTCCTGGGCGGTTGCTTGGCAAAATAGAAAGAGGGAAATATGGATTAACAATAGCTTCAAGACTTCCAAAGATAGTAAAAAATGGGTCTTTACTGTTTGTCAAAGCCATAATTAAGAACTTCTAAGCTCAAAAAAAGGAAAGAAACCCAACCAGCTTTTTAGAACTCTTTCACAAAAATCTAGTTTTAACAATTCCTTGGAAAACCCTATATTTAGACATTAAAAATAGACCTATGGGATGTAGTAGCGGATGTGGTACCAGTACAAATGGAATTCCGGCTGGATGTAACAATAATGGCTCCTGTGGCACTTCTGATGGATGCAATAAATTAACAGTTTTCGACTGGTTAGGCAATATGAGTATGCCCGAAGGGCAAAAACAATTTGATATAGTTGAAGTGCGCTTTAAAAATTCGAGAAAGGAGTTTTTCAGGAATACAAATAATCTGAGTTTAAATGTGGGCGATGCCATCGCCGTTGAAGCCACTTCCGGACATGATATGGGTACCGTATCTTTAACCGGCGAGTTAGTAAAACTGCAGTTGAAAAAGCGCAATATTAATTTTGATACCGAAGAAATTAAGAAAGTGTATCGCAAGGCTAAACAGACTGACCTTGATAAATGGAAAGAAGCACAATCGCTTGAAACCAATACCATGTATAGGGCCCGGACGATTGCGCTTAAGCTTGGACTGGAAATGAAGTTGAGTGATGTGGAATTTCAGGGGGACAAATCCAAAGCCGTGTTTTATTATACAGCAGATGCCAGAGTGGATTTTAGAGAACTGATCAAGGTATTGGCCGATGAGTTTAAGATTCGTGTAGAGATGAGGCAGATTGGCGCCAGGCAGGAGGCTTCCCGTTTGGGTGGTATTGGCTCTTGTGGCCGTGAACTTTGTTGCAGCACCTGGTTAACCGATTTCAGAACAGTAAGTACCAGTGCAGCCAGGTATCAACAATTATCGCTTAACCCGCTAAAACTGGCCGGCCAATGTGGCAAACTAAAATGTTGCCTTAATTACGAATTGGATAGCTATGTGGATGCGCTGAAAGAATTTCCAGATTTAGACGGAAAAAAACTCATTACGAAAAAGGGGGATGCTTTCCTGCAAAAAACAGATATTTTCAGGAGAATGATGTGGTTTAGTTACAGAAGTGACCCAAGCGTTTTTATTCCAATGAGTGTAAAAACGGTACATACTATCCTTGAAGCGAACAGTAAAGGAGAAATTCCTGAGGACATTACCCCGTTTGTAAAAGTGGTTGAAAAAATCACTCACATCGAACCGAATTTTGAAAATCTGGTGGGTCAGGACAGTCTTACACGTTTTGATAGAAAAGGTAACAAAACCAAACAGAACTTTAATAACAAACCAAACAGGAATCAGAATAAACAAAACGCGTTACAGGGACAAAAGCCGAAAAATACCAACCAGAATAAACCTGCTAACCAGACCAAACCGAACAACAACCCACCGAAACAACAAACATCGCCTAACAAACCTGGCCAACAAAACAAACCAAAACCGCACAACAAACCGCATAACAAACCCAACGACAGACCACAAAATCAAAATAAAAGACCTAATCCACCACGCAATGACAATAATGCTCAAAAATAAAACGGTATTGTACGCGGGCATTTTGGCACTTGCACTAGTAACAAGTGCGTGCAATAAGAATATTACTTATAGCAGTTACCATACGTTTGAAAACAATGAGTGGTTTGCAAAAGATAAAGCTGTTTTTGAGGTGGATGTAACGGATACTCAAAGCCTGAACTCCATTTCCTTAATGGTTCGGCACGCAGATGCATACCCGTTTAGCAACCTGATTTTGTTTGTGAATACAACCTATCCTGACGGTAAAATATTAACCGATACCATGGAGGTAATTTTAGCTACACGGAAGGGAGAATGGCAGGGTAGCGGCGCTGGTGACATTTTTGATTTGAAAGTTCCCATTAAAAAAAACATACGCTTTGCTTTGCCGGGGAAGTATGTATTTTCATTTGAACAAGCAATGCGCGTAGATCCATTGCCAATGATGATGGACTTTGGTTTCGAAATTGAAAAAAATAAAAAATAAATAGCATGAAGTTAAAAAGCTCTTATACCTCAAAAGCAAGCTTTTATGGCCTATTTTTTTTCGCACTCGGTTTGCCGTTTGTTTCTTTGTCGCAACAGGATACTTTAAAAGAGGAGAAAACGCAAATAACTGACATATACATTTCCGTTGGTAATTCGTCGTTTCCGGTGTTTACTATGAGCCAGGAAAACTTTAAAGACATTGTACCGAAATCCGCAATTTTGACCGGTGATATTATGAAAGTGAATTTCGATAATTTTTCTGGTGACACCGCGGGTGGGTTTAAAACTCCGCTTTCAAACAACGCGCTTTATTTGCAAGCTGGAATTACCCTGCGACTTAGAAATAAGGAATTTAAGAATGCGGGACCCTGGATCAAGTTGGGGTTAAATTATTTTTCAAAATCTACTTTTTTAAGTACTGGTGTTTACAAACAACAAACACTTAATAACGATAGTGCTTATTTTGTTTCTTCCATACCGGTAACTCGAAACGTTACCGACCGACGCTCGGTGACCTATGAATATAGCTGCGAGAGCTTTAATTTCGAAGGAACACTGATCTATAAATTAAATCCAGCAGGAATCTTCTCCTTGTTTGGTGGCCCTGGAGCTATGTTGGGCATGAATTTTAACGGTAAGGCTATTCTTACAGAATCCAACGAGAAAAGAACGGTTGAAAATATAATGGTTGCCGGGGGAAAGGAGGTAGTCTATAATAATTCATTGCAACAGTCGGGATCAAATGAAACGTTTGATATTAGCCCGAACATGAGTTTTGGTTTATTTGTGAATGTGGGTATTGACCTAAGACTTGGAAATACGTTTGACGTTGTTAGAAATGCCCACGCTTTTGTGGAAGCTAAGCCGATGTTTAGAACTTACGGCGTAAAAGGTGCCGGTATGCAGAGTAGCGTTTTACTTATTATTAACGGGGGTCTTCGTTACGAATTCTAATTTATCGGCGGTTACAACCGCCGATCTAATAAATATCATTTTTTAAGTATTGCGTTCCAGCCCTGCGCTTTTAACTCATGCACAGTCCCTGATTTGGATACCATTAAATGTCCTTTGGATTCATTGGTGATATGTCCGATAATGGTTATGTCCATTGAGGTTTTAAGTTTTTCGTACTCTCCAATATCTACAGTAAATAACAATTCATAATCCTCTCCTCCGCTTAAGGTGCATAAGGTAGGATCCAGGTTAAATTCACGAGCTGTTTCATAAGTGAGCGGATCAATGGGAATTTTTTCTTCGTATAATTCAACTCCAACTTTGGACGCGGTACATAAGTGTAAAATTTCCGATGATAGGCCATCGCTCACATCAATCATAGAAGTTGGTTTGATGCCAAGAGTTTTTAAAAGCTCCACAATGTCCTTACGGGCTTCCGGTTTTAGTTGCCTTTCTAGAATATAATCTTTGCCTTCCAGATCTGGTTGCAGTTTTGGATTTTCTTTGAAAACCATTTTTTCACGTTCCAGGATCTGCAGTCCCATGTAAGCACCGCCAAGATCGCCACTTACGCACAATAAGTTACTTTCTTTGGCGCCACTTCTGTAGGTAAGATTTTCTTCTTTGGCTGATCCAATGGCTGTGATATTTACGACCAGACCGCTCAGACTGGATGTGGTGTCGCCACCAACCAAATCCACATTGTATTTCTTGCAAGCCATCAGCATACCTGCATAAAGTTCTTCAATGGCTTCCAGACGAAACTTGTTCGAAATGGCAATCGAAACAAGAATTTGGCTGGGTTCAGCGTTCATCGCATAAATGTCGCTCAGATTCACTACCACACTTTTGTAGCCCAGGTGTTTTAAAGGAACGTAAGTAAGGTCAAAATGTACCCCTTCAACCAGCATGTCGGTAGATATAACTGTTTTTAAATTGCCGTAGTCAATTACAGCGGCATCATCGCCCACGCCTTTAATCGTGGAAGTGTTTTTCAATTCGATGTGCTCCGTCAGGTGTTTTATCAGACCAAATTCTCCCAATTCAGAAAGGTCGGTATCCGAGGTGTTATCAAAGTCCATTTTCAAGTAGTTTATCAATTAATTTTGCCATTTTAAAATCCAGCTCTGTGAGGCCACCCGCATCATGAGTGCTAAGGGAGATACTCACTTTGTTATAGGAATTTTTCCAATCCGGATGATGGTTTAATTTTTGAGCTTCAAGCGCCACAAAGGTCATAAAACCAAACGCCTGGGTAAAGTCCTTAAACGTTATTTTTTTGCGGATAGTATTTTCTTTTAGAGTCCACCCTTTTAAATTGATAAAGGCGGCTTCCGCTTGTTTTTTGGTATATTTTTTCGGCCTCATTATAGGCGCAAAGGTACTATAAATTGGGGTTAATCTTTAATTTCGATGCTCACTTTTTCCACATTGCCATTCATCGGAGGCAGAAGTTTTGTTACCTTCACATGCAGGGTTTTGAGCGTGTTAAATTCTGCCTTTAACTTCTTAAAGATCCGCTCACCAACATGTTCTATGAGTTTACTCCTGATGGCCATTTCAGCTTTGGTAATATCATACACGGTACAATAATCAATGGTTTTAAACAGGTCATCCGTTTGTGCCGCTTCCGAAAAATCGGTGGTCATGTAAACATCTACGATGTAGTGACCTCCGATTTTGGCTTCTTCCTCAAGACAGCCATGAAAAGCGTATAATTTTATCCCTTCAATAGTGATGGCATGTGTCATATTACAAAGTATCAAGTTTATTTACCAAAATCCAGACCGTCCTGACTGCCCTGTTGACTGTCATTTCCTTTCACTTGTTTAGCTCGTTTAAAAATAGAGGCATCCATTTTTCCGAAAAGGTAGGTGACTGTAAATCTTACGTAACGGCTTTCTCTTCTTCGAGAAAGATCTTGAATATAATACGGTGTTTCGTAATGGGCTCCCATCCTGCGGGTATTAAACACGTCACTTAGAGTGGCGTTAAGAATCCATTTGGTGCCAAACATTTTATTAAGCGAAACATCCATAGAGGTAATAGGAATGCTAGCGCCAAGTAATAATATTCTCGGTGATTCGTAGTTACCGTTTACCTGTAAAGTCCATGCTTTTGGGAATTTATATGCCAGTGTGGCTTTCGCATTGTATGCGAATCCTTCTGCGGTTACTTCAGGTTCCGTAGGCACAATTAAGCCCTTTATATAAATGTAAAAGGCGTTAACGTTGAGGGTTGCGTCCAGATTCTTAACGACGGTGTACTTAATGGTATGCTCCATCCCGTAACGAATGCTGTTTTTGCCGTTTACGGTTGTGTTTATCAGCACCGTAGGGTCTTCAACCGACGGATAAGCCACGTCGGTAATGGGTTGTTCTTCATACCTGAAGTAGCCAGACCCCAGATAACTACCCTTAGTGAAAATTTTGTTGTAATTAACTTCTGCAATATTTCTGAATTCCGGTTTTAATTGTGGGTTACCGATTCGGTAGTTCTGCCTATCTGCGAACATCACAAAAGGCATCAATTGAAAAAAGTTTGGACGCTGAATTTTCCTGCTAAAATTAAGTTGCCACTCCTGGTTGGCCTTAAACTTTTTGGAAAAATAAATTCCGGGAAACAGCGATTTTAAAATGTCGTCACCACTTGAGGGATAGTTGTAAGAAAAAGATTGCGCTTTATCGGTAATAGTACCCTTATAATACGATTGTTCGAAACGCAGACCAGCCTGGTAGGAAATGTCCCATATGGTTTTGTCACTGTAGTTTATGTAAGCCGCGTTTACCATATCATCAATTACATAACGGTTACTCATAATACTATCGCGGGTGTAAACATCCTGATTACTTTGTGCATTAGAAGTATTGTTTTCGCTGTTCGATCTTTTGTAAAAAGCTCTAAGCCCCATTTCCAGCTTTCGGGTATCGCTATATGGGTTCACGTAATCCAACTGAAAAATCCCCTGATCCGCATTGCTTTTCCCGATGTTTTTTTGATAGGTATTAGGAATCGTCAATGTATCCGGATTTAGGAACCCTGTTGTTGTAAATAAATACCCGTTGTTTGAATTGGTATGATTGTAATTTGCGTCGAAGTTTAATTCCTTTCCCGCTTTCGGATAGGTTTTTTTATAAAGCACCTGGCCATTATAGTTTTGAAATGCTGCATTTTGTTTGTTCCAACGAGTACCATATATCCGTTTTTCTTTTTCGCTATCAAGCAACTCATAAACTTGTTCATCGTAAGTGTCAAACTGTCCGGCAACCATCATGCCGCTAAACGTGATCATGTTACGGTTGTTAATGGTGTAATCTAGTCCCACCTTCCCGAAATTGAACATGTTTTTTTGCCGGGTGTTATTATCTTGATTAAAATAACCAGATGGGTATTCAAGACTGTCAAGTTGTGTTCTTCGCGTATATCCTTTGGTAAAATTGATAGCCTGATTGTACGAATACATGCTGGTAAAATTCCATTTCCCCTCTTTTACATTTAAGTTAATCATTCCACCGTAACGGTCTCCCGTTCCTACATATCCCATGGCCATACCATTATATCCCGGCTTAAGGTTCTTTTTCATAATGATATTAAGAATGCCCCCAGTTGCACTTGCCTCATATTTTACCGAAGGATTGGTGATCACTTCCACGCGGTCAATTTGGTCAGCAGGAATTTGCTGTAGGGTAAGGTTTGTTGGCCTTCCATCCACATAAATGGTAGGAGCCTGGTTTCTGAGTTGAGCGTTGCCATCGGCATCCACGGTAACCCCCGGTACGTTTTTCATCACATCGGCCCCTGTACCACCCTTTAATGACAGGTCTTTGTCTACATTGTAGGTGCGTTTATCGATGGACATAACAACGGTGTTTTTTTCTGCTGTTACTTCCACTTCTCCCAATAATTTTTCGTCAATTTCCAGTTTTAAGTCGCCCAGGTCTTGTTCCAATTTATTGGGCATTTGAATGTAAAATTTTGTTTCAAGCGTTTTATAACCTACTTGTGTTACCCTGAGTCTAAAACCACCCATGGCCGGCAGATTTTCCACATTAAAATCGCCATTCTCCAAAGTTAACGATCCACCTAAAAGACTGTCTTTGTTAAACCATAAAACGACCACCGAAGCAAATTCTACAGGTTTTTTTGTTTTACTGTCAACAATTTTACCGTAAACACGACCTTTAATATCTTTCATGGCTTTAAGCATATCTTTATTAGCTCCGCCACTTGGAGCCTGAGAATACAACTTTATAAATAAAAGGGAAAGTATCAGTAATAGAAATTTTTTCATAGCGATCACAAAATTACTAGAAAGAAAGGGATTCGCCCATTTTTTTTAATCAATGGTTAAATGCCGGGATGACAGGGCCCTGTTATCGATTATTCCAAGAATATTATTTTCTTATATTTGCGCATGCATAGCGGAAAGCTCATCATATTTTCAGCACCTTCTGGCTCAGGTAAGACCACGCTGGTGCGACATATTCTAAAAAAATTCCCGAATGATATAGGATTTTCAATTTCTGCGACCAGTCGCCCAAAGCGTGGTATTGAAGAAAACGGGAAAGATTATTATTACCTTACTGTGGATGATTTTAAAGAAAGGGTGGCTAACAATGAATTTTTGGAGTGGGAAGAAGTGTATGCAGGGACCCATTATGGAACTCTCCGTTCGGAAGTAGAAAAAATATGGGCACAGGGTAAAGCAGTTATTTTCGATATTGATGTGGAAGGGGGATTAAATCTGAAAAATCAATTTGAGCACAAAGCGCTGGCCGTTTTTGTAATGCCGCCAAGCATTAAAATTTTGGAAGAACGACTGCACTCAAGAAGTACAGATAGTAAGGAAAGTATTGCACGTCGTATATCGAAAGCCGAAAAGGAATTAAAAACGGCAGAGTTATTTGACGTGTTTATTTTAAATGAACACCTGGATGAAGCCTGCCTTAAAGCAGAAGAGATTGTTGCCGAATTTCTCGGAATTGAACACTAAAATCACTTATAAGCTTACACCCCTTGAGGTGGAACAAATAAGTTGAGTAAAACCGAAATTTTAATGACCGATAATTAAAGTGTTATACCTCCGTTTTTGGTTTTTCAGCTTCACGAATTTTATTTAACTCCTCGGTGATAAGTTTGCGCTTGGCCGTAAGTTCGGCGATTTTAGATTTTTCGGCATCTATCTTTTCTTCAATTTCTTTCATGAAGGTATTGTTACTGCCCTTGGATGTTTTGAAAAAACCGAGATTATTGTCATAGGTACGAATGCGGCCTGTAATTTCATCGATCATTTTTTTCAAATGGTCGGCTTCTTTGCGCAACAGATCAAAACCATTTTCTGAACCGGCCATACGATCAAGTTTGGTTCTGAATTGAATATTTGATTTTTCCTGTTTGTCAATATGCATTTGGTCATAGAGCTCATCCAGTTTGTTGTAAAACGCGTCGTTGATACGTTTTTTATCTTTCAAAGGTACCAGGCCTGCAGAATTCCAATCGGCGGTAAACGCTTTTAGTTGACTATGGTTGTTGTGATTATCGTCCCCTAATTGGAAAGCATTGAGACGAACAAGTATTTCTTCTTTGATCGCCAGATTATTTTCGTAGGAAGCGTCCACGTCTTCAAAGTGTTTTTTCTTGGCGTCAAAAAAAGTATTACAGGCTTTTCGGAAACGGGCAAATAGTTTTGGCTCCTCTTTATCACCGTTGCCCGGATATTTTTTCCAGGTATCTTGTAAACGAATCAGGTCAAGACCGGTTTTCTGCCAATCTGTACTATTTTGAAGTGCTTCCGCTTTGGCTATCAGCTCTGATTTAATTTTTCGGTTGGCCGAAAATTTTTCATTAAGTCCTGAAAAATACTCTTTTTTCTTTTCGAAGAAACCGTCGCAAATGGCGCGGAATTCGCTCCATATTTTTTCATTGTCTTTTTCACTGGTTCGCCCAATCGTTTTCCACTCACCCTGTAAAGCAATTAGTTTTTCAGTGGTGTCATTCCATTTGGCGGTTTTACTTTCGTCCAGCGAACTGATTAGCGTTTTGGCTTTTTCAATAATATCGAGTTTAGCCTTTAGATTGGCGTCTTTTTGTCCCTCAATGGTGGTATAATGAGATTTAATTTTGGCGTAGGTTTCATCCAGGGCCGCTTTGTACTCGTGTTTTAAGGCATCCCACTTGCCATTCGGTACCGGGCCAATTTCATCCCATTCGTTTCGGTAAAATTTTATAAGACGTTCGGCTTCTTTTACATTTTCCAGCAATTGAAGACCTTTTAGTTTTTCAATTAATTCTGTTTTCAGTTCCAGGTTTTTCTTAAGGTCGTGTTCCTGTAAATCTCTGAAGATTTTAAGGTTATAATAGATGTCCTCTACCGCGCGGCTATAGTCCGCTTGTATCTCTTTATATTTGTGGGATGATACGGCGCCAGTTTCTTTCCATTGCTTTTGAAGTTCCCCAAGCATTTTTACGGCAACACCAACATTGTCGCTCAAACGGCTAATATCCCTTATTTTGGCAACAATTTCCTGGCGCACTAACAGATTTTTCGACTGTTCAGCCGCAATTTTATTGTCACTTTCCTTTTTAAGCTGGTTGTATTTTTCAACAAGCGTTTCAAATTTAAGGTCTTCCGCTTGTTTGTGGTGTTCAAACGCTTTTGGGTTGCCTCCTTCATCTACAAAGGATTGACGCGCCTTTTCAAATTCAGAAGTCCACAATTTTTGGTACTCTTTTTGCAGAGCGCGCACATCAGAAGCAACTTCACCTGTGTCTTTTGACAACAGTTCTTCCATTTTGGTAATTAGTTCAGTTTTCATGGATCAGTGACATTATTATATTCTCAAAAATAATCTAATTCGGAGACTCGGCAAATGTTTAATTTTATTGTTTTTTAGTAAAGATTTACATAACTTGTATTTTGAAATTGCGATGATCGGGCAGAAAAATCTGGAACTCCTCCAGTTTGATAAAATAATAAATTTAATCCAGCAAAAGTGTCATAGCAAACAGGCGAGGTTGTTATGCGAATCTATTTCGCCCGGTAAAGAAAAAGGGCTGGTGTTGCAGGAACTAAATCAGGTGTACGAGTTAAAGACACTGCTTGCTTCCCAAGGTTATTTCCCATCTGTAGAACATGAAGACATTTCGATTGAATTGAGCCGTTTGAACCTTGACGGGTCTTTGCTTCATGAAACGCAATTGCTCGCCGTACAAAAAACCATGGAGGTGTGTAATACACTCATCCGCTATTTGAAAGGGAAAAAAGCCGAACAGCCTTATTTACACGCTCTTACGCAACATGTAGAAACGAGTCAGGAGGTGGTGGAAGAGATCGCAAAAATTATTGACGCCGAAGCGCGGGTTAAAAATAACGCTTCGCCTGAGCTCAGTAGAATTCGCAAACAGGTAGCAGAAAAACGCCGTGAGAGCGATAAACGTTTTTACAATTATATTCATGAATTAAGGAAACATGGGTATTTAAGAGAGAACGAAGAAGGCTTTTTTAACGGTCGAAGGACCTTGGCTGTATTGGTAGAATATAAATCGGAGGTCCCCGGTTTTGTGCACGACAAAAGTGAGAGTGGTAAAACAATTTTTATAGAGCCCGGTGCTACCATAAGTATTAATAATGAGGTGGCTGAACTGGAAATAGACGAACAGCGTGAAGTTAACCGCATACTGCGCGAACTCTGCGCTTTAATAAGACCTTTTGCCCCAGGTATGAAAGAGGCCCTGCGGGTGTTAACTTATGTGGATTTTTTGAAAGCAAAAGCCCTTTTTGCTGTCGATTTAAATGCCAATCTGCCTGAAATAAAAGAAAATTTTGAATTGGAGATTCACTCGGCCGTACACCCGCTATTATATCTCCAGAACAAGCAAAGCGGAAAAAAGACGATCCCTTTGGACTTATCTTTAAACTTGAAAAACAGAATTCTTGTTATCAGCGGCCCAAATGCGGGCGGAAAAACGATTGCACTTAAAACCGTTGGCTTACTCCAAATTATGTTACAAAGTGGGATATTAATACCGGTAAAAGAAAATAGCGGTTTTTGTTTTTTTGAAAGAATACTCATCGATATTGGTGATACGCAAAGTATAGAGAATGAACTGAGTACCTACAGCGCAAAACTAAAGTCCATGACCTCTATTCTTCAAGAAATTAATGAGGGCACCCTTGTATTGATGGATGAATTTGGCAGTGGCACCGATCCCGAGTTAGGAAGCGCCATTGCCGAGGCAGTGCTGGAAAGTCTCGTCACTTCCAAAACTAAAGGAATTATTACGTCACATTTCGGAAATGTGAAATTGCTGGCTGAAAAACTCGACGGGGCAATTAATGGTTGCATGCTTTTTGATATTGATCATTTGGAACCGAAATACATATTAAGTGTGGGTGAACCGGGCAGTAGCTATACGTTTGAAGTGGCGGAGCGCATTGGATTCCCAAAACACCTGATTGAAAGGGCGAAGGGTAAAGTAGATAAGGATAAGTTAAAACTCAACAGGTTACTGGCCGAAATACAGGATCAAAAAACAAAACTAGAAGAACAAATTCAACGAAGCGAACATGAGGAATTCTTGAAAAAAATTGCCAAAGAGAAGTACCACACACTTTTTAACACCTGGGAAGAGAAGATAAACCGGGAACGTGAACGTAAAATAGAACTGGCTCATTTAGCCGATTACGGAACCAAATACCTCAGGCTGATGGAGGACTGGAATAAACGTAAGGATAGGAAAGAAGTGATAAAACGGTTTATCGACAGCATAACAGCCGAAACTAAAAAGCAGGAAGATCTGAAAAAGCAGAAGAAAATGAATTCGTTCTCTGAAAAGAAAATAGCGCGTTTAAAACCTGTGCTCAAAGTTGGTAGCAAAGTAAAAGTGTTGAATGGAAATGAAATTGGCGTAGTCGAGGAAATAAAAGAAGAAAAGGTGTTTATTAAATTTGGACTCATGAAAATGACGGTGGGTATGGAAAACCTGGTGCTTGCGGAAGCCTGAAATACTAAGTTGCAAAATTACAGATGGTATTATATGGACAATATTTATGCGCATCCCTATCCTCTGTTTGCGTGAAAGGTATTTGCCGGTTAAAAATCTCTTCTACGTAGTTGGTTAATTCTGTTTCAAAATCATTCAAAAAATGGTCGGTTAATGTCAGAATTTCCTTTCCGCTTAAAATGAATTTGGGTTCGTCGCTGAAATTTTTAAACGGGACAATGCACGGGGTGAGTTGCGTTGCCTGATAAAGCCCATTCTTAAAAATCATCCAGCAATAAAGTATTAATTGCAATTGTTTATTGTAGTTTTTATCCAGAAATAATTTTTCAAATCCATCAAAACTAAATTTGTCGGTCGGTTTTACAGAACTTTTGTAATCCATAACCCGCACTTTTCCGCCAAAGCTATCTATGCGGTCAACTTTTCCTTTGATGTAAATTAACGTGGGCTGCCCCTCAATTACTAAGTTCAAAGGGGCACTAAACTCCTGTTCCAAACCGGTTAAGGTTAATACCTGATTTTGTTTTCTTAAACCTTCAATAAATTTAAGATCACTTTTAATAAGTTTTTTAACGTATACTTTGATGACTTCCTCCTGCAATAGACTTTTACCGGAAGGAGGGTTATTGTCAAAAAAGGAAATAAAACTCTGATTTACCTGGAGGTCAACTTTTTTTAACTGTTCTTTGAGTGATTCAGGGTGAATTATTTTTTCCGTGAAATCGCGGTAAAGATTTTCGAGACTAAGGTGAAGAATGGATCCAAACGTGTTGGCCTCTGCGCTTTCTTCAACCTCTTTTATCTCTTTTAAACCGGCTCCATATCGGAAATAAAAACGAAGCGGACATTCTTTATGAGCAATAAGGCCTGAAGGGGACAGGCCACCGAACGGTTCAATACTTGACGCTTTTTTGAGAATACGTTCCATAATATTCTCATCCTTTTGAATGGCAATGATATTTTTAAGCTCTAACGGAAAACCCGGATACGAAGCCACTTTTTCAATAATTTGAATGTTCGGGTTAAATTTATTCATCTCCAGCTGCAGTTGGGTTACGAACCTGCTTTTTTCGCCCTTCCCAAAAGTATCTGTTTCGCTGTCGTAGGTAATTACCGTATCTTTTGCACGTTGCAGTAAACGGTAAAAATGGTAGGCGTAGATGGCGTCTTTTTCAACGTAAAGTGGAAGTCCAAATGCCCGTTTGAGGTCGTTCGGAATAAAAGAGTTAATAGTCTTACCCGAAGGCAAAACCCCTTCATTTACATTCACTAGGATAATGTGATCAAAGTCTAATGTGCGGGTTTCAAGCACGCCCATTACCTGCAATCCTTTCAGCGGTTCGCCGATAAACGGAGCAGAAGAGTTTCCTACTACTTGGGTATATAGCTGTTTAAAGGATTGAAGATCGTTAAAGTAGGGGTACCTCTGTAGAATGTCGTTTAATCTGTTAAAGTTGCGAAGAATAATTTGCAAGTATTCCAGCTCTAGGTGGCTATGATTGTTGCCCGGTTGTTTCGAAAAATAATCGATGGTGGTTTGTAGAAGATCCAGTATGTCTGTACAAAGATTGGCTACCGATTTTATTGGCTGAAACAAGTGCCCTATAATCGAATACTCTTTACCCAGCAGCAGTGCAAGGGTTTGTTGTGAAATAAAACTGAGATTTCGTTGACTAATTTCGTTTATAATTTTAGAACCATTGCCACTGCCCTTTTTTGCTTTCAAATAATTTTGAAAAAGCGGTTGTCTTAACAGGTTCACCAGATCTTTATGGTATATGGTTTTTTGCTGTTTTTTTTGTTTGCCAAAGTTAAGTTGTATCTGCATCAGGCCGTCGATGAGACTGTAGGTGGAAGTATATTTTAACGGATACTCCATGGTGATGTTGACATGTTCCACGCCGGGTGGTAGCTGTTGCAACACCGGCCACAGTAACTTTTCATTTGCAAGCACCACCGCTACCTTGTCAAGAGGAACGGATTCATCCAGCAATCTTTGAAGGCATTGTTTTACCACTTGTGCCTGTCCTATCTGTTTTGGAACCGAAATAATAGAAATATGCTTATTTTCAGCAAAGTTGTTTTCTATTAAAAAAGGGTCTTTTTGTTTGAAAAAGGAAAAGTTATTTCTTAAAAAGAGCCCTGCCTCCTGACTAACGTCGTTTAAATAATATTGATCGGCGTCCCATAGTAAATCCGCTTTTTTTGATTGATACAAAAAATTAAAGATCTTTAGTTCAGCTGCATTCAACGCGTTAAACCCGCAAAAGAGTATTTTATTGAAAGCAGGGGTAAACGCATTTCCCTCAACATTTAATACAGCTTGTTTATATGCGAGCCCCTGATAGGCCCATTTTTTTGAAAGCAGGAATGACGAAAAATGTTTATAGATAGCACCAAGACTGTTCATGAATTGCAGGTAATCCTGCTGGTATTCGCTCAAAACTTCCTCACCAAGACTCCAGTTTTCAATCTCTTTTATGTCTTTCAGGTTTTCATAAAGTTGTTCTGAATCGGCCAGGTAACGGTCAATTTCATTAAAATCCTGTAAAATCAGCTGGCCCCATTTTGCGAAACTATCAAACGTCTCCGCTTTATTTCCATAACACATTCTGTAACTTTCGTATAAATGACAAATCAGGTCAATTTCCTCCAACACTTTTAATCCGCTGAGTTCGGTAATTAAGTCTTCGGTACTAATAATAGTTGGTAACCAGATGGTTTTTCCAAAAATCTGCGATAAGTAGTTTTTTAGAAATAAGGCCCCCCTTTTGTTAGGCAATACAATGCAGAGGTTTTCTGCCTTATCTTTGTAATGAGTATGAATATACCCGGCTACGGATTTTAAAAAGGGAAGCGCCATGAACTTTGAAGATATAAACTTTCCGCTGTACAGAAAGTATAAAAACAGCAAGAGTTATTTTAAAATTATAAACCCATTGTTATTTGAAGAAATACAAGTAATTGGTACCAAACGGGTGGTTCATCTTACCGAAGCAAAATTGTATCCTGAACAGTTGTTTATTGCTGATCTCATCAGGGACTATAAAAACATGGCGGATGAAATTACCGAAAGCGAATACCTCGATGCACTGAAGACTATTTTCTAAATAGGGTAAATTGGCTTAGTATCTCTTTCTATAATGCCTAATCGTTGATAACTAATTTTTCCCTGTAAAACAATTGATCCGCCTGGTCTTTAATTAGCAGTGTATAAATTCCGCTGCTCAATTCACTCAGGTCAATGTTTTTTTCACCATAAACACTCAATGAAATTGTTTTTACGGTTCGTCCGGCCACATCAATAATAGTTGCCCGTAGGTCTTTCGGCAAATTTTTTCTTGCAGCGGTAATAGAGATGGTCCCATCGGATGGATTTGGAAAAACAACTATTCCGCTATTAATTTTAGTCTCTTCCGAAACGCTGGTACAAGGGCTGACAGTAAGGCTGAATGCTTTTGTACTGGTGCAACCGGTTAGGGTGTGGGTAGCTGTTACAGTGTATACGGTAGTGCTTGTAGGGCTAACGATGGCCAAATTATTGATAATTGGTCCGGGTAGCCAGGTGTAAGTGTTGGAGGTATTGTTTATTCCCAGAGTGGTGCTTGCGCCTTTACAGATACTCACCGGCCCGCTGATGTTGAACGTTGGGAACTGTGAGGGTACAGTTATTACTTGTTTAATCGTGTCAGAACTGCAGACTCTGTTTAGCAGGCAAAGTACAGTGTAGGTTCCGGGTGAGTAAAAGTGCGAGGCACTGAATCCTGTTCCATTTTGTGATGCGTCACCAAAATTCCAGTTCGCGCTTGTATAATCAAATCCAAGTGCGCTGCAGGTCGGGTAGGGTCCTGCGCTAAAAGAAACGGTTTGACAGCCGAGCGTGTAAGTGAAAGGGGGGAGGGCAGGTTTAAAATAGGTAGCCACAAAACCCGGCAACCCCAGTTGGCATAATCCAGCCGGCTGCCCGGCGTCGTTATAGTTACAGCTGATGCCGGAACTGTTGGGGCTATTGATAACCCCAATAGGTGTGTAACCGATATGCGCTACATAAATTTTCCCGTCCATACCAAGTTGAAGCGCACGGTGGTGGTCGTAATTACTGCTGTCGATGGTGACACGTGAAGCCGCTATGGCCGCGGGAGACGCGCCGCAAAGATCCCACTGGTAGAGTAACGCGCTCATAACGCCCCCTTCTGCTGTTGCCGCATAAAACTTACTACCATCTGGCGAAAACTCGCAGCCATAGGCGTTTGGCATATTAGAGAGAATGACGGGATTAGAGACGGTCCCCGTTGCATCGTCAAAATCATAAAGCTCAACCCGGTCTAGTCCGCCTCGCAGGCATATACCGAGTTTTTTGCCATTGGGTGAAATTTTCATGCTTCCTATTTTCGCATATTGTGAATCGCCGCCAATATGCGTGATACCGACGGCTGAATTCACGGGCGGTTGAGTCACACCCGATGCGTTTAATAGAAAGGATTTAAACACATTGGTTCCCCATTCGTGTGTCACGATCCAGGTATCGGTTTTGTTACAATGGTTTACTGCCGCCATTTTTTCGGTACTGGGGGTGTAAAGTGGAACATTTTTAATGGTAACCGAGCCCATGCCGGCTGCGAGATTCATGTCTACCACAGAGTACATTAGCCCATTACTGTAACCAAGTTCGTCTAATGTAAAAATGTAGTAAAGGTTGTTATTGCCAGGTTGTTTCACAATCATACTCGATTGGGTGGTGGATGTGTTCCCCAGCAAATTGTTGCCGTTAGCCATGGTGGCGTGCGTTTGGTCCCATACTTGAACACCGTTGGTGTAAAACAGCAGGTTACCGGCATTGTCCGACATACTGGCACAGCCCTCAGACGTATACATGGATCCGGTGATCACAGAGGGTGGAGTCGTCAAAAAATCAAGACCTGTATATTGGCCGAATAGCCATTTACTGGTTTGATTTTGAGAACAAAAGCAGGAGGATATTAGTACGAAGACTAAAACTAATTTTGATTTCATAAAGCCGTGTATATAGTTTGTGTTATATAACTAATACAACTGTTTGGCTAAATGAGTTGGGCCTTTACGAAGAAAGGACTTATCTGTGAATTTTATAACTTAAATGGAAAAGTAAAAACATGCGCCACCATCAATTTCAGCTTCGGCCCAAACGGTTCCATGGTGTTTTTTTATAATTCTTTGCACAATAGCAAGCCCAGCGCCAGTGCCTTCAAACTCCGTGAGGCTATGTAACCTTTGAAAGACGCCAAATAATTTATCGTAATACTTCATGTCAAAACCGGCACCATTGTCTTTCACAAAATAAACCGTTTTCCCATTTTCGGTTAATGAACCAATTTCAACAATTGGTTTTTCCTTCTTTCCTGAGTATTTTATGGCGTTAAGCAGCAGGTTAATAAATACTTGTTTTATTAGCGACCTATCGGCCAAGGTAGACGGCAGATCTCCAATTTTCAGGATGTAGTGATCGTTGGCTTCTTTTAGTTCAGCAATGACTTCAGTCAGAAGGTCATTCATGTTAACCGGTTTTTTCTGCAAATCTTTTCGTCCAAGGTAAGAAAGTGTCAGCAGGCTGTCGATGAGTTTTCCCATTTTAAGAGCATTATTACTGATGAAGCCCAGCAGTTTTTTTCCTTCGTCCGAAATGGTGTCAGCATGTTCTTCCTTTAGGATCTCAGAATAGCCATTGAGTGTACGCAAAGGCGCCCGTAAGTCGTGCGAAACAGAATACGTAAATGCTTCCAGTTCCTGATTGAGTTCTTCCAGTTCGGCATTTTTTCTTGCAAGATCTTTATTTAGTTTTATCAGAGAAATTTCCTGTTGGTGTTTTTCAATAAAGAAATTAATCTTATTAATTAGTACGTCCGCCTGGAGGGGTTTGGTAATAAAGCTAAACGCTCCCTGTTCATACCCTTTAAACACATTGAGGTTGAGCGTATACACCGCCGATATAAAAATGAATGGCAGACTGGCGGTTTTTTTCCGCTCGCGAAGTATGCTGGCTAATTCGTAGCCATCCATTCCCGGCATTTGTATATCCAGTAAAGCCAGCGCGAAATCATGCTCAAGCGTAGCGGTAAGCGCCTCTAATCCACTACTGGCCTTAATAATTTGAATGGGCAGGTGTTTTAATATAGCTTCTAACGCGATGAGGTTTTCGCGCTTGTCATCTACAATTAAAATTTTAGGCAATTCATCCATATCTGAATCTACAAATTAATTTTATATCTCTGAAACGACTTTACACTAAAGTTTCCGTTTTTTTACCGGCTTGTGTTCGTTCGTTTATCCTCTCACGAATTTAGATAAGTCAAGTCAAACAAATGTAATTTGTTTCGAGGAACAATTATCGCTAAAATCTTATTAAATTTGACACTTATTTTCACATCAAATGGCACGCATTCGTATAAAAGATATTTTAAAAACTAGCCCGACGGGTCAGGAAATTAGGGTAAATGGTTGGGTTCGCACCTTTAGGAACAATTCTTTCATCGCTTTAAACGATGGCTCTACAAATAGTAATTTGCAGGTGGTAGTTGATTTTACCAGTACCGCCGAGGAGATTTTAAAGAGGATCACTACCGGCGCAGCCATTAGCGCCAGAGGCACATTGATTCCTTCTCAGGGAAAAGGACAATCGGTGGAATTAAAAGCGATTAACATTGAAATATTAGGGGATAGCGATGCGGAGAAATACCCGCTACAGCCGAAAAAACATAGCCTTGAATTTTTGAGAGAAATTGCGCACCTGCGATTTCGTACCAATACCTTTGGGGCTGTTTTCAGGGTTCGTAACAGTTTAGCCTTCGCTATTCACAAGTTTTTTAATGAAAAAGGATTTTTGTACATCCACACCCCTATTATCACGTCAAGCGATGCCGAAGGGGCTGGCGAAATGTTCAGGGTTACCAGTTTGGATCTGACTAATTTGCCGAAAGATGAAAATGCGCAAGTGGATTACAAACAGGATTTTTTCGGAAAATCTACCAACCTTACTGTTTCAGGTCAATTGGAGGGGGAACTGGCTGCCATGGCGTTTAGTGATATTTATACGTTTGGCCCCACTTTTAGGGCCGAAAACAGTAATACAACACGCCATCTGGCGGAATTCTGGATGATTGAGCCCGAAATGGCTTTTTGTAATATTGTGGATAATATGGACCTGGCTGAAGAAATGCTTCAGTATGTAATTCGTTATGCTTTGGAGAATAACGCGGAAGACATCGAATTTTTAAGTCAGCGTCTGGAAGAAGAAGAAAAACAAAAACCTCAAAACGAGCGTTCGGAACTAACCTTGTTGAACAAACTTAATTTTTGCATCGAAAATAAATTCGAACGGGTTACTTATACACAGGCCATTGAGATTTTAAGAGAAAGTAACCACAATAAAAAGAAAAAATTCAACTACCTGGTCGATCAGTGGGGGGTTGATTTGCAAAGCGAGCATGAAAGGTATTTGGTTGAAAAACATTTTAAGAAACCGGTGATCCTTACCGACTACCCTAAAGAGATAAAATCGTTTTACATGCGCCAGAATGACGATGGGAAAACAGTTGCGGCCATGGATATTTTATTCCCCGGTATTGGAGAAATCATTGGCGGCTCGCAACGCGAAGAACGCTTGGATAAATTGGAGACGAGGATGCAGGAGATCGGCATTCCTGCGGAAGAACTTTCCTGGTACCTGGATACCCGGCGTTTTGGTTCCTGTCCGCATGCAGGTTTTGGTTTGGGTTTTGAGCGCTTGGTATTATTTATTACTGGCATGAGCAACATACGGGACGTGATTCCGTTTCCGCGTACACCTAAAAATTGTGAATTTTAGGAACTTATTTTTTAAGGCTGTACCCGGACTGTAATTTTGGGGAATACCTCAGTCATGCCTTCGTAATACCTGCTTGTCCATCCGCCACGAGAAAAATTTTATTTTCAATGTTTTTTTTATTGAGTAGGCTTTCTATTCTTTCAGGGTGTGTGTCGGTAATAAATACCTGCCCGAAGTTCTCACTGCTCACCATTTCCAACAACCTCGTAAAGCGCTCTTCGTCCAGTTTGTCATAAACATCATCCAACAAAAGCAAGGGTTTTGTATGTTTTTTATTTTTTATAAACTCAAATTGCGCCAGTTTCAGGGCCAATAGGTACGATTTTTGCTGCCCTTGTGACGCGAATTTTTTAAGACTGTACCCGCCAAGTGTAAATTCAAGATCATCCTTATGTGGCCCTACTGTTGTGTAATGCAAGCTTCTGTCTCTTGATAATGAGGTAAGGATAGCAGTTTTGAAATCCTTTTCATGCAGGCTGCTCTCATAGTGTAAGCCAACCTCCTCTTTGCTGTTGCTTATAAATTGATAGTGATGGTTAAAAAGTGGGATGAACTGTTTTAAAAATTCATGTCGTGTATCAAGAATGAACTTTCCATAAATGATGAGCTGGTCATCCCATATTTCAAGAGTTTCAGAATCAAACGTCCTGCTTTCATGAAAGTGTTTTAACAAAGCGTTTCGCTGTTTCAAAACCTGGTTATAGGAAATCAGCTTGTCGAGGTAAACTTTATCATATTGAGAGATAATCCCGTCCAGAAATTTCCGACGGGTTTCACTGCTTCCATTAATAAGTTCAGAGTCACTGGGAGAAATCATCACCAGAGGGAACTGGCCAATGTGCTCACTCAGGCGATCGTATTCCCTTTTGTTTTTTTTAAATACCTTTTTATGGTTACGTTTTAAGCCACAATACACTTCAGCTATTTCGCCGGATTTATCAAATTCGCCGCGCAACACAAAAAAAGACTCATTGTGTTTAATGTTTTGGCTATCAGTAACATTAAAAAAGCTCTTGCAAAACGACAAGTAATGAATGGCATCCAGAAGGTTGGTTTTTCCCATGCCGTTATTGCCCACAAAACAGTTTACTTTTTCTGAAAATTCTGCCTCAAATTCGGGGTAATTCTTAAAGTTTATGAGCGATAATTGCTTTAAAAACATGATTTAGCACAAAAATACGCTTATTTCGGCGGTTTTTGCCCTGTTAAATTCTGTTTTATTAGAAAAAATACTATCTTCGCTGACTAAATTTTAAGCACAAAATGGCCGATTTAAATGAAGAAACTACAGTTCAGTCAGAACAGGTAGAAGAAACAGTCGAAACAAAGAAACCGATTGATCCTAGTTTGGAGGGAATTCAATTATATTATGAGAAAAATAAAAACAGAATCAATTATATTGGCGGTGGGTTCTTACTCATAATTGGTGCCCTGTGTTTTTTCAAATTTTACTATTTGCCCGAACAAGAAGCTGAAGCATCTAATGAAATTTTTTGGGCAGAATCCTATTTTGAAAAAGATAGTTTCAACATTGCTCTTAAAGGAGGAAAAATGGTAATGGCATCCGAAGGTCAAAAACAAATGATGGGATTTGAACAGATCGCCGAAGAGTACAGTATGACTAAAACTGGCAGTCTGGCCAACTACTATGCCGGGATTTGTAATTTGCGTACCGGTAAATTTGAACCGGCTATTGAATTTCTACAAAAATACGATGGAAGTGATGAGATTGTTGCTCCAATTGCACTAGGCGCCATTGGTGACTGTAATATGGAACTGAATAAACTGGATCAGGCCGTAAAGTATTATTTAAAGGCAGCTGATAAAAGTCACAACAACTTTACCACACCTTATTATCTTAAAAAGGCTGGATTTGCTTACGAGTTGCAAAACAATTACCAGGAGGCGCTCGCCGCTTATGAACGCATTCAAAAGGAATTTAGCAGTACAACGGAGGCAAGAGAAATCGAAAGAGATATTGCTAAAGTAAAAGCTTTAGGTAATTTATAAATATGACAAACTATTAACTTAAAGTCTGCTGAAAGGCAGACTTTTTTATTTAATCTATATGAGCAGTGCAAATAAAAATCTATCAGCAGTAGAAGGGTCACCTATTCCAGATGCGAAACCGTTTAAATTTGGTATTGTCGTGTCTGAGTGGAACCATGAGATCACCGGCGCATTAAAGGAAGGGGCTATCAAAATACTACTGGAGAGTGGCGCTGAAGCCGATAACATTATAGTAAAACAAGTACCTGGTAGTTTTGAGCTCACACTTGGAGCTCAATATATGGCAGAGTTTACGAATGTTGATGCAGTAATTTGTCTGGGCTGTGTCATTCAGGGCGAAACCAGGCATTTTGATTTTATTTGCGATGCGGTGGCCAAAGGAATTACCGATCTAAATATTAAGTACAACATGCCCTTTATTTTTGGCGTATTAACGCCAAATACCCAACAGCAGGCAGCAGATAGGGCTGGTGGTAAATATGGTAATAAAGGTGACGAGGCGGCCGTTACCGCTATTAAAATGCTTGATTTAAAGAGAAGTTTCAGATCAGGAACTACCGTTGGATTTTCCCGACAATAAAAAACACTCCATAAAAAAGGCCCCTTTTCTAAAGGAGCCTTTTTAATTTATGTTATTAAGAGCAATTACAACTTAATCATTTTAATGGTCTTGGATTGATTGTTACGCGTAATGGTAACAAAATAAATACCGTTAGCCTGGTCTTCCAAACGGATTTGGTGTATTCCTTTTCGGAGTTCAGTAGCATACACCGTTTGGCCGAGGTTATTTAACACGGCAACTAAGACATCTTGATCAACTTCAAGGCTAAATTCACCGTTGTTTGGGTTTGGATATATTCCAATCGTCGATACCTCATTGGATAGGCTCGCAATTCCAGTACAGGCGTCAACACTTTGTGTGATAATAGCCGTGCTGCCGCAGCCATTAGCGTCAAGTCCGGCAACAGTGTAGTTAAAGTTACTTGTTGGGGCCACAGTAATGGTTGATGACGTCTCCAGTGTACTCCACGAGAATGTGCTGGCGCCGCTAACCGTTAAACTAGCCGTATAACCTGAACAAATAACCGGAGCGCTGCTCACAACAGTAAGTGTTGGCAAGGCATTAACAGTAACTGTTACAACTGTTGAATTTGTGCACGGACCATTGAAGCCTGTTACAGTGTATGAAGTATTTGCCGCTGGTGCGGGCAAAATTACTGCTGTACCGCCACCATTGCTCCAGGTGTAAGTAATCGCACCATTAGCAGTTAATGTTGTATTTAATCCTGCACAGATAGTCAGGTCGCCACTAACAGTTAACGTAATGGCATTTACCACACTCACAGTGGCTACCGCGTTTTGTGATACACATCCTTCAGGACTACTCCCGGCTACGGTATAGTTGGTCGTGGTGTTCGGGCTTACCGTATTGCTGCCACCTGAGTAGGTGTAACTGTTGGCGCCCCCTGGTGAAAGGACAAATGAACCACCCTGGCAAATGGTACCACCGCTTACGGTTACCGTTGGTATCACATTAACGGTTACCTGGCGGGAGGTAGAATTAATACAACCGTTCAAATCTGTGCCAGTAACACTGTATGTTGTATTGGATATTGGACTGTCAGTCACTGTAGTATTTGTGCCCAGACTGGTCCAGGTATAGGTGTTTGCTCCCGATGCTGACAGAGTTGTAGTCTGTCCTGCGCAAATAGCGATATTACCCGAAATAGTAAGGGTCGGCAAAGCGTTTACTGTTAGGTTAAGTGTTGCTGTGTTAGAAGAGACGCACCCTTCAGCGCTTTGGCTGGAAATAGTGTATGAGGTAGATACAACCGGTGATACCGTGTTAGAGTTGCCCTCAATCGTAAACGTTGAGCCACCGGTTGGTTGAATCGTGAATACAGTTCCCGCACAAATAGTGGCGTCGTTGATGCTTACAATCGGGAGCGCATTTACAGTTACAGTTGCGATCGCTGTATTACTTGAAACACAACCTTCTGTACTGGTGCCCGTGACGCTGTAAGCCGTATTTGTTGATGGGACGACAGTGGCCGTAATACTCGAATAAGTATACGTGCTGGCACCGCTTGGGACCATGGAAAATATACTTCCCGCGCATATTGCGCCACTGTTAACCGTTATCGTAGGAATAGCGTTAACAGTAATTACAACCGGAATGGTACTCAAGCAGCCAGTGATGGTGTTTGTACCAGTTACCGAATAAGTGGTCGTGTTGGCAGGGTTAAAAGTTTCGTTATCCGTGATTGTACCTGTGCTCCACGAATAAGAGTCTGCACCACTCACAGTCTGCGTGGCACTTCCTCCCTCACAATAACTGTTTGTTCCACTGAGTGTCAGTGTTGGCAATCCAATCGCGGTAACCGAAACGGTAGCTATATCAGAACATCCGGTAATTGTATTTGTACCGGTAACGGTGTAAACGGTATTTGCAATAGGTGAAAACGTGGCTGCGTCGGTGGCAGTATTGTCGTCCCATAAGTAACTGTCAGCGCCACCGGCTGTTTGTACTACCGGAGATCCGGCGCACACAGTGGCATTACCTGTGATGGTAATTATTGGTAACGAGTTAACGGCAATTGTAATAATCGTTGAGTTATAGCAACCCGTTGACGTATTAGTGCCTTCTAAGGTGTAACTGGTATTTACAGTGGGGTTTAACGAAATAGTATTATTTGTAACAGCCACGCCATCCCAAGTGTACGTATTGGCCCCATTCAGCGTTGGTGTAATGGATGAGCCAATGCATACCGAACCGTTTCCACTGATACCTAAAACGGGTGGGTTATTCACAGTAATTTGCAAAGTGTTTGTTGCCGAACACCCCGTTACGGCACTCGTTCCAGATACAGAATAAACTGTTGTTGCCGCCGGACTAAACACTTCGTTATCAGCAGTATTTCCGGTACTCCATAAATAACTGTCCGCTCCGGTTACAGTTTGTGAGGCTGAACCTCCGGCACAATAGGTGTCCGTGCCGGTAAGTGTCAGTGTCGGAAGCGCAATTACGGAAACCGATGAGGTTTCTGTGTTGCTGCAGCCAGTTAATGTGTTAGTGCCCGTTACTGTATAAACAGTTGTTGAAACCGGTGTTAAAGTTACTGCGTCAGCTGTGCCGCCATTACTCCAGGCATATGTGTCAGCACCACTGGCGGTTTGTACTACGGATAATCCGGCACAAACAGTGTTGTCGCCAACAACAGTGATAGTGGGAAGCGGGTTAACACTGATTGCAATTATGGTTGAATTGTAACAAGCGGTTGCGGCATTGATGCCTTCTAGAGTATAATTGGTATTGGTAGTTGGACTTAAAGAAACAGTGTTGTTTATTACAGCTACTCCATTCCAAGTGTAGGTGTCTGCTCCACTGAGTGTTGGGGTGATTGTTGAGCCGATGCAAACAGCAGCATTTCCGCTAATACTCAATATCGGTAAAGTATTTACGGTAATTTGTAACGTATTTGTTGCAGAACAGCCTGTTAGTGTATTAGTTCCGGTAACGGAATAGTTTGTAGTTATTGATGGGTTAAACACCTCATTATCCCCAATACTTCCTGTACTCCATAAATAGGAGTCGGCCCCGGTAACAGTTTGGGAAGCTGAACCACCAGCGCAATAGGTATAAGTTCCTGTTAACACCAATATTGGAATCGCAATCACGCTTACCGATACAGTTTCATCATCGCTGCAACCGGTTAATGTATTAGTGCCGGTCACACTATAAACACCCGTTGCTACGGGTGTAAAAGTGGCCACATCACTGTTACTTCCGTCGCTCCATACATACGTATCAGCACCACTGGCAGTCTGAACAACCGATAAACCTGCGCATACGGATGCACTACCCGCAATGGAAACGGTAGGTAAGGAGTTAACTATGAGGGTGATAATTGTCGAGTTGTAACATCCCGTTGAAATATTGGTACCTTCCAAGGTATAACCGGTGTTACTTGTTGGGTTCAATAAGACAGTGTTGCTACCTAAAGCCAAACCATCCAACGTATAAGTATCCGCGCCATTCAATGTTTGCGTCAACGAGGCGCCAAGGCAAAGCGCAGTACCTCCGGTTACGGACAAAGCCGGTAAGGAATTAACAGTGATAATTACTTCGTTGTTGGCAGAGCAACCCGTTAGCGTATTTGTTCCGGTTACTGTGTAATTGGTAGTTGCAATTGGGCTAAACGTCTCTGTGTCTGTGGCGCTGCCCGTACTCCAAGTGTATGCGTCGGCTCCATTCGCTGTTAAAATCGTCGATTGGCCCGCACAAATGTTGGGGTTACCACTCACGGTTAATTGCGGCAGCGCGTTTACCTCAATGGTTTTTGAAGTAACTGCGCCTAAGCCATTTGTGTTCGACGCGATTAACGAAATGGTGTAAATGCCTGGGGCATTAAAAACTACAATGGGATTTTGAAGAGTTGACGTTGCAGGAGCACCACCAAGTGTATAAGTCCACTCGGTTGGCAGGTTGGTAGAAAGGTCGTTAATCTGGACAGTGGATCCGACACAGGTTACCGTTGGACTAAGAGCAAAATCCGCTATTGGGACTTGTGCTTTAATCGAGTTGAATAGGAGAAAGCTAAAGGCGCTTATCAATCCTGTTAGAAATTTATTTTTCATTTTGGGGAGTTGTTAGTGTTCTCAAAGCTATCCCCAAATTAACGAACTGCCAATGTTGGATTCTTAACATCAGTTCGAATTAAAAACCGAATAGTATAACGGTTTCGACATTAATGCCAATGGAATTGGTATTCAGAAGGGTACCCAACCATATTAATTTCAAATCGAATATCAGTCATTTAAATGATTATATCCTATCAAAAAATTAGGGAGTAAAAAAAAGTTAATCCAAAAAAGATTAGATGTTAAACGTAGCGAAACATTTATAGACAATAGCCTTTTTTTCGTCGATCGATTTCTTTTTTAATGTCGATAAAAACGAAAAGTTTATCTTTTCAAGTTAAATCTTAATTCTTTTTTAAGAAGATTTTAGCTGATATTCCAGTAATCGTCACAAATCTAAAGATTTAGACAGGATGACAACTTAATCTTACTGAGTTTGTTCTGGCAAGAATGGGGGTAGGAAAAATATTTAATGATAGTTATTGAAGGTGCAATTTGTGCCAAGCGCCCAGTTTTAATTGCCGGTTTGATCAAAATTCAAGTTCTGATTCAGAAGCGATCCAAAAAGGTCTTTAAAACTGACTCCTTCCAGCAATTTATTTTTACTGAGCAATGAATGTTCTGCGAGGCCATGCAATGCGAATTCCATCAGAGCATATTTTTCAGCGCCACGCGCGTTTGGGGAGTGTTTTTCAACTAGCTCCTCAAGTCCATCAACAACAATTAGTGCGGAGGTATATACTTTATCGTTTTCATGATCCAGAAGATCAAGGACATTGTTCTGTGAAAACCAATTTACAATGGTTGCATATTCCGACGTGTCTTTTTTCCGTTTTAATTTTGCCGGGTCCGGAAAAATTTGCGTGAAGGTATTTCGTATGGCCAGGCTAATCAAATTCTGTGCAATCACTGCAGGTCCTTCCTGCTCTCCCTCATATACCAATTCTATTTTGCCATTAATAGCGGGAATAGCGCTGTAAAGATCACTAATTCGGGCAAACGTGTACGCTAAACCTCCTTTAAGGAATCGGAGTTCAGCAGCACTCACAAGACTTTCATAAGCACTAATAGTTAAACGTGCACTAACTCCGCTTTTAGCATCCACAAATTCACTTCCCCGTGCTTCAACGGCAATTTGCTCCACCAGTGTTTTCAGAATCTCGGGAACTTCAATTCCTTTTTGGTGTTTGTCTAATTTTGCCTGGTCCTGTGTAATCCGCTTCGAATGTTCAAGAGATTTTGGATAGTGAGTCAAGATCTGCGAACCAATCCTATCCTTTAACGGGGTAACAATACTTCCACGGTTGGTATAATCCTCTGGGTTTGCTGTAAATACAAACTGCATGTCAAGCGGAATCCGGAGATTAAATCCACGAATCTGAACATCTCCCTCCTGTAAAATATTGAAAAGCGCGACCTGCAGCCTGGCCTGTAAATCGGGTAGTTCATTTATCACAAAAATAAACCGGTTACTACGTGGAATCAACCCATAATGGATGACATTTTCGTCAGAAAAGGAAAGTTTCATATTAGCCGCTTTGATAGGGTCCAAATCACCTATGAGATCGGCAACACTTACGTCCGGTGTAGCGAGTTTTTCGGCAAAGCGATCGTTACGATGCACCCAGTGTATCGGCGTTAAATCA
>Ga0075158_10000129_pt1 | contig 55251 bp, 46 predicted proteins | sample JI91814BDNA_FD_70968 | JGI IMG/M metagenome (GOLD analysis project Ga0075158, IMG submission 70968) | Wastewater effluent complex algal communities from Wisconsin, to seasonally profile nutrient transformation and Carbon sequestration -... | ecosystem: Engineered > WWTP > Effluent > Algae... | reverse complement strand
ATCAAAAGTGAATTTAGATTTTATCGAAAAAATTTTAATTTATTCTATGTAATAGCGACTGCTTTTATAGAAGCAAGCTGGCATTTTTTAATTCTTTTAAAAAATTCAATTTTTCGAAATTCAAATTCAATTGAAAAGAGAAAGAATTCTAAAGAGATTATTCAAATTATTTTTTCTCTTTTAAAAGAAGATAAATTTGGAAAAGAGAGTAGACCATAATGTTTGAAAATATTCGTGCAGATTTAAAAACTTATAGAGGAGATTGGGGAAAACAAGGATTCTGGGTAATGGTTATTTACCGCTTTGGGAGATGGAGATATTCTATTAAGATTACTTTATTTCGAAAATTCTTCTCTTTACTTTATAAATTTATGTATAAGGTAATTCAAATTTTAACAGGAATTGAATTTCCCTGTGAAGTGGAGATTGGTTCCAATTTTAGAATTGATCATTTTGGTTGTATTATTGTCAGTGGATTTGCAAAATTCGGGAATAACTGTGTTATCCGCCATGGAGTTACAGTTGGCTTAAAAAATATTGCAGATCCGGGTGCACCGGTAATTGGAAACAATGTAGATATTGGGGCAGGGGCTAAATTACTTGGAAAAATAAAAATTGGTGATAATGTTGCAATCGGCGCAAATTCTGTAGTAATAACTGACGTTCCTTCTGATTCAATCGCCGTTGGAATTCCTGCGAAAATAATAGGTAGAAAAAAATGAATCAAGTTGATATAGATGTTGTAATCATTGGAATTAACGTAGAAAAGTTTTTAAAAAAATGCATTGATTCAATTATTGGCAGTGATTATCCAAAAGAAAAAATACATATTATTTATGCAGATGGAGGATCAAAGGACAATTCAATTTCCATAGCAGAATCTTACCCGGGATTAAAAATAGTTCGGGTAAATGAGGATTATCCAACACCTGGAAAAGGAAGAAATGCAGGTTATAGAGCCGGAAATTCAAAGCTTATTCAATTTTTAGATGCAGATACAATTTTAAATCCAAATTGGTTTAAAACCGCAATTCCCTATTTTGAAAAAAATATAAAAGCAGTATGTGGTAGAAGAAAAGAATTATACCCGGTAAAAAATTTATACCATAAGATAACAGATATTGAATGGAATTATGAATACGGACCCTGTCGTTATTTTGGAGGGGAAGTTTTATTAGAAAGAGAAATCATTGAAAAAGTAAATGGATTTGATCCCGATTTAATTGCAGGAGAAGATCCCGAATTAAGTTATCGTTTGCGTCAAAATGGAAATACAATACTAAGAATAGACTCTGATATGACATTACATGATATCAATATGAGTCGATTTGGCCAGTATTATAAAAGGGCTTTTCGGACAGGCTATGCCTATGCAGAAGTTGGTCTTCGGTTTAGAAAAAACAATGAAAAAATGTGGCTAAGGGAGTTAATCCGCACAAGCCTTTCCGGTTTGATTCCTATTGTTCTTATTTCAACTGGAATTATTTTTTACTATTTTAATTTAAATGAAATAGGAGTTTTAATTATTATTTTAGGATTCATTTTTCCATTTCGAGTTTTATTAAAAGCTCCGGGATACACAAAGAAGTTCAAAATAAGTTATTCTCTTTCTTTTCTTTATTGCTTTCATTTAGTATTGAACGTCCAGTTGCAGTTTATGGGTGTTATCCGTTATATAATTGGAAAAATATTCAAGAAACCTCTCACGAATAGGAAATTGAAAAAATGAAAGTATTAGACCGTATTCGGGAAAAGTTAAAACTTGAATCGTCTTCGGGTCTAAAGGCGAAAGGAATCAATGCAGCATTTTGGAGTATTATAGGAAAAGGCTCTGGAAGTTTTTTAAGATTAATTTCAAATATAATTTTAACTTCTATTCTAGCACCGGAAATATTTGGAATTATGAGCACATGCTTTGTGTTTTTAACGATGATTCAACTTTTTTCGGATGTTGGTTTGAAGCCGGCGATAATTCAAAGCAAAGAAGGGGATTCTCCTGAATATTTAAACACCGCCTGGGTAATTTCCATTATTCGATCTTTTGGTTTATTTATAATCGTTCTTATTGCCATTTATCCAATTTCAATTTTCTATCAAAACGAAAGTTTGCAGCTAATACTATTTTGTCTTTCTTTTACAATATTAATTTCTGGATTTGAAAATCCAGCTATGCCACTGTTGGTTAAAAATCTGAGAGCGGATAGGCAAGTCCGTTTTGAATTGTCTACTGAGTTTTTAGGTTTAGCGACTAATGTAATATTAGCCCTTTTACTTAGAAATATATGGGCGTTAGTCTTAGGTTCTATTTTGACCAGCAGTTATAAATTAATCGGTAGCTATGTGGCTATTAGTTATTATCCGAAATTTACCTGGAATAAAGTTGCAGCTCATTCGCTTATTCGCTTCGGTAAATTTATTTTACTGAATACAATGGCAGGATGGGCTGCCATGAATTTGGATAGCATTTTTATTGGTAAATTACTCGATATGGAATATGCAGGAGTTTACAATGTTGGCAAAAATTTAGGTTTATTCGTTGAATTATTTTTTGTGCAAATATTTACCCAGTCTTATTTTCCTGCTGTTAGCTCTGTATCAGATGATTTACCCCGCGTAGAGAAAATTTATAAAAGAACAATTGCTCTTGCCATTACAATTTCAGTTACGGTTTTAAGCCTTGAAATGATTTATTCCGAGCAAATCATTTCATTACTTTATCGAAAAGAATATAATGTTGCTTCTATTGTTTTTTTCTGGATTAGCCTAAGGGGAATTTTTAGAATGGTAAGCATTGTGCAAAGTAGCACTTTAATTGCACTCGGTCGACCAGGACTCGAAACGATTGCCATGTTTGTTGGCTTTACTTTTGTTGCGTTACTTTTTCCAGGCTCTGTTTTATTTTCAAAATCAATACTGATTCAATTTCCTTATTTAAATGATTTTATTAAAAAAGAATCTGCACTTACTCTCGGGGTAATGGCTATTTGCTTCTCCGGAATTATGATCTCTTTGATAGAATCATTTTATTTGGTTTTAAAGATCAACTTTAAACTAAAAATAATTATCCTGCCCTGGCTACATTTAATTTGTCTTCTAACAGGTATCTATTGCATTTATAAAATTATTTCTTTGCTAAATATTTACTACTGGATTTTAGAAGCGGGCATAGTTGCCCTCTTTTCAATTCTATTTTCTCTTTTAATTTATATAGGTTTAGAAGGAAAAAATCCATTTGAGAATAGATCAGGAGCTACGAAACCTATATGAAAGTATTACTCCTGTCGTTTCAGAATGCACAAAAAGATGTAAATGGAGTTGCCTGTCATATTCGGGACTTACATAAAGTTTTAAATGAAGTAAATATTGAGACAGATATACTTTCTCCGTATTCAGAATATAGCGGTTTATATGATTATGCCGTAAGTAAGCTGATTAAACTATTCAGAAGATTCTATCAATTGCTAAGAATAGAAATAATATTTTACTTAATGATATTACTTACTGAGCTACAATTAAAGAATCGTTTAAAAAGTAAAGCTTCGAAGTATACAATTATCAACGCACAGGATATAATCTCGCTAGTTGCAGCTACGAATTTAAAAATAAAAATTCCAATTGTCTTTACCTGTCATTTTCTAACGGAACCCTGGAAGGAATTTTCAAATGCGGGCTATTTTAAAGAGAATTCCTTTTTCTTTCAAATGTTCATAAATAAATCAAGAAAAGCATTACTTCATCCAAAAATAAAATTCATTTCCGTTTCAAATCGAAATCGTGATTTACTTTTTCAATTTATGCCGGAGATAAAAGCTGAGAATGTTAAGGTTGCCTATCTTGGTTTAGATGTACGTTATGATTTGAAGAAGGTAGAAATGAATCTTCCTGATTTAGATTACATTTTAAATGTTGGTAAAATTGATCGTATTAAGAATCAAAGATTATTCATTGGACTTGCTGAAGTTTTAAAGAAGAATAATAAAAAGATTTTAATTATTTTAGTCGGACCCAGTGATTTAGAAGAAAAAGAATATATAAATAAAACAATAAAGGAAAAAAATTTAGAGAATTATTTTTTATTTACCAATGCATTAAATAGGGATAGTGTTTATTATTTAATGCAAAATTCTTTACTGTATATTCATACTGCCCAGATGGAAAGTTTTGGAATGGCAATTGTTGAGGCTATTGGTTCGGGGGCAACGGTACTTGTTCGGGAGAATGATGCGATAGACGAAATTCTACAGGGAAATCGTGAAGGTGTATTTGGGCGTGATTTTACTGAACTAGAATTTTATACTTTTGTAAACGCATTCTTAGAATCAAAGGAGAAAAGAGAAAACTTAAAAAAAATGCAGGAAAAGATTTTTAAAAGTAAATATACAATTGAAAAAATGCGAGATAGTTTTCTAAAGTATTACAAAGAATTTGAGGTCGCAGAAAATGGATGAAATAAAAACAGGTGAATTAAGTGCTGATGAACTCATGAAGCAATTGTATTTAAGGTATTCACGCGGGGGAACCTGGTATGCAAGGTTACGTCTTCGTATTTCCTTTTTTATAAAAAAAAGTCTCTGGTCTTTTGTGATTAATACGACGTATGCGATAAAGAGGATAATCGATATTATCGCTTCTGGAATATTACTAATTCTACTTGTGCCTTTGTTTACAATTACTGCGATCGCAATTAAAATTGATAGCTCAGGTCCTTTATTTTTTGCGCAGGTAAGAGTTGGTAAATGGGGACGCCATTTTAAAATGTATAAATTTAGATCTATGTATGTAAATGCAGAAGCTGTAAAAGAAACATTGATGAATCAAAATGAAACTACAGGTGTGATTTTTAAAATCAAAAAAGATCCGCGTATCACAAAGGTAGGAACTTTTATTAGAAAGTTTTCGATAGATGAGTTACCACAACTCTGGAATGTATTTAAGGGAGATATGTCGCTTGTCGGTCCGAGGCCTCCTGTTCCAAAAGAAGTCAGTCAGTATAGCGCTGAACATAGACGAAGGCTTGATGTGATTCCGGGGCTAACATGCATTTGGCAGGTGAGTGGTAGAAGCGATATTAATTTCGAAGGTCAAGTAAAATTAGATGTTCAATATATTTATTCTCAATCCATATTTACAGATATAAAAATCTTATTTTTAACAATTCCAGCTGTTCTGACAGGTAGGGGAGCATATTAATCAATGTTCGATCGCAGAAATATTTTAGGCATTCCTTTAGACAATTTGACAATGGAATCGACTTTAGAAAAAATATTCAATGAACTTGATGCGCAAAATAGCAATAATCCGCCAAAGTATATTGCGACGGTAAATGTTGATTTTATTGTAAATACTTTAAGCTTTAGTTATAAAAATATTTCTGATCCATTTCTTTATAAAATATTACAGGAATCTTTTTTAGTAACAGCAGACGGGATGCCCCTTGTATGGACAAGTAAACTCTTGGGAAATTCTATCTCCGGTCGAGTTACTGGTTCGGATTTAATTCCAAGATTAGTAGAAGAATGTGCAAAAAAGAATAAATCAATATTTCTTCTCGGCGGTAAAGAAGAAGTAAACGCTAAGGCAAAGGAAATTTTGTATGCGAAGAGTCCTTCCTTAAAAATAGCCGGAACCTATTCTTCGATTATTAAAATTGAAAAAGCAAATCCTTTGCAAGAAGAAGAATTAGATGAAAAAATCATCGATCAGATAAATTCTTCGAAAGCAGATATTCTACTTATTGCACTTGGAAATCCAAAGCAAGAATATTGGTATTATAAAAATGCTCATCGGTTAAAAGTAAAACTGGCGATTGGAATTGGTGGCACATTAGATTTTATTTCAGGCAATATTAAAAGGGCTCCAAAGTGGATGCAGAGATTTGGCCTGGAGTGGATTTACAGATTTATGCAAGAGCCATCTCGCATGTGGAAACGATATACCAAAGATATTGGATTATTTCTTAGCCTGATTAGCCTTCCTATTTTATATTACAATATAATGAGGATACTATATAGTAACCAAAGTAATAGCTTTGATTTAAAAGAAGAAGATAAAACACTAAAAGTTACACTTCCGAAAAATTTTAATAAGGCTGCAACTCTTTTGTTACACGAGCAAATAAAGATAACAAATTATACAAATATAGAATTTCAATTTGGAAATGTAAAAGTAATAGATAATCTCAGTTTGGCTTATTTATTTTCTATTATTTCTGAGTCGAAAAAGAAGAATATTAAGATTGAATTTAAAAAAGTAAGTCGAAAAGTAAGAAGCTTTTTTCTTTTCAATCGACTTTTGCCAACCTTTAGTGAGGTCATTGTTTTATGAAATATATATTATTCTCACCTTTAGCCGATGAGAAATTTTATCCTTTAACTGAAAGCATTTCAGATTTTATGTTTCCTCTTGTAAATAAAAAACTCGTAGAGCATTCACTAGATTTATTTTACAAGGAAGGCATAAAGGAACTAACGCTTTTTCTTAGAAATTTTCCAATGGAGACTAGGTCGTTTCTGGGAAGTGGGGAGAGATGGGGAGAAAATATAAATTATAAAATCCTTTCGGGAAATGAGCCTTTTTCTATTCAGCAAATTCTTTTAGATGAAGAAGATGATTTATTTTTTTTCCCAATTAATTATATTTCGAATTTGCCTATAAAGCAGGTTATTAATTTTCAAGTTGAAAATTCTCTTGATTATTTTGTAATAGGAGCATCAGAAGGTAATGAAATTACTCTTTCGGATATGAAAGAAGAAAATTGTAAATTGAATTATCCTTTTTTCTTAAGTAAAGAGTCGATTCAAATTCTTAAAAATCAATCTCTTAAAAAAAAATTAGAAGATGGATTAAAATCTTTACTGTCCGAGAAAATCAAGACTGGAATTGTAACTGTTTCTCATAAGGCAAAACAAATTTCTAATTTAGAAGATTTACTGAAGATTAATATTGATTTACTGCAAAATCCATTGTCTACAACAATATTTCCGGGACTTCAAGTTGAACCGGGACTTTACATTTCTCCGGGAGCAAAAATTCCTCCGCATAATAAGAGCTTTCTTTTGGTTGGAATGTATTCTGAAATAAAAGGCGATTTAAACTTAGCAAAAAATAGTATAATCGGCGACAATTGTATTATAGAAGAAGGTAGCATAATAGAGAATAGCCTCATTTATGAAAATACATTTATTGGATCTCATTTAGAAATAAAAGATGCAATTATTTTTAATAAATATTTAATAAAGCCAGTTGAAAATTTAATAACCTACATAGAGGATGACTTTATCCTTGGAAATATAACAAAGGATAATACGAGTTATTCTACTCTACAAGAATTTATTCATCGAATAATAGCTTTATTTCTTTTTGTTTTATTTTTACCAATAACTACAATATTATTTCTAATCAATTTACTCCTTCCTCAAAAAAATAAATTGATTAAAACCGAAGAAGTTCAGGAGTATGACAGGCAGAAGGATTTAGGAGGAAAGCCAATTTATAAATCAGTAAATCTTTATCATTTTACGACGGGCATTCGCATTCTCGATAAATTACCTTCTCTCTGGCAGGTTATCATTGGAAAACAACTGCTTGTAGGAATAGGTCCGAGAATAGAAACAAATATGCCAGGACTTGCAAGTATTTATATTCCTGAAAATTTATCGCCTCCTGGAATTATTCGATTATGGGAAGTTGAAAAACAAAATGTTGTTGAAGAAAAAATTGTATCAGAGTTATACTATTCTAAGAATCGGACATTTCTAGGTGATATAAGAATATTGTTTAGGTATTTTACGAATAGATGAAATAAAAAATGTATAATGCAAATTTACTTATAATTGAAGATGATACAGAAACATCCGATTTAATCGCAAGGATTTTGCGAAAAGATGGATTCAATATTAGGATTGCAAATTCGGCTGAAGAAAGTCTTAAGATTATTGAAACGGAGCATTTTGATTTAATTTTATCCGATTGGGTTTTACCGGGTATGAGTGGGCCGGAGCTTTGTAAAACGTTAAGCGAAAGAAAAGATAAAGATTTTTATTTTTTATTACTTACCGGGAAAACCAATAAATCAGATATCGCTTTTGGAATGAATAGTGGGGCAGACGATTTTTTAACTAAACCAGTTCACAATGATGAGCTTAGAGCTAGAATCAAAGCAGGCGTTAGGCAAATAGAATTGCAAAAAAGGCTCAAAGAAAAAAATCAACTGCTTACAGAACGCAATAAAGAATTAGCAAATGCTTATATTCAAATGAGAAATGATTTACAGACAGCAGTATATTTTCAACAATCAATTCTGCCGGAACCTAAAACTTTATTAAACTCCATACAATTTGAAACACTTTATATTCCCTGCGATTTAACTTCCGGTGATACTTTTAATTACTTTGAATTAGATGATAGGACGATAGGTTTCTATTTGCTTGATGTATGTGGACATGGTGTATCTGCTGCTATGATCTCTTATGCGATTAACAAAGCATTAACCCCTGATTCAATTCCAAGCAGCATATTAAAAGAATACAATCCTGTGAATAATCAATATATTGTGCTCAGTCCGGAAAAAGCTTTAGAAAGGCTGAACCAATTTTTTCAAACTCAGAATGAAATCATTGAGTTTTTTACTATTGTCTACGGAACCATTGATATTCAGTCTAATATATTAAAAATTAGTCATGCAGGACACCCGGATGCATTTTATATTCAGCAGGGGAATAATGAAGTTATTCGAATAAAATCAAGAGGACCTGCGATTGGACTTTTACCGTTTTGTCAATATGAAAGCACTCAAATAAAAATAACGAGTAAAGACAGATGTTATATTTATTCAGATGGAGTAACGGAAGCAACTAACCCTGCAGGGGAGCAATTTGGTTTGGATAGATTAGAAAATTTAATTTTAAATACATTGGGATTGTCAATTGAAAGCTCTGTCAAAACAATTGAAGATACCATGAAGAATTGGAATGAAAAAGGGAATCAGTTTTCGGATGACGTTACTTTGTTAGCACTGGAGTTTTTTAAATGATAAAAGTTTACAACGTATTAATTTTAGAGGATGATCTTCATTCCGCCGAACTAGTAGTTAGATTATTGGAAAAGTATAATTTATGGGTTACTCATTGTGACAATGCCAGAAAAGCATTTCAAAAAGTAAAGGAAATCAAATTTGATATTATTCTTTGCGATATAATGATGCCTGCTATCGATGGATTTAGTTTTCTAGAAAAAGCGGAAAAGGATATTAAGAATATTCCAATCATAATGTTAACAGCGGTAAAAGAAAAGCAAACGGTTATTAAAGCAGTTAGTCTAAAGGTTGCGGCTTACATCATTAAACCGTTTGATAAAAAAGAGTTGATAGCTAAAATGATAGAAGCTTTAAAAATCAAAGAATTTGAGTTAATTCAATTAAAAGATTATCCATTAGATATTAAATTGCGGGAAACAAATAATACAAAAATGGAAATAATAGTTTCAGGAATTCCTGAAGCAAAGCAATTACAATCACTTGAAGATCATTTTCGAAAATTAAAAGATGATAATCCTAAAATCTCAAATTTAGAAATAAATATTGCAGAAGAATTTGGTTATCCAATGAACAATATTCAGAACGCTGAATTACTTGTTAACGTGATCTCGAAAGGATTTAGACTTTCTTCTAGTTTTATTGTTTTAAAAGGTCCTTATAGTAAGTCTTTAGCTTTGATGGATTTACCGGGTGATTCTATTTTAAGAGATTGTAGAAAATATGAAATTTAAAAATGAATTGAATATAAATGGTGAGTATCTTTGCGAAAACTGGACTGAACTTAAAGAGCAAATAGAAAGTGTATTAAATTTTGCCATAGATTCAATTTTTTTTTCTGGTGGGTACGTTAGTTATTTTACTGATAAGGAAGAATTTATAATTTCCAGTATTCATTGGAAGCATAATACAGTTTTAATAGAAAATACTTTTACGAAGGATTTACTTAACGGTCAAAATAAAATAATTTACTTAGACAGAAAAAATATTTTAGAGAATTACAATAATCTTATAGACTCAAACCTGAAATTTGAGAGAGTTTCAGTGCAATTACTTCCAATAGTTGAAGGTAATATTAAGTTTGCGCTGTGTCTTTTAGAATTGCAATCTGAAAATTCTATTCTTGAAAATAAGAGAGAGCAATTGGCGAATATTGTCGCAAACCTTATACACTTTCTTGGAAATTCTGCTTTTATTAAAAATCAATCTGATGCGAACACTAAATTAAAGGCTGCACTTGCTGAAGCTGAAGAAGCAAATCTTTCTAAGAGTAGATTTCTTGCTTCGATGAGTCATGATTTAAGAACTCCCTTGAATACTATTTTAGGTTATAGTGAATTAATTCAGGACGAAATTGCTGGAACCGAACAAGAAATTATAACGGATGACTTAAAAATAATAAATTCTGCTGGCTACTTTCTTCTAAATATGATCAATAATCTAATTGATATGGCAAACATTGAAGTGGGGAAAATGAGCGTTTTCCGCGAGCCAATTGATTTAAAAGTTATGATTGAGGAAATAAAAGAACATCTAGATTATCAAATGCATAAAAGTAAAAATACATTAGTCGTCGAAATAGAGGATAATTTAGATTTAATGTATTCTGACCTGGATAAAGTTCGCTCCTGTATATTTAATCTAATTGTAGACTCAAATAAGCTAACAAAATCAGGCATAATTACATTAAAAATTTCTTCTAGTAGACTCAACAATGAAGATTGGTTTCATTTTGAAGTCTCAGATAATGGTTCAGGTTTAAATAAAGAAGAATTGGATAAAATATTTATTCCTCTCGCGAATACTAGAACAACGCATGAGAGTAAATATGGAGGAATCGGAGTTGGATTATCCCTGGTAAAGCAATTTAGTGAAATGTTAGGAGGAGATGTCAGGGCAGAATCAGAGCCAAACAAAGGAACATCGTTTTTTCTACTATTACCTTCTCGAAAGATAGCAGAAGTTCCTAGCTTTGAAGAAATTAGTCTCGATTATAATAAATCAAATCGAGGCCATTCAAAAATGGTTTTTATTATAGATGATGATTTAAATATCCGGGGTTTACTTAGTAAGTATATGTCAAAAGACGGATACTCTGTCTTTGCCTGTGCAACGGGAAAAGAAGCTATTTCAAGTATAAAATTGCTGAAACCATTTGTAATAACACTCGATATTTTACTTCCCGATATAGAAGGTTGGGAAATTTTAAAGAATATTAAAGAGGATGATGAAATAAAAAACATTCCAGTAATTGTAATTACTTCTACTCTCGATAAGGAAAAAGCATTATCATTAAATGCGGATAGATTTATGAGTAAACCAATTCAAAAAGAAAATCTACTAAAAGTGATTAGAGAATTTTATGAAAAAGATATTGTTAGTAGAGGATAATAATATTAATGCTGACATGCTCAAAAGGCGCTTTGAAAATAAAGGATTCAAAGTCTGGATAGATTCTGAAGCAGAAGAAGCAATAAAGACTGTTAGTAAATTCCAACCTGATATTATATTAATGGATATGGATTTGCCTGGAATGGATGGATGGGAGTGTACGAAACAATTAAAGAAAAATCCAGAGACAATGCATATTCCAATTATAGCAACGACAGCGTTTGCTATAATTGGCGAGAGAGAAAAAGCATTGTTAGCCGGTTGTGATGAGTATGAATCAAAGCCAATTAACTTTGAGCAACTTTTAAACAAAATAAACAAATTAATTTAATATTAAATCGAAATATATTTATTTATTATAGCATTTAATTCGGTAGAGCGGAATGGTTTGTTTAGACATTCTGTAAATCCACTATAGAGTGCCTTTTCTTTTATTTCATAAACAGGGTAAGCGGACAAGGCAATAATTGGCACACTTGAATAAAATGAATTCAATTTTCGAATTTCTATTGTAGCGGTGTATCCATCTTTAACCGGCATTTCCAAATCCATGAAAATGATTCCATACTGCATTTTATTCACCATTTGAATTGCTTCTTCTCCATTAACAGCAAAGTCTACTTTTAAATTTCTTTTCTTCAGGTAATGCGATGCAATTTGTAGGTTCGTTGGATTGTCATCGACTAAAAGAATTTTTAATTGATAATCCTGTAAATTATTGTTTATTACCGCAATCTTATCTAGATTGTTGGAAATGGAAAACTTAATTTTAAAATAAAAATCTGAACCTTTGTTTTCTTCACTTTTAACAAAAATATCTGAATTATAAAGTTGGATTAATTTTTTGGTAATTGTTAGGCCCAACCCTGTTCCGCCATATTCTCTTCCGGTGGAAATATGTGCCTGACTAAATCTTTCAAAAATGGATTCTAATTTATTTTCTGGAATTCCAATACCCGTATCAATAACATGAAATTGAATTGTAATAGTAGAGTCATTCCTTTCTAAGATGATTAATTTTAAATGCACACTACCAACTTTAGTAAATTTAATTGCATTTCCGATGAGGTTAATTAAAATTTGCCCGAGTCTTGTTTGATCTCCCTGAATAAAATTTGGTAAATTGGAAGGATAGTCAATTGTAAACTGAATACCGCGTTCTTTACTTTTGATTGCAAACAATTTTTCAAGATTTAAAACAAAATCTTTTAGAGAGAATTGATTATTTTCCAATTCAATTTTACCGGCTTCAATCTTACTATAATCTAATATATCATTTACAAGAGTTAATAGGCTTTCAGAGGAAAAATGTAATGTTTTTAATTCTTCTGTTAAATTCAAATCTCGATTTTTCTCATTTAATATATCTGATATTCCTATAATAGCATTTAATGGAGTTCTGATTTCATGACTCATCACTGAGAGAAAATCGGATTTAGCCGCAAGTGCTGATTCTAACTCTTCCTTAGATTTAGTTAGTTCTTTTTCTCGTTGGTTCAGATCTCGAATAGCAATTTCATTGAATTGTAAAATTTGAAACATATCACTTGTAGGGTCGTGAAGTGCAAAATCATTTAATGTAAGATTATATTTTTTTAGTTGCTCTGATTTGTTAATCCACGGAGAACCTAGAAAATAATAACTGTTATCCTTTACTTGAAAAGAAAGTTGGCCTCTTAATTTTAAATCATTGAATTTAAATCTTAAAATGATGATATGATCTTCATATCTATGCAAATCATCAAATCGAAAATTCTTATGCTTTGGTCTGGAAAATTCTATAATTTCATATAAATCTTTTCCAATTGTATCGGGAAGTATTTTTAAAATACTTTTTCCTGCATCTGTGATTTTTAAATTTTCATTGATGCAAAAGTAAAATGGAAAAAGATTTTTAACTGTATGTTTATCTAGATGATTCATATTTAATTAATCCAGATAATCTTAAAAGATTCGTGGTCATCACCTTTGTCTCTACTTAATTGTTCTTCCACTTTGATTTCAGTTTTATAAAATTGAGCTAAACCATGAATTAATCCAAGAACAAAATTCTTAAGACCGGGTCGATCAGAGTAATAGTGCAGTATAATGGAATTATCCTCGCTATTTGAAACGTTAAATTCTGGAGGAGAAAGATTTGGGTAGAGTAAGGAAACTCTTGTATGAAAATTCGGTAAATTAAAGAAAAACTCCTTTAGGCTGTTACCACCTGCTTCCATTAATTCTGGATACTCTTCCTTGGATGTGACATTTACCCAATAAATTCCAAATTGAAAGAGTATTTTATCCGGAGGAATTTTTTGAATTTCGGATGTTGCCGCAACAAGGTTATAGGTAATTGAATCATCGTATGACTCGTTTGTTAAAAAGGATTTCGGAGTGTTTGTTTTTTGTCTGATTTGCTCCCAAACATTTTCGCCGAATTCCTGTTTGATTAGATTTACGATTGCTTTATTAACAAGACCATACATATAAAAACCTACTTCTAATTTTTAATTAAATTTTTTTTTTAATTTAATGGATAGTTTATATATCAAAACTACTTGGTTTTTTTCAACTTGAAATTTTTAGCATCACATAAATTTAGAATTTTTCTCGTCACAATGCATTTTATATGACGAATAAATTTAACTTATTATGGACAAATTAATTCATGAATAGCTATTTCCGGTCTACAAAAATATCGGACATCTAAACCACTTGATCCTGTTCCTCTTGAAGTATACCCCTGCATATTTTCATAAATCCATCTACCACTTAAAAATTTTCTTTTAGCATTTGCATTTAAAAGAATAGGAATTTCTCCAGGTAAGCATATTTGCCCCCCATGTGTATGACCACAAAGATACAATTCAAAACCCGCCTCTTCTGCTTCTGGAATTATCTCTGGAGAATGCGCTAATAAAATTCTATTAAAGTTAGATTTATTTTCTTTAAAAGAACCGGTTTTATAGTAGTGAACATCATCTATACCAAAGAATTCTATAGATTCCTTTTCGCGGTTAATGACAATTTGCTCATTTAGTAAGAATTTATATCCTAATTCTTCGAAGTATGGAACAAATTCTATGAAGTCATGGTTTCCTAAAATACAATAGACTCCATACTTAGAATTCAAATGAATCATTAACTCTCTCATCTTATCGGTTACTATAGAGTAGTCTCCATAAGTATTGAATCGGTAATCTCCAGTAATTACGCAAATATCGTATTTTAGTCCATCTAAGACACTGAAAAGATTTTTCCCTGAATCAAACATTTTATCTATATGTAAATCACTTAGATGTAAAATTCTAAAGCCATGAAAAGAAGCAGGTAGATTTTTTATTTTAAATTTATTTTCTGTTATAGAATATTGAACTGTGTTTCTTTGTCCTCGCCTGTAAAGCCCTAACATACTTAAAATCCATTTCAATAAAACAAAAATCCATTCAATATTTTCTAAATAAATAGAAAGAAATTTTTTATCGCCAAATCTAAATGCAGAGTGAGCGACTTGTAATTCTAATCTTTTTCTTAAATGCTCTAGACTAATTCGATTTTCGAAATATTTTATTATATCCATATTTAAAATTTATAAATATTATTTTTTCTTCTTTTGTGTTTTGCTTTTCAATGTAGATGTTACTGTATCAGAAATTTCTTTTGATTTTTGTGTTGCTAACAATTTAGAAATATCAAATAAATTACTCAATGGTTTAAGTGCTTCTAGAAGTTGTGGCAGTTCTTTTGGTTCAATTTTTTCAAACTCAGTTGAAATCTTCGAAATAAATTCATTGATTGGATTTTTTTTAATCGTGTCTTCTATTTTTTTATCAATCTCTCGAATTTCATTTTGCCTGATTGAAATTTCAGCGAGTAAAATTCCTTTTCTAACAAGAAGCTCATTTATTTTTTTACTATTCTCAAAAGTGGTTGCAATGTCTTGAATGCCTTTTGCTGTCGCATTTCTAGTTTCATCGATTAGGTTAATATTCTTTTGCTTTGTTTTGGGTTGGGGTTTACTATTTGCTTTCATTGTAGATTCATCATTCAAAATCATTCCAATTAAAGCTAGTTTTTTGCAATTCAAGAAACGAAAAAAGCGATAGTGTGAATGCAATTTACCATTGAATTAAAGCATTTCACACCGAAATGATTGTGTGATTGAAAATTCCAAATTATACTTTTTGATAAAGGAGAGAATTAGGTGGAATTAAAAAAGAAAAACAGTGAACTAATAAAAGTTATTTGCTGCTTAAAAATGCAAATATTAAACTTAGATTCTTTCTGTTTAAAAGAATCCTATCTTATTTTTATATCCTATCTACTATGCATTCTAATACTCAATTGTTCTTATAAAAATGAGGTTAGGAATCCTACTAACATTCGAAATAAAAATCAAATCATTCACTTAGTAACTGGAGATAGAATTCTTAAAGAAATAATTTGTGAATCTATTCTAAACTCAACTTTGGGTAAGTGTTTAGAAAATACAAACAGCGAAATTGAAAATAGTTATTTTAGAATAAGAGAAATATCAGTGGATGCTCAAATAAAAAATAGCTCATATAATTATTTTAAGAATACCGGCAAATCAATCTTAACTTTAACTATTGGAGTTTTTATTTCCAATTCTGCTGAAATAAAGTTTGAAATACGGAATAAGAATAACGAAGAACAATCATTAACCGCTAAAGAGTTAAATTCAAGTGGCACCATAGAGAGGTGGGCTGTTTTGCCTTTTTATGCAGGATTTGCAGCTACTAATCTTGGAACATTTTTAAATACTTACCGAAATCCAGAGCATTTACAGAGATATTGTTTGTATGAGAAAATTAGCGATTTAAGAAAAATTTTAGAAGCAAATAAAGATGATTATTGTGATAACTATGAGGAATTTTTAAGAAATAGTTTTTATAAAATTGAAAACGATTTTCTAAATTTGATACAGGAAGGGAGATGACTTTGAAAGCAAAAGGCAAATACATATTTATAATATTATTATTTTCTAAGACTATATTATCAGATTCGATCATTGAAAAGAACAAACCTAGTTTAATAATTTATGGAGGCAAATATACTTCTACTGATTTGCTTCCTATTTTATTTCGTCAAAGAACGGATTACAGGGATTCAACGCTAGGAGTGATAGGTTTAAATTACCCTTTGAAATACAAAATTCGATTTATTGATATAGAATCCGAAGGATTAATTGGAAAGCATTTTGGGATAATGAATCATTGGGAGGCAGACGGACTTATGATTGCTCGTGTATCGAATTTATTTAATTTGCCAATGAGTTTTGCATTTGGAGAAGGATTATCCATTTCTTCCCAGAACCCATTGATTGAAAATCAGAAAAAAGGTTTCAGTGTTCAGAATGGTTTATTTGAAAAACAAGGAATTGAATCTAGAAATATTTTGAATTACCTAATGGTTGAGCTCGATTTTAGAGTATGGAATTATCCGAGCAATCCGCGGATATTCATGCGTATCCACCATAGATCAGGTGTATTTGGATTTTACTGTCCACCAGATCCTGCTTGCGGTTCTAATTTTATTAGTTATGGATTTAAAATATCTTACTAAGCTAGATTTGCGTGCTAGTCACTGAGACTGTGCAAAAAAAATTCTTTTTTAAAAACCAGTTTATTAGTATTATCTTCTAGATTAGAAAATAGTAAATTAGATTCATTTGTAAAATTCATTGAAAGCTCATACTTTACTATTTTCTTATACTCAGATTCGGAGAGAAAAATATTTTTTATATAATAAGCATCTGGCTTTGCTACCGGTGGAGTAATGATATTACGCTCTGTTAATTTTTTTACAGAATGCGTTTGGCTAAAACGGTTTTCCTCCACTTCCCCATATTCATAGCGTAGAATTAGCCTTTTGATTTCTTTTTCATTTTTATCCAGTAATCGAACTACCAGGCTTCTAAATAAATCTCCCGTAGGAAACGCATGACCTAGTTGTTTTGCGATGATTGTGAGCTTAGTCTCTCTGTTAGAAATTCTATTCATTTTAAGGGAAAAAGTTTTTGCCAGGTAATCAGCATTATGCCCTCCCGGAAATGAATGAGTCCTGTATCCATCCTTTGGTTTCATATGACAGTCCTGGCAGGTTTCTTTTCCGAAAAAATAACTCATCTGCCATTCTGTAAAAGTATTTTGCATAGGTTGGTTGGAAAATTTAAAATCTTTATGAGGCACATTTCCTGTCCCGACTGGAAAATTAAACTGATGACAGTTTTCACAAAACTCCGAGCGGCGCATTTCTTTAACTTCGATATAAGAATGTTCTTTGGGGTTTTGCGGGATACGGGCTGTTAGTATTTTATCGCCTCGCTTATGACAGACAAGACAGGAAACTCCTTCATCGGTTAAAACTCTATCTTCTATTTTTTCCGGATTCCCTTTGTCTTTTAGAAATGGAGCATGGCAATTTAAACACCAAACAAGCGGTTCTTTCTCGTGGCTTTTTTTGTATAATTCGTTTGTGAATGCAACTTTATGCCTTGTAGTTTCCCATTCCGAATAAATTTCTTTATGACAAACCCCACAATCTTTAGAGTTTTCATTAATATTTATGTAGGTAATAGGCATTAACCCCTTAGTAAACCCATGGGAATTATTTTTGCAAGAGAATACATTACTAGCTAAGGAAAATAAAATAAGCGTATAGGTTAGTGGATAAAAAAATTTCATTCTATTTCTATTTTGATTTTTAATCTCTAAAAAAATCTATAATTATTCAATTGCAACTCTTAGTTTCCTTTAGCCAAAAGAAAATGTAAATCATAATATTTTTCTTTTTGCAATACTTTTAATTAAGGCAAACAAGATTTAGCTTTACAGAATAAAAAAAATTCCAATACTTGCTTGTTGCCATGAAATATTTCGGAGGCTAGCTTTGGATTTATTGCAAAATTTTTACTTAAACTATTATACAATTGGTGTCATTACCGGTTTTTTCATGACTGGCTTGATAGCTCTCTTTTTATCTCTTCTTCCATCAAAATCAACTCCAACAAAATATCTAATTCTAATTTATTTTACTGGAGCTTTATTAACTATAGGTTATATACTCGTTCAAGGAATCTATTTTCCAACTAAGTGGATTCGAGTTTATCTACTAATTGCTATTACCCTCAACCATTTATTTACAATACAATTATTCTTTCATTTTCCTACGAATACGCATCCAAGGCTTGCAAAGTGGTTTTTGTACATTCAGGGATTTATTTTTTTAGTTTTAGATATATTTGTAATTATAAAATCTTACGGTGTAGGTGTTGTTTATGACTTTGGTGGACATTACTATGAAGTAGATTCTCCCATCGCACTTAAAATATACGGACTTGTTGTCTTACTAAATATTTTTGTAATTACAATTGTAGGTGTTTGGAAAACAGTCATTACCCCTAAAAAAGAAAGAATGGCTCTTATCTTTATAAATATTGGAGTATTCTGCACTCTCTTTATTCCGGGTTTTGTAAATGTATTAAATAAATCTGGAATTGTTTCAAGAACAGTATATATAAGTTTGTTTTGCCTGTTTACTATCATTGGTTTATTTATGGTGATTGTTTCTTATATTAATAAGACGAGCGATAAAACAACATTCATGTTTAAGATAGTAGGGGTAAGCTTTGTTAGCTTCATGGTTGTATACAATGTATTTAGTTATATAGTTATGAACGAGATGGAGAATACTTATGATTTACTTCATCGAGGGCAGTCAACTCTTGCCATGGAAGCAAATCATAAACCCGATGACTTAAAATACATTATTGAATATGATCCTGAAAACGATATTTCTAAATTTACGCACAATACGGATAATATAGAATTGCCCAAATATTATAAATATGAGTTAATCAATTCCTATATTTATAATACTTATTCCAAAACAAAAGATGCATCTTTAATGGAATTAAAGCAAACTATGCAAAATCTTAAAATTAAAGACAATGAATATGCTTCTGGATATACATCCCTGATTCAAAATTATTTGGATAAGCATGATCCTGGCTCTGAAATTTCCAATGCAAATGTAAATGATTTTATTCATTCAAAGGATAGGTTTTTATTCTATAGATACAATAAAATAAACCAAATGTCTAACGATAATTTTAAAAAAGAATTACAGGATTTTTTAAATAAGGAGAAGGAAGATTTTCTTCCTTTCAAAGAAGCAATTCAAAAGCATTTGGATTCGACTGATAAAGATAACCAAGAATTAAAGTTAGAAATTTTAAATTTCGTAATACCTATGCAGGATATAGCGATTAGGCGCTACCGAAAAAGTCTAGATGAGAAAAATCACTTTGTAATATTTCACTATGTAGATTCAGAAAAAAATAAGGTTTACGAATTGGGTTACTCTTACCTGGATTATCGCAAATTCATTCACTCGATTGGTTTAAAATTAGTATACATTCTATTTTTTGCTTTGATACTAGTTGTGATTGGAACTCCAATATTTCTTTCTGGAACTCTTATCAATCCACTCAATGCCTTACTCGAGGGACTTGGAAAAGTTAAAAAAGGAAATTTGGATATTACTATTCCTGTAAAAGTGCAAGATGAGATTGGATTTCTTTCCAACTCATTTAATAGTATGGTAAAATCTATTAAGGATTCAAAGGATAAATTAGAAGACTATGCGGAGCATTTAGAGGAAAAAGTTGAAGCAAGAACGAAAGAGTTACAGGTAACTCTTAATCAGGTAGAAAAATTAAAAACCCAGCAGGATGGAGATTATTTTCTGACCACATTATTACTCCGTCCTCTTGGGGTTAACAAGGTATTAGGCTCAAAAGTAAAAGTCGATTTCTTTGTGAAACAAAAAAAGGAATTCAAATTTAAATCAGTGTCGCATGATATTGGTGGAGATATTTGTATCACTCACCAGATTAAATTAAAGGGTAGAGATTACATAACTTTTTTAAATGCAGATGCTATGGGAAAATCAATGCAGGGAGCCGGTGGAGTATTAGTGTTAGGCGCTGTTTTTCAATCTATAATTCAAAGAACCGTTTCTTATTCTGCTCATTCGGAAGTCCCACCTGAATTTTGGATTAAGTCAGCATTTAAGGAAATGCATAAAATTTTTGAAAGCTTTGATGGCTCTATGCTTATCTCTTTAGTGTTTGGTTTAGTCGATGAAAGATCGGGGCTTGTTTATTTTATCAATGCAGAGCATCCATGGGTGATTTTATATCGGGATGGTGTTGCTGATTTTATAGAGCATGATATGAAATTTCGCAAACTCGGAACGAGTGGACTTGAGAACGAACTTTGTGTTTCTACATTTCAAATGATGGCTGGAGATTTTTTAATCATCGGTTCAGATGGAAAGGATGATTTAATTCTTTCTAAAGATGAGAAAAAAGACACGCGTGTAATCAATGAAGATGAAGGACTTTTTCTAAAGCGCGTTGAAGAAGCAAAAGGTGATTTAAATAAAATCTTTCAATTGATCACGGATAAATTTGAGTTGATGGATGATTTTTCCCTTTTATCCATTAGCTATCCTGATGATGTCATTGATATCAGTGAAGAGGAAACTAAAAAAATAGAGGATACTCTACGTTTGGCGCGCACTTTAGTCGGAAAACATAATTTCAAAGATGCTATTACTCTCTTACAGGAAAGATATGAAGAGAACAAAGATCGAAGTGAAGTAGCCCAGTATCTAATCAAAGCATATATGAAAGAGCGAAACTATAAAGAAGCATCGAAAATTTGTAAAGAGTTTCTTGAAAAAAATGAACTCGATACAGCTTTACTCTTTAAAGCATCATACTGTCTCAAAATGAATCATGAATTTAAAGAAGCGATTGAAATGGCCGAGCGTATTAAATTGCGCGATCCGTATAATATTCGTAATCTAATACACCTAGCTGATATGTATGCTTATACGAAAAATTTCAAGCGGTCTCAAAAATTGGTTAAAAAAGTTTTACATATTGAACCGGAAAATAAAGGAGCGCTTAAAATTTTAGAAAGGTTAGAGCAAGAGACTGTTGCTTCGTAAATGGTTTGAAAATCAACCTATTTTGAGAAGTTACGGCTTATTAGCGTTATCCTTAAGCATTTTTAGCCTCTCTTTCTTCACCTTTTCCATTTCGGTGCGGATATTGGGGCTTTTGCGTGATATGTAAAGCAAAATGAAATTAAAAGAAGTCATGCTTCCATCTTTGTAAGAGCAGAAATCTTCTAGTTCAGTTTCACGTCCATTTGGATTATACTCGTTAGCCTCTGTTTCGACTGTGCCACCCGATTCAGAGCAAACGAGTTGGGCGATTTGCTTTGGAGAATCGCCTTCACTAAAAAATCCCTTTTCTCTGATCATACCGACTAGCTTTCCGCTATTAACATATTCGTAGGGTTTCCAGGCTTTACACTCTCTTCCTTTTCTAGCCTTGCCTGATTTGTAAACACAGTAGGAGCTAATCATGATTCCACTCTGCGGGAATCGAATGAAAGAGTGGCGCGGAAGTCTATCATCTGGAAATTTGTAAGTTACAAATTGCGGCTTTTCATAGAATTCACCTTCCCAGGAAAATAATCCAAATGGAAAAAAAAGGAAAACTAGAATTAAAAGAGAACTTAGTTCTTTTTTGCTACGAAAAAATAATATTTTAGGCATCATTAAAGTTTTACCAATTTTTCTTTTGTTTCATTTGAAAGAAAAGATTCTATTCTATTTCCTTGCAGAGAAATCTTTTTGGATACTCCCCATTTGGCGCGAATTCTATCACGGATTTCCATGCAAATTTGAACATTTTCCTTCTCGATTGATTTTTCTCTGAGAGAAGCAATTTCTTTGATTAATAAATCAGCTCTAATTGAATATAAATATTCTAGAATATCTTTTAAGTAATTCATTCTATCTTTAGAGCCTCCTTCGCCTAATAATGATAAGCCGTTAAAACCGGTTAAGTTGATGTAAAAATTTATGATCTGTGTATTTAGAATTTCAGCCTTGAGGGGGTGATCTTTTAATTCTAACTTATATTTTTTTACAAGTTCGCTCGGAAAATAATCATAAAATAATTCAGGAAAATCATCTATATGAAAACAATTTTCGCGTATTGATTCATTGTATAATTCCATTTTAGCATAAGAAAGTAAAACACAAAGGACAGGTTTAGGAATTCCTTTTGTTTGAGATTTCCATTCTTCCCAGTCTACTGTAGTTGCTGGAATTTTTTCTGTTCCCGGGTGAAGAATTTTTCTAGATATCAAACTTTGTGAACCTTTGATAAATCCATCCCAACCTTTGGTGATTGATTCCGCATAATCAGTGTCAACCGCTAGACTTTGTAAGGCATTGTCCATTAGAACGTCCTGGCAAACTTGCATCGCTATTGCTTTAAGATTTACATCACGCTCTTCATCATTAGCGATTTTTCCCAATTCTTTTAGATGAGTAAAAAATATCTTTAAATTAACTTCATGATCGGATAAATCAACTCCCGCTGAATTATCCAGTGCATCGGTATAAATATTTCCACCGGCTAATGCGTATTCAATTCTTCCCAGTTGCGTAAAACCGAGATTACCTCCTTCGCTCACGACCCGGGCTCTTAATTCGGAACCATTGACTCGCACTTCATTGTTGGCAGGATCTCCTACCTTGGAATTTTCTTCCGAGTCCGATTTAACGTAGGTCCCAATACCGCCATTGTAAAGTAGGTCAACAGGTGCTTTTAATAAAGCAGAAATTAAAGCTGAGCCAGAAAGGCTACTTGCTGTTATCCCTAATACGGATTGCATTTCTTTTGAGATTGGTATTGACTTTTCTGTTTTTAGAAATACTCCGCCACCTTTTGAAATAAGAGACGAATTGTAATTATCCCACCCTGATTCTCTAGAGAAGAATAATCTTTTACGCTCTTCATAACTTTTCTCTGGATCTGGATTTGGATCAAGAAATATATGCTTATGATTAAAGGCTGCTACAAGTTTAAATGCTTTAGAGTTGATAAGACCATTTCCAAATACATCTCCCCCCATATCTCCAATGCCTACAACAGTAATTGGTTCTTTTAAATAGTCTATGTTGAGGTTGCGTAAATGTCGGTCTGCAGTAACAAGTGCTCCTTTTGCTGTGATTCCATATTCTTTGTGAGAATATCCACGGGAGCCACCGGATGCAAAGGCATCTCCTAGCCAAAAATTTTCCTCAATAGAGATTGCATTGGCTGAGTCTGAAAGTTGCGCCGTACCCTTGTCAGCCGCTACTACTAAGTATGGATCAAATTCATCATAGGCATAAGGACCTTCTTTTGATGCAAAATTAATTTTCTCTGAAGCTTTTCTATTATCGGTTAAAGATAATAGAGATGTGACATACGCCTTGTATGCCTCTACCATGGGAAGGTCACTCGTTGCATATTGATTCTTACTTAATACAAATCCACCTTTAGAGCCAACCGGAACTATCACAGTGTTCTTAACCATTTGTGTTTTCATTAAGGATAAAATTTCTGTTCTAAAATCAGAAGGTCTATCTGAAAAACGTAGCCCACCGCGAGCAACGGCACCGCCCCGTAAATGAATTCCCTGGAATAACGATGAGTATACAAAAATTTCTCGATACGGACGGGGAAGAGGGAGGCTAATTGGTATTGCACTGTCGATTTTATAAGCTACGGCTATTCTTTCTAATCCGCTTTGCTTTCCGAAATTGCCTTCGTGTCTTGTTCCAAAAAAATTAGTCCTAAGAATTGCAAGCACAGCAGTTCTAATTGAGTTAAGAACTTCATCTTCTCTAATCGTTTTGGCTTTATCTGCTAATTCTTTTAGGATAGATTCATTCTGAAGTTTTCCTTCTCTAAATTTAGAATGAAAATAATTCCATACTTCTTCAGAAAATTCTGGATAGGAGAGAAGTATTTCATTGAAATCGCTTTTATTAAAGGAAGGATTAGTTTGTAGACAATACTCTCGAATTGACTTTAAAAACAATAGTCCACTTGAATCTAAATTTGTTTTTAAAATTAATTCAGAAAGAGAGTCTGCCGCAAGCTTTCCTTCCATTGTGTAAGAAAGTGCAATTCTTAATCTTTCAAAAAGTTTATTTTCATTTGCAAAACTGTCAAAAAAGAATTCTGTCTTTGAGAAAGTTTGTCCATTACAGCTAAACCGATAGACTCTTTGAGAGATAGCGGATAATCCAAATGATCCCAATGCATTTACCCATTTCGAAAGGTTAAATTCTTTTTCCCTGGTGACTGCTTCCACTAACGTTGCATTAGTTTTTGTATCAGCAATATTAAATATGACTCGACTATTTCCAAGTCTTTGAACTAATTCTAAATCATATACTGCCTTTTCCGGGTCGTGGGTTGCAATGTAATCATTTCTAAATTCGACTTTTTCTGGAAATGGAATATCTTTAAATCTATCTTCCCATTTTGATTTTATATAGTCAATCCATGGTCTAAATAAAAATTCTATTTGTGAGCTAATTTCGAATAGCCTCTGCTTTGAAATAGAATTAGCCCGAATTAAGTGATAGCATTGAACCGAATTAGTTAATAAAATATGATATGATTTTACTTTAGAATCTATGAGAGTTGAAATAATTAATTTTTCTGATTCAGATAATTTTGTCTCTAGCCAATTTATTTCAGGAATAGTAGTTAGTATTAAAGCTAAGTTTTCATTTAGAATTAAACCATTTGATCGATTTTCCGTTTTTAAAGATTGCTCAATAATAACTTTGAAAAGGGATATGTAAGAAGACTCGGGCATCAAAAATAAAATCTCTACTGGTATAGAATTAAATATTCTTCTTACAGTTCTTCCTAGACCGGATGAATACTCAATATTTTCCGTTAAAAGGAAATCTTTAAATCTATCTTTGAAAAATGGAATTTCTATAATACCCAGCGTTTGTGCATGAAGAGTAAAACTTCCCATTAATAAAACTTTAAAATTTTTATGTAAGATGCTAATATAAAATAGGCTACTTTCTCCGAGAAAACTTTCTGTATGAGACTCCTTGCACTCCAGGATTATATCATCGGAGTCTGAATTGAATTGTCTAAACCAATGAAGATAATCTTGATTATCCGAAGCACTTCCAAAAATTTCTTCACCTTTTTCAACATCATAAAAAACTCCTCCTTCCCAAACCATTCCTTTTTTTAATAACCAATCGATTAACGGCCATTTGTCGTAACTTGTAATATAAGGAATAGTTTCTAATTTACGATTAAAAATTGGAAATTGAGAAGTGAGGTTTAAAATTTTTGTATAAGAAGCCTGAATTTGTTTTATAATAGTATCAATGATTTCCTGGTCTTTTGTTTGTATTTCAATATAGTAGAATTCTTTTCCGGGCTCCGGATGAAAGTGTAAACTTCGATTGATGGGAAGTTTCATTTTATGAAATAGAGTTCTTATTTTTGCAGCAAAGAAAGGCATCGAATTGCAGACGATTACGATGCAATGTAAATTAATTCGAAGAAGGGGATCATCTAAATCGAGGTTATATGATTTTGTATAGACAGGCACAGTTTTTTTAGAGTCTTCGTAACATTGCCATAGTTCATTTTGTAGAAAAGTTAATTCATTGTTTAAATAGAAATCTAAATATATACTACCGAGAGATTTATTGTATGCTTCTGAAAATGATTTTGAAATTGCAGCCATTCCTATTTCCTTTCTTTCGAATTCTCATTTAGAGATATAATGAGTATCTAAATTTGCAATTCCTTATTCAATCCAATTTATTTTTATTTTTAATTATTCTTCGTCTTCTTTTGAATCATCTTCGACTTTTAAATACGCTTCGGCTGGATTCTCTTTTTTGAAATATACGATTACTTCCTTCCCGATTGGATAGGGCTCAATAGCTTTTTCAGCCTTCTTTTTTGAATTGTATTGATGACCTAAGTGTTCCATTTTGTCTGAGACATACTTAATTCCGTCTACTTCATATTCATATTTTATATAGGCAATGAAATCGTTATGACCTAAATAAATGCTTCTATACTTGAATTTTTTATCTACGTAGGACTCGATTATTTTTCCACGGGTAGTTTCCATTTCTGATTTTTTAGGAGCAAATGAAATGCAGGAGGTAAATAAAAATGTTGAGAATAGTAAAATTAAAATAGGAGAGGCTAACTTCAATTCTACTCAACCCTGTTTAGATGAAACGTGTTTTTAATATATTTTCTTGCTTCTTTAGGAGAATAGCTATGTCCTTCGATATTTAAAACTGTTATTTTTCTAGATAGGATATAGAGTTCATGCTTTGCCCTTGAACAAGCGGTATATAAGAGTTTGCGCCATACTTCTGAATTGATTTCATAAAAGTCAACATCGACTAGTAAGAGTATATCTGCTTCGAGTCCCTTAAATTTTCGAATCGTTGTTTTTAGAATTTGCTTATTATTTCTTTCTCTAGAAACTGAAATTCCATTGATTGAATTAAGTTCGCTTAAATAGGAATTTTCCATTGAAATAGTTGTAGCGATTATAATCTGGTCGGGTAAAATATTTTCCTTTGAAATTTTTTCTTTTATGATGGAAAGAGTATTTTGTAAAAAATCTTTATCATCTTCGCATTCAATCCAGATTGGTTCTCTTCCATTGATTTCATTTTTAAATTTTAAATCTTCAATGCGGATAAAAGAATTTGCCGTCAAGGCGATTTGTTTTGTATTGCGACAATTGTTTTTTAAAACCAGGCGACATTCTGCATCCTTTAACCAGAGAGGAAGGTCTTTTGATTCCCTGTGAACCATTTGACTTTTATCGTAGTATACAAAAAATTTTCCTTTGATTGAAGAGGCGAGGGCGGATAACCACTCTTCTTCAAAGTCTTGTCCTTCGTCTATTATAACATGCGCATATTCTAATGTAATTTTTTTATCGAGTAGTTTATCTATAAAGATTTTTGCTCTTCCCCATTTATCCGTTAAGCTATTATCAAAACTTTCTGCTAATCCAAAGAAGCTTTGAACCTTTACATTTGGGTCATTTTTGAAATGGACTTCTGTTATATTCTTTCTTAAATGTGCGTTGTATACTAAGAACAAAACTTTTTCACTTTCAGTTGCTAAACGTCTTGCATGCTCAACGGCTAATATTGTTTTACCAGTTCCGGCTCCTCCGCCAATAACTGCTCTATCCTGCTCTTCTAGAAAATCAAGTAGAATAGATTGCTCCCTCGTTAACCGTATAAATTGCTCTTCTCTTACTTCAATATCCCATTTTTGAACGGAAACCAAATGAAAACAGGGGTTTAACCACTTCTTGATATTCTCTTTGGAATGAGGGGAAAGACTTATTTGCAAATGAGAATTATAGTATTGAAATACTCTATCAATTCCTTTGTTGATATTAGGCAAATTGGAATTATCCAGGATAAAATCTCTCTTTAGATAAGAAGGTAAATTGGCTCTTTGAAAAATTAACTGTGGAAAAAAAAGACAGGTATTAATAGGGCATTTTTCATTTCGGGGAAGTCTTCTTTCTAGGACTTGTTTTAGAATATAAAATTTTGATTCTTCAGCCTGGAAGTAGGGGTTTTTATGCATTAGCCGCCGATGCCCATCCCCTCCGGTTTGAAACCACTCTTCATTTTCAATGCTAATTTCACCCGACTTAACTTCTATAACGAGTAATCCTCTGTCGGGATCATAAATTAAAAAATCCGCCTCACCCTGTTTTTTAAAAGATTTATTTTCTTCGTCTGTCCAGGCAAAGGAATGAAAAACCGTATATTTATCCGGGAGTGATCTAAATGCATCGTATACGATTTTCTCGCCCATGCTCCCATGAAAATCTTTTGGGATAGGTGGTATGAATTCTGGCATAGGGAAATAAAATTAAATATCCCCCTTGAAATCAAGCAAAGAAAGTGGAAAGTAAAATTAAACTACGTAAAAAAATACTGTGATATAATGGCAGCCTGCTCCACCTAAAACAAAGCCATGCCAGATTTCATGATTGCGCGGGATTGATTCTTTTAAATAAAAAAATACACCACCTGTATATAATAATCCTCCAGCGGCTAACCAAATTAATCCGTCAGGATGAAAGGAAGTGTATAACGTTTTAATATCTAGTAGCACTGTCCATCCAGCAGCTAAATAAATCATTGTCGATAGAAAATCATATTTGCCGGTAAAGAAAATTTTCGCAACGGTTCCAACGATAGCAAGTATCCAAACAATACTCAAAATAACAGGACCCATTCCGTCTCTGAAATGAACCAGGATAAAAGGAGTATAGGTTCCTGCTATTAAATAGAAAATTGCGATATGATCTAATTTTTGAAAGAAGTCTTTTGCTTCTCCTTCTTTAAAATGATATAAACTTGAAATTGAAAATAGAGTTATTAAGCTAACTCCATAAATAGCAGAACTTACAATTTTCCAAAAATCATTTGTGGCAATAGCAAAAAATAGTAGAACACTTGCCCCGATTAAACTTAAAATAGCCCCCGCTGTATGCGTGTAAACATTTATCTTTTCTTCTTGTGTCATTTTTCCTCTGTCATTATAAGATGCGGATAATAGGAAAATGTTGCAGAATAAAAAAAAATTGCATAGTGCAAGAGCTAATATTCTTTTTTTAAAGTTAACGCTAATTATTTACTGAAAAAATCTAGAGGTTTAGAACTTAAAAATATCTTTCTTCCTTGACTTTAATTTTTAAAGTGAAATAGTAAGGAGAAATAATCTTCCTATTGTGAGGTCGTTCATGCTGGAAAAAGGCTCAAAGAGTAATCCTACTGGAAACCTAATCGTATACTGCTACGTAATTGGGGAGAATCCATTTCAACCTGGTTGTGAAATTATCGCATCCAATGTAGTCGTTAGTTTTCTTAAGATTAACGATAATTTTCCCGTAGTTACCTTTCCACCCATTTCTTTTCAATCCATTGATGAATTAAAAAAAGTTATCCTACCAAATGAGAGTATGTATGATATGGCGAGACTTCCTGATTTTAGAATGCCGGAAGACCGCGAGTCAGGAAACATTTATATCCAGGAAAGAATGGAGCAATACAATGCATTTGTAATGAAATACGTAGAGCTCTGCAAAAATTGGGAAAGAAATGCCATGCCCGATTTTAATTTTGAAGGAGTAAATGATTACCTCGAAGCTCTCTTGAAAATATCCATGCAGTTTCGCTCATCTACTGGTCTAGCCAGAGATACAGTTCAACAAAAAATTGACAAACTCATCGAAAACTTTTCTGTGCGTTATCCGCAATTTGATTTGGAAAATTATAAAAATGCTCTCTTTTTTCCCGGCAAAAAAGGCGACGAGCTTGCTAGTCTGTATTTAAAAAAGTTTCAAGCCATTAACGACGAAAAATACGAAACAGCATCAATCATCAAACGAAAAATATTAGATTTAGAAACTACTGTGTAGATCTTTTGCTATACTTTGACAAGCCTTGTATAAACTCCTAAGTCTCAGAGGCATTATAGTAAGGACTTGATTAATCAAGTCCTTACTATCAGCCCTTACTATCAGCCCTTACTATAAAGCCCATCCTTTAAAACTAACCATACTCCTTCAAATACCTATATACATTCCGCTTTTGCATTTGAAATTCCCGATAAAAAATGAAACTCAATTTTTCTCTTTTAGGTCGAAAAATAATGGGAATGACAAATAAAAATAAATAAAAAAATACTAAATTCTTGTTTACGTATATCCGTATAGTAATATATACTACATGTATGTTTATGTAGACCTGCCAAGCAGGAATTAAAACTTTGAGCCCTGCATCATAGGGATTGTGTAAAAGTAAGAAACTGGAAGCGTAGAATTCAGAGAACTCATTCTCTCTGTGACTCCGTGTCTCGGTGGCATATCTTTTCAATCTCTATGTCAGGGTAATCTTAAGGAGACATTATGTTAAAGCTAATCAAAATAAAAGATTTCGCACTGATCGAGTCGCTCGAGATTGAGCTCGAATCGGGAATGGCTTCCATCACAGGAGAAACCGGCGTTGGAAAATCTCTCATCCTAGATGCAATTTCAAGCCTAATGGGAAGCAAGTGCAATACAATGAATATCCGCTCCGGTGCTAAGAAATATCAACTTGAAGCTATTTTTGATATATCGAAAAATTCCAGGGCGAGCGATTGGCTTAGTGAAAAAGGAATTGAATCCGATGGAAATGAAGTCTACTTAAAAAAAGAACTTTTTACAGATGGAAAATCACGAATTCAAATTGGAGCCTCGCTTGCACCTGCACAATTTTTACGTGAATTCGGTTCTCTTCTAGCAGAAGTCCATCGTCAAAACGACCAATTATTTTTATTAGAAAAATCCATGCAAATGGAATATCTTGACACATACTCTGAATTAACCTCACTTCGAAAAGAAGTATCCGAGCGTTTCAAAACTTACCAGACTTTGAAAAATCGCATTTCTGAAATTGATAAGTCAAGCGAAGAAAAAAATCGTCGTGTAGATCTTTTAAAATACCAGATCACTGAAATTAAAGCAGCAAAATTAGAAGAAAATGAAGAGGAAGAGCTTCTAAAAGATGAGCATCTACTTATTCACGGCGAAAAGGCAATGGAAAATTACAACCTAGTTGCCGAGCTTTTAAGCGAAGGAGAGGATAATATCCTGAAATCGTTCTCGCGCATTCTAAATTCTGCTGATAAAATTGAAAGCTTTAACAAGGACTTTGCCGTTAGCCGCAGCGAGCTTTATGAAATCTACGATAGACTAAAAGACATTTCACATACTGTCATCGACGAAAAAGACGAAATCTTTTTTTCTAGTGATAGGTTAAGTGTGGTTCAAAAGCGTCTCGATGAAATCAATAAACTAAAACGAAAATATGGAAAAGATATTTCCGAAATGTTAAAATTTCTGCAAAAAGCTGAATTGGAATTGGAGACTTTAGAAATTAGCTCCGAGGAAGTTCAGTCCTTACAGGGTGAATTAAATTCTGTCCGCGATAATTTAACTTCACTTGCAGTTAAATTATCTCATTTGAGAAGAGAATCTATATTAAAATTAGAATCCGATCTTCAAAAAGAATTTCAACTTCTGGGAATGAAAGATGCGAAGCTACAGATTGTTATGCGCTGGGAGCAAGCAATTGATGGAGAGATTACCGAATCAGGACGTAAATATATGATTGGAGAGAATGGACTTGATCAAATTGATTTTTACTTTTCTGCCAATCAAGGCGAGAAGCCAAGACCTCTCCGTAAAATTATTTCCGGCGGAGAAATGTCTCGTGTCATGCTTGCCCTAAAAGCAATTCTAGGAAATTCTGCTGAGTCTAGACTTTTAGTATTTGATGAAATTGATGCAGGGATTGGTGGTGAGGTTGCCTACCGTGTTGCAGATAAACTCAAATCTATTTCTACTAAGAACCAGGTTTTACTAATTACACACTTACAGCAAATAGCCGCTGCAAGTGATTGTCATATTAAAGTAGAAAAAGAAATCGCAAACGGTAGGACATTTACAACTGCACGAAAAATTTCAAAATCAGAAAGAGCAAATGAACTCGCCAAGATGATTGCTGGTGAGCATATAACTAAAGGCGCGCTTGATCATGCGAAGGAACTGTTGAAGAAAGCGGTGTAAGTTTATTCAGTTACCTCGAACTGCTTGATCGTGAGAGGTCTATTTAACTTAGAACCATCGCTCTTTTGTTAAATAGATTTCTCATACACTTTGTATGATTTACTGAAAAATTAAAAACAAACTGTGGTCGAAATTCTAACAGATTCAATGGTAATGAGGCTATCTATATTTATCCACAATGTATTTCAATTGAATTTTCCCATTATAAAAATCAAATATGTCATTAGAATCTACTTTGGCTACTTTTTCATAATACATAAAGGAATGGTTCTTTAAGATTGAAAGATAGTAATCATTCGAATTCTTATCTTTATACAAAATATAGTCATAGTCTTCTGTTTCAATTATTATAACTTCTAATGTTTTCCCTTCGAACTCAATGACTTCCATTTTTTTATAAATTGATGTGAGTTTGATGTAAGTCTGAAACTCTCACGATAAAGCTATTCAAGAACACTTTTGTGCTAGCAAATGAAAATTTCTACATCAATTTACCTTAATTCAAACTTCTAAACTAATCTCATTTTGCATAATCTGTGTTAGCTCCTGACGCTTGCGGATTAATACAGATTTGCTGTTGGACTGAATTAAAACTTCTGCTGTTTCAGGATAGGAATTGTAGTTCTTAGTTGACATGCCAGCGCAGTAGGCTCCTGTTCCTTCCATTACGATAAAGTCGCCTATGTTTGCTTCGTGCATCGGTCGTGTCTCCGGTGCGCCGCCTTCTTTTTGAGTAAAAATGTCTCCGCTCTCACAGCAATGTCCTACGACTACATAGTTTTTTACTACGGTAGGAGTATTGCCATTAGCCGCAACCGTTATAAGTGGATGACGGGAACCATATAGAGAAGGGCGAGTGTTTGAATCCATTCCAGTGTCGACTTTGATAAACTCAAAACCCTTTGAACCTGTGTTGACTTTATCTACAATGCGGCTTATGATAGAACCGCAAAGTGCCATCATATGAGTTCCCGGTTCGATTTCTAGTTTTAATTTGCGTCCGTGTTTTTGGAAGAATTCGATGAATAATTCTTTAACCGGTTGTCCAATTTTTTGTAGGTCTGTTGTTTTTTCGTCCTGCATTCTTCCTACTTTAAATCCACCGCCGAGGTTAACAGTCATACACTCCGGAAACATTTCAGCATACTCTAGCGTATAACGTGACACTGCTCTCCAGACTTCTGGATCGCTTCCAGATCCAATATGTGTATGAACTTTTGTAATTTTTAAATTGTATTTCTCACGGATTTTTTTTACTTCATCCATATATTCATACCAGATTCCAAAAGAAGAAGTTGCTCCGCCTACATCTGTTTTTTGAGTTGAGCCACTACCGAGGCCTGGATTAATTCGGATTGATACTTCTTTGTTTGGAAATAATTTACCATAAGCTTCCAGTTGATGCAAAGAACAGGCATTAAAAAAAACTCCCTTTTCTACAATTGATTTTAAATTAGTAGAAAGTTCCTGAGATGTAAGCATGATTTCTTCTGGCTTAAAACCAATGGCAAGAGCACGCTCGACTTCGTAAATGGAGCTTGCATCTATATGGATTCCTTTTTTTCTCATGATCTTAAGAATTGTAGAGTTGGGATTTGCCTTCATCGCATAACGCGCAGTTAACCCGTATTCATTTGGAAACGAAAGTGCAATGTCGCAGCGCTTTTCTATTTCTTGTTGCGAATAAACATAGAGGGGAGTTCCAAATTCTTTTGCTATATTTCTTACTTGATCAGCGGATAAAAATTTAAGTTGTTCTAATTCCATACTTCCTAGTTTTTACAACCTAGTGTTTTATAAAGTGAAATAATTTCTTAGAAATTAAAAATTTCGTCACCCTCGAAATTTTCTGTCTGTGGTCGCAATACGTTGAGATTCCCGACATCGCTCGGCAGCTGCGGCGATAGCGGGTGGAATTTCGGGAATGACAGACTACTTACTCGGTTTAAAAAGACCTGTGAGTTTTAAGAACCAGAGTGATGATGCCGGAAATGTTTGAAAATAACGAACAATAAACCAAAGTATAAATGGAAATATTACTTCCCGTTTATTATTTTTTATCGCATAAACTGCCTTAGCCCCAACCACTTCAGGTTCAATCGTTGGAAACATTTTTGCAATTTTTGGATACCAGTCCATACTTGCATCGTTTCTATCAAAGTAACCTGTATTCACATGACCAGGGCAGAGTAGGGAAACTCCTATTCCCTTGCTTTGTAATTCTTCATATAATGATAAAGACATTCCTACCATGGCATAACGTGCTGCTGTGTATGGAATCATATTGGGTAATGGGAAGTAACCGGCAGGGCTTGTTAGGTTTACAATATGGCCTGATTTTCTAGCAATCATACCTTTTACTACTGCATGAGAAGCAACCATTGCTGAGCCAAATGGAAGCATTACCGGCTGAACGGTCTCCTCAAAACTTGTTATATCGAGAGGTTTAAAAGTTCCAAGGCCTGCATTATTTACTAAAATATCAATTCTAGAAAGTTGTGTCTCTATCGCTTTTATAGTTTCGGCAACTCTTTTTAAGTCGCTTACATCACATGGGAATACTAATGCTTTGCCCCCAGCCTCTCTAATTTCCTTCGCAACTTTATCGAGACCGTCTTTTCCACGTGCAATTAGAGCTAATGTACATCCTTCCTTTGCAAGGCTAAGAGAGATTGCTCGCCCGATACCCTGTGAAGCGCCTGTTACTACTGCTACTTTATCTTTTAAGTCTTTCATATAGTCCCTATAGGTAATTTGTCATGAAATCAACAAATGCTTTTGTCGTTTTTGTGTAAGGAGGAAATAGCATTTTTAACAGAGTGAGCTTTGACACTTTAAGAACTGCTCTCTCATGAGAAAAAGCTTTAAATCCAAAATGTCCATGATAATTTCCAATTCCACTATGGTTGACTCCACCGAACGGCAACTCGGGATTACCCAGATGCGCAACGACTCCATTGATTACGACACCACCGGAGGAGGTATTTTTTAGAATCTTTTCAATGGGCTCTTCTTTTTCGCTAAATATATATAGAGATAAAGGTTTGTGTTTACTCTGGACAATTGAAATTGCTTCATCTAGAGTTTTGTAAGCTATCACTGGAAGAATCGGTCCAAAAATTTCTTCCAACATGACAGGTGAATCTAAAGATACATTGGAAAGTATAGTAGGAGAAATGTAGCGCTCTTCTTTTTTAAACTGACCGCCTAATTCTAATTTCGCTCCCATTTTAACGCTCGATTCAACGGTTTCTTTTAATCGATCAAAATTTTTATCGTTGATGATTCTGCAAAAATCCGGAGTAGTATGCCAATCTTCCGGTGTTTCTCCGTAGAATTTTTTAATTTGTGTTTTTGCCAGTTCAATGAATTCAGAGTATTTCGATTCGTGAACTAACACATAGTCAACGCCAACGCAAGTTTGTCCTCCGTTTAAAACTTTTCCCCAAATAACTTTTCCTGTTGTATCATCTAAATCTGCCGATTCGTCAATGATTACTGGTGATTTGCCGCCTAATTCTAAAGTAACTGAAGCTAAGTTTTTAGCAGCTGCTTCCATGATTGTAACACCAACGGAAGTGCTTCCCGTAAAGAAAATATGATCAAATGGTTTTTCCAAAAGTGCTGCTGCAGTATCTCTATCAGATTCTGCCATATAAACTTCATTTTCATTAAATAGGGAAGAGATAATTTTCTTTGTAATCGCTGCCGTGTTCTTTGTATTATTAGAAGGTTTTATGATTACACAATTTCCAGCAGCAATAGCCGCAACCAGTGGAGTTCCAATTAAGTGGAAAGGATAATTCCATGGGCTAATGATCAATATTAAACCCTTGGGCTCGTAAATGATTTGGCTTGAACTAGGAAATAGGGTAAGTGGCGTACCTACACGTACGGGTCTCATCCAGGATTTTAAATGAGAAACGGCATCTTTAATCTCAGAGATAACTGGCATTATCTCGGTTAGGTCTACTTCTTGCGGACTTTTTTTAAAATCTTTATAAAGAGCGTCTCTGATTTCTTGCGAGTGAATTTCAATTTGCTCTTTTAATTTTTTGAGTTTCTCGATTCGCTCTTTTGCAGTTGAAGTTGCAATCTTCCAACGATTTTCTTTCTGCAAAGCAAAAATACGATCAACCTCCTTTTGGTAAGAATTATCCAGGACTTTTTTAGCTGGAACTTTGGTGATAGTTTTTTTCTTTGCTATTTTTTTGACCATTGCTAACCTCTTTTTCGACCAGTAGTTCTAGAAATCAATTTATAATCCTGTTGTAAATACAAATTTCCGCTTGGTTTATACGGCCTGGTAAACGATTTTCCTTGTGAAGTTAATCAATAGGAATTGACACTTTAATACCTATTGATTTAAAATTGAAATTGTGCGAGCTACTATTGCTGTTTTTCCTCTGCCTAATATTATTTTATTTCCGGGTGCTTTTTTGCCCCTGCATATTTTTGAATCAAGGTATCGGCTAATGCTTGATTACTGCATTGAGTCTGATTATGAAATGGCAATTACTTCCCTACATGGAAATTCTAGAATTGAAAATACTTTTGGTTGGGGAAAAATAGTTCGTCATGAACCATTATCAGATGGAAGAGCTAATATTCTATTGGAAGGAATGGGCATCGCAAATTTAATTAATTTTAAATCGACAGAACCTTTTATCATTGCAGAAGTCGAAAAGATTGAGAATGATTATTCACATATAAAGACAGAAGAATTCAAAGATCTTACTAATGAATTGATTCATCTAACAAAGGAATATCTCAGGAAACTAAAGGTTGAAGATGTATTTATAAATGAAATTGATAAACTAATTACTCATCCTTTTCCCGTTGAATTCATTGCATCTGTTATAAATTGTGACTTCAAAAAAAAACAGGAGATATTAATCACCGAAAATCCATACCAAAAAGCAATTAAACTCTTGAAAATCTTAAACGATATTGGAAGGTAGTCTAGGCAAAATAATATTAACCGCATATGATGTGAATTTTTTTCTCAAATTCAAATTTTTTCAGGCAATTGTAAATCAGAAAAATACATTCTCAAGAATTCCAACGAATGATTTACTTAACTACATAGATAATATGTATATTTATTTTATGTGTTAAAAAAAGTTGAAAAAAAAACTGAGCGGCACTATATTTTGTGTGGATTTTAAAAAAAAACTATGCTAGGATTTTTCCGTGGACTTTGAAACATTTAGAAACTAATTAGGCAAAAAAATAAAAAAAGAGAGAATAGCCAGAGGCTTGACTCAAGAGGATATGGACGATGGAGATGATGGAGTTCCTCATCGTACTATGCAAAACATAGAGACAGGAAGATCCAATCCTAACTTGAGGACTTTGTTTAGGCTTTCTAAAAGAATGGATATTTCTGTTAGTGAACTAATGGATATATAATAGTGTTAGAATGTAATCGGCATTTTTTTAAGGGCTTGTTATCTTGATTGATTCTAACGCCTAATGTTAATTTGCCGTATTGCTTTCAATGTGAACGTTTACTGCCTTTATCTTTATGATTGCGCTAGTGCAAAGTATTTCTGGATAACCTATCTATTTATTTTTTAGGTATAGTACCTATACTATTCTTTATACAAAGGTAGAGTAAAGGCAAATGTGCTACCAATACCAATTTTGCTGTTTACTAGTATTTTTCCTCCTTGCTTTTCGATTAACTCTTTACAAAGAATCAGACCGAGACCTGTTCCTTTTTCTTCTGAAGTTCCAGGCTTGGAAAACTTGGTATCAATTCTAAAGAGTTTATCAATATTCTCTTCTTTGATTCCTGTACCAAAATCCTGCACAGAGAATTCTAGAAAATTATCAATCGATCTTGTGGCTAATATGACTTTGCTACTTGGATAGGAAAATTTTATAGCATTGCTAAGTAAATTTTGAAGTATTGTGCTAGTGAAATTTTCATCTGCAAAAACTACGGAATGAGTAGTTAGATTTATTTCGATATCGATACTTTTCTTGAATGCATTGCTCTGGTTTAGTTCAAGCGTTGAGCTAATGATCGGTTCTAATGGCAACTGAATAGGATTAAAGGGAATATCTCCCGTTTGTTGCCTTGCCCAGTTCATTAGATTTTCCAATAATGCAAATGCTGATTTTGATGATGACTGAATTAATTCTACAAATTGCATTAAATCATTGAATTTTTCAGTTATATCCTCTTTAAGTTTCGCTTCCATCATTTCTGAAATTCCAAGTATTCCCAGGAACGGATTACGAAGATCATGCGCAATTATATTAAAAAATTTATCTTTTTGGGTATTCGCTGCTTGTAATGTAGATGCAAGGTCCTGTAATTGTAAATTAGAATTTACTCTATCTGTGATATCTATGAAACTAATTACGATTTCTTGAAGAGAGTTATCATCATTGAAAGAAGCAAATCCATTAACGGATATCCACACTGTATCCTTTGACTCCGGTCTAAAAACGCCGACTGTTTGATTTCTAATTGCTTTACCAGTATTCAGAATTTGATTCACCGGGTATTCAAGATGTGGACAAACAGTTTTATCCTCTCGTAGAAATTTCCATCTGGGGTCAATGCTTTGTTTACCATAAAGTTTGTCAGGTGATAGGCCTAAAAGTTCTCCTGCCCTTGCATTTGAAAAAATTATTGATGTGTCCTTTGAATGTACTATGACTCCTGCATTCAGATTGTCTAATAGACCTATATATCTTTTTTTCAGAATTTTTAGCTCTAATTCTGCATTAAATGTTGTGTTATTTAATTCGTTTAACTCATCATTCATAAATGGTTTCTAATTCTAACTAAAAAAATAATTACTCTTTCTAAAAATATTTAGGCAATCGAAATAAGATGTATCCTATAAATACAATACTATTAATTTTCATGAGCAAGCAAAAAAATAAAATGAAAGAAATTAAATTTTTAAAAATCGATAGTTGAAAACCTTGCCATTGAAAATGAGAATCTAATTAAAGTTAAAAAATGCAAATTGTAAAAGAAGAATTTCCCACTAAATTCTTGCTAACGGTAAAGCAAATGTAAATTTACTTCCTTTTCCAATTTCACTTTCTACCCAAATGTTACCGTATTGCTTTTCTACAAATTCTTTACAGAGAATTAATCCAAGGCCTGTTCCTTTTTCACTGTCAGTTCCCAGTTTAGTAAATTTAGAATCAATTCTAAAAAGTTTATGTAGATTATCCGCAGATATTCCAATTCCTCTATCAGATATGGAAATAGCTAGAAATTCACCGTCTATTTGAGTGGTAATGAATATACTACTATTTGGATAACTAAACTTTATTGCATTGCCAATTAGGTTTCTCAGTACCGTATTCGTAAGTGCGGGGTCTGCAAACACCTTTATGTCCTCTTCAATATTCTTTATAATCTCAATTTTCTTTTTAAATGCAGATCCAATTAAAACCTGTAGGGTAATATCGATTAGTTCCCCAATAGAAACCTTCTCCGGTGAATATCTTATTTCCCCCGTTTGTGATTTAGCCCATTGCATTAAATTTTCGAGTAAGGCAAATGCTGACTTAGAGGAAGCATTAATTAGCTGAGCAAATTTTCGAATTTCATTCACAGAAAATTCTTCCTCTTTAAGTTTGGTATCCATCATTTCTGAAAGTCCAATAATTCCAGAAAATGGATTTCGTAAGTCATGAGAAATGATACTGAAAAATTTATCCTTAGTTGCATTAAGAGATACCAGCGTCTGTGTATACTTGATAGCCTGTTCATGAGCCAGTTTTGTTTCTGTAATATCGGATGCTATCGCAATATGAAGATTATCCCCATCATTTAAATCCGGGTTAAGTGGAACATAGATAGCATTTACCCAAATATTACTTGAATCTTTTCTAATATATCGATTTTCTAGTGAGATTAACGGCGTTTTGCCGTCTAGAAATAATCTCAGGCTATCCATGTTTTCATATAGATCGTCTGGATGAGTGATTTCTAAAAAACTAAGATTTAAAATTTCTATAGGATTGTAATTTAACATTTCACAAAATTTAGGATTAACTTGAACAAACTTTCCAGATTTTGATTCTAAAAGTGCAATTCCCAGGGGAGCGGCGATCAAATATTGCATGGAACCTTAATTCGCTTTGCTTTAATAGTTGCTGCGATTTTTTCTTTTCACTTATATCCTGTGCTGAAAATAAAATACCGATTATTTCTTGTGATTTATTTTTAACTGGAGCATATTGAATCTCAAACCAGTGACTTTCTTTTCCATCACCGAATGATTGTTCTGATATAATTCTCTTTCCTGTAAGCGCCAACTGAAAGTTATGCTCAAACACTTCCATAGCATGATTTGAAATTAAATCATAAATCAAATTTCCAATTTTAATTTCTACTTTGTAAATTTTTTTTGCTAAATTGAATGCAAGTTCATTAAAAAATTGAATTGTTCGATTTTTATCGAAGAAAAGAATTGCCTCAAGGCTATTGTCTAATACTGCCTTCATATTTGCCTCTGATATCAAAAGAGCTTTTTCAATTTTCTTTCTATCGCTAATGTCCCTGACAATTGCCTGCATTATTCCGTCTTCTATTAATTTTGCATTTATTTCTACTGGAATAGTCGTTCCATCTTTTCTTAATAAGTATCTTTCGGATAATACTGTTTGTCCGGCTAAAATTTTATCAATTTGAAGTGGAAATTTATTTAGTTCTTCCTTAAGGAATAAGTCACTGATATTTAAATTTAAAAGTTCTTCTCTACTGTAACCCAGCATCTCACATGCACGGTGATTTACATCGATATACTTTTGATTATGGTCAGAAATAAAAATTCCATCAACGGCTTGCTCCATTAACATGCGATAATTCTTTTCTCTTTTTTTAATTTCGATTTCTGATAGTCTTTTTTCTGTTATATCTGCAAAGCTAATTGCTATTTCTGTAATATTACCATTCGAATTAAAAAAGGGAATTCCATTTACTTCGACCCAGACAGTATCTTTTGTTTTCGGACGAACAATTCCGAAAATTTGATTTTTAATTTCTTGTCTTTTATCTATTATCTGGTTCACGGGAAATAATTCTAGTGGACAAATAGAATTATCCTCTAATAGAAAATGCCAATCAGGGCTTATACTACTTTTTCCTCTAAGCTCTGCATCGCTTAGTCCAAGAAGTTCGCTTGCTCGTTCATTGTTCATAAGGATTGAAGTATCAGGTGCATGAATCACAACTCCTGCATTTAGATTATTAAGTAATTCTCTATATCTTTCTTCACTTTGCCTGAGAGCTTTTCTTAAAACCTGCTCTTCTGTGATATCTCGGCACATTACCCAGAAACGGGGTTGGTCTATGTATTTGTTTTTTTTCTTAGTAACAGACATTTCAAATTGTTTAATTTCTTTACCAATTAGAATTTCGTATTGAATTCCGTTTACATGCCTGTTTCATTTGCAGCTTGAATTGCTTCTCTGCAGAGAGTTATAATATCTATTGGCATTACCTCTTGAATTCGCCTTCCTAAAAAAATACTTGGTTCTGCCACGAGTAAATCTTTATTTTTGCAATGATAACTATAAAACTTTCCATTTAGGTCTAATTCAAAAAGCAAATCAGGAATTGCTTCTAGAATACTTTCCATATCTGCTTGCACAGACAGAGAGGAAAGCTCTGCTAATTTACTATCCGTAATATTAATGGCGGTTACGAGGCATTTATCTCCAATTGGAGAGATTACCCCTTCTAAACGTAAGAAAATGATTTGAAAGTCGGTGACTAGTACCTGCACTTCACATATCTGGTAACTTTGCTTAGAAAAAGAATCTTCCAGAAATTTTTCGAAATTGGGAAGAGTATGATTTGTAAGTAGAGATTTAAAGTTACACTGAATAATGTCAGATTTTTTTATTTGTAGCAATTTTGCAGCTGCTCTGTTTGCATCTAGAATTTCCCCTCCCAAATTTAACGAGAAATAGGGTAAGGCAATGAGATCATATATTTCTTCATTCATTTCAATATGCTCCTTAATTTATAAAAATTCCATTACCGTGAGTATACGGTATATGCCAAAATGAGTGCTTGTATGTAGAAAAGCAATAGTTTTTATTTTAGTATAAGAGATTGTATGCGCACTAGTTGGTGCAAGTGTTTTTTCTTAATTTTACATAAATGGGGCAAATAATTGTTAAATGAAGATTTGAAGTCACATTAACAGTGAGGTAAACTCTTATTTATTTAAGAATAGGCAAGGTAAATATAAAGGTGCTTCCTTTTCCTAATATACTTTTAACCTGTAGAGTCCCACCCTGTCTTTCTACGAATTCTTTGCATAGGACTAGACCAAGACCTGTCCCTTTCTCTTTTTCTGTTCCAAGCTGGCTGAATTTAGAATCAATTCGAAACAATTTGTTTAGATTTTCTTCTTTGATACCAGTTCCTGTATCTTCAATGGAAATTTCTAGAAGGTCACCATTTTTCTCAGTGGAGACAACGATAGAACTTTCAGGATAACTGAACTTAATCGCATTTCCAATTAAATTTCGTAAGATTGTATCTGCTAAAGAAGAATCTGCATAAACAAATACAGAGTCATCAATCTTTTTTGTGATTGTAATTTTCTTTTTAAAAGCCGAGCCTTGCATGACTTCTAAACTTTTATCTATTAAAGTATCTACTAAAACCTGTTCTGGATTAAAACTTATAGAGCCCGTTTGTGATTTTGCCCACTCTAATAGATTTTCTAATAGGTTCGCAGCAGAAACTGAAGAATCCCGAATTAATTTTGTAATTTTTAATATATCTTCGGATTTATCGAATTCTTTTATTTTCTCTTGTAATATTTCTGTGATTCCTAAAATTCCTGCAAACGGATTACGCAGATCATGCGCTATGATATTAAAGAATTTATCTTTCATTGCATTTAGCTCTGTAAGGTGTTCGGCTTGTTCGATTAATTCTTTCTCAGCTACCTTGTATTTATTGATGTCTGTTGTGGTAAATAATACACCAATAACATTTGATTTATCCTTGTAGATTGGAATATAATTTATTTCAAACCAATGGGGAGCATAGTTCAAATAAAAGGGTGTTTCTATTGATATTTTTTCACCTGAGAGCGCTAAATTGAAATTATCCTTAAAAAAATCGAGGTGCTTCGGGTTTATTTTTTCTATTAATAAATCATCTACTTGGATATCTATTTCAAATAGATCCCTTGCTCTTTCAAATGCTAATTTATTAAAGAATTGAATTTTTCCTTTTGGGTCGATAAATAAAAAAGATTTTCCTACATTGTTTAAAATAGCTTTCATTCTTGCTTCGGAAATTCGAAGAGCATCTTCTGCTAGTTTTCTTTCTGTAATTAGTTCATGAGCTATTACAATGTTTCCACTTCCATCTCTAAATCTTGTTACACGCGCTCTAAACCATCTAAGTTCAGTCGGACTGTGGCAGGGATACTCAAGACTGAATTCAGATTGATATCCCTGGATAACACTCATTATCCCTTCATACATTGGAAGAGCTTCTTCCGATCTAGAACCAGAAGCCGAGTTGCAGATATCTAAATAGTTAATTCCTATACTCTTACTTTCTCGGTCTTCACTATTTTCCTGAAAAAAATCCCGCCATCTCTGATTTACAGCAAGAATGATTCCCGTTTTATCTATAATACAAATATTTGCTGAGACTGAATCAAGTGCAGCCTTTGCAAATGCTGGTGAGTTTAGACTATTTTCTTCCACAATTTAATTTACCTTGCTACTGGCAGGCTAAAAGTAAAAGTACTTCCTTTTCCAAATTCACTTTCTACTCGAATTATGCCGCCCTGTTTTTCTACAAATTCTTTACATAGTATTAGACCAAGTCCGGTTCCTCTTTCGCTATCTGTTCCTATTTTACTAAACTTGGAGTCTATTCTAAAAAGCTTGTTTATATTTTCTTCTTTTATTCCGATTCCATTGTCTGATATCGAAACTTCAACAAAGGAATCATTTACTCTTGTGGCTATTTTTATTTTGCCGTTAGGATAAGTGAACTTAATAGCATTTGTAAGTATATTTCTAAGAATCGTATTAGTTAAAGCAGGATCTGCAAAAATGAATTTTTCAGGACAGAGATCTTTTTCGATTGAGATATTTTTCTTATAAGCATTTCCATTTACAAGTGGTAAGGTTGCTTCAATGATAGCATCGATTGATGTTATGATGGGTTCAAAGTTTAATTCGCCAGTTTGCGTTTTTGCCCACTGCATTAAATTTTCCAGGAGTGCATAGGCTGACCTAGAAGATGTTTGAATAAGCTGTGTCATTTTTTGAAGTTCTAGCGAATTATTAGTATTAGTCTCTTTTAGTTTTTCTTCTAACATCTCAGACACTCCTAAAATGCCAGCGAAAGGATTACGCAAATCATGCGCTATTATACTAAAGAATTTATCTTTAGTTAAATTAAGACTCTCTAATTCGGAAGTGTATTGGTTTAACTCTTGCTCTGATTTTTTCTTTTCACTAATATCTCTTGCAGTAAATAAAACTCCAATAATTTCTTGGGATTTATTTTTTATAGGTGCGTAATGAATTTCAAACCATATATCTAATTGATTTACTTTAAATACTTTTTCAATGGAAATCCTTGCTCCTTTTAGCGCCATATCAAAGTTATGCTCAAAATCTTTTTTTCCATCTTCGGAAATTATATCATGCATAGAGCATCCAATCTTTAACTCTTTGCCTAAGACATTTCTTGTTCTATCCTTTGCTACATCATTAAAAAACTGAACAGATTTATCCCTGTTAATAAATAGAATTGTTTCTATACTATTATCAAGGATTGCCCTCGTTTGAGCTTCGGAAACACGAAGAGCCTGTTCTGCTTTCACACGCTCGGTGATGTCGGTCCTGATAGATAAAAATTGCTCAATTTCCCCTTTTCTATTTTTAAGAGGAGCAATAGTTGTGGCTACCCAGTAGTAACTGCCATCTTTCGCACGATTTCGAATTTCTCCATGCCATGTATCTCCATTTTTTATAGTAGTATACATGTTGTGAAAAAAGAATTTAGAATGGTATCCTGAATTAATCATTCTATGGTTTTGACCTATTAGTTCTTCTTTGGAGTATTTACTGATTTCGCAAAACTTTGCATTTGCATAGATAATTGTTCCATTTGTATCTGTGATGGCGACTATCGCATGTTGATCAATGGCACTTTGTCTTTGTGATATTTCTAAATTGGATTGACGGAGCTTTTCGTAAATTTCAGATTCAAATTCTTTATTTTTTTTGTAATCTGTAACATCTTCAAAAGTAACATAGACACCGATAGGGAGTTCACTTTCTTCTATTTGAATTGGGACAGCATTAATACTTATCCATACATACTTTTGCTGCATTGGATTAAATACGCCCATTATAACCTTTGAAAAACTCTTTCCAGTTTTCAGAGCCTGTAAGCTAGGATGCGCTTCTCCTAGAAAAGGGGAGCCATCTTCCTGTATCGCCATCCAGTCTGGATCTAGAGAAGTTTTTCCTGAAATTTGCCTTTGCGTAAATCCGAGAATACGTTGAGCAGAACCATTAGCATATTTAATTTTTCCTGAGGAGTCCTGATAAACGAATCCATAGGGGAGTGTTTCCAGTATATATTGACTATTGAGGTTTAAATCCAAATCGGGGGATTCTTCCTTTGAACTACTCTTTTCTTCCATTGGTTTCTTGGGAATAGGGTCGGATTCTTTATCAGGCTGCAACAATAGCCAGTATAAGTGTAAACATTTCATTTTGACAAGCTTTTTTTAAAATTGTATACTAATTGAAGCAAATAGTAAAAGGAGAGTTCATTGCTAAAAGTAACTTGGCCAAAACGAAAATAAGTTTTCTATCGTAAAGCGAAAAAATATAATTTCTTTTTTATAGAATTCATTTTTTATAAAAAGATTTTTTTACATTCTGGCATAGAAATTGATTGAATACTTGAAAGAATTTTCATAAGTTTGAATCTAGTTTTAACTGAGATGAATGTAAAACATTTACAAAAATTAAAACAATTTATAGGAAAGGCGATTACAGTCCTTTTTTTGTTAATATACACATCGCTCCTCGGAGTTTCAAGACCTCCGCTTTTAATTTCACCTATTAATTTAAATGAAAAAGATTTTAATTTTTCCGATTTTAAAGAATCAGAAAAGAAGAAAACATCCAAAGTTCCAGCCTCCTGGGGAGGAAGTAGTCTATCTCAGGAAACAAAAAAAGTCGATGGATTTGATATGACTGTTTATTCTCTCTCAGGGGGAGCTTGGATATATCATAAAAAAGTAAAACTTTCCTCAAATACTTTAGAAATCATAGGAGAAGAAGCCTATAAAGGTTTTTTAAAAGGACAAACTAAAGTAGAGGATCCAGAAAATGGAATTATGCTTACTGCCGGAAAGGGAATTTATGACAAAGCGGCCGAGACAGTTGTTCTAGAAGGTCGTCCAACACTTTATTTCACAGACAAAGAAAAGAAAGTTACAAAGATTACTTCTCCTTATTTAAAAAGATATTTATCAGAAAATAAAACTGTATTTGAAGGAGGAGCTATTGTTGAAAATGGAGAGTATACAATTTATTCTGATTCAGCAGTTTTTTTAGAAAAAGATGAATCTCTTCTCATGGAAAACTATCCATTTATTTTTGGGAAAGATACTTTTTTAACAGGGGAGAAAGTAACTTATTCCAACTCTTCTAAGAATACAGTTTTAGAAAATGATACAATACTTTTAAAACTTGGATACGAAAATCAAAGAAAGAAAAAAACTTTAAAAAAAGAATCAAAAGAAGTTGCGGTTAATAAGGATAAATCTGAAGAATCAGAAATAAACACTGATGAGAAAGTAAAAAAGATTAGTCTTTTTACCGGCGAGAAAATGATTTACCAAACCGGAAATGACGAAACTAGATATGTGGGAATGTTTGGAAATGCAAAGATGATTCGAGATGACTTTGAATTTACTGGGTCGTACATTAAAGCTTTTGGAAAAGAAAATGGAAATATTGAAGCCAAAGAAGGTGTTGTTCTTTTAGACAAAGAAAACCATGTTCGTCTTTCAGGAGATCTGCTAGAGCATAGTAAAGAAAAAAATTATTCTCATATAACTGAAAATGCAATGATAGAATTTCTAGATAAAGAAAATACAGAAGTCAATTCTACGATGACTTCCATTGAAATAGAAAGGTTTGGTGAAAGAAAAGAAATTGTCTCGCGTGGTGAAGTTAACCTTGTTTCTAATGAATCTACGGTTAATGGAGAGTATGCGACTTATTTTGAAGAAAGTGAAAAAATGTTCGTAGATGGAAATCCAAGTTTAAAACAAGAAAACAAAACTGTGTATTGTGGGCGAATTATTATTTACCCCAATTCAGATAAAATTATCTTAACCGATGGACTGAATGTAAATAAAAAATGAGCCAAAAAACTTTTAAAATGGAAAATCTAGTTAAAATTTACAACAAAAGAAAAGTTGTAGATGGAGTTAGTTTTAAAATAAGCAAAGGGGAAATTGTTGGTCTTCTCGGTCCGAATGGAGCAGGAAAAACAACCTCTTTTTACATGTCAGTCGGATTTGTGAGACCGGATTCGGGGCATGTTTTTATTGATGAGCATGATGTAACGGCAGCTCCAATGTATCAAAGAGCAAGACTCGGGATTGGTTACCTCGCTCAGGAAGCATCCATTTTTAGAAAACTTACTGTGGCTGAAAATGTAGAAGCAGTTTTACAGACTTTAAATTTATCTAGAAAAGAAATTCAAGAAAGAAGAGACGAGCTTCTTTTAGAATTGCAAATTATGCGTGTTGCCAATCAAAAGGGCTTTACACTTTCAGGAGGAGAGAGAAGACGTTGTGAGATAGCCCGTGCTCTTGCAACAAAGCCTGATTTTATTTTACTAGATGAACCTTTTGCTGGAGTTGATCCGATTGCAGTGAAGGACATTCAGAACGTAATCAAGAGTTTGCGCGAAAGAGGACTTGGAATTTTAATTACAGACCATAATGTTCGTGAGACTTTAAAGATTACCGACAGAGCCTATATTATGTATAGCGGCAAAATATTAATATCCGGTGTAACAAATGAACTAGTAAATGATCCAGAGACTAGAAGAATTTATTTAGGTGAGGATTTTACACTATAATGCTTAGCCAACAGTTAGTTCAAAAACAAACACAAAAGTTAGTAATGACTGCTGATCTCAGGCAGTCTATCGAATTACTGCCGTTATCCACACTTGAACTTGCTGATAAAATTCAAGCTGAATTAATTGATAATCCTCTACTAGAAGAAGTTTTTAATCCTGAAAAACCAAAGTCCCCAGAACTCTATTCTGTAACCGAAGTAAGGGATAAAGAAAAAAGAGAGCTGAGTAAAAGCACAGAAGCAAATTTTCAGGATATGTATAATATCGATGGTCCCTATAGGCATGACAACGAAGCCAGGGATAAAAATCAAAGCATGATAGAAGCTTCACCTCTAAGGGAGAAATTAAGTGACCACCTGATGTCGCAACTAAGACTTTTAGATATGACAGAAGAAGAATTAGAGATTGGTGAAATTTTAATTTCAATGATTGATGACCATGGATTTATTACTACTCCTTTTGAAGACATTGCTAAAGAAATGAATTTAAGTCTGAAATCAATTAAGAAGGTAATACGAAGTATCCACCAATTGGATCCAATAGGAATTGGAGCGGCTAATATTCAAGAGACGCTCATGATACAAGCGCAGATTCTAAAACCAGACGATGAGAATCTTTATATTTTATTAAAAGACCACTTCAAAGATCTAGAAAAATTGGATTATAAAAAAATCTCTAAAGCAATGAAAATCTCCGAAGAGAAAGTGGAACAAATTGCAAAGAGTATTAAAAAATTAGAGCCATACCCGGCAACTCTTTATATATCGAAGAAAACGGATTACATTGTTCCAGATGTTGTAGTAAAAGAAACCGATGGAGAATTTACAATTCATATAAATGACGAATGGATTCCAAAAATTTCTATCAATAAAGAATACAAAAATGTTTTAGTAAAATCCTGTAGTCCCGCAGACAAAGAATTCATCACGACTAGAGTGAATTCAGCCCAGTGGTTGATTCGTTCTATCAATCAGAGACGTCAGACGCTATATCGTGTGATGAATTCTATCATTGACTTTCAAATTGATTTTTTTAAAAATGGAATCAATGATCTAAAGCCACTTACTCTTAAAGATATTGCAGACAAATTAAATATGCATGAGTCAACTATTTCAAGAATTACTACCAATAAATATGTTCAAACATCCTGGGGAATTTTAGAATTGAAATGGTTCTTCTCATCTGGTCTAAAGTCAGCGGAAGGTGGAAAGGAATCTTCAAAGAAAATTCATGATATGATACGAACTCTTGTCAAAGAGGAAAGTGAGGATAATCCGCTATCCGATCAAGATATTGTTGACATCATGGGAAAACGGGGAATTGAAATAGCAAGAAGAACAGTTGCAAAATACAGAAAAATTTTAAAAATTTTACCATCGAATAGAAGAAAAAGAATACGAGATTTAAAGGCAAGTTAGATGTCTATCGCAAGCATTAGTGTTGAAACAATAGTAAGAGAGCATACCGAATTAGATTTAAAACTAATTTCGGGAGAAAAAGGAATTTCAAAAAAAATTTCCAATTCAGAAATCAATCGTCCTGGACTTTCCCTCACAGGATTCTTTGATTTTTTTGCACATGATAGAATTCAAGTTTTTGGAAAAGGAGAATGGGCTTATTTAAATTCTCTTTCAGAAGAAAAATTAAATTCAATCGCAGAGAAATTTTTTTCGTATTCTCTAAGTTGTATAATATTTACGCACGGAAATTTACCTCAAAAAAAAATTATTGAGAAGACAGAAGATTTGCATATTCCTCTTTTTGTTTCCCCAATGTCGACTCACAAATTTATCACTTTAATTTCTGATATCTTAAATAAAAGTCTTGCTCCCCGCACAATGCGTCATGGGGTATTGATAGAAGTTTTTGGAATAGGAATTTTACTCGCAGGAAGAAGTGGTGTTGGAAAAAGTGAAACTGCTCTTGAATTGATTGAGAGAGGACATCGACTAGTAGCCGATGATATGGTGGAAATTCGCCGTTATTCGGAAAGTTATCTCATAGGAACTTGTTCTGATATTCTAAGTCATCATATGGAAATAAGAGGGCTTGGTATTATAAATATCAAAGATATTTTTGGAGTCGGGTCTGTTCGAGATAGTAAGCTCATCGAATTAATTATAAACATTGAAGAATGGTCAGAAGATGTGGATTATGATAGAACCGGTCTCGATGAAGAAACGGATGAAATACTTGGAGTTAAAGTTCCATTTTTAAAAATTCCAATCAAGCCCGGAAGAAATATTCCAATCATCGTAGAAACTGCTGCGATGAATCAGAGATTAAAAAAGATGGGAACTTTTGGCGCAAGAGAATTTAATAATAAATTAACAAACTACATTGAGCAAATAAAAATTGAAAAAAGTCACATTAAAGATTAAGAAAGATGGGCATGGAATGCATGCAAGACCTGCCTCTCTATTTGTAAAATTAGCTTCACAGTTTCCCTGTGAAATTAAAGTTATTAGAGATGATATAGAAGTTAATGGAAAAAGCATCATGGGGCTAATGATGCTTGCCCTCTCAGCTGATGTTGAGTTTACAATTACCGCAGATGGAAAAGGCGAAGACGAAGCTTTGCAGGTTTTAGAAAAATTAATCCTAAACGATTTTCAAAAATGAAATTTTTTAAAGAAATAAAATTATCCGGAGAAGGAAAATACTATCTCCGTGACTTATATATTTTTCTACTTAGCATTTTTATCTCAATTTTATTAGCCGAAACTATTATTTTTTCCGATTCAAGCTCAATCGAATTAGTCGATAAAATATTTGTTTATATTTACATAATATTTCCACTTTTCTCTTTAGCTTTAATCATTTCTTATATTTATAGAAATATTAGAATCAGGCAAACCGGTAAGTTAAGAAGTGTTATTCGCTATCGCTTAACGCTTGCATTCGTATTTGTTTCTATTTTGCCTTCTATTCCAATTATGCTTTTTTCTTCTAATGTTGTAGGACGATTGGTTGAAAGTTTTTATCGTATCGATATCTCAGAGGCATTAAAATCTGCCATTGCTGATGTAAGGCAGGCTGAAGAAGAGGATAAAAAAAATCTTATAGCAAAAGCAAAACTATTACAAAAGACGGTTACTAAAGGTTTTGCGCAACCTGATGCAATTTATAGCAAGACCTCGGAGCTGGGTTTGTTGCAGGGTGAAAGATACTATGTGGGAATAGTAAAAGGAAATAAAGTAATAGCAGAAACACTTCCACTTTATTCCCTTATTTTAAGACAAAATTTCTCTAAAAAAAATGATGAGCCTTTTGAAAATTATACACTCTACCAAAAAGACAAAGCTTTTTTTGTTCTCAAGGTGAATTCAAAAGAAGCGGATAACTTTGTTATACTTGGAAAAAGAGTTCATATTGGGAATGAAAAAAATACATTCAATGTAATCTACACAGAAAATTCTTATAACTCGGTTGATCTCTGGAAAGAAAAAGTTCCTTTTGCTCTTCGATTTTCTCTCGGAGTGTTTTTTATTATGATGTTTGGTATTTCGATTATTGTTTCCTTTTTACTAGCGAGACAAATTTCAAGACCAATTGTTCAATTAGCGAGCGCAACACAGAGAGTATCCCGTGGTGAGTTAGATGTTCAATTGGATTTGAATGAAGAAGGAGAAATGGGAATACTCATTGAATCCTTTAACCAATTGACGAGGGATTTAAAAGCAAAAAATGAAGAGTTACTTCATACACAAAGAATTGCTGCCTGGAAAGAAGTTGCCCAGAGAATGGCACATGAAATTAAAAACCCGCTGACTCCAATTCAACTTTCAGCAGAAAGAATTCGAAAACGATTGGATAATCCAAATCGGGAAAAGTTTGATGAAGTTGTAAAAAATGGAACTGAAACAATTATCGGGCAGGTTCGTGTATTAGAACATTTAGTAAAAGAATTTTCGGAATTTGCTAGAATGCCAAATCCAATTTTGATTAATCAACAATTAAATCCAATAGTAGAAGAGTCTGTAAAACTTTTTATTGATAGTGTAAATATTAATTTTATTTTAAAGCTATCAAAGACCTTACCGGAAGTATTTATTGATAAAAGATTATTTGTAGGTGTTGTAAATAATTTGATAAAAAATGCAGTCGAGGCAATTCAGAATCAGAGAAAAGAAAATTCTGAAAGTGTAGAAACACAAGAAGAAATTCTCGGAACAATTCGAATTACCACAAGATTGGAAAAAAAATTACTTAGAAAATCCGTTGTGCTCACAGTGGAAGATAGTGGACCCGGAATTTCTCCTGATTTAAAAGAAAAAATATTTCAGCCTTATTACTCTACCAAGGGTGGACATGGAACTGGCATTGGTCTTGCGATTGTAGAAAAAACAGTCTACGATCATCATGCACATTTGAGTTTAGAAGAATCAAATCTAGGCGGGTGTAGTTTTAAAATTGAACTACCATTAGAGGAAAAATAATGAAAATATTTATTGTAGATGATGAAATTGAAATACGAAAGTCTCTTCGAAATATTTTAGAAGACGAAGACTACCAGGTAGAAGATTTCGCAAATAGTAAATCACTCTTAAAAGTTTTAGCAAAAGAAAGACCATCTCTATTACTTTTAGATGTATGGTTAGGCAAAGAAGATGGACTTCAAATTTTAGATGAGTGTAAGAAGATATATCCGCTACTTCCTATCGTAATGATATCGGGGCATGGAACGATAGAGCTTGCTGTTAACGCTACAAAAAAAGGAGCAGTGGATTTTTTAGAAAAGCCTCTCTCGATTTCTAAAGTATTAGATACAATTAATACTGTTCTTGCAAAACAAATAGATTCAGAAATTCCTGAAGTGAAATTGGAATTTGATCAAATTATCGGTGAATCACAGGCAATTAAAAAGGTAAAGTTTGCGATTTCACAGGCTGCATCGACTAACGCACGGGTTTTTATTTATGGAGAAAATGGAACGGGTAAAGAGCTTGTTGCAAAATCCATTTTTATGAATTCCAAAAGAAGGGAAAATCCTTATATAGAAATTAACTGTGCTGCCATTCCAGAAGACTTAATTGAATCAGAATTATTTGGTTATGAGAAAGGAGCATTTACGGGAGCAATAGAAAAAAGAATTGGAAAATTTGAAGCGGCTAATAATGGAACTATTTTTCTAGACGAAATTTGTGATATGTCGCTTTCTACGCAGGCGAAAGTGCTTCGAATTTTACAGGAGCAGAGATTTGAAAAACTCGGAAGTAGCGAGTCAATCACTGTAGATGTTCGCGTCATTGCAGCAACAAATATTCCAGTAGAAGATGCAATTAAAGAAGGAAAATTCAGAGAGGATTTGTATTATCGCCTCAATGTAATTCCAATTATTATTCCACCTCTACGAGAGCGTAAGGCCGATATACCGCTACTTTTAGATTTTTACATTCAGCATACTATTAAAGAAAATGATTTGCCTTTAAAGAAGCTCGACAATGAAGCAATTGCACTTCTTACGAATCACTTCTGGCCGGGAAATATTCGTGAATTAAAAAACGTTGTGGAAAGACTTTGTATTATGACGATAGCCGACACAATCAAAGGAAAAGATGTAAAAGAAGCACTAATAGGATTTAAAAAAGCAGAGGAAATTTTTGAGCAAGGGGATTTAAAAAAAGCAAAAGAAGAGTTTGAAAGACAATACATCATTAAGACACTTCAATTAAACGATGCCAACGTAAGTAAGACTTCAAAAATTTTAGGCGTTGAGCGAACTCACCTTTATAGAAAAATAAAATCACTGAACATTCAGATTGATAATTTGAGCGACTAATGAAAGATTGCCTACACTTTGGAACCTGTGCCGGTTGTGATTTACTCGATGTAGACTATCCACAACAGTTAAAAGAAAAAGAGTTAGAAGTAAGAGATATATTTAAGCAGTGGAAAAACATTCCAGTTCAAAAAACAATTTTTAGCCCGGAAGAATATTTTTACAGGCACAAAGTTCAACTTCCTTTCGGACATAAAAAAGGCAAGTATGAAGAAATTCTCACCCTGGGTCTTCATGCAAGAGATTATTCTAAGATCATTGATTTAAAAGAATGTAAAATTCAGGACGAAGCTCTATCGGCTATTGCATGGATTGTGCGGGACTGGGCAAGAGAAGAAAAGTATACAGCATATAATGAAAAATACGATAGAGGATTTTTTAAATACTTAATTTTAAGAAAAAGTCATTATTCAAAGGAGATACTAGTTGGTTTGGTTACAGCTACTCCAAAAGAAATTGTGAAAAAAAAATTGGATATTCTAATTGAAAAAATTCAAAAGGAACTTACAGAGAGTAAATACAGCGATAAACATACATTAGCCGGAATTATACAAAATATAAATAAAGAAAAAACTACAATGGCTATTGGAGAGCATGATAGACTTCTATGGGGAAAGAAATACATAAAAGAAGAAATCGGTGGATTTAAATTTAGAGTTGGACTCTCTACTTTTATTCAAGTAAATCCATATCAAACACCGAGACTCTATGAAGAAATTGCAAAGCATGTTCCGGAAGGCTCAAATGTAATAGATGCCTATTGTGGAATTGGAACTATTTCTCTTTGGCTTTCTAAAAAAGCAAAGTCTGTAATCGGAATAGAATACAATCCGAGTTCAATTGAATTTGCAAAGATAGCCTTAAAAGAAAATAAAATTCAAAATGTAAAATTTTTAGTGGGAGATAGTGCGAGAGTTCTATCTCAGTTACAGGGTTCGCATGAAATTTTAGTTGTAGATCCTCCGCGTGCAGGCCTAGAAAAAAATTGTATGAACGCGATATTAAATTTGAATGTAAAAAAAATTATCTATGTTTCGTGTAATCCGGAAACGTTAGAGGATGACGCAAGAACTCTTTCAAAAAAATATAAATTAAAATCAGTTCAACCTTTTGATATGTTTCCGCAAACTTTTCATATTGAATCCATTGCAATTTTTGAGAAAGAGAATTGAAAATTTCTATTCAAATAAAACCCGGAAGTAAAAAGGAAGGCATTGAAATCCTATCTGAAACTGAGTGGGTGGTAAGAGTCAAAGAGCCTGCAGTTGAGGGTAAGGCGAATGCAGCTATGATAGAAGCTATTGCA